>VFSW01007381.1_pt1 | contig 15950 bp, 11 predicted proteins | sample 5358111 | NCBI WGS metagenome assembly VFSW01 (sample SAMN11554181, study PRJNA540505) | mine drainage metagenome | isolation source: sediment from site ElyBrook_90M | place: USA: Ely Copper Mine, Vershire, VT | collected 2017 | reverse complement strand
GTGCTCGACCGTCTAGGTTCGCATTGCTGGCGATTTGTCTGGCCGGTTTCCGAGGCCCGTAGGAAAGCCGGCCAGTCAAAGCGCCGGTAGCATCATTTTGATGCGAAAACTGCAACAAAATTTCAGGCTCTGACGGATGAAAAGTGATAATCCCCAATGAAAACAATAGGAATACGCGCTTTTACAGCCCAAAAGTGAGGCTTCATTTTGTGTAAAGATTGCACAAAAGCGGGCTTCTTCTCCGCCAAACTGGTTGGCGAATGGAAAAAACATCGGCCAAGTGCATTTGGTGTATCACATACACCACGACGGGGGAAAGTTCAGACAAACTGCCAGACGTGAAACCGGAATCGGTCTTGGTTCTGTCGTTGAACCACGCCTCGTGTGCCAGGCACGCCTTGCGACAATGGTTTCAGGCAGAATGAGCAATCGGAAAATGAATGACAGAAAGAAAATGACGATTGTGCCAACGGGGCATAACGCCATTTGAAAAACCGCTAACATCGCGCGTTATGTTTACAGCCGTCGCACAGAAAAATCTGGCGGATGCCGAAGGCTACTTCGACGAGCATCTGGCGCAGAACGATTACTACGCCGCCGGCGAAATCCGGCCGGGTCAGTGGATTGGCATGGGCGCGGAACGATTGGGATTAAACCAAACCGTCACGCGCGAACAATTTCATGCGCTCTGTGAAAACAAAAATCCGAATGACGATAACCACCTGACGCTGCGGCAGAAAAAAAACAATCAGCGGCGCGTGTTTTACGATTTCACCTGTTCCGCGCCCAAGTCTATTTCAGTGCTGGCGGTGACGATGGATGACGACCGGCTGGTGTCGGCACATGAAGAGGCGACGCGCATTGCGTTCCGCGAACTCGAAACCTTTGCCGCAACGCGGGTGCGCAAACATGGTAATCAACGTGACCGCACCACCGGTAATCTAGTCGCCGCCGCGTTCACGCACACGAGCAGCCGGGCGCTCGACCCGCTGTTGCACACGCATCTCACCGTGTTCAACGCCACCTTTGATGAAACGGAAAAGCGCTGGAAGGCATTGCAGGCGGGCGGCATGTATGACGCCATCCGTTACGGCACGGCAGTTTATCGCAATGAACTGGCGAAGCGCGTCCAACAGATCGGCTACCGCATTCGTCCGGCGAAACACGGCTTTGAAATCGAGGGCGTGAGCGATGCGGTGTTGAAACGATTTTCCAAACGCTCCCTGCAACGTGCCGCGGTGGTCCGGGAACTGGAACAAAAGCTGGGGCGCAAATTGTCGAACAATGCAATCGCCTTGGCGGTGCATCAGAGCCGGGCGAAAAAGATCAAGGGCATCTCGACCGCCGAGGTTCGCGAGCAGCAGTTGGCACAATTGCAGCCCGATGAATTGCAGGCACTGCAAAGACTCACCACGACGGTTCAGCCCATCCGGCATATCCGCCGGTTTGAACCGGAAAACCAAGCCCTGAATTACGCTGTCGCCCATGTTTTCGAGCGCAAGTCGGTCGTGCCGGAGCATGAACTTATGGGCGTGGCGCTGGCGCAACATCCGGGTGAACTGGATTTGCCGGCGTTGAAAGAAGCGGCGAAGTATTCGGCTCAACTGGTCAAAACCGAGCGTGGATTATCCACGCCACAGATTTTGGCAACTGAATTGGATTTGATTCAGACGGTCAATGCGGCCTGCGATGCCGTTGCGCCGATCCATCCAACATACAAACCCGCCGACTGGCTGGGCGAAGATCAGCAGCGGGCTATTTATCATGTTCTGCGCACCCATGACCGGATCACCGGCCTGCGTGGTCTGGCTGGCACGGGCAAGACCACGGCGTTACGCGAGTTGGTCGCCGCCTGCGCCGAAGTGAAAATCGAACCGCTATTTTGCGCGCCGACGGCAGCGGCGGCGGATGTGCTCCGCAAGGAGGGATTCGAGGCGAAGACACTGCAAAGTTTGCTGCTGACGAAACCGAATCTGGACGAACGGCGGTTGGTGGTGCTGGATGAAGCCGGGGCGGTGGGCATTGACGACATGAAGCGGCTGTTTGACCTGGCGCTTGATGCCCGCGTCGTGCTTTCCGGTGACACCGGCAAACACGCATCGGTGGTGCGTGGCGATGCGCTGCGGATTCTGGATCAACATACCAATTTTCAATCCGGCCAACTGACCCGCATCCGTCGCCAACGCAAGTCCGAGTATCGCAAAGCGGTCGAACTGGCCGCGCAGAAACGGCCGCTGGAGGCGTTCGCCCAACTTGAACGCATCGGTGCGATCACTGAATTTTCAAACGACAATCTGCATGACAAGGCTGCGCGGTCATACATGAAGGCTTTGGAACAAAACAGATCTGCGCTGCTGGTTGCGCCAACGTGGAATGAAATCGAGGCGGTCACGGAGAAAGTCCGGGCCGCAATGAAAACGTCTGGCCGTCTGGCTGGTGAAGAAAAAGAATTTCAAGTTTTTGATTCGCTGTCATGGACGGAAGCGCAAAAAAAAGATGCGCGGCAATATCATCCCGGCATGGCGATCCGGTTTCACCGGCGGAAGGATGATTTCGCCAAAGACGAAACGGTCGTGGTGGTCGCGGTCGAAAACGACTCGATCAAAGTCCAGCGTGACGATGGCTCTGAAAATATTTTTCCATTGGGTGCAGGCTGCGTCTGCTTTGATGTGGGGGAGAAACGGAAATTGAAAATTGCTGCCGGCGACAAGTTGTTGCTGCAAGCCAACACGGTCGGCAAGCGGTTTATCAATGGTGAACTGGTCGAGGTTCGGGCGATTCAGGGCGATTCCGTGGTGCTGGCCGATGGCCGAGTGATTCCTCAAAATTACCGCACGTTCACCCACGGCTACGCCGTAACGTCACACGCCGCCCAGGGCAAAACGGTGGACGAAGTGTTGGTCGTGGCGTCCTCGCGGTCGCTGGCCGCCGTCCATCAACAACAATTTTACGTCAGCATCTCGCGTGGTCGCGAACGCTGCCAGATTTTCACCGATGATGCCGAGCGACTGCGTTCGCATGTCATCCATTCCAGCCAGCGGCTGGCCGCTGTGGAAGTGTTCCCGCATGTCAACCGGCGGAAATTCATCCTGCGGGTCATGGAGCGAGGCCATCGTTTCCTGAAACAATTCCGCCAGCGCATGACGCAATCCCTTTCGCCCCGCAAACGCATCGAACAAGCACGCAAAATATCCTATGAACACAAACCCCAACCCAGACGAAGCATCGGTGTCTAGCCCGCGTGATAACCCTTGCTACGGCATTGATCCGAACGTGGCGGCGCTCAACGTATTTGCCGACGACGAACACAGCTATTTTCTGCCATACGCGCAATTGCTATATGCCGAGACTATTCCAAATCCGGCACTGGAAAAGAATGCCGATGCACCACCCGAAAAACTGTTGATCTGTTTTGCCGTGGCCGAAGTCACGGTGCTGGGCAGTGGCCTCCAAGCCGTCGCGCGGAAGATTCAGAGGTGTGACTTGAATTTTGTGAAGGCAGTTGACCGGCGGTTCGCAGCCTCGCTCAAGACCCACGTTGTCGCCGTAACAGTCAAATTTACAAAGCAGGAGATTTAATATGCAACCGCACGGAACTCTAACCGGCCACTTGATACGAGACGGGAAGTAAAAATTCGTTTTTATCAAAGCAGCCGACGCAACGCCCATGACCCGTGACAAACAACTCCGAGGAATTGACATCCGCGAGGTTCGCTGCAAGCGTGACGCCGATCAGGCTTTGAACATAAAGGAATTTGCGGTGTTGGCGGGCATTTCTTATTCCGTGGCGCGTGACTGGTTTAATTCCACCGGATTCCCAAGAGTGCATGGGATGATTTTTTGGCAGGACTTTGTGTTGTGGCGACGGGCGCAAAATGCCAAACGAAATGTGCCCGCCACTCCGCCGGTTGAAAGCGGAGTGGGATTTAGCATGGGTATTGCTAAACCCCACCCGCAATGGCCTCACCGCGCGACTAAAATCCTCTCCGAAGCAAATGCTTCGAGGACGGGAGCTGTCTGATTTCGCGAAGTGGGGAATCGCACGGCATCGCGCCATTGCATCACATCGTCCACTTTTTCCCGTTGATAGATTTGGTGGACGAGCTGTGACGCATGGTTGACCAACCGCATCGCCGCCTCGCGCGGAACGCCCGCGCGCCGCAGCCGGTTCACATAGGTGACACGCAAGCAGTGAAAACAAAGATGCGTCTTTTTGACTTTGATAAAAAACTGCTGCCATCGGCGCGATGGTTGAAATGGAAACTCCAACGTGTAAGACCGTTTTTCGGTCTTCATTTTTTCCAACAGCGGCACCAAAACTGTCGGCATCGGGATGGAAAATGCCCTGTCTTCGCCGCCCTTGGGGCTGGGGAACGTAATTTTACATTCCCGAAAATCCACGCACGAAAGCGGAATCCGGGTTTCACGCAACCGGCAGCCGGTATGCAGGCTGATTTCAAATGACTCTTGCATCCACTCCGGTTCGTCCCTCAATGCCTCCTGAATTTCAAGAATTTCGTCGTCGGTCAATTCAGGTTTTTTGGGTTGCCGGTCACGGCGGATTTTCATGCTGACCAACGGATTCGCGTCGGCATGTCCCAAACGAACGGCCTCACCCATGACGAGTGAAAGCAATTTCAATTCGAGTATGGCGGTGTTACGCCCGACAATTTTGCCGGTGCGCTTTTTGAATGTTGTTCGCCATTCGAGATACTCAATTCCCAACCGATAGATCAATTGTCGTGGCGAGTGGATGCGGTTGTTTTGCAGCCAGAGCGCAACCCATTTCCAGGCGTCTTCGTATCGGTCCAAAGTCGCCTTGGTCGGGCAGTGCCGTTCAAAAAACTTTGGGACCCAATAATCCCAGGCTGCGCCGTTGACTATCGGCACTCGTTGATATTCCCTCGCTTCCAATTCTGCCCGGAGCACTTTGGCTTTGATCGTGTCGTTGGGATCGTCTGCACGGAAGCCGGTGGATTTGTCGTGTTTATTTTTGTCCGCGTCAATATATTGAATATACCAGAACGGCGAACGCAGTTTGCGATATAAGTATGCCATATTTCATTCAGTTAATGTTGAGTGCAAGTAGTGCAGGAAACCCCACACACAACAATTGAATTACCCAATGAATACGGCCATTTCTAACCACTCGAAACCACTATGGCGGTGACGAGGGTTCGATTCCCTTCACCCGCTCCAATCTTCTAAAACACCAATAAAACAAGGGTAAAACAGAATTTTTCACAATTCAAAACGCAAAAGTGAGAATGAGAACGGTTGTTCCGTTCGATTGTGAGCGCATAACCTATTGGTTTTACAGGGGTAATTTGACGCCTCAATTTCACTGCTGGTGAGAATCATACCCAGCTTTGGATATAATTAGCTTCACAAATCCGCTGCCTCCAAGGCCGAGGTGCGAGAGTGCTTGACGATGTGCTGACACTGGATCGCCCAGCAGTCTTTGCCGCCGGGAAGGGCGGGAAGTTTAGTTGTCGCTAGAGGCCATACGGCGGCTTTCGCCAGATTCCCCGGACGCATCCGCGACGTCCACCAAAGTTTCGTGAGCATTTGAGTTTGGCTTGTCCCAATTGCCGGACCCGTTCACTGCGCTTAAAGTCTGGGACTTGGATGGAACAACATCTGGCGGATAAAAGGCGCCTGCTCAGGCCGAACCTGCCCGTCTTCCCCGATGCAGCCATCAGGGTTTTGCCCCGTGAGGCAGCCCCAAGCCCACCAGTCGCCGCCTATGGGTTCCTGACGGTCTGAGAACTTCGGCCCACTCGGAACTTTTCCATTCATATAATCAAGTAAAGTCTGCCCCCAGGCTTTGCTGGCGGACGAGGTCATTGAGGCTCCCATCTCGCCGATCCAGACCGGAGCAATATTTTCCGTAATGAGCCAGCCCCAGGTTTTGCTCATGCGGTTGATGTAGTCAGCGCCCGACTCTGGCCCGCGATAGCCGCCAATCTCCTTCGGATATTCGTGAACCGAATAAACCAGTTTTGCGGGATTGCTTAATACCACCGGAAGGCTGCGCACCACGGAAAGGTCGCCTTCGTAAGCGTCCTGCTTGTAGTTGATCACCGCCTCGCAGATGATGAGCGCGTCGGGGTTCACCTTCAGGATCGCGTTGCCGACCGACTCATACATCGCGTGAATATCGGTCGGCCCGTGGCCTCCCCAGAGTGCCGGGGTTCGTGTATGCGCGCAAGGCTCGTTGCGGAGGTCGAAACCGATCACGGTTGCATTGCCGGCCCAGTGTCTGGCGAACATTACCCAGTCCGTCTGGAACTTCGCCGAGTTGACGGTGCCCCGATTGCCGGCTCCGTCCGTCCCGTCTGTGCCCGGGCCGGTGTCGAACCACAGACCGTTCTTCTGTTGGGCGGCATTTTCCCAGTCGGCGCTGGTAGCCTCGTTGTTGTGATTGTCGAAGATCACTTTCAATCCAACCTGCTTGCAAGCGGCGACGAACTGATCGAGTTGCGCCATCGCGTCCGGATCGTCGAGGGTTCGGTCTATCCAGTCAACCCGCACGCAGTTGAAGCCGATGGCCCGCATTGCAGCAACGTGGCCTTCGATGCCTTTAAACGGCCCCGCCAATTGCAGCCGCCCACCGACCACGTTCATCCCGGTAAGCCCGACACTGGCGATGCGAACCGGGATGCCGTCAAAACCGATGATCTGGCTGCCGCGCGTGCTTAAGAAGCCGGCGGGTAACAATCTGTCATGCGAAGCAGCCGCCCAGGTTGCGGTGTTCCACAGCCCCGCGATGGCAACCACCGCAACAAGCAAAAGTCTTAAGTTGAGATTTCCCATTAGGTTTCTTGCCCGCAACCGGCGTGAACCTTTTTCGTGATTTTCTTCCTGCTCTACAGATTTGCAACTCTTTTTTCCAGTCCATCTTTCGGATCGAGTTGACTCAAATTAAATGTTACCGAGACTGGGAGGTGGACGAGGGGTCTGCCGATACGTTGACTCATAATTGTGGTTACCGAAATCCCGAACATGAGTCTGTCCGCCAAACGCGAGTCTCTGGCTCGCATCCACGGCCGCTACCAGCGTGCCGGTCGTCCGCACCAACGGCGCATCCTGGAGGAGTTTTGCGCCACGTGCGGTTATCATCGCAAGTCCGCGTTGCGGTTGTTGAACCGTCCGCTGCGCAAGGCGCCCTTCAAACGGCCCGGCCCCAAGATCATTTACGAACCGGCCGAGGTGTTGCCGGTGCTGGCCTATGTCCTCCTGCGCTTCTGCGCTTACTTGGGACAATGGCCACACAGTTTCACCCGGCTCTTTGCCTTGATCCGCTCGGCGCTCTGGCAACGCCATGAACTGACCAGTCTGTTGGAAGTCTATGGGACAGCCGGCGGCGGCGGACGTTTCCTGGGCACGCCGCAACAAGCTTATCTGGCCGGCTTCGGCTGAACCGATGGGACAGCCGCCGCGCCTAAACCATGAATTCTTAAACCGCTTTTTCATCCACACTTTCGTTTATCAGGAAAATCCGCGTCCTTTTGTCGCGGCATCACTCGTTATTGGCCGATAGTGAAAGAAAAACTGGAAATACCAGCAGATGCCCGCCAATGCGGAGAACAGGTAATTGGCAAACGCTGGAATCTTCAAGTCGGCCACCACTCCGCTAGCAGTTGCCGTCGCTCCGCCGTGTTCGCTGCCGCCGGTGCCGCCGTGATGCGCGTGTTCCGCTTTGACGTGCGAGGCGAGATATTGGTAGCCGGTGCGGTTGTTGAGGTTCAACAGCACGCACCAGATGAAGTTCGTCGTGAACCCTCCGGCCAGCACGACGCAGAGTTTCGGCAACCCCGTCCACAGCGTCGAAGTGCCCGCCGCCTTGGCCGCGTCCCCGATGGGATTGCCCGCCGTCAGCGCGAACGAAAAACACGCGCTCATGATGCCGGAGAACGTCGCTACCAGAATGCCTTTCTTGAAATTGAATTCCTTGATCGCCATTTTCTTCTGTTCCGCCGGCATTTCCTTTTCCTTGGTCAAACCCGCCAAGGCCGCGATGCCGATGCCCAGCAAACACACCGCCACGCCCGCGAGCGTGACCTGGCCGGGCGTCGAACCGGCGATTTCCGAAATGCTCGAACCAACCGGCAGGCTGGGCATGAACTGCTTGAAGATCGGCGGCACCAGCGTGCCAAATGCCGCGCAGTAGCCCAGCGCCACGCCCATGCCCAGCGACATCCCCAAATAGCGAATGGTCAGGCCAAATGTCAGATTGCCCAAACCCCACAACGTGCCAAAGAAGTATGTCCACCAGAGTGTGCTGGCGGACTGCTGGCGCAACACGCCAAAGACATCGTTGGTCATGGTCAGCGCAAACACCCACGGACAGATGATCCACGAGAAGAACCGCCAACCAGCCAGTAGGTTTCCCACGACCATTTTTTCACGCCGCGATACGGCACGTAAAAACTTCCGGAAGCTAAGCCGCCGAGCCAGTGAAAGAAGACGCCAAGGAATGGATTCAGAATGATTTTAGTTTTTGAATTGTTGTTTTTTGGATTTGAGCCGCGCGAAATTCATTAAGTTTGGCACGTCCCTCAATGAGCCGTTTGCTCTTCAAACAATCTTACCGGCCCAAGCAAACCGGCCGATTCCAGCGGCGTTTCCGCCGTCAGCTTGCGGATGTTGGTGCGCGTCAGCCGCTCGGCCGGAGGCAAACTGGCGTCGCCGATGATCCGGTTCGGCCAGAAGTTCACGACTTCGATCTGCAATTTATTTTCGCCGGACTTTAACGCGTCAGTCACGTTCACGCGCCACGGCGGACACCAGACCGTGCCGCAGGATTGGCCGTTCACTTTCACCTCGGCGATTTCATGGACATTGCCCAAATCAAGAATCAGCTTTGAGTTTTGAACTTTGAGTTTTGAGTTGTCCACGCTGAAAGATTTTTCATAAACCGCCGTGCCAGAATAAAATTTGATGCCCGGCTCCGGCCGCGTCGGCCAGCTCACCAGCGAATCAAACTGCGCCGTTTTCGGCCCGCCCCATTTCGGATCGAAATGCACGGTCCACGCGCCGACAATCTCCTGCACGGGCGTCAGGTTCGGCGAATTAGATTTGGCGGTCGGCGGATGCGCGGTCGCCGGTTCGCGGAAAACAACAAACCACGAGCTGCACGGGCCGAAATCCAGCGGCACAAAAATGCGCCCGTCCTTTTCCTCGTAGGCCGGCGCGAATTTTCGCTCGCCGGTCACGGCGTTCCACAACTCCGGCGCCCTGCCGGTCACGCGAAAGGCGCAATTCGCCGCAACGGCATTGGTGGCGCGGTTGGCGACAAAATAAATTTCCGCGGCTTCCGTGGTGCGGTGGATGTAATCCAGCGGCAAACCGGCGGCATCAAGAAATTCACAATCCGGCTGGATGCCGTCGGCCTGCAAGACTTCCCGCGCGGTCTTGACAGTGACAACCCGGCCGGCTCCGACTTTTCCGCCCCACAATTCACCGGCGATTTTTCTTACCTCGGCGTCGGTGGACGCGAAATTTTCCAGCGTTTCGGCACGCAGGGGTTTTGGCCCGATGACCGTCGCACCCGCGGCAACCAGATCCTTGATTTTTTTCAGCACCGGCAATGAAATCACGTCGCGGTCCGGCAGCACCAGCACGCGGTAACTCATGCCGTCGGGCAGCACGATTCTGCCGTCCTTCACGGTGGCGCGTTCGATCAGGGCCTCAGCCGTGATCACGTCGTAGTCATAGCCGGGCAGAATGTGCGCCGGGTCGGAGGCCTTGAGCTGGGAGAAGTTCGGAACATGGTCGCCATAATAGTAGCATACGTCGGCCACAAATAGTCCCTGTTGCAGCATAAACTGGCTGCGGTTGATGTAGCTGAAGAACGCCTGTGATTCCGGCCACCACGTCACCTTGGGATTCAGGTGCGTGCCGGCGAAATACTGCTGGCCGGGAATGCCGGTTTCATCCGGCGAGCAGACAAACGCGTGCCAGACGAGGCGGTTCATGCCTTCGCACAGAGCCTTATCGAAGGCCGGTTTCAAGTTGTCCCAGATTTTTTCCTGCCAGTTCGGGCCGATGGTCGTGAAACCCTCATCCTGCGTGATGCGATGGCCATAAGTATGCGCGGCGCTCGCAGGCTGCTTCACAAAAAAACGGTTCGCGTCGCCGATGCGATGCTCCCACGACCACGCCCAGAATTCGCTCATCGGCACATCGTCCCAGCCGAGACAGCGTTGCGCGTCAATTGGCACCGCGTGCGGCCCGCCGGATTCGGGATGAATTTCCAGTCCGAGCCGGCGCGCGTTGTCGCGGAACAGCCGGTAATGACCGTCAATCGCCAGGTCGCCGAGCGTCTTGCGATAGTCAAACAGAAACCGGTCGCTCTGCTCCCGGGAATTGACGATGCGGCCGGCGAGCACCGGCAGCCACGGCGTCAGGTCGTAGCCATGCCGTTTTTTGAACTCCGCCGGCAGGTTGGGCGTCCAGTTGGCCAGTTCAATTTCCCAACTGTCCGTGTGCAGATACTTCAAAGTGTTCCCGGCCAGCGGGCCGGCATCGGCAATCAGCGGGGCGACAATTTTGTTCCAATAATTTTGAAACGCCGTGGCGCTGTAAACATCCAGCGCAAAGCCGCTCCAACCGTCGCTGCTGGTCGAAACGTAGGCGTGGTCGCCGATGGTGTAGCCGAAGCGCAGAATCTGCCAGTTGCCGGCCGGCGCGTCCCAGTGCAGCACACCGTTGGCGTCCACCCGGTCGGTCAGATCCAGCACGTCACCCGCATCCGCGTCCTGCTCGCCGGGCGTGGCGGGATATTCCGCGAACAACGGCTGCGAGGACGGTGACGAAAAGGGCATGAGCGACTGCTGCAATGCCTTCCGCTTCCAGTTTTCGAGCGGACGGTGATTCACGGAAGGCTTGAGGCGATAAGCAATCACGGCAATTTCGCGGTAATAATCTTCGCGCACGCCAGCCAACGGCAGTTTGAGTTCAAGGTTTTTTCCACCGGCAATTTGGGTTTCCGACCAGATATATTTCTTGGCCGCATCATCCTTGCTCACGACCGGCCCACCCAGATTCCAGCCGCTCTGAATGTTCAGGCTCATCTCCAACCCCAGCCGATGCGCTTCTTGCAACGTGCATTTGTAAAGCTCGCGCCATTGTGACGAAAAAAAAGTCGGTCCGTGCGGCACCGGGTCGTTTCCCTCCTGGCTTGCTCCATTGGCGTCGATGAGCACCGCGCCGCCGAAGCCTTTGGCTTTCATCTGTTCCAAATCACGGGTGATGGAATTGGAAGTGACGTTCCCGTTAAGCCACCACCAGTAAGCCCGCAGCCGCGCTTCGTTCGGCGGATTTTGCCAGCCGGTTTCCAGCGCCATATCGGCAGCCAATGTGGAAGCGGCGATCCCCAAGAAAAAGCAAACGAATGCCAATTGGCTGATGTGTGCCGCCAACCGGTTTCGCTTAAATTTGGCGATCATGGGATGTTGTAACTTGAACATGGTAGCCAACAATTTATTTAAGCGGAAGCATTGCTTCATTTTCCAGTCGCGGATTGAGCCCCTTGAATTGCGGCCAGTAGGCCTCCAAACCGATGGCGAACAAGCCGATCTTTAGTTTAAGTATTGTGCTCATGCAAATTTCCTCAAATTGATTTTGAATAAACGGTTCGCTCAGCCCAACCCCGCGTTTTATCGCAAATCATTTATGCGTTGCCAGCGGGCGAAATGTCACTCTCACGGTGGCGTTGGTGACGGGCTTGGTCAATTTAAAACCCAGCCGGCTAAAGGCCGGCGCATCCAGTTCCTCTATGCGCTCGCTGGTGAACTCAAAGCCATCGGGCGTCTCGACTTGCACCTGAATTTTTTCATCGCCGAGGGCAAACACAAAAGTGCGGGCGTTCACACGCTTGACTTTGCCCAACGTCGGCAAGCCTTCTTCAAACGCCATTGGTTTGGAATAGACAACGTGGTCCTCGATCACCACCGCACCGTCTTCCGTGCGCGCAAAGCGCATCGTCCGCACCAACTCGCGCAGTTCAGGAACGTCATACGCGGGCTTCAAATCCATGTCAATTTCATCGGCCGCCCCGGTGAAATGCGTCCGCAGCACCTGGGGATGAACCTTCGTGGCATCAAGCTGCAACCGGCCGGCCACCACCGGCACCGGATGGCCGAAGGAATTGAGCAGTTTATAGGTGAAACGCTCCGGCCCGAACACTTTGTTGTTGTAGGCAAAAGGTCCGCCCGGATCGCCGGCCAGAATTTCGCCGCCCAAAGCGATGACGCAGGAACCGATATCGTTGTGACTGTGGCTGCCATTGCCGCCCGCCTTGATCGCCACACCGAGCTGGCTCGCTGTATCCGAATCGGGACGACAGACCAGCACGCCGGCATCCTCAAAGTATGATCGCAGACCGGGCAAAGCGATATCCGTTGAATCGCCCGGTTTGGCCGTGGCACAAGGTGTCACCGGCAGGAAAATTGTGGCCAGATCTTTGGGGATCATTGCCGATGATTTTTCATAGCCGATGATTCCGAGCCGCAACACTTGATTGCAATAGCTCACCAGATTGGTGTCCGCCAGGGTGCCAAAGCGGCAGTCTTCAAAGGGAGGCAGCAAGTGTCCCGGCAGTTGAATGCGGACGCCGTAGGTGGCGACTTTTTGAATCTTGGCATTCGCAAACAGATCAACGCGCCCGCCGGTGGCGTCCAGCAAGATGGCGCGCAGCCCGGCGTAGTGGCCAAAACCATAGGCCCAATAGCCCGGCCCCTCGTCGCAGTAACCGTCGTTACCGATGCTGTTGATGTAATACTGGGAGTAGTGTTCACCGGCGGCGAGAAACACCGCCCGGTCCTGACGGTCTGGCAGAATCGTCCGGGCCGCACCCGCCACGCCGGCAAGACAAACGGCATTCCAGTTGTTCTGCACCGGCTGGGATTGACTGCCCAGATAATAGGTGCCTTCGCCGGTAATCAGGCTGTGACGGATGGGCGCAAAGATCCGCTCCTCCAAGGCGGCGGCCAACGCCTTCCGAACGACCGGATCCACCCGGTCACCGAGCAGATACAGTGCCTCGGCCAGATCGGCACCGAAGGAGGAGGCGTTCAAATCCACGAAATAACTTTTACGATGAAAATTGTCGAGATACCAATCGTGCGCCGGCAGCGTCCACGTGGGCTGCTCCGCAAACGACTGCAAAACTTGATTAATCCGCGGCAGGAACCGGCCTTTGTTTTCCACACATTCCGCGAGCACCAACGGATAAAGCCAGCCCTGGCGGCTGGTGATCATCTTTTCCCCCGGCGGCCGCCGGCCGGTGCGCGAAAAATCCAGATAGAGGTCGTCGTTCCAGGGCGGGAAGGTTTCACCGAGAAGTTTTTCCGCATTCGCCACCGCTGAGCCGCAAGCGGCAACCGTGGCCGGTGAACCCCAGAATGCGCGATCACCGATGGGCTTCCCAAAGCCGGCGGGCTGAGCCGGCAACAGCGCCTCAATCTGCCGAACCCGGTCCGGATTCAGTTCTGCATACGGCGCGGCGGCGAAACTCCCGCCAGTCGAAAATTGCAGCAGGCTCAGGAATATTAAAATTCTTTTCATGTATGACATTTCAATGACCACTCGCACGACCCGCCCACATAGGTGTTCAAGTTAACCAGCAAGTCATTGTTATCATCGGCATACATAATCCAAGCCCGCGCTAACTGCTTTTCGTTATTCAAGCAGGAGGCAGCAGTCGCCTTCTGTTTGGCCTTGCTCAACGCCGGCAGCAGCATCGCGGCCAGAATGGCGATGATGGCGATCAACACCAGTAGTTCGATGAGAGTAAAGCCGATATGCGGATTTGTCTTGATCTGTTTCATGTTCGTTATCGCTCAATTTGAAATTGCCGGCTCGCAGCGAACCCCATCACTGCGCGCCGGCCTAACTCACCAACCGGCCCTTCCCGCCGCACCCATGACCGGCGGAAATTGTTTCATCAAAAATCAAGCCTTACGGCGTGCGCAGACGGTAGAACACCGCGGGATTGGCTGGATTGACGGTGTTGGTGACGCTGTTCACGGTTGCAGAGCCGGAAACATCCGACCAGTTCGTGCCCAACCCCTTTGAAAGGGTGTTGGTCTGGTCCTGCAAAATCCAGCCGGTGTGATCCGCCGGCCAGCTAAGGATGAGACTCCCGCCACTGACGGTGGCGGTGATATTCGTCGGGTTCATGGCCATGCTGGGAACCACCAGCAAACTGCCCGCGCCGGTGATATAAGGCGCACCCGTGGTGCTGTTATAAACACCCGCCGGCTGGCTGACATTATTCAACACCAGACCGGCCACCTGATTGGTTACGCCGGCGAAATCCAATTGCAAATAAGCTCCACTGGCCACAGTCACCATTGAATTAGTGGAAATCGTGGGATTGACGATTTCCAAAGTGCCGGCGTTAACCGTGGTGTTGCCGGTATAGTTGTTCAGGCCGTTAAGAACCAGCGTGCCGGCGCCCGCCAAGGTCAACGACCCCGGGCCGCTGAGAACTCCTGAATAGGTGGTGTAACCGTAAATGTTGGTGCCGACCATGAGCGTGACCGGCGCCCCGGCACTGTTCGTCAGGGCAATGTCATAACCTATACCGCTCGAACTCGCAGCCAGACCACCGACATGGAAAGTGTTGCCGGCCACAGAACCATCAAACACCAAACTGCCGCCGCTCATCGTCAGCGTGCTGTTTTTCAAAGCGAATTGATTGGCCACATCCAAAGTGCCCGCAGTGACAGCAGTGTCGCCGTCAAAGGAATTGGTTCCGCTCAAGGTCAGCATGCCAACACCCGCCTTGGTAAGTCCGCCTGACTGGCCGTTGACGCTGGTGATACCAACACTCAACGTGGTGTTGTAATTGCTGACGTCAATCACACCACCGCCAGTGCCGAATTGGAACTGTCCGCTGCTGTCGCCGGTGGTTAATTGAGGAAGGTTGGTCGCGAGAGTCAGAGTTCCTCCGCCGGCCATCGTTATACGGCCCACGCCCGCAGCCGCGGAATTACTGTTGTAGTAAAAGGGCTGGCCGGTAAGCAACATGCCGCCGGTAGTCGCCACGCTGCCGATGTTACAGGAACTCGCCGAGGGGGTTCCGGGCATTTCCGTCAACTGATTGGCATTCGTTCCGGTATAAATAAATGTCCCGCCATTGTTGACGCTAATTGTCGCCGCGTAGCCACCGAAGGGCTGCGCGTTGACCAACCCGTTTTGAATCCAAATGGCGCCGTTCCCCACAATCACCGCAGAATTTCGCCCGGCAAGCAAACTGCCATTGTTCGTTACCACGGTGGGAAATCCACTGGCGCCAACCGCATTCAGAACTTCATAACCCGTGCCGCCAAAGTTAAAGATACCCACTTGAACAACTCGGCCCGGCGCCACCGACGCAATCGTGGGAGCCGACTGGCTGGCATCGCCGATGTTAAGCGTGCAGTTATTGATGTCATCAATTCCCACCGACCAGCCGCCGGCAGCCTGGCTCTGGTCATTATAAAGAGTAACCGCCCCTTGTTCGACCAAAAGGCCGCCGCTAAAAGTATTCGTGCCAGAGAGCGTCAAGGTTCCCCCGCCAACCTTGCTTAACATCCAAGAACCGCCGGTTTCACCAACGTTGTCAGAGATGGTGCTGGTGCCGGAATTGCATCCCACCGTTCCCTGGTAAGTCCCGGTCGTATTGCCGGCCAAGGTGACCGGGCCGGACCAGGCTGCGCCGGCGTCCAGCCGCAGTTGGCCAAGGTTTTCACCCGTGACTCCGCCGTCAAGGGTAATCGCCGCGGGTTGAGTGACTCCGGTGACATAAACCGTGGCATTGCTCAAAACATTCACCGAGGCACCGTTGCCGAGGACGCCATTTAGTTGAAGTTTCCCGGCACCGGCCGCCGCATTGATGCCGACATGCTTTGTAGAAACCATTTGATTTCTGGTGCGTCTGTGAAGGGATGAGCGAGAAA
>VFSW01007380.1_pt1 | contig 15951 bp, 16 predicted proteins | sample 5358111 | NCBI WGS metagenome assembly VFSW01 (sample SAMN11554181, study PRJNA540505) | mine drainage metagenome | isolation source: sediment from site ElyBrook_90M | place: USA: Ely Copper Mine, Vershire, VT | collected 2017 | reverse complement strand
CAACATGACGTGGATCGGAGAACCCTTACCGCGAAGCGGTTTAGTCCACGGCCGAGGCCCGGTCATCGGCACTTATAATCTTTCGATCAGTTATGATGAACATCCGCAACGAATCGATGTGCAGACAGCTGGTGGCTACCTGTTGCCATTAGAAGGATTCAAGTTCATCATGACATGAGTCCGGCGATTGCAGCGATGCTTGGGGTATGGGTAAAAAATCGAATCTGCCTCCATTTTTCTGACCTGAGCCCGACGAGCTGCCAGACTGCTCTTCCTCCCGCAGCGAGAGAGGATACTTACATGGCATCGGGATGCCCATGCGGGCGCATGGCGGAAATCTGGACGGAGTCGCACACTTTCCCGTCGCCGGATTGATTGCTTGGCCGTCCCGGTTCGTCCGATACCATCCCGGGAATCGTCGTTCGGAACGATATCGCGGCATGCGGGTCGGATCCCCGGGGCAACAAGAGGAATGCGAATGTCGTCGTCATCCGGCAGCCGGCGCTGGCTCGGCTATGCGCTGATCACCACCGTCGCCTGGGGTCTCTGGGGCGCGTTGAGCGCCATCCCCGCGCAGCGAGGGTTCCCCGATACGCTGACATACGTCGTCTGGGCGGTCTGCATGCTGCTGCCTGCGGCGTTCGTTTTGCGCCGTGAAGGCGGGAAGGTCCCGTTCGATCCGCGATCCCTTGCACTGGGACTGACGATCGGCCTCACCGGCGCGGGCGGGGTCATCGTTCTCTTCCCGACGCTTTCGATGGGACCATCCTACCTCATCTTTCCGATCATTTCGCTCTCGCCGCTCGTCACGATCGCGCTGAGCGTGGCATTTCTCCGGGAGCGCACGGACCGGATCGGCGTGGTTGGCATCGTGCTGGCGCTGGCCGCCCTGCCCCTTCTCAACGACTGGACACCTGGCGGCGGCGCGGTGCACTTCGGCCTCTGGTTCTTCCTCTCGCTCGTCATCCTGGTGTTGTGGGGTCTGCAGAACTACTTCATCAAGATCGCCCATGCCTCGATGAGCACCGGGGCCATCTTCTTCTACATGACGTTGGGCGGCCTGCTCCTTGTCCCCGTCGCTCTCGTCCGCACGCACTGGGGCGCGCCCATCAACTGGGGGATCGACGGTCCGCCGCTCTCGGCGGGAATTCAACTGCTCAACGCCGTGGGAGCGCTCGCGATCGTCTACGCGCTGCGGGACGGCAAAGCAATCGTCGTCTCCGCGCTCACCAATGCGGCCTCGCCGCTGCTCACGGCCTTGATCGCGATGGCGCTCGCCGGCCAGATCCCCGGACCATTCAAGATCGCGGGTATCGCGCTTGCGGTGGTCGCCTCGGCGCTGCTCGCGATCGGGGAAGAATAGGCGCGGTTGCCGAAATGTCAGTTGCGCAGTTGCCCATGCAACTCACCAAGGTTGTCCAGGCAGAAATTCGCCAAGGCGTGACGCTTGAGCCGTCATGATTTACGTAAATCTCAATGGCAGAGGAATTAGGATACGGCTTGGCCGCACTTGCACATGTGGAATTTACAACCAAACTATTCGCTATTGGGGCCAATATGCACGGGGGTGTTACTGCGATTCAGGCGCCAAGCAGGCGGCGAGCGAGCACCGATTGCATATCACGGCGTCCGTCAGCAATCAGATAAATAACGACTTGGCTGCCTGTGATGCGGTAAATCACGCGGTACGGCTTGAAGAAGGTCTGGCGGTATTCTTTGATGCCGAGTCCGGCCAATTCCTTCGGATAACTACCGCGTTCCGGAAATTTCGACAGACTCTCTACAACGACCATCAATTCATCCAACACATAGTTCGCGTTGGCCACGCAGTCGAACTCGGCGATGTAGTCGTGGATGGCTTCCAAGTCCTGCTCCGCACCCTCGGTGAGCAGGACTTTGAACTTGGCTGTGCCAGCCATCAGGCTGTGGCTCGTTTGGCGCGGAGGCGGGCAACGACGTCGGCCGCGGGTTTGACCTTTCCTGCGGCCACATCCTGATTACCCAACGCAAGGATTTTCAGCAAGGCCAGTGTTTCTTGCGTCTCTTCGAACGAGGCGACGTCTTGCAGGACAGCCTTGGCCTCACCGTTTTGCGTGATGACCAGAGGCTCGCGCTTTTCAGCAAGGTGCGTCAATACTTCGGCGGCGTTGGCTTTGAGATAGCTGATCGGCTTGACTTGTGATGAGTAGCGCATGGCCGTGCTCCAGATTTAATAAGGACTTAATATAGTCTTTTTATGGTCTCACGGCAAGACGCCTGGATCGGATGATATCGAACCATACCGAACACAAAACAAAGAAAAAGCCCGCATACCTTCGGCCAGCAGCTTGCGCGCATCGTCGCGCTTCTGACGGGCTTCCTTGAGTCCAACATCGGGATAGACCCCAAGGGATAACAGCTTTTCCTTGTCGTTGAACATATAGCGGAAGCGCCACCACTTGCCGCCGGAAGAGGTAACCATCAGGAACAGCCCTTTTTCATCAAACATCTTGATGTTCTTTTCGCCAGGTTTTGCCTTGCGGATTGCGGTATCTGTGAGCGGCATTTGGGGTAACTCCTTCTTGGGCTTGACCAGTTACCCCGTAAAGTTACCCCTGTTGAATCATGGCTGTCAATAGACGGGAAAAGACGCAAAAGGACTAGAAACCAATAAAAAACCCGCACTTAGGCGGGTTCTTTGGATGCTACTGGATGCTATAAAACTAAAATTTGGTGGCCCGGGGCGGAATCGAACCACCGACACAAGGATTTTCAATCTGGCTCGGTGCGCATTCTACAATACAGCAGAAAACTCAATAACAATAGAATCAAGGCATCACGGGCATTTTGTTGTTCCTGTGTTTTCCCGCATACGCTTGTTTTTTTGCTGTCAGTGTCCCGCCAGTGTCCCATTGCCCCGCGCCACTCTGTCCACAATTGTGGACACTTTGCCGAACTGCGAACAATTGTTCACACTTTACCGTCAATCACACATCCACATCAGGCGCATTATAAAGAACCACGCACCGCCTGCCAGATAACTCCGCCTCGCGCTTTTGTGCCTCCTGCGCAGGTGTCAGGGTTTCGTCTGGGCTTGCAATAATCAGCATAGGCAGCGAAGAACTGCGCCTTGTCTCCAATGCCTCAATACGGGCTTTAAGTGTTGTCATGGTCATGCGCTCCTGTGTTGTGCCTGCAATGCTTCAAATTCAACGCCAGTGACTTCAATAGACTGCCAATCGGGGGCGGTGCGTCTGAATGCCCTTATCAGCCCCTCTGTGGGGTCAATAATCAATCGCGTGATGGTTGTTATGCCGCTGGCTGGCTGGTGTGCCTGCTCCAATGCTGCGATGCGTTGTTCAAGTGTTGCCATGTTGTTTTCCCTCCAGTGCTGCCAATCGTTGTTCTAGCTGTCCAGTCTCAATCAGTTTTGCAATCGCGGTAAGCATATAAACCAGCCTTGATGCGTCCGCCGTCTCGGTCTTGCCTGTTTTGGCATCGCGGTAAACCTTCGCCATCTCACGGCGGCAATCTTCAATCGTTGCCAATTTCAGCCGGGGGGTAGGTATCGCCCTCAATAATTGCCCTTCGTGAACTGTAGCCTGATTGTTTGCCTTTTTTGCCATAGTCAATCCTTTCCTAATTCCCTGAATACGTCCCTGCAATCCCGCGCCATGAATGCCACGCCACCAGCCCGGCGGATGCGTTCAAGGAATACCGCTTGTTCCGGTCTTAACCTGCCCTTGTCGGCTTTCACTTCCACGCCCAACAATCGCCCGTCTTTCATTTGGCCCAATACATCAGGGCAGCCCGGCCAGCCAAACCGCACAAAACGATTCCCGATTCTTGCGGCCCCGCTGTTCATCCTTTCGCACCAGGCCACGGCAGGATGCGCACCCAATGCCTGTAAAACTTCCTTCAATGCGCCCGCTTCGGGTGTCCGGTTCTTTCGTTCCAATGGAAGGGCATCACCCAGTAAGTCATCCATGATTCGCACCAGTGAAAGGCGGTTTGAAAGCCTTTCCCGAAATATCCCGAAATGTCCCGAAAACGGGAAGGTTCAGTTTCCCGCGATTCCCGCGCCCCCTATAAGAGGGGCGGGAACGAAAACGGGAAAAAAACGGGAAAATGATTTGGGCTAGCTGCACCATAAAAAACCCCCTTCATGGAACAATAACCCCCGGTCTATGAGTCCACGAATTGCAGCATGTGCGCGTTCAGTTTGGCGCTTGGGGTCACACACCAGCTTTGTGCGCGTACCGTCTATGGCGGCATCCAGCGTTATGCACGGTCTGCCCTGTGGCACGGTATCGGGTGCGCCCTCGGGTTTGGCATTGCCAGCTTTGCGGAATATCTCACCCAGTGCGTCCCATACTGTCCGCTGGTTTCCAGACTTCGGCGGCAAAGGGCGGCGCTTTGCTTCTTCAACCTTTTCCAGAGGATGCACTGTGCATGATGTAATCGGTTCGCCGTCCTCATCGGTTCCAAGTTCTACAACGTCCAGCTTGAACGGGTGCGCTTCGCCGTCCTCCCCGTCCTTGCTTTTGGCAATCAACCATTCGCGGTTGTCACCGTCCCGGCGCACCTCTATGGCGGCATCAAGGGCAGCATGTAGGCTGGAATGTCCGCGCAGTCCTTTTGATGCGTCCTTGCCTGTATGGTGAACCAGCACCACAAGGCCACCGATAAGCGTTTGCAGTTCCTTGGCGGCAGCGATAATCTGCCCCATGTTTTTGCTGTCGTTCTCATCCGCACCCGGCGCGGCTCGGTTCAGGGTATCGAGTACCACCACATCCGCACCCTGTCCGGCTGCTTTGATTGCTTGTGCAAGGTCGGCTATATCTTCACCATCCAGCAGGCTAAACGGTTGCACCAGATAGCGGATATTCTGCGCAGTCGCACCATGCCGGATGCGATATGCAGCAACCCGGCCAGCAATCCCGCCTTCACCTTCGAGGGCGCAATACAGCACATTGCATGAGTTCGTTTTATATCCAAACCACTCACGCCCGGCGGCCAGTGCTTGCAGGCCATCCAGCACCAGAAAAGATTTACCCGAACCGGAAGCGCCATATACCGCGGCCAATCCTGTTTGCGGCAACACTCGTTTGATGCGCCATTGCATCGGCGGCAGCTTGCACAGGTCATCGTCAGATAACAGCCTGTAACGCATTTCAGGGGCTTTGACACGCTCCAGCAAAGCAAGCAATGCGGCAGGGTCATTGTCCTGTAGATAATCGTTTGCATCGTAGTTTGAAGGCTTGTCGTCAGGCATCGCCACCCATTCACCAGATACAGCGGCGGCAATCTTTCCGGCCTGTTCTTCCTTGCCTCTGTCTGGAACAATCACCAGGCGGGCGGCGGGATGTTGGCTGCGCAGCGTCTTGGCTACTGTCATCATGCGGCCAGCACCAAAACAAACCACGGCAGCGGCTCCCGTTGCTTGATTAACTGCCCACGCCTGCCCGATACCTTCCACGATATAAACCCGGTCGGTTATCTGGCCCACGGTGAAAAATCCATCACCAAAGGATGCGCCCGGCAGGTTCAATTTATCGCCCTTTTCTGGCGGTATGAATTGCAGGGTTTGCAGGTGTTCACCACTCCAGCATGGAACCACCAGATAGCCCGCGACATTCTGCCCGCGGATAACCAGCGGCGGCGCACTGGTGGGATATACATAAACCCCGTCAGTTTTACCCTTTTTGCGGTATATGTAAGGCTCTACCGGTGTTGCAGGTATAACGTGCCTCATCGCATCAACAGCATTCGGGTTTGCGGCTTGTTTAACGGGCTTTTGCGGCGCAGGTGAAGGCTTGGCAATATCTCGGGTAGGGCGTTCGCCTTTGGCGCGTGTTTCGTCCTTCCAGCCTTGCGCCCGTGCCATGCCAAACAGCGTTGCCGGGGTCACGCCTCCCGATTCTGAAAATGATTTCCAAACCGTCCGGCATTCGTTTTCATTCTTGTAATTGCCCGCGGATGCGCTCCAGTTGTGGAAGTCCTCAAAGCCCAGCCCGGCAGACTTGGCGGCCATGCCAGCCCGCACCCATTCATCACGGGCGCACCCTGCATCCAGAAAACTCAGAGCATCGGCGGCGCGTTCTCTATCGTTCATGCTTGCCCACCCCAAACACGGCTTGAATGGTTTTCGGTGTCACAAAATAACGGCTGATTGCGCGGTTCTGGCATTCAGGCGTAGGGGCTGGAAGTTCGATTGATTCAACAGGCCAGCCCAATCCCTTCAAGGTGAAAATCACGGCTGACAATCTCCAGCTTCCGGTTATGGCTTCAAACTCTGGATGCGTGAAACTTTGCCCGTTCAACATCATGGAAAGGCAGCGGGCCGGTAATGTGTTCGGCGTTGGATAAATTGGGTTAAAATCTGGTTCAGGCAAGAATGATGTTTGCTTAAACCCGGATGCTTGGCGGCGGTTCGGGTTTTTCATTTATGCCACCTCGCCAGCCAGCCAGCGGCCATACTTTTCAACGTCAATTAACACTTTCCGGCCCCGGCGAATAATCGCACCAGTTTCGGCCAGTCCGTTGCCAGGTATCCTGCGGCCCTTGCTGTCGAATCGGTCTTGCGCTTTGAAGATTTGCCCCTGAATTGCGGCTTGTGTCAATTCCAATGCAGGGAAAAATTCCGGCAGGTTTTTGACTGTAGAAAGTATCGGAAGATTGTATGCTGCTACTGATTGTTGTATTTCATTTGCTGCGGTGTTTGCGTCATGCATGGTATGCGCTCCTATTTTCCCGCCTGTTCTTTCAGCGGTCGGAACGAATAATTAAACCCATGCGGCAAGCAGCCCGGCTAAATGCCGATTTTTCTATTTCTTAAGTTTTTTTCTGAAGGTTCCGAAAGTAATGGTGTCTTGATTTTCGCCTTTCTGGAACAGGTAACCCCGGCTATCTTTTCTGTCAGAATTTATTTCCTGACAATTTCCATCGCACCATTCTTCGATTGCAGCGTAAAGGCGCGGCCAAAGTTCGCTTGGCTTTTCATTTGGATGGTTTTTTTTAAGGTTGTTTATTACATCGTCAAGCGTATTTCCGTACGCGTTTTTTATTCCTCGGCTTCTTTTAGCTGTCATAGACTGCCGTGCAGACGCTTTAACGCCTTGGCCTGACGCTAGCTTATACCGCTTATGTGCCAGCAGAGTGGTTTTGCGAATTGCATCTATTACTTCGGCAGTAGGTAGCGCCTGAAGTGCTAGCGCAGCGTTGCAATCGGTTTCATAGTCTGTTGCGTTGCCAACATCACCGGCCCAACAGTTACCAGAAAACAATCCTCCGCGATAATCGAAGTACAGGGCTAGTGCTTCATCGGAAAAATGTTCAAGCGATTCTATCCATCCTCCTGCGTCATAAAGCTTGCGCAAGTGCTGTTCGGTCACAGGTTGATGAAACTCTCTCTGAAAACTGCCGTCTCGATTAGGCGCGCTCGGCGCAAATGTACTTCTCACTTCGCCATTGGGAAAGTCTGGCTGATTTTTCAATTCATTCGTCACCTGCACATGCACTAACTCGCCCAAGCGAGCGAGCGGTTGACGTGTAGCGAATAGCGCCTTATCTAAAGTCAACTTTCTGGGTTTTGGGTTGATTATGCTCATGTTCGCGTTCCTTTCAAAACACGCTTTGAAAATCTTGATACAGCATCACATCACCCCCAATTTATTTGCCAGTGCATTGCCAATTTCAGACACGCGGCCGGGTGCAAGATGTGCGTAACGGCTAACCATCGCCATCGTTTTATGGCCCAATATCTTCGAGATTTCCAGCGGGCTAACGCCATTCATCATCAGGTAGGATGCGCAGGTGTGGCGCAAGTCGTGCCAGTGAAAATCCTTAATCCCGGCATCTTTCAATGCAGTAATGAACGGGGTGCGCAGGTTCAGACTGATTGATTTTTTTGCAAGTCGTGTCGGCGGGAATATTCTGTCATCGGTCAGGCTGCGCACCTTTGCGCGTTCTTGCAGCAGCGTGAAGGCTCCACCAACCAGCGGCAATACTCGGGCATCATCATTCTTTGTCGTGCCAGCATAGAGCGTTGCACGGCCTGCCTTAAGGTCTATCTGTCCCCATCGCAAACTCATAATCTCGGATTGCCTGCCCCCCGTGGTCAGTGACAACAACACGGCCAGATAAAGGTCAGGGTGTTTGCGGCAAGCGGCAAGGAATCGCGGCAGTTCGTCATCATTAAGGAATCGCACCCGTCCTTTATTCTCTTTCGGCTTTGAAACACGCTCTACCGGGTTGCGCTCCAGCCAGCCCAATTCCTTCACACCATATGCACAGGCGCTTGATAGGGCAGCCAGAAAGCGGTTAGTCGTGGGGCCACTGCGTTTTTTATCCAGCGGCACAAGTGATACGCTGCCATCCTCGCCACGCCTGCGCACCGTCAGGTTTTCATTGTTGAGCATGTCGCGGCCCTTTGCGACTAGGGCGGGCGTTATGTCCTGCAACAGCTTATTGCCGTATTGCTTGCGCCACCAACCAAGCCGCGTCCGCATTTCCTTGGCGGATTTCAATTCCTTATGCTGCGGGCTGTTCTCGTAGGCATCAATCAATTCATTCAGGGTGTGGCGCTTACTTGCTCCAAAGTGGCGGCCCGCTTTAATGTCAGCTTCGGTTTTCTGTATCCACTCCCGCGCATCGGTCAGGCGTGAGAATGTCGCACATTCTGGTGCATGGCCTTTAAGGCGGATTTTCACCCGGTAGCTGGTCGTGCCGTCATCAAGTTTGCGTTTTTCAATCGTTGCCATGATTTGCCCCTTTGAAGGTGTCCGAATACTTGCGCACACTGTAAAACAAAAGGGAAATAATAGCAACACAGGATTCATAATCCTAATACTTTAAAACATAACGTATTGAAAATTTGAATGTTTCAATAAAGTAAAAATTAAAAAAGACACTGGCGGGACATTCAGGGGCGAAAAATGACGTTTTACAGCGTAGATACAGGAAATTTTGAGGGGTGCGATGTGACGAACAGCAGGGATTTTTATTTCACAGTGTCCCGCCAGTGCCCCATCAAAGAAAAAGCACCTAGAGCGATTAACTCTAAGTGCTTGATTTATTTGGTGGCCCGGGGCGGAATCGAACCACCGACACAAGGATTTTCAATCCTCTGCTCTACCGACTGAGCTACCAGGCCAAACACTCCACGAAGACCTGAAAACAACACTTTCAAGTTCGAGAGCCGCGCATTATACCGACTTTCCGAAGAACAGCAATACAAAACCCCGCCGCGGCGGGGTTTGCTGAATCATTCAGACAGCGATTGAGTTACATCATGCCTTCCATGCCGCCCATGCCGCCGCCCATGCCGCCGCCACCAGCCGGCTTGTCTTCCGGCAACTCGGCAACCATGCATGCAGTAGTGAGCATCAGACCGGCGATAGACGCCGCATTTTGCAATGCAACGCGCGTCACCTTGGTTGGATCAACCACGCCCATCGCCAGCATGTCGCCATACTCGCTGGTGGCCGCGTTGTAACCGAAGCTTCCCTTGCCTTCAGAGACTTTGTTCACAACCACAGACGGCTCATCGCCAGCATTGGACACGATAGCACGCAGTGGAGATTCCATCGCGCGCAACACGATCGTGATACCTGCGTCCTGATCGTGATTGTCGCCCTTCAGTCCGGATACGGCCACCTTGGCGCGCAGCAAAGCCACACCACCGCCGGGGACGATGCCTTCTTCAACAGCGGCACGGGTTGCGTGCAATGCATCTTCCACGCGCGCCTTCTTTTCCTTCATCTCAACTTCAGTTGCGGCACCGACCTTGATCACTGCCACGCCGCCGGCCAGCTTGGCCTTGCGCTCTTGCAGCTTTTCCTTGTCGTAATCGCTGGTTGACTCTTCAGCCTGCTTGTTGATCTGGCTGATGCGACCCTTGATCGCTTCTTCCTTGCCTGCGCCGTCGATGATGATGCTGTTGTCCTTGCCCACTTCGATGCGCTTGGCCTGACCCAGTTCAGCCAGCGTCGCTTTCTCCAGTGTCAGACCGACTTCTTCAGCGATCACAGTGCCGCCGGTCAGAATCGCGATGTCTTCCAGCATCGCCTTGCGACGATCGCCGAAACCCGGCGCCTTGACAGCAACCGTCTTCAGAATGCCGCGAATGTTGTTGACCACCAGAGTTGCCAGCGCTTCGCCATCTACATCTTCAGCGATGATCAGCAATGGACGTCCAGCCTTGGCAACTTGCTCCAGGATAGGCAGCAGGTCGCGAATATTGGAAACCTTCTTGTCATGCAACAGGATGTAAGGATTCTCCATCAATGCCAGCTGACGATCCTGGTTGTTGATGAAGTAAGGTGACAGATAGCCGCGATCGAACTGCATACCTTCAACGATGTCCAGCTCGTCTTCCAGGCCGGTGCCGTCTTCAATGGTGATCACGCCTTCCTTGCCGACTTTTTCCATCGCAGCGGCGATCTTCTCGCCGATCACGGTATCCGAGTTGGCAGATATGCTGCCGACCTGTGCGATTTCCTTGCTGGTGGTGCATGGCTTGGAAATCTTTTTCAATTCTGCAACCGCAGCGATTACCGCCTGGTCGATGCCGCGCTTCAGATCCATCGGGTTCATGCCGGCTGCAACAAACTTCATGCCTTCCATCACGATGGACTGCGCCAGCACGGTCGCCGTGGTGGTGCCGTCGCCCGCCACATCGGAAGTCTTGGAAGCCACTTCCTTGACCATCTGCGCGCCCATGTTTTCGAACTTGTCCTTGAGTTCGATTTCCTTTGCAACAGACACGCCGTCCTTGGTGATGGTCGGTGAACCGTACGAGCGATCCAGCACTACGTTGCGGCCCTTGGGACCCAGTGTGACCTTGACTGCATCGGCCAGGATGTTCACGCCGACAACCATCTTGCTGCGTGCCGCGTCGTGGAATTTTACGTCTTTAGCTGCCATGTTCTGTTCTCCTGAATTTGTATTGTGTGCTTAGGCTTCAACTATGCCGATGATGTCGTCTTCGCGCATGGTCATGTATTCCTGGCCGTCCATCTTGAAGGCCTGGCCTGCATATTTTCCGAACAGCACACGGTCACCCACCTTGACGGTCATCGCCTGCAGCTTGCCGTCGTCGCCGACCTTGCCATTGCCAACCTCGATGATCTCGCCCTGGTCGGGCTTTTCTGTCGCTGCGTCTGGGATCACGATGCCGGATGCGGTCTTGCGCTCTTCTTCCATGCGTTTGACGATAACGCGATCGTTCAAAGGACGAATTTTCATACTAGGTTTCTCCTGGATCAATGAATTGGGTTAAATGCCAAAGGCAGGTCTTGCCCGCTGGCCAGTACGATGGGGACGGCCTGCAGGGATTTCAAGAGCCTGTGTGAAATTTATTTTTTCGGCGGCAAGGCCAGCTGGTTGTCGCGGCTGTACTGGTAGTCATGAAAGATGTGCTCGGCGGCGAGTATCTGGTAAGTGCCATCCTCGTTTCTGTGCGTGGTGTCCTTCAGGCGATAGGTATAGTGGCCACAGGTCCAGCAGTCGTAGTTGCGCATGTGCGTGCAAAGACAGGTCTTCTCGTACACCGCGATCTTCTTCTCGTCGGGATTTTCCGCAACCACCCTGTTGTAGGCGTCGATATAGGCGCAGCCGCCGTTGCCGTCCAGCAGATATCCGTATGCCTCGCAATTGGGGCGTATCCCGGAACCGATGGAAGGGCTGGTGCTGATCATGCGCATCGGATAACCCGTGGGCGACGTGGTATTGACCACCATCTGATCCTCGGTCGCCCTGAAATATTCCTGCTGCACCTTCTCGGGGATGCCGCATTCCTTCGCAACCGTGAAGCGCGTAGCCACTTGAACGGCCGCAGAGCCCTGTTCCAGAAAACCGACCGCATCGCTGCCGGTAAAGATGCCGCCCGCCGCGATCACCGGAATGTCCAGATGCTCGGCCTTCAGGTGCGCAATGATTTCGGCGATGATCGTGTGCAGGTCATATTTCGCCCAGTCCATGCCGAAACCCAGATGGCCGCCCGCCAGGGGACCTTCGACCACGATGAAATCGGGCAGGCGATCCAGACGTGAGGTCTTCCGCAGGAAAAGGATCAGCGCGCGCAGCGACGATACGATGATGCCGAGCTTCGCGTCGCGAAAACGCGGATTGTCCTTCATCATCTCGAATGAGCCCAGATGCAGCCCGGCGCTCAGGGTGACCCCGTCGATGCCGGCATCCAGCGCACCATTCAGCCTCACCCTCAGGGTTTCGCGCGGCGCGTTCATCGTGAGTTTTTCCATGCAGTTGACGAAGATCATGCCTTCGCCGCGCTTTGCCTCCATGGTCTTGCTCACATGCAGGCGCGTCGCCTCGGCCACCTGCGCGAGATCGAACTGCACGATGGACTTGTCCACCTGCTTGATATTCAATTTATACTGTTTCTGCTTGTCGCTGACGAACTTCGTCTTGTAGCGCCTGTCGGTCACGGTCGGCAGCATCGCGTCGGAGATATGCCCCACACCGCCCAGGCGGGCTGCTTCCAGGGCCAGCTCGGCCGTGGATATGTCCACCCCCATGCCGCCTATCACGATCGGCACCAGTTCGCGTTTGCCAAAGCGCAGGCGGAAATCATCTACACACTTCATTACTGCCATCCTCCGACTATCGCCCATGAAACATGCGGACGATACAATTGCACAAGATGCTAAGGATGCCACAACTGGCGCAATACTTAAAGCACAAAGCTGCAATTTCAATGTGGTATAAGCGCAAATTGCAGCACAAGACCGGCCAACTCCGGGATCCGGCCGCAAATTTCCCAGGCTTGCGCAAATTCGTTATCATCCGCCGATGCATAATCCCGCGCACAACAACGCAGAACTGGTCCGCCGCTCGCTGTCCGCCGTCTGGCACCCCTGCTCGCAGATGAAACAGTATGAAACTTTCCCTCTGATACCGCTCGAAAGAGGAAAAGGCGCATGGCTATACGACTTCGACGGCAACAAGTATTTGGATGCGGTGAGTTCATGGTGGGTGAACCTCTTCGGCCACGGCAATCCGCGCATCAATGCGGCGATCAGGGACCAGCTCGAAAAACTGGAACACGCGATGCTCGCGGGTTTCACGCACAAGCCCGTGATCGAGCTCTCCGAACGTCTGAAAGAACTTGCACCCTCGGGGCTCGGCCACTGCTTCTATGGCTCGGACGGCGCATCGGCCACCGAGATCGCGCTCAAGATGAGCGCTCATTGCTGGCGCAACAAGGGGAAAACCGGCAAGACAAAATTCATCAGCCTCAAAAACAGCTACCACGGCGAGACACTGGGTGCGCTGTCCGTCACAGACGTAGCACTTTTCAAAGACGCATACGGTGCGCTGATCACGCAGCAGGCAACCGTGGAAAGTCCAGACTGGCGCCTTGCGGCATCGGGCGAGACAAGCGAGGACTGGGCCGTGCGCTGTGCCAGGATGCTCGAGGAACATCTGGAAAAACACCACCAGAGCATCGCGGCCTTCATCGTCGAACCGCTGGTGCAGGGCGCTGCGGGCATGGCGATGCACCACCCGGCTTATCTCTCGCTCGCTCGCCAAATCTGCGACCGCTACGAGGTGCATCTGATCGCCGACGAGATCGCGGTCGGCATGGGCAGGACAGGCACGATGTTCGCCTGCGAACAGGGAAATATCGCGCCGGATTTTTTGCTGCTCTCCAAGGGCATCACGGGCGGCTATCTTCCGTTGTCCATCGTGATGACCACCGACGACATCTATCAGGCATTCTACGATGACAGCTCTGCCCGCGGCTTTCTGCATTCCCATTCCTATACCGGGAATCCGCTGGCCTGCAGCGCCGCGCTCGCCACGCTGGACATCTTCAGCCAGGACGACGTGCTGAATGCCAATCGCAAAAAGGCGAAATATCTGAACCGCATCTCCGAACCCCTGCGGGCACTGCCCGAGGTCAAAAACTGGCGCAACACCGGGATGATCTGGGCGTTCGAGGTCACTTCTTCCAGAGATAAATTCGCGCAGCGCTGTTTCGAGCTCGGTTTAAAGCACGGGCTTTTGCTGCGCCCCATGGGCAACACCGTATACTTCATGCCGCCCTATGTCGTGAACGAAGAAGAAATGCAACTGCTGGTCGAGCGCGCGACCCTCATCGTCCGGGAGCTGTCTTGAAAGCGATATTATTCATTCTGCTCGCGTTCGCGCTGAACGCTGAAGCCGCGAGTCTTCCGGATTCCGTGCGCAAAGAACTCAAGAAGGCAAACATACCCCTGAATGCGGTCGCGATAGAGGTGCGCAGGTCAGGCAGCTCCCGCCCGCTCATCAGCTTCAACGCACATCGCCCGATGAACCCCGCATCGACCATGAAGCTGCTCACCACCTATGCCGGACTCGAGATGCTGGGACCGGCCTACCGCTGGAAGACCGAAGCCTATCTCGACGGCAGACTCGAAAACGGAATTCTCGACGGCAACCTGGTATTCAAGGGCTATGGCGATCCCAGGCTCACACTCGAGGCGTTCTGGCTTTGGCTCCTGGAGCTGCGCCAGCGCGGACTCACCGAGATACGGGGCGACATCGTGCTGGACCGCAGTTTCTTCGAAGACGAGCACTACGATCCGGCCGCATTCGACAACAAGCCCAACCGCGCCTACAACGTGGGGCCCGATGCGCTGCTGCTCAATTTCAACGCGCTGCACCTGCGCCTCCTGCCCGACGGCAAAAACACAGCCGCACTGCTCGAACCCGAGCTCTACGGCTACAAGCTCGTCAACCGCGTCACCACATCTGCCAGCCTCCCATGCGGCGGCGAAGATGCCTACCAGTCCCGGCTCGAAGGCCGCGACATCGTGATCGAAGGAGGCATACCGGCGGGCTGCGGCGAACAGCAGGACTACTTCACTCTCCTGCAGCCCAATGACTATTTCTTCGCCCTATTCAAAACCCTTTGGCATGAACTGGGCGGAAGAATCACAGGCGGCGTGCGCATCAGAATCGCGCCGGAAAATCAGCCGGTATTTTCCACGCATCTGTCGCCGCCGCTTTCCGAGATCATCCGCGACATCAACAAGTTCAGCAACAACACGATGGCAAGACAGCTCTTTCTCACGCTGGGAGCGGTCGATGGCAAAAATGCGGGCGTCGCGCAAAGCCGGGAAGCCCTCGCGCTTTGGATGGGCAGGGAGCAATTTCCGGAACTCGTATTGGAGAACGGCGCAGGCCTGTCGCGCAATGAGCGCATCAGCGCAGAACATCTGGCAGACATACTGGAGCACGCGGAAGAAAGCCCTTATTCAGCCGAACTCGAGGCATCCCTTCCGATACTCGGCATGGACGGCACGGTGAAGAAACGCTTCAAGGACAGCAAAATTGCAGGCCATGCCCATCTCAAGACCGGCTCGCTGGAGGGCGTGAAATCCCTCGCAGGCTATGTCCACGCAGGAAGCACAAAGCAATGGATTCTGGTTTTCATCATCAACCACCCCAATGCAAAATACGGCAAGGATGCGCAGGATGCGCTGATCTCCTGGCTCTATGACCATCGGTGATTCACTTCAGGTCCGAAGGCCGGTCGATGTCGGCAAAGATCCCGTCGCTTTCCGCCTCCACCCTTCCCGCTTCATCGCGCTCCAGGATATGCCGGGCGCCGCGATCCCCTTCAAGCGCGAGCAGTTCATCCCGGTAACTTGCAGAAAATCCAACGGGATGCCCCAGCCTGCCCTTTCTCGAGGCTGCGGCAAGCGGCGCACCATTTATAAGCGCATCCTTCACACCCGCGATCGAACTTGCCGGAACATGGGGCATGTCGGCAAGCCCGATCAGCCAGCCAGCCGCACCGATGGTTGCGCGAATCCCGCAGGCAAGGCTCTCTGCCATGCCCCGATCCGCATGCTCGCAGACCACCCACGAGATCCTCGAATCGTCCAGCGCATCCGCGATTTTCTGCGTCTCTGATCCCCGCCTCGTTACCACGCAGACCTTCCCGAACACTTCTAGACAGGC
>VFSW01007379.1_pt1 | contig 15952 bp, 16 predicted proteins | sample 5358111 | NCBI WGS metagenome assembly VFSW01 (sample SAMN11554181, study PRJNA540505) | mine drainage metagenome | isolation source: sediment from site ElyBrook_90M | place: USA: Ely Copper Mine, Vershire, VT | collected 2017 | reverse complement strand
TCGTCGTGTTCTTCTCGATGACCTTGGTCATCACGCCGCCGAGCGTCTCGATGCCGAGCGACAAAGGCGTCACATCGAGCAGCAAAACGTCCTTGACGTCACCCGCGAGCACGCCACCCTGGATGGCCGCACCGACCGCGACCGCCTCGTCCGGGTTGACGTCCTTGCGCGGCTCCTTGCCGAACAAGTCCTTGACCGCCTTTTGAACGAGCGGCATGCGTGTCTGGCCGCCGACCAGGATCACCTCGCTGATGTCCTGCATCGACAATCCCGCGTCCTTCAGCGCAACCTGGCAGGGACCGATCGTCTTGCCGACGAGTTCCTCGACCAAGGACTCGAGCTTGGCGCGCGTCAGCTTCATGTTCAGGTGCTTCGGGCCCGCTTGATCGGCCGTGATATAGGGCAGATTGACCTCGGTTTGCTGGCTCGAGGACAGTTCGATCTTGGCCTTCTCGGCAGCTTCCTTCAGCCGCTGCATCGCGAGCGGATCGCGCCGCACGTCGATGCCGCTTTCCTTCTTGAACTCATCGGCCAGATAATTGACCACCCGCAGATCGAAGTCCTCGCCCCCCAGGAACGTATCCCCGTTCGTCGAGAGCACCTCGATCTGCCGCTAGCCGTCGACCTCGGCGATTTCGATCACCCAAATATCGAAGGTGCCGCCGCCGAGGTCGTAAACCGCGATTTTGCGGTCGCCGCCGGACTTGTCGAGCCCATAGGCGAGCGCCGCCGCGGTCGGCTCATTGATGATGCGCTTCACGTTGAGCCCGGCAATGCGGCCGGCATCCTTGGTGGCCTGGCGCTGCGAATCGTTGAAATAAGCCGGAACCGTGATCACGGCCTCGGTGACCGTCTCGCCCAGGTAGTCCTCGGCGGTCTTCTTCATTTTCATCAAGACCCGGGCCGAGACCTCCGGGGGCGCCATCTTCTTGTCCTGCACGGCCACCCACGCGTCGCCGTTGTCGGCCTTGACGACTTTGTAGGACACCATGCTCATGTCCTTCTTGACCACGTCGTCGGTGAATTTGCGGCCGATGAGGCGCTTGACCGCGGCCACCGTGTTCTGGGGGTTGGTGACGGCCTGGCGCTTGGCCGACTGCCCGACCAGAACTTCGCCGTCCTTCGTGAAGGCAACGATCGACGGCGTCGTCCGATCACCCTCGCTGTTCTCGATGACCTTCGGCTTGCCGCCCTCCATGATCGCGACGCAAGAGTTGGTCGTGCCGAGATCGATGCCAATCATTTTAGCCATGTCTTGAGATCCTCTGAAAATTCGAAATGCCTGTGCGACAGGCTATGGGGGCGCACAAAGGGATTTTCAATCGGCACCGACCGCCGGGGCGCGACTGACGATGACCCGGGCCGGGCGCAACAGACGGCCGTTGATCGAATAGCCCTTCTGAACGACGCTGAGCACCGTATCCGGTGCGGCATCCCGGCTGTCCTGCGCGACCATGGCCTCATGCCACTCCGGGTCGAACGGCTGGCCCGCCGGTTCGATCACCTTGATGCCGGCCTTCTCGAACGCACGGTACAGCTGGCGCAGGGTCGCCTGGACCCCTTCCAGGTAAGCGCCCTGGGTCGCGGCCGACGCCGCGCCGATCGCCGCCTCGAGCGCGTCGGCGACCGGTACGAGGTCCTGGGCGAACCGCTCCACGGCAAACTTTCGCGCGCTGTCGAGTTCGCGCTCCGTCCGCCTGCGAAAATTCTCCATCTCGGCGACGGCGCGCAGGTAACTGTCCCAGTTTTCCTTTGCTTTGGCCTGCGCCGCTGCCACCTGCGCCTCGGCGCCCGCGTCGCTTGCCTGCGACTCGGCCGCCGCCGCCTGGATTTCCGATGAGTTCGTCTCGTTCACTCTGGCTGTTTCCTCGCGCACTATCCGGGACCCGTCATGCTCTGAACGCCGGACGAACTGGGGGCTATTTGCGCGAATTCAAGGCTGAACCGAGCAGTCTGGCGGTCACGGAGACGATCGGAATGACCCGTTCGTAGGCCATGCGGGTCGGACCGATGATCCCGAGCACGCCAATTACCTGGTTGTCGACGGTGTACGGGGCGGCGACGACGCTGACGTCATCGAGGATCTGGTAGCCGGACTCCTGGCCGATGAAGATCTGGATTCCGTCCGCATGCAGGCAGCTGTCCAGGAGACGCAACAGGTCGTGCTTTTCGTTGAAGGCCTCGAACAACCGGCGCAGCCGTTCCACATTCGACAATTCCGCGAATCCCATCAGATTGGTCTCACCTGCGATCACGTACTCGACGCCCGGCTCTTCCGGCCGCTCGAACACCTTCTGGGCCACCTGGATCGCGTCCAGCATCAGCCGGTTCATGTGTTGCTGCGCGTCCTGCAGCTGCGCCAGCAGCAGCGCGCGCACCTCCGGCAGACTGCGGCCCGCAAAGGCCTCGTTGAGGTAACCGGCGGCCCGCCGCAACTCCTCCGCCGTGTAATGCCGGTCGAGTTGAACGATGCGGTTTTGAACCTCCCGGTTGTTCATGACCATGATCGCGAGCGCACGGTTCTCCGACAGACCGATGAACTCGATCTGCGAGAGCGCGACGTAGTTCGGATTCGGCAAGGTGACGAGCCCGGCCATGTGCGTCACGGTGGAGAGCATTTGCGAGGCGCCCTGGACGAGCGAGCGGCCCGCGGCGGCATCGTTGAGCAGCCGCCGCTCGATCTCCTCGACGTCCCCGCTCTCGGGCGGCTCGAGCTTCAACAGGGTGTCGACAAAGAACCGGTACCCTTTTTGGGTCGGCACCCGTCCGGCCGAGGTGTGCGGCGACGCGACGAAACCCAGCGATTCCAAGTCCGCCATCACGTTGCGTATCGTCGCCGACGACAGGCTCAGCCCGGCATCCCGTGACAAGGTTCGCGAGCCGACCGGCTGCCCGTCGCGGATATAGTTCTCGATCAGCGCCTTCAGCAACAGCTGCGCGCGCTCCGTCAAGGCTTCTTCCGCGGTTTCTGTGATCCCTCGAGTCATAAGTTTGAGCCTTGAACCTAACTAGTGGTTCGGTTCGAAGTCAAGTCCACGTTTGCGGAGCGTTTCGTAGGTGACCGCCACCGCTCCGGCATGCTACAACGACTCCCGTTTATGCCCCACCCTTTTCAGTCCGTCGCGCTCGTCGGCAACGCCAGGGACACACGCGTCGGCGACTGCATGCAAGGCCTCGCCGCCCATTTGCAGCGGCGCGGGATCCATATGCTCGTCGCGACCGAGGTCCGGCTCGCTTTTCCCGCCGGCAGCGTCGCGCAATGCCCGCCGGGTGAATTCGCCGCACGCGCCGACCTCATCATAGCCATCGGCGGCGACGGCACGTTGCTCTATGCGGCAAGTTTGGTCGCCGGCCGATCGGTACCGCTGCTCGGGGTCAACCGCGGACGCCTGGGATTCCTGACCGACGTGAGCGCAACCTCAATGATCGAGGACGTGGATCTCGTCCTCGACGGTCATTTCTCCGAAGACCGGCGCTCGCTCGCCGCCGCCCGGCTCGATCGCTACGGGGCGCCGACGGTACGGGCCCTCGCACTGAATGACGTCGTCGTCAACAAGCTCGAAACCGGCCACTTGCTCGAACTGGAGACGTCGATCAACGGTCGCTTCGTGAATTCCCATGGCGGCGACGGACTCGTCATCGCAACAGCGACCGGATCGACCGCCTACGCACTGTCCTGCGGCGGTCCGATCGTCGAACCGGACCTCGACGTCTGGGTGCTCGCGCCGATCAGCCCACATACCTTGAGCGACCGCCCGGTGGTCGTGCGCGGCGGCAGCCGGATCCAGGTCCGGCTGTCCGAACGGCTCGAATCGCGCGCCCAGGTCGCCTGCGATGGCACGGCGATCGGCGATTTGCGGCCGGGCGACACCCTCCATGTCGAGGGTTCGGACTGCGCCGTGACGCTGCTGCATCCGCCGGGCTACGACTATTACCGTCTGCTGCGATCGAAGCTGCATTGGGGCCGGGGCGGCTTCGACGACGGCAAGCCGCCCGCATAAGCACCGTCATGCTGGCGCACCTGCAACTTCGCGACTACGTGATCGTCGACTCGGCCGAACTTCAGTTCGGCGAAGGCCTGACCGCGCTGACCGGCGAGACCGGCGCCGGCAAGTCGATCATCGTCGATGCCCTCTCGATCATCGCCGGCGGCCGCGCCTCCGCCGACGTCGTCCGCCAGGGAGCCCAGCGGGCGGAGGTGAGCGCGCTCTTCACTGAGCTGCCGGCCGAAGCGCTCGCCTGGCTGCAGGCACAGTCGATCGCGCACGACGGCGAGGTGCTCGCGCGCCGGGTCATCGGCATCGATGGCCGCTCGCGCGCGTACCTGAACGGACAACTGGTCGCCCTGCAGTCGATGCGCGAACTTGCCGACCTTCTGATCGAAATCCATGGCCAGCAGGAATTCCAGCACCTGGTTTCCTACGACGCGCAGCGGGCGCTGCTCGACGAACAAGCCGGGGCCCGCGAGCTCCTCGAGCAGGTGGCGGCGGTCCACCAGTTGCACCGTGAATGCCGCCTCGAACTGCAGACGCGGCGCGCCGCAGCCGAAGGAATCGACGGACGTCGGGATTTGTTGCGATTTCAGCTGGCCGAGTTGAGTGTCGAACTCACCGACGTTGCCGACGTCGAGGCGCTGTTCATCGAACGCAGGCGGATCGCGGAGCGCGGCCGGCTGGCCGCGGCGGCAACGGCGGCGCTCGAAATGAGCTACGAGCGCGAGGAAGCGAGCGCCCATGAACTGCTCGGCAAAGCACAGGCTGCGCTGCGGTCGGCCGGCGCGGACCCTGATCTGCAGTCGATCGGCAGACTGTTCGACGAAGCGGCAATCAACGTGCGCGAGGCCGCCGACGCGCTGCGACGCTATCTGCAGTCCCTGGACGTCGACGCGGCGCAACAGGAGCAGATCGAGCGGCGCGCCGCGGCGCTCGAGGAACTTGCCCGCAAACATCGCGTGCCGACGACCGAGCTGCCCGCGCGTGCCGCCATGATCGAGCGCGAGCTCGCGGATCTGCAGAATGCCGATGTCGACATCGCGGCATTGGAGAGCCGGCACGCGGCGCTGCTCGAGCAGTACAGCGACATCGCCGCAAAGCTCACCGCCGCCCGGCGCGTTGCCGCGGCCGATCTCGGCGCTCAAATCACGATCTTGATGCAGTCACTCGGCATGCCGGGCGGCCGCTTCGAGGTGGCGATCGAGACCCGCCCGGGCGAGATCGGCCCGCACGGCCAGGACAGCGTCGAGTTCCTCGTCACCGCGAACCCCGGGGTACCGCCGAAGGGACTCGCCCGGGTTGCCTCAGGCGGGGAGCTGTCGCGCATCAGCCTTGCGGTTCAAGTCGCCGCGGCCTCGAAGACGCCCGCCGCCTGCCGGGTCTTCGCCGAAGTGGACGCCGGCGTCGGCGGCGCCACGGCCGAAATCGTCGGCCGCCAACTGCGCGCGCTCAGCGAGCGGGCGCAGGTGCTTTGCGTCACGCACCTGCCCCAGGTGGCGAGCCAGGCGCACACCCAGATGCGAGTCACCAAACGCAGCGGCAACGGCGGCACCCGTACGCTGATCGAACGGCTGGACGCGGCCGAACGCGTCGAGGAAATCGCGCGCATGCTCGGCGGAATCGATGTCAGTGACCAGGCTCGGGCGCACGCCCGTGAGATGCTCGGCCACGGCGCGACGACCGCCGCGCCGCGGGGCAGACGCCCGCGCGCCGCCCGCTGATGCTCAGCGGCGCTTCTGATTCGGGCAGTTCGGCTTGCGGCAGTGCCCGTACAGTATCAGCGAATGATCGCTGATCTCGAAACCCAGGCGCCTGGCGACGTTCTGCTGCCGCTCCTCGATGCCACCGTCCACGAATTCCTCGACGCGTCCGCAATCGACGCAAAGAATGTGATCGTGGTGAGCGCCGTGGTTCAGCTCGAACACCGCCATTCCGCCCTCGAAGTGGTGCCGCGTCACGAGCCCGGCGGCCTCGAACTGTGTCAGGACCCGGTAGACGGTCGCGAGACCGATGTCCTCATTCGATTCGAGCAGCTTCTTGTAGATATCCTCGGCGCTCATGTGGCGCGGGGAACCTTCCGCAAGAATTTCCAGAATCTTCAGGCGCGGCACGGTGACCTTGAGCCCCGCGCTGCGCAGTCCCGAACCCTCGGCGGAGGAAGAATTTTTCTGCCGCTGCGCCATGCCTTGCCATCCGGTATGATCGACGTTCAATTATCAACCATTTAACGGTCGCATACCACCTTGATCAAGCCCGCCCGCCTCCTCCTGACCGTCTGTCTCATTGCACTCACGACGGCCTGCGTCTACCGGATCAACATTCAACAGGGCAATTACCTGGACCAAACCGCGGTCAATCAGGTCAAAGCCGGAATGACGAAGAGCCAGGTCCGCTACCTGCTCGGCACGCCGCTCGTCGCGAACCTGTTCGACCGATCACGCTGGGACTACGTCTACTACTTCAAGAAGGGACACAGCAGCCACGTCGATGAGCGGCGCGTGACGGTGTTTTTCCACGACAACAAGGTGGTCCGGATCATCAAGCCATCGAACGCGCTCGCGGCCGAACAAGAAAGGCACCTCGCGAAGATCAAGAACGGCCGGATCTACTAGCGAGCGCGGCGCGGCGGCGGCGCGCGTTCTTCGGATCCTCCGACAGCGCGCGATAGATCTCGACACGATCACCGTCGCGCAGTGGCGCGTCGCGGCGCGTGATCCGTCCGAAGATGCCCACGGCGCCCCCCAGATGGACGCCGGCGAAATCCGCATCCGCCGCGGCCAAGTCGAGCGCATCGCCCACGCTCGAGTGGGGTGGCAGGCGGTAGGTCTTGCGGCGAACCCGCTGCGGCTCGGCGTACACCACCTCGATCAGCAACTGTCGGCCACCGGCGGCGGGGATTGCGCGTAGACCCGCTTGGCGCGCGCGACGAAGGCATCGACGATCGAGCCGCAAAGCGCCTCGAATATCGGACTGAGAGCCGCGGAGGTCAGCGCGCTCTTGAACTCGAAATCGACACGAAAACTCACACGCGAACCGCGCTCACCCTGCGACTCGAAGCGCCAATGCCCCAGCAGCCGCCTGAAGGGTCCGCGGACCAGGCGCATCATGATCTCCGCGCCGGGCCGCAAGGCATTGCGTGTGGTGAACTCGGTGCGCAGCAGTCCCCGGGCGACGCTGATCGATGCCATGACTTCGCCGGGTACGATCGGCTCGACATGTGCCGCCGTACACCAGGGCAAAAACTGCGGATACCGGTCGACATCGTTGACCAGATCGTACATTTGCTGCGCCGTGTAGGGCACGAGCGCGCTGCGTTCGACAACCTTCAATCGGCACCCCCGCGCGGCTCGGGGGGCCGCACTTGGCGCCAATTCTCCGGCAAAAGCACGGGCACGACAACGCGCCAATCGGTACACTTGGCAAGCACGTGAAAACTCTGGAAAAACTGCCGCCTATCGCCGTCAACCGCAAGGCACGCTTCGATTATTTCATCGAAGAATCCTACGAGGCCGGCATCGCCCTGCTTGGCTGGGAGATCAAGAGCATGCGCGCCGGCAAGGCGCAGATTGCCGAAGCTTACGTGTACCTTAAGAACGGCGAAGCGTTCCTGTTCGGCGCCCACCTCACGGCGCTGAACTCGGCTTCCACCCACGTCGACACCGAACCTACGCGCACGCGCAAGCTGCTGCTGAACCGGCGCGAACTCGATCACCTGATCGGCGCGGTCGAAAGACGCGGCTACACACTCGTACCGCTCGAACTGTACTGGAAGAGCGGTCGCGCGAAGCTTGCCGTCGGACTCGCGAAAGGCAAGAAGCAGCACGACAAGCGCGCGACCGAGAAGGACCGGGACTGGCAGCGCGACAAGAGCCGCATCATGAAGGCGATGCGCCGCTGACAGGGTCGATCGGCGGCACAGGCGCCGCGCCATTCGCACTCTCACCCCTTAAGGCGTAGACTCCGGGCTCGACTTGGGGCCGACCGGTTTCGACATGGGTACTGAAACTCCAGGGGCGTACCGAGGTGCAGGTTACCTCGTTAAACTGACTTGCAAACTTATAGTTGCCAACGAAGACAACTACGCTCTAGCCGCCTAATCGCGGCTGAACCCCGACCGGCCTGTGCCGGCGCGAACGGCTCGGGGGTAGCGCTCACCGGCTAGCGGGAACCACGGGTCCTGGGTGGATCTCGCGAATCGTTACAGGGCTGGCTGCCTGCTTTCCCTGCCCGTTGGGTTGGCTAGCGGCGAGAACAATAGACTGGGCTACGTACGTAGATCTTGGAATGTAGGGCTTGTGGACGGGGGTTCGATTCCCCCCGGCTCCACCAATACCGGCGCGGTGCGGCGTGCATCGCGCCTCATTTGGACGGCGATACGTCGCGCTGCGTCTTTGCGACCTGTTCGGTGATGCTGATCGCCGTGAGCAGGGCGAGCAATCCGTCCTCACCACTTACCGGCGGCGCACCGCCCGACTCGGCGGCGTCGAGGAACGCCTCGATCTCCTCGCGCAACGCATCGCCCTGGTCGTAATTGGTCTCATCGATCAGCACCTGCGGTGTGCCGTCGACGGCAACGCCGGATCCCTTGCGAATCACGGTTCTGACCTTCTGCTGCAGATCGACCGACAGATAGGCGTCGTCCTGGAAGAGCCGCAGCTTGCGCTCGGTCTTCAGGCTGACCCGGCTTGCGGTCGCGTTGGCGACGCATCCGTTGGCGAATTTCAAACGCGCATTCGCGATGTCGATCTCGCCGGAGAACACGCTGCTGCCGATCGCGTCCACCGAAACGACCGGCGAGCGCACGATGCTCAAGATCAGATCGATGTCGTGGATCATCAGGTCGAGCACGACATCGACATCGGTGCCGCGGATCTTGAAAGGCGCGAGGCGCGCCGATTCGATGAACCGCGGCACGGTCAATATCGGCTGAATGGCGCGCACGGCCGCATTGAATCGTTCCAGATGCCCGACCTGCAATATCCGCTGCGCCCGCCGCGCAGCGGCGATCAGGCTCTCCGCCTCGGCGACGCTGACCGTCATCGGCTTCTCGACGAGCACGTGCGCACCACCCTCGAGGAAGGCCTTGGCGATCTCGTGGTGTGTCGGCGTCGGTGTGACCACGCTGACGGCATCGACCCGACCGATCAGGTGCCGATAGTCCGCGCAGGCTTCGACGCCGAGTTCGCCCGCCACCGCGGCGCACGCCCGTGCGTCCGGATCGGCAACGGCGATCAGCGTGGATTTGCGCAGCGTCGCGTACTTCTGCGCGTGGAAACGCCCGAGATATCCGACCCCGACGACAGCGGTGCGCATCAGCGCAACCGCTCCTGCCGTGGCCGGGACTCGAGGCCGTGACGAGGGTTCGGGATCTTGCGTTTCACCACGCGGATTGTAGCGCGGGGCGCGGGCGGCGTTGGATTCGTTTACAATCCGCGGATGGCGCTCATGAGTACATCCGGGTGGCGACGCGAAGCCTCGATCGCCCTGCTGTGGCTCGCGGCCGGTGCGCTCCTCCTGCCGGTCCTGATCTACCTTTGCGGCGTCACCTTTCTCGGCAGCTACGCCGGCGCCAGCCTCGGCCGCACGTTCGGAACCGTCCTCGGCGGTCTCGGCTCCGGCTCGCCGGCTTCCTGGCTGGTAGTCACCGGTCCGTATCTGATGATCCTGCTGCTCAGGTTGCTGAGCTTCGGATGGCGCCTGGGTTCGGCCAGGCATTCCTGATCGCCCCGATCCGGCACGATCGCTCAAGTTTTACTGCGCGCGGACGCTAACTCTGCGAGAACGGGTCGGTTCGTCGACCGCAGGAGGATTGGAGCAGCAGCGCATGAACCCCGAGATCGCCACGCGCGTGCTCTCCTCGATCAATCTACCCTCGCCGCCGGGCGTTGCAGCCCGCATCATCGAGATCGCGCAGGATGAGTCCGTCGACATGGCGGACGTCGCCCGGGCGATCGGCATGGATTCGGCGCTGACGAGCAAGATACTGCGGATCGCGAATTCGCCGCTGTACGCTCAACGGCGCAAGAGCGAGAATCTGCGTCAGGCCCTGGTGGTGTTGGGACTGAACGCGACATTGACGCTCGCGCTCAGTTTCTCGCTCGTCAAGTCCCTGCGTAGCGGCAAACCGAACGGCCTGAACTTCGACCACTACTGGCGGCGCTCCCTGCTCGCAGCGACCGCGTCGCGCGCGCTCGCCGATGCGCTGCGTCTCGCGCAGGCCGAGGAATATTTTCTCGTCGGTCTTCTTCAGGACATCGGCATGCTCGGCTTGGACGCGGCGCTGCCCACTTTGTACGCCGGCAGCGACGCCCTGCAACATGACCACGGCGCGATCGCCGTGTTCGAGCGCAGGCTGCTGCAAACCGACCATACCGAGGTCGGAGCCATGATGATGAACGGCTGGCGCCTGCCGGAGCGATTCTGCCGGGCGATCGGCGGCAGTCATGAGATTCACCTGCGCACCGTTGCCACTTCGCCGGAAACTCTCGATCGCTGCGTAGCCCTCTCCGGAGCGGTTGCGGATCTTTTCCTGCTGGATCCCCAAAGACGCCAATTCGCCGAGAATGCGCTCGCCGTCGAGCGTAGCATCGGCTTGGACAAAACCGCGTTCGGCGAAGTGCTCGCGGCGATCGGTTCGATCATCCCCGAGACCGAGGCGGTATTCGATGCCGACGTGCTCGCGAAGCGCAGCGCCGAACTGATGCTCGAACAGGCACGCGAGGTGTTGATGGTACGCAGCCTGCACGGCGTGCGCGACGCCGACTCCCTGCGGGTCCGCGCCGAGGACATTGCATCGCGCACGCTCGAAATCGAACAGGCTGCCCGGCACGACCCCCTGACCGGACTCTACAACCGCAACCACCTCGACCAGATACTCGCGCGCGAATTCGAGCACTCGCTGCGCAAACGCCGGCCGTTAAGCCTCGCGGTCGCGGAATTGGAGAACTTCAAGTCGATCTGCGAGGGGGCGGGTCAGACGGCCGGGGACCGGATCGTGCAGGCCGCGGGGCGCCAACAGCGCCCCCACCCCCCCGAGCCCGCCACGAATTGGGGCCCCCCGGGCGGGGCGGGAAAGGAGGGGATGGCGTCCACCAACGAGGACACGGCGCGGCAAATCTGCGAACGCATCGCGCAGGCGTTTCAATCGACGCCCCTCGAGAACGGTACCGGCGGCACAATCGTGACCCTATTCATCGGATGGGCGACACAGGATGCGCAGCCCAATTTTGCGAACGTCGCCGAGCTTCGCAAAGCAGCCGATACGGCTCTCGCCACCACCAAGCTACGCGTTCGCAGCCGCCTCGTCCCCTTCGCCCAGGTGTCGGTGCCGACAGCCGTCGGTTGAGCGCGCACGCTGCAGGCGATATTATGTAAAGTAGGTTCCGCCAAGACTGGCCTGAGTTTGTGACTTGGTTCACGCTTTTCGTGCCTCACAGAGTCGACTGCGTCGCGATTTGCGACCATTCATCCGATCGCATCACCGCCTACGATTTGGAGTGGATTCGATGTCGTCTGAGACACGTCGGGAGTCGCGGCCGGAACCGGAATTCAGTTTCGGCACTCGGGAACTGTGCCTGGCACAGGGCGAAGAGCCACTGCCGTACCCGGTCCCGGACGTGCTGCGCCTTGCCGAGGACAACCACGGCTTCGATCCCTACAACAGCACAGGGCGCTTCGACCGGCCGAAGGCTTGGTCGCGGCTCGGCAAGCGCTAACTCGATCAACCGCCGTCCGTACGGACCAGGCGCCGGTACACGCTGCCGGGATTCCAGTTCGGAAACAACGGCGTGCGCGCGAGCCGCATTCCCACCTCGAAATACAGACGCAGGTCTTGCAGCGTACCGCGCAGGTCCCATGACGAGGAGTACGCGTCACCGACCTGCCGATAGCGCTTGGCGAAATAGTCCCGCAGCCGGGCCTTCCCCCACGCCGGCCCCTCGGCCGCATCGTCCATGCCGCCGACCGCATAGAGCGGCGGCACGCCGTGCGTGGCAAAGCGCTGCGCATCGGAGCGACGGAACAAATCGAGCGACGGATCCGGGTCGCCGCGGACCACCCGTCCCTGCAGTTGCGCCGCGTTCGCAAGGTAGCGATCGAGCTGCGACTCGCCCCGTGCGAGCGACGCAACATCGCGCGTCGGCCCGCCGATGTGCAGCATTTCCAAATCGATGTCGGCGACGGTCTCGCGCAGCGGATAGAGCGGATGGTTGACGTAGTACCGCGCGCCGAGCGAACCATACTCACCCGCCGTGGTCGCGAGGAACACCATTGAACGCTCGGGTCGCTCCCGCGCACGCGCAAACGCCTGCGCGAGGATCAACAGCCCTGAAACGCCCGAGGCATTGTCGATCGCGCCGGGGAGAGTCGCGCCGCCCTTGCCGCCGCCGATGCGCCCGAGTCCGTCCCAGTGCGCCGTGTAGACGATGTATTCGTGGCGGCGATGACGCCCGGGAAGGATCGCGACCACATTCGGCGAGTCGAATCGACGCACCTCGGCACGTATGACGGCGTCCGCACGCAATCCGAGCGGCGTCGCACGGAAACCCACCCTGCCCGCTCGTGCGACCGCGGCGGCATAGTCCGAGCCGGCGTCGGCGAACAGGCGCGCCGCCGCCGCGCGGCGAATCCATCCCTGGATTTGAACCGACCCGTGCTTGCCCTTGGCGGCGGGCGCCCGCATGACGCCGCCGGCGGCGCGATCGACGATGGCCCGCCAGGGTACATGCGCGGCGTTTGCCGCATCCACCAGCAGGACCCCTGCCGCGCCGTGTCGGGCCGCCTCCTCGAATTTGTAGCGCGGCAGACTGAATCGGGCCGCGGCGGCCGCGTCGCCCAACGCCGCAGGCACGCCCGCCAGTATGCGGCCGGTCTTGCCGCGCACGTCGATGCCCGTGTAATCGTTCCAATGATCCCGTGGCGCGTCGACGCCGTAGCCGACGAAGACCACCGGACTTTTATCGAGCGTGCCGACACCGTCCCCACTCGTCGTCCACACGACGATGTCCGTCGTCGGCGCCAACGAGGCCGGCGGCACGCCGGCGCGCAGCACCGAAAATTGCACGGCCTTGTCCTTGACCTCGACCAGCGGCACCTGCTGCAAATAGGAGGTTCCATTGCCCGGTTTGAGTCCGAAGAGGCGCAACTGCGCGACCAGGTAATCGACAACCGCCGTGCCACCCGGTGTGCCCGGGCGTCGGCCCGCGAAGCGCGCCGACGAGAGCAGGCGCAACTGCCCGCGCAACCCGGCGTCATTGAACAGTGAGGGCGAGGTGGGCCGCCGCGGCGTCGAGGAACAGGCGGCGAGCAGCGTACAGCCGGCCAGGATCGCAACCCGGGAGACGCGCAATCTCATCAGCGTCCGTGGGAGTACCAAAGAACCATGCCGACCAGCACCGCGGCGGTCACGAGGTGTGCCCGGCCCCGCCATGCGCGCAGTTGCAGCTGGCCGATGAAACTAGCGGCCGCCGCCGCAGTCAATACAAGCGCGGCGAACAGCAGCCGCAGGAATTGCGGCGTCTGGCCCGAGAGCTCGGAATGGGCGCCGGGCAGGAACACCGAGATCAGCGACAGCACCGCCAGGCTGAAGGTCGCCGAAACGCACGTCCCGAGAAGGATTCCGATCAACGCCGTGAGCGGACGCATACGCTTGATCTCATATACAATTATCAGTTGGCCAGGCCTAATGACCAGCCTACAACGGATCGACCATCAGTTTACAGGAGAACCGACCAGGTGATCACCCAAGGCCCCAACGCCGGCCGTTCGCGCTGGAAGACCGGCGTCGCCGTCGGCTTGAGCGCGATCGCGCTCGCGGCGCTGCTCGGCGCGTCGATGACCACGGCTCAGGCACCGAACGCCGCGGCCGCGACCACGAGCACGACCGCCGCAGCGGCTACCGCGGCACCCCTGGCTCCGACCAGCCAGGAGGACTACGTCGCACGGCGCGTCGCCGCGATCATCGCGCGCGAACATTATCGGCGGGAACCGCTCGACGACCAGCTCTCCAGCATGATTCTCGATCGCTACCTGAACGCGCTCGACAGTGAACACAGCTACTTCTACGCCGGCGACATCGCCGGCTTCGCACGCTATCGGTACCGGCTCGACAATGCGATCGAGGACGGCGACATGAAGCCCGTATTCGCGATCTTCAGCGTCTACCAAAAGCGTGCGATTGACCGCATGCGATACTCGATCGGGTTGCTCGCGACCAAGCCGGACTTCAACGTCGATGAGTCCTACCATTTCGATCGCGCCAAGAGGCCCTGGCCGGTCGACAAACAGGAAATGGATGCCTTGTGGCGCAAGCGGGTCAAGAACGACGAACTGTCGCTCGTGCTCGCCGGCAAGAAGTGGCCCGCGGTCGTCAAGACCCTGCGCAACCGCTACCAGCACGTGATCACGCGAATCGACCAGACGGAGCCCGAGGATGTGTTCGAGGCGTTCATGAATGCCTACACGCTCTCCCTCGATCCGCACTCGAATTATTTTTCGCCTCGGGACTCCGAGGAATACAAAATCCAGATGAGCCTCAGTTACCAAGGCATAGGCGCCTCGCTGCAGCTGCATAACGACTACGTCACGGTCGTCAACGTGATTCCCGGAGGACCGGCCGCGATCAGCGGAAAGCTCGCCGCCAACGACCGGATCACCGCCATCGGCCAGGGAAAATCCGGGAAGCTGGTGGACGTCATCGGCTGGCGGCTCGACGACGTGGTCCAAAAAATCCGCGGACCGGCCGGCACCCAGGTCCGCCTGCAGATTTTGCCGGCGGGGGCGGCCCCCGGGACGGCACAAAAGATCATCACGTTCACCCGCAACCGCATATCGCTGAACGCGCAGGCTGCGCAGGCGAAGATGCACACCGTCATGCGCAACGGCCGCCCGATCAAGGTCGGCGTGATCCACGTGCCCAGTTTCTACCAGGACTACGACGCCAATCGCGCCGGTGTGAAGAATTTCCGCAGCACCACCCGTGACGTGAAGCGTCTGATCGTGAGCCTGCGCAAACAGGGCATGCAGGTCCTGATCATGGATCTTCGCGACAACGGTGGCGGCTATCTGCCCGAGGCCGAGTCGATGGTCGGCCTGTTCATCCATCACGGCCCCGTGGTGCAGCTGCGCGACACGACCGGGCGCATCGAGGTCGATCAGGATCCGGATCCCGGCATCTTCTACCGGGGTCCGCTGATCGTGCTGGTCAACCGCTTGAGCGCCTCGGCCTCCGAGATCTTCGCCGGCGCCCTGCAGGATTACGGGCGCGCCGTGATCATCGGCCAGCAAACCTACGGCAAGGGCACCGTGCAGAACGCTCACCCCCTTAGCTACTCGCTGTTCGGCAGCAAGCCGGACCTTGGGCAATTGAACGTGACGATCGGCAAGTACTACCGGATCACGGGTGGCAGCACCCAGGATCGAGGCGTGATGCCCGACATCTCGCTGCCCTCATTGATCGACGTTCGCGATGTCGGCGAGAACACCCATGATCGTGCGCTGCCCTGGGACCACATCCAGCCGGCCCGCTTCACCGTCGAGGGCGACCTGCAGCCGGTGATCGCGAAGCTTCGCAAACTGCACGATGCCCGCACCAAGAACAGCCCCGGCTACCGTTATCTGGAATCGGACATCGAGGCCCTCGATGAGATGCGCGCACAGAAGAGCCTGTCGCTCTCGATCAAGGTGCGCAAAGCCGAACAGGCGAGTGATGACCGGGCGTTGCTCGCGCGCGAGAACGCCTGGCGCCTGGCGAACGGCAAGAAGCCGTACAAATCGGTGGCAGACGTCAAGAAGGACGAGTCGGCGGGAATCATCCTCACCGAGGCAACGCAAATCGCGGCGGATTTCGCGACCCTGTCGGGGCCGCCGGCCCCCCCCCGGGGGGGCCGGGGGGCGGGGGGGCGCCGCCCGCCCACCGCGGACAAGGGGCACGGAAAAGAGGCGAGAACCGTGACCCCGCGCGG
>VFSW01007378.1_pt1 | contig 15954 bp, 11 predicted proteins | sample 5358111 | NCBI WGS metagenome assembly VFSW01 (sample SAMN11554181, study PRJNA540505) | mine drainage metagenome | isolation source: sediment from site ElyBrook_90M | place: USA: Ely Copper Mine, Vershire, VT | collected 2017 | reverse complement strand
CCCCTGCGCCACCCGTAGTCACCCCCCGGGCACCCCCAGTCGGTGTACGTGCATCGGAACCCGCTCCCGCGCGCACGCCGCATGGTCCCTCGCACACGCCTCCCGCAGCCCCGTCGCGTCGTCATGCACCCTGTACCGTAGGTACGCCTCGCGCGCCTGCGCCGTCTGGTCCCGTGGCGCACCCAGTGCTTCGAGTTCCATCGCTTGGAGGTTTTGCAACTGGGCACGCTCGGGGTCAATCGCCAGTCCCGATTGAATCACCCGCAGGGCATCCGCGTGTCGCCCGGCGATTCCCAGTCCGTTGGCCAGTGCCTCCATGATCCGCAGACTCCGCGGCCGTAACTCAAACGCTCGCTGCGCCGACACCACCGTCTCATCCCACCGCCACACGTCCCCCATCGCTTCCGCACGCAGAAAATACCCCGCAGCCGTGTCCCCACCGTGCTGCGACACCGCGTCGAGCCAGCGCAGCGCTTCATCCGTGCGCCCTTCCCGCATCGCCACCCGCGCGAGCTCAAAGTACCCCTCGGGCTGCGTAGGCGCCATCGCCACCACCGCCGTGAGATCCCCACGGGCGTCGTCCACGGCTTCCTGCACGTCGGATTCCGCGATGGCCCGGCCGTGATCGTAGTACCTCCGCCACCGGGGGATGGAATCTCCCGGTGGGTCCGTGTGCGTGCTCTCACCGACGACCGACGTGACCGAGGCGACCACGGTGACGGGTTGCGGCGGACACGACCGTCCCTGTTGTGCAAGCGCCTGGCGACACGCAAAACGGTAGTACGGCTCGGCAAGACGGCGGTGCAAAAGCCTCGCGGTCACCGTCCACGGCCCGCCCTGGGGGGGCACACGAAAGTCGTACCGGGCGATCCGCGCACTCCGTGGCGGCAGGGTGGTGTCGTAGGCCACCCCGCGAAAGTGTCCCACGTCGCGCAACAGCGCGGGCATCCCGTGGGGGTCTACAGGCACCGTGTTCAGCCGATGGGAATCATCCGCGAGGATCCCTGGATCCGTTGGCACGAGCCTTCCGCTCTGGGCAACGACGTCTCCGTGGGCGGTGCGCACCGTGAGCTCGACCCAGGTGTCCGCGATGTCCGACGTCCCACCGGGAAAGGCATGGCCCACACGATCGTTCACGAGCACCACGTCGATGCGTGCGTCGGTGCCCGGAATGAAATTCGCTTCGTCCAACGGTGCCGCGGGGGCGTCCCGCGCAGTCGCCCGAAACAAGTCCATGCGCACGGCGCCCACCAGCATCGCTTGCTCGCTGGCAAGGGTTTCCCGGTCGCCGATCCATGCCGCGAGGGCTGTGTGCCCGCCCGCAAACCCGTGGGAGCGCACCCGCCCGTCGTGCGCCGCAGCATCCCCTTGCACAACCCGAACGAGTGGCATGTGGCAGTCCTGGCAGGTGCGCGCTTCAACGCCAGGGTCGTAGCGCTCGGCGCCGTTGCCCGCCCAGGCGCTTTGTTCCCAGGTGTCAAAGTCGTCTTGGCCACGGAGCCAGTGGTCGCCGGTGACCCCCTCGGGAATGCCTACCTTGTGGCACGCCCCACAAAACTCCCCGGTACGCAGCAACGGCGACATCACCCGCGCTTTGTGCCGCGCCACCACCGCCGGGTCCCTTGGCTCCCTTGGCATCGGAACGGGATCTCCCGTGAGCACGTACGCGCCGTTGCCCGTGCGGTCATGGAGTCTCTCGATCGAGTGACACAGCAGACATCCCACGCCCAACTGCGCACGCTCGCTCGAACGGTCCACGGTGGCGAGGTCCAGGTCCCCTGCAAACAACAACCCCGGATCGTGACAGCCCCCGCACCATCGCGCGACGGGAACACCCCCCGCGGCCCGCGCGGCCTCAAACGCTGGGAGGTAGTACGGATTGTCGAGAGACGAGTACCTGTGCGCGGACACCGACCACTGGTCAAAGATGTCCCGATGGCACACCGAGCAACGCTCCACGGCGGCAAGGGCATCCATGGGGAGACGCGCGTCCCCCCGCACGCCGGCCGCAGCGTATCCGTAGTGCGCGGACGGCACGGGAGGCAGGACAGCCCGCAGAGACATCACGGACGAATCCCGCGCCGTCACCTCGGTGCCGGATGGACCGGGCGGCGCCGAAGCCGTGGGTGCGGCGCAACGAAGGGCGAGTCCCAGGACGAGGACTGCGAACGCGCGGGCTGCGGGGCGGGCGGTCATGGACATCGCGCGTAGGATGGTGCGTTCGAACGTGACCTTGGGTGTACGCGGGAGATACACCCTGGACTCGGTTCTGCACGGTGCCACGGTAGACACGGGCGTGGCAACGCTTCGGGAGGGTGATGCGGGCGCCGCCGTGGCAAGTGCAGGTCCATCGCAGGAATCAACCAACACGGCGTCGATTTGTGTCTGCAAGCCACCCCCGGGGTGCGTTTTTGTTCCTGCAAGGCGTAATGAATCGCTTGCACGGACCTGCAAGGCGTAATGAATCGCTTGCACGGACCCGCAAGGCGTAATGAATCGCTTGCACGGACCCGCAAGGCGTAATGAATCGCTTGCACGGACCCGCAAGGCCCAACGGATCGGCTGTACGTACCTCGAAGACCCTGCGCGTGCTTGTTTTCAGTTGGGCGCAGGCTGCGGAGACGGGGTGGGCGGGGGAACAACGTGTCCGTCACCGTCGGCGTCGACACCGATGGGGGTGCCAAAGCCGATTGCCCGCGCGTTTGCGTAGGGGACCACGTCGGGGAGCGGTTGTGCCGCGTCGGCCCAGGCCATGAGCAGGGCGTCGTGGGGAATGGAAAGCGTGACTTCGCCCTCGAAGCGCACGCCGTCCACGGCCGGTGTCTCGACGGCAAAGGTCCGCACCGTGACCCCGTTGACCCAGATCTCCACCCGATCGACGGGAACCCACGCGGGTGCGGTCACACGCACGCGCGCGACGACGGTATGGTGTCTTGTGACGCGGACGGTCCCGCCCTCGGTGGCGACGGTGGCACCGATGACGGTGAGTTGCACAAAAGGCCCGCTGCTGGCGATCGTCGCACCCGCGCGCAGCCCTGCGATCGCCCGATCCACCACCGTGGCACCCGCCCCCGGGTGAATCCACGTCCGCGGGTACCCAGCTTCTTCGTACAGCAGGCGATGGGAATCACTGTTGCCCGTCGCCGTCACCCGATGGCCCCGGCGGGCGAGCGCCACGAGGTCGATCGCGCCTTCGCGCACGCGATCGGGCACGGTGAGCCACACGCCGTTGAAGGCTTCGACCGTGTCGAATCCGTCCGAAAAGCTTGCGTCGGCGTGGCCCGTTGCAAGATCGAGGTGGGCAAGGTCGAAGTACCCGATCTGCGGTGGCATCCGCGGGTGGTTCACTTGAATCACTGCGGCTCCTGCGGCGCGCGCGGCGGCAAACATCTGCGCGGGAGAGACATTGGCGTACACGGGGACAACGTCTTCAGGCGCTTCCGTCGCGGTGGGTACACGCAAAGGAAAGGCATTGAAGTGCCCCCACAGCGTGGGCCCGACACTGCTCACTTCGTCCCCCGCGACGGTGGTGAGCCACTGCCCAAGACGCTCTGAGCGCACGGCGGGGGCGTAGTCGGTGATGCGGTTGTGGTCCGTGGCAACCGCGAGTTCGACCCCGTTGCAGGCCAGGGAAGCGACCCGCTCGCCAAGGCTCACGGCCGCGTCGGGAGAGGGTGCGGCGTGGAGGTGAAGATCCGCGGCGATCCAGCCGGGCGGAGTGACCGGGCGGAGAAGCCCTGACACGCCCACGTGGGTGTTGACCGAGACGTTGACGGTGTCCGTGCGCAGCGTCCAGCCGGGGCCGTGTGAAACGGTCACACGGTAGGTGCCGGGAGAGATTCCAACGGTCCCGTGGCCTTGTGTGAGGTACAGACTGCGCCCGGACACGTACCCTTTGCCGTCGCGGAGCGATGCGAACATCGGGTCGGGCGTTTCATCGAGACCGTGGACAAGGACATGGACGGGGAGCCCCACGCCCGAAGGATCCGTGGCAGAGACTTCGAGCATCGCGCGGGGGAGACCTCCCACCGGGGGCTCGATGGATTGTGTTTCGCCGGAGTCCGAGAGGAGCACCGGCGAACCCGGGAGTCCGTCGAGATCGCGAAGGCGCACCGCGGTGCCGTAGCCTTGCGGGAGGATCACGCTTCGGGCGCCACGGGGGAGGGTTCCCGTGGCCCACACCGTGGAGGAGTCGGCGAGGACTTCGAGGCTCCCGCCGCGGGCGTCGGGCGGGCGGACGAAGAGATGCCGTGAGGCCGGGTCGTTGGCCACCGCGGCGGCGAGTCCGTCGAGCGCATCGCCGGCAAGCACCCGTACCGTCCGGGTCATCACGGCGCCGTTCCGATCGCTCAGCAACACCACCGGGGCGGGAAAAGTCTCGGTCGCGATGTGCACCCTGTGCCGCACGGCGGTAAAGGGATCGCCTGCAAACACCAGCGCGGTCCCCACCTCCGAGAGCACCATCCAACGGGTAGAAAACGCCCCTTCCCACGCGCGGCCCTGGTGTTCGAGGAGCACGTCGGCGGTGCCGGGGACGACTTCGTCGCCGAGGCGCGCACCGGGGGGCAGCCCGGTGGCTCGGGTGACGGCCGTAAACATCCCGTTCCCTACGGCACACAGCACGGTGCTGAGGTCTACACCGTCCACCGTGCCGTCGATGCGTACGCCCACGGTCGCGGCGCAGCGCACACGATGGACGGCCGTTGCAACGCAGGGATGGACGACGGCGGTACGATCGATCCAGGCCGCCCGCCACCAGAGCAACGGGTCGGGGACATCCCCGTGGGCGCAGAAAGCATCGAGGACGGCACCACGCAGGGCGCGATGACCGGCAAGGTCCGGAGCATCGGCGATGACCAGGGTGGCACCGCCCGCAGAAGCTTCTGCAAGGACAAGATCTCCCGTGCGGCCGTAGGCATGGACAGAACGGCGCGGGGCGGTGAGCCTACGGACCCCGGCAAAGGGGCCTGCGGGAGACGCCCCTGGGGGATGGCGCGGACCAAAGCGGCAGCCCGTGACGGCGAGAAGCAACGGTGCGAGGAGAGGGAAAAGGGCGCGGCGCACGGTCACGGGAGAGGCACGGTTGTATCCGAGCCCAGGGACGGTGTCACCGCGGCGGCGCGTGGTGTACGCCCTGGTGCATGGACGCAGGATGGATGACGGGCACAGGGGTGCACACCGGGGTGCTGTGCCATGCGCGGTGGGTACGGGAGGACGGGCCGTTGCGCGTGCGGCGGGTGGATGGAGGGGGGGGGAGTGAGGCGGTGATCTCGCTGGCGACGGCGGTGGCCTCGCAAGGGATGACCAGGCTGGCCCTGGGGGACGGGAGAATGGTGTGTACGGTGGAGCACGCCCTCGCGGCGGTGAACGCCCGGGGGTGTGCCCAAGGGCTGACGCTTGAAGTCAACGGGCCCGAGGTTCCCTTGGGAGACGGGGGAGCGCTGGGGTGGTGCAGAAGGGTGGAGGCATTGGGCAGTCCCACCGGGGGTTTACGCACGAGGGTGATGCAGCCGTGGGAAGATACCGTCGGGGAGAGTGGGATGGTGCTGTCACCGGGAGACCGGGAGGTCACGGTGTGGACGGACTTCACGGCCCGTGGACTGCCGATGGAGCGGGTGCGCTGGGGCGGTGACTGGTGTGAATTCGTACGGGAGATTGCGCCCGCGCGGACGTTTGGCTTCGTCGAGGATGCGGAGAGGCTTGCGGCCGCGGGGCTGGCCCGGGGTGTGAGCCGGGACAGTGTGACGGTATGGCAAGCGGGGGGGGTCCCTCATAAGGGGTATGCGCGGGCGCGGGACCGTGGTGAGCCCGCGCGGCACAAACTGTTGGATGCCATTGGAGACCTGGCGCTGTGCGGCGGGATCCTGGGCCGTGTCACCCTGGTACGGCCCGGACACGCGCGAACACTGGAACTGTTACGCCGGGCGGTCGCCGCAGGGGTGTTGCAGATGGATGGAGAACGCGGGATTTACTGAGACGGACAGGTGCCGGAGGGCGCGTTCGGGTCGGGGGTAAAACCGTTGGGCTGGCACACGATGTTGGAACCAGAGCATAGACGGCAGTCGACGGGCCAGTCCTGGCCGATGGCGCACTGCGCGACGGTGATCGGCGCAATGCCGTTGAGACAGTTGGGGGAGTTGTGGCCCGTGCCACCCATGCCGGTCGATGGTGGGAGAATGGAGTCTGGAGTGAACTGCACAAGGCAGTGGCAGCAGGCGCTGACGGGAAAGTCGAACTCGGGAGCCTGGAGGTTGACCCCACCCGTGGTCTGGCCAAAGGCGGTGACCCGGGCGATGAGTTGAATGGTGTCCGAGAGGAGAAAAGGAACCGGACAGGTGGAGGTGCGCTGGTGCCCGGGCTGGTTGTCGACGCGGCACACCGTGCTGAAGATCATGGAGGTGATCGCCGGCGGGATGATGGTGACCTGGGCGACGCCGTACGAGACCGCGCCGGACATACCGGGGGGGATCGCGAGGGTTTCGTAGACGGTAAAAGCAGGGCCGATGGGCGGGCCCGTGGGGGAGTCCTGGTGGATCTCGATGACGTAGCCCTGGATGACGGCGGTGTTGGTCTCGGCGTGGAAGTTGGTGCCGTCGCGGCGAGAGATGAGTTCGTTACGGATCAAGGGATTTAGGATGTAACTATCGGCGATGGAGAGATCGAGGATGCCTTCACTCAAGGGGGGCATCGTGGGGTCGTTGGAGAGCGTGCACATCGTCCCGAGGTTGAGGGGGATGGCCACCTGCTGGATAAAGATGGACTCGTTGTTGTCCACACACCCGGCGGCGACGCTCGCGGCGCCGAGGGCGATGGCAGACCCCACGGAAAAAACCCGGGACGTACGACGCATGGGTGGAATATACGCTGAGTTCACGGTGTCGAGCGAGTTTCGATCGCGTACTGTAGGGCCCACCGGGCTTCGTCGAGCGGGACAACGACCGTGACAGCCTGACCGGGCGCGCGCACGAGGACAAAGCGCAAGCCCTCGTGCGAGCGCTTCTTGTCGCTGAAAAGTGCGGTCTCGGCCAACGCGTAGGGCACGGGCATCCGCCGCGGGAGCCCCAGCATGTCCAGCAGTGCACCCACCCGATCGCAGAGCTCTACGGGGGTCATTCCGCGTAGGCACCCGAGTCCCAACGCGGCGCGGATGCCCACGGCGACACATACCCCATGGGAGAGGGTGTAGCCCGACCCGGCTTCGAGCGCGTGTCCGACGGTGTGGCCAAAGTTCAACACTGCGCGCTCTCCGTGTTCGCGCTCGTCCATGGACACCACACCGGCCTTGGCCCGCACCGCCGCGCGGATCACCCTGGACAGGATCTCTCGGGCACCCCCGGGGCGTACGAGGGACCCTGCTTCTCGCTCCAGGGTGACCAACAGGCCCGGGTCACGCACCACGGCGATCTTCACCACCTCCGCGAGGGCCTGGAGGTATTCCCCCCGAGGCAGCGTCGACAAGGTTTCTGGATCGACGAGCACGGCCGACGGGTGATGAAAGGCTCCCACGAGGTTTTTGCCCTGGGCCATGTCCACCCCGGTCTTGCCACCGACCGCGGCGTCGACCATGCCCAAGAGTGACGTCGGCACGGCGAGCCAGCGGATGCCCCGCAAGAGCGTGGCCGCGGCAAAGCCCCCGAGGTCCGTGACCACCCCGCCCCCGACGGCCACCACGAGGGCGTCACGGTCAATGCCTGCCCCGAGCGCTGCGTCCCATAGCCTGGACACGCCACGGACGGTCTTGCTGCGCTCGCCCGGACGCAGGACCACCGTGGCCACGGGGGGCGTACCCAGCCCACGGGAGACGGTTTCGCCCCAGTGCCGCCAGACGTTTGTGTCGGTGACCAGAAGCACCGCGCTGACCCGCGGGCCAGAGAGCCCGGCGATGGCATCGCCGAGGCCGGCGAGGGAGACCCAGCGCACGGCGTAGGTCCGGTGCCCAAGGGGGACGAGAAGGTCGTCCTGGCGAACGGCTTCGGACAGTCGTACAGCGGCTGCGTCGGGATCAAGGGCTGCGGTGTCAACCACCGCGAGAACTTCGGCGTAGCCCTCGGCACGACCGCGCAAGAGATCTCGCAAGGTCGCTTCGGGATCGTGCGCGGCGTCGAGCATCGGGCGCCCACCGCCCGCGGACATCCGCGCAAGGAGAACCTCGACGGGTGCCGTGAGCCCCACCACGGTGGCCCGCTGGTGCACCTCGCGACGGAGACTCTGGGAGACCAGCGAGCCACCGCCGGCCGCGATGACAAGGTCGTCACGAGCCACGAGGTCGGTGAGCACTGCGGCCTCGCGTACCCTAAAGCCCGCTGCGCCCTCGCGCACAAACAGTTCGGCCACGGCGAAGCCTGCGCGGCGCTCGATCTCACGGTCAAGGTCGATCCAGGGCACCGAGAGCGCCGCTGCAAGCCGCGGGGCGATGGTGCTCTTGCCGCTGCCAGGCGGCCCCGTGAGCACCACCGGGCGCATCAGTACGTCCGCACCCGCGCGCGGTAGGCGTCAAGCGCTGCGGAGAGATCCCCGACGGTGTCACCGCCAAACTTTTCGAGCAGGGATTCGGCGAGGACGAGCGCGAGCATGGCCTCGACGACGACCCCCGCGGCGGGCACCGCACACACATCGCTGCGCTCGCCCGTGGCAGGAGACGCGCGGTGCGTGCGTACGTCCACGGACTCCAGTGGACGGCGAAGTGTGGAGATGGGTTTGACCGCGGCGCGTACCACCACGGGCTCACCGTTGGTGACGCCGCCTTCGATGCCACCGGCGTGGTTGCTTGCACGGGTGTACCGCTCGGCTGCAGGATCGTACCCGATCGGGTCGTGGACCCACGAGCCCCGCAGCGCCGCCGACGCCCACCCGTCACCGATTTCGACGGCTTTGACCGAGGGGACGGACATCACAGCCCGGGCGATGCGTCCGTCGAGTCTGCGGTCCCATGAGGCGTAGCTGCCGAGACCCGGCACGACCCCCACGGCGACGGCTTCGACGACCCCACCCACGGTGTCCCCGGCGTGGGAGGCTGCGAGGATGGTGGTTTTCATCAGGGCTTCGGCGGATGTGTCCATCACCCGGAGGTCTGAGGCATCGAGCCGGACGGCCGCGGCGGTGACCTCCATCGGCGTGGGGTGGGATTCGTCGGTCACGGTGGCGATGGCGACCACCCGCGAAGCGAGGGTGATGTCTGCTTCGGCGAGGAGCCTGCGGGCGATGGCGCCCACGGCGACACGCGCGGCGGTCTCCCGGGCGCTGGCGCGTTCGAGTACGTCACGGAGATCGTGGCGGTTGTACTTGATGCCACCGGCGAGGTCCGCGTGACCGGGACGTGGCGTGACCACGGGGACAGGGGGCGTGTCAAAGGCCGCTGCGCCCATGGTCCCTAACCAGTGAACAAAGTCCAGGTTTTCGATGCGCAAGGCGATGGGCGACCCGAGAGTTTCTCCGCCGCGGACGCCGGCTTCGATCACGGCGGCGTCCCTTTCGATCTTCATGCGACCGCCGCGCCCGTAGCCCCGCTGGCGGCGGACAAGGTCTCGGCGAATGTCTTCTGCGGACAGCCGAAGACCGGCTGGAAACCCGTCGACGACGACCGTGAGGGCCGGACCATGCGACTCGCCCGCGGTGTACCAACGTAGGGAGGTCATAGGCTCAGGAGGCAAAAGCCTCCCAGGGGTGCGACAAGGCAGTGGAAAAAAGCTACCGACCGATGGACTCCGCGCGGTTGACGATTCGCGGGGTGAGAAAGATCAAGAGCTCGGTGCGGCGGTCGCTCGTCCTGCGACGCTGAAAGAGCGCGCCGATGATGGGAATGTCCCCGAAGAGGGGAACGCCGTCGACGTTGCGGCCGGTGTTGCGGGTGTAGATCCCGCCGATGACCGCGGTGCGCCCGTCTTGGATCAACAAGTCGGTTTCGGCTTCACGCTTGAGAATCGTAGGGTCACCACGGGCGCCCGTGTTGTTGAAGTCAGGCTCGTCACGGGTGATCCGAACGTGCATGGACACCGAACCGTCAGCCGTCACATGCGGACGCACGCGGAGCTGTAGTTTGGCTTCTTGAAAAGCCGTCTGGATACCCGCGGCGGAGATCTGGGAGTACGGGATGAGGGTACCCTGGGCAATGAGGGCTTCGCGGTTGTCCAGGGTGAGGATCCGGGGAGAACTTACGATGCGAAGCACGCCGGTGCTCTCGGCGGCGGAGAGGCGGGCATTGAGGTTGAGGTTCTGGGCGATGGATCCGAGGGTAATGCCCAGGGCACCACCGGCTCCCGCGCCGACCGCGGCGGGGAGGTTCACCGCAAAGTTGGGATTGGCCACGGTGCGGGACACTGGAGACAAGCCCGCCGTGGGGGTCATGCCGTCCGATGCTCCGCCGTTGACCCCGACCGAGCTTGGAAACAACAACCCCGTGGGGTTGCCGGTGATGGTGTTGAGGGAGCTATCGCCACCCCACTGGATGCCCACGTCCCGGGAGTACTGACTCGTCGCTTCGACAATGCGCGCTTCGACCAGCACCTGCGGTGTCTGGGTGTCCAGCGCGCGCACGAGTTGCTCCACCTGCTCGAGGTTGCCACGGACGTCGCGGGCGATCATCACGTTGGTGCGCTCGTCCACCGTGAGGGTCCCGCGGGAAGAGAGAAGCTCCCGGGCGCGCGGCGCAAGCTCGCTCCCGAGAGCGTACGACACGGGAATCAGCCGTGTCTCCAGGGGCTCCATCACCTGTTGCTGCTTCTGCCGTTCGATTGCCAGTTCACGCTCTTTGTCGAGCACAGACTGTGGCGCGATACGAATGATGTTCCCGTCGCGTTGCATCCCGAGCGAGCGCGCGGCGAGGATGACCTCAAGCGCACGGTCCCATGGGACATTGTGCATCCGGATGGTCACGTTGCCGGATACATCGTCCGACGTGACGATGTTCACGTTGCCCACTTCGGCCAACAGCCGGAGGACGTTGTGAATGTCCGCGTCTCGGAGGTCGATGTCAATCCGTCGGCCGGTGTGCGCGTTCTGCTCCCGGGCCCCGGTGATTTGCATCGGCACGGTCGAAAGAAACCCGGCTTCTTCCGAGTCGTCCGAGTGCACCACCGCGGCGGGGGGCTCCGGGTCTCGTGCGATCACCCGAGAGTGCGGACGGTCGTCGCGGACCGCGGGTGGTTCTTCGCCCAACGACAAAGCGTCGACCGACGTACCGCCCACCGGGGTACTTCCCACGGCGAAAGCACCCGCCGGGGCGGAGGGCGCGAGCTGCTGGGCATACGCGGCACTCGAACCCAGGGCCATCGCCGCAAAGGCAAGCAGCGAAGGCATCAACGCGCGGTACGCTCGCGCGCGTCGACCAGGGGGATGAAGCCACGATGTCAGGTGACGATCCATTCGGGACCTCTCAAAGGGATGGTGTCCTAGCGTACCGACTTCCACGTTGGCCGCCCCAATTTTCAAGCACGAAGGCCGATTCTGTCACGTGGAACCGCACCCACGGGGCAGGAACGCGAGAGTACGCGACAGAGCTCTACCATGAACCCACGGGCCCGTGGGGCCGACCGTGTGTCCATGGTGGCTACGGTGACGGTGCAAGTCCCGACGACGGGAGCGGCCCGCTGCCGTAGCTTCCATTGATCTGCACCGGGGGAACGCTGGTGAAGGACGAACCCGGCGCCGGGGGTGGCTGTTGGACCACGACGGTCGGCGAAGGCGCCGCGGCGGGCTGGGTGACGTTGTACACCGTGGTGGTGGTTTGTTGCTGGGTACCGCCCTGGAGCGATTGCGGAATCCCCGCGCCCTGCGCGCCGCCGCCGAGTGCCGAGAGGTTGGGCGGGAGGTACGGACTGCCACCGCCCGAAGGACCCAGGAGCATGGGGTTGACGGCCGACGGCGCGGCCGACGTGGTCTCGGTCTGAGAGCCGTTGCCCTGGGTCGGCGCGAGGGCGAGGGTGCGCTCGACGATGGGCGCGTTGGCGTTCAGCGGGTCGGGGCGCTCAAAGACAAGTTCCGCGGGAATTTCTTCAAACGTTCCTTCGGCCGAGCGTCGAAGCCGCGCGGCGGTGATCCGGGCGACGCGCCAGTGGGTGATGTAATCCGGCTGCAACGGATTGGCGGCATTGTGGATCATTTCGGAACGCCCGACGAGCATTCCACGGCGGAGGATCGTCCCCGCGTGGGTGGGGTCGACCACCATGGCGTAGGGCAAGTCCGAGCCCACCACCACGGCGACCAGGCGGAGGTCTTCAAGCGAGAAGTTTCGGAGTTTTACGTCCCGGGTCTCGACAATGCTGGTCGCGGGGTTCGAGATGAACTCTCGGGCGTACGAGCGAAACGGATCCCGCACCTGCGGGCTTTCGACAAAGGTGGTATCCGTGATGGTCATCGGCGGCGGTGGCACGCCTTGACCGCCATTGCCGCCAGCGGCCGTACGGGCCGCGGCTGCGCCGGCTCCCGCCGTGGGCGTGGTCGGCGGAGGGGTCGCTGGCGCGTCGCCTCCACAACCCACGAGGGACACCGCGGTGAGGGTCACCCCGAGGCCCATCGCCCGGCGGATGCGCGTCATCGCGTGCCTCCCTGTTGGACCGTGGCAGCGTTGGCCCCTGCGGCACCCGGTGCGCCCGCCGCACGAATGGCCTGGCCGGGGGACAAACTGCGAAAGGTCGTGGCGAGGACAGTGGCGTCGAGACGGACCTCGTTGGTCACCGGGTCCACCAGGGGCTGCCGCAGCTTGATGTTCTCCATGTTGATCACGCGCGGGAGTTGGGACACGGCATGGAAGAAGCGCGCCAGCGCAAGAAAGGTCCCCGTCACCTGCAGTTGAACAGGGATCCGAGCGTAGTACTGCTCGGCCCGCTCCTCGACGGGCTGGATCAACGAGATCTGCAACCCGCTGGCTTCGGCGAGGGCGTTGATGTTTCGCATGAAGCCAGGGATGTCCGCGTCCGTGGGGAGCACCGACTGGAGGTCCTGGGCGTGCGCCCGCGCACGGGCGAGTTCGGCCACGTCGGAGTTGTACCGCCGCAGGTTGGCCTCTTCGGTCTGTCGCTCCACCGTAAGATGGCTCTTGCGTTCTTCTTCTGCCTGCCGCGCTTCGGTCAACGGTTGGTACAGCGCAAAGAAGTAACCCGCCAGAATCGCCACGACCGCGATCGCCCACACCACCACCAGGGCCGTGTTGGGATTCAACGACCCCAATACGTCTTTCGCAGACCGCTTGGTTCCCGCTGCCATGTCAGTACCTCACCCGGGCATTGATGGTGAAGCGCTGGACCGAAAGGTGCGTATCGTTCTGCGTCGTCGCCTCCGTGCGATCAAGCCGCACGTTTTGAAAGTACAGCGACAGATTGAGCCGACGCATCAGCTCCCCCACGTCGTCCGGCGTGCGACCCTCTCCCGAGATCTTGACGTTACGGTTTTCTTCTTCAAAGTTCGTGAGCCACACCCTGTGCGGATCCCACGACGCGCTCCAGAGCTGGTCCCCCTGCCCGGTCGAGCGCAAATGCTCCACCCGATCGGGATCCGCCGTCGGATGCCCGCCCGGAGACAGTATGTTCGACATTTCCACCAGCATCGACGTGGGCCCCGTGCGCGCTGCCTGTAGATGCTCGATCGCTTCTTCCCGACGGTGAATCTCAGACAGTTCGTCCAGCACCTTCTGGTGGTCGGACACCCTGGACTTGATCGCGTCGATCTGGCCCTGTAGCTGCGTGTTTGCGTTGCGTGCCGCGTCGAGATCACTCCGCTGGCTGGCGTGAAAGAGAAACAAAGCGCCAACCAGCGCCACCAGGGTGCCCACGACACCGATCAACAAGTAGCTCGCGGCCTGCGTGCTGGGCGCCCCACGGCGGCCTTGGGACCGTGGCAGGAGGTTGATCTTCAACATGGCGCGTTCAAACCTTCTCGCGGTCCCTGCGGAGGGCGAGACCGATGGACACGGCGACTTGCGCGCGGTGCAGGTTCAACTGGTCGGGGTTGATCTCACGGAGGTCCACGGCGATGTCCCGAAAGGGGTCAAGAAGTTCTACAGGCGCCTTCGTCCGTCGCTCGATCGCCGCGCCGACTTCTGGAATGTTCGCCGTGCCCCCGGCAATGAAGATCCTCGAGATTTCTCGCTCGCCACTGGTCGCCAGGTAAAAATCCAGCGACCGCAAGATCTCTCCCGCGAGCCCCTCGACCACCTGCTTGATAATCTGTGGAACCTCCGCCGGCACCACCGACCGCGGGTCCGACGACGCACCCGCAGCGCCGGTCTTGTAGCTCTCGGCTTCGTCAAAAGTAATCCCGAGGCGCTTTTGCACTTCTTCCGTGATTCCGTTTCCTCCGTTGACAATGTTGCGTGTAAACGCCGGGATACCCGCAGAGAGAATGTTGATGGTGGTCAGCGTCGCGCCGATGTTGATCAGCGCGATGGTTCCGCCCGACGTGGGCATCCCGTAGTTCACTTCAAACGTGTTTTGCACGGTAAACGCATCGACGTCGATCACCATCGGACGGAGCTTTGCCTGCCGGGCGACTTCCGCAGTAGCTTCAATTTCTTCTTTCTTTGCCGCCACGAGCAGCACGTCCATCTGCCCCGCGTCCGGCCGTCGCCGCAGGACCTCGTAGTCCAACTGCACGTCTTTGATATCAAACGGAATCTGCTGTTCCGCTTCCCAGTCGATCTGCTCGGCCAGCTCCGCGTCGGACATCATCGGCAGGGCAATCCGTCGGATGATCACAGCGTGCCCCGAGACCGCCAGCGCCACGTCCCGCCGTTTGATTTTCTGCTCGCTGAAGAGCGCATTGAGCCCTTCGACCACGGCTCCGGTGTTTTGCACGTGACCGTCCACGATCGTCTGCGGCGGCAGCGGGTGATACCCGAACTTGGCGAGCGTCCGCTTCTGGCGCACGTCTTTCAACTGGCAGAGCTTGATTCCGCTCGACCCGATATCAATCCCAACCAGGTAGTTGCCTTCGGCCATCCGCACTCCGCGCGGCTCCGCTGCCGCACACCCGAGACTCTGCCAGATCTAACCAGCACTGCACCAGGGGGTCAAAACCCGGACACGATCCTACCAACGGAAATCCGAGCACACGCACGCCGCGCCCAACGACTTGACCCGCGACCCCGACCGCGATACCCGGTCGTGACGTGAACCGACCGCGAGGCATCATTGCACACATCGCCGCGGCCTGGGGCTTTCTTGTGATGGCCCACACCGCCGCGGCGCGCGCCCAGTCTGCTGCGGACTATGTCGTCTCGCGGGGGGACAACCTCTCGACGATCGCCCAGCGGCTCAATGTCCCCGTGCGTCTTCTTGCCCGGCGCAATCATCTCGCCGAGCCCTATGCCCTTCGGACGGGCCAGACCCTACGCATCCCCGTGGTGGAAGGCGTTGCCTCCCAAGCGAACCCGCACACTGTTTCGCCGGGTGGTACGTCTGCTCGGCGTCTGAGTTCTGCTTCGGCCCGGGGGGATACCCACGGCGGGATGCCTCACTGCGGCGCGGCATCCTGGGGCCGCCCTCGGCACCCCGGGCTGGTCTCCCTCGTGCGGGAGTACGACGACGAGCGTTTGCAAGTGAACCTACGGCACCCGAGCTCCGGGGCGATGCGTCGGATGCGGCACTTTCTTCGCTTTGTCGACGGCGCCTCCCACGACATGGACCCGCGCTTGATGCGCCAACTCGCCGTGGTGAGCGACCACTTTGGCGGACGCACCGTGCACGTCATCTCGGGGTTTCGCCCTTTTCGCCAGGGCCAATGGACGCCGCACTCAAACCACAACGTTGGCCACGCCGTAGACTTTCGCGTCGAGGGCGTACCCAATCGGGTTGCCCGGGACTTCTGCCGTACGCTCCCTGCCACGGGCTGCGGGTATTACCCTCGGTCGGTGTTCATCCACATGGACACCCGTTGCGAGAACGCCACGTGGGTCGACTGGTCACGGCCTGGCCAGCGGCCACTCTACGGCTCAGAGTCCCATCCCCCCGCGGAGCACACCCC
>VFSW01007377.1_pt1 | contig 15955 bp, 19 predicted proteins | sample 5358111 | NCBI WGS metagenome assembly VFSW01 (sample SAMN11554181, study PRJNA540505) | mine drainage metagenome | isolation source: sediment from site ElyBrook_90M | place: USA: Ely Copper Mine, Vershire, VT | collected 2017 | reverse complement strand
TCGTTCTCGTCATTTTCGGCACCAAGAAGCTGCGTGATATCGGCGGAGATCTGGGTGGTGCCGTCAAGAACTTCAAGCAGGCGATAAAGGAAGAGGCCAACAATTCCGAGACCGCAGCCGTTGTGCCGCGCGCCGCTCAAGTTCAGAAGATCACCGAGCAACCGCCAAGAGCTGCGCGCGTGAAGTCCGCCTCAGGCACCAAGACGTCTCGGGCAAAAGGCAGCCCGCGGCGGAAGAAAACTGCTTGATCATCCAACAGACCTCCGACGCTGGCACATCGGGCGCGCGCGACTTGATGCGGGCGCCGACTGTTCGGATAGCTGCCGTCGGGACCGGTTTGCAAGTCTCGCGTGTCGCGTCAGACCGCGTGCAGAAGGAGAACTCATATGGGCGCATTTAGCATCTGGCACTGGCTGGTGATACTGGCCATTGTTCTCGTCATTTTCGGTACCAAGAAGCTGCGTGATATCGGCGGAGATCTGGGCGGTGCCATCAAGAATTTCAAAGAATCCATGAAAGATGAGGCACACAAGCACGACAGCGGTTCCGATACCCAGCAAGCTGACAGTGGGAAAAAGGCCGGCTCACGCAGGGTGATCGAAGGCAAGGTTACCTCGAAACAGACCTCCAAAGACAAGAAAAAGGCCTGATCCAGGCTGGAAGCGCGGACGCAATTCGTGTTCGATATCGGTTTTTCGGAACTGGTCTTAATCGGCCTGATCGCTCTGATTGTCCTTGGACCGGAGCGACTGCCGGAGGTTGCGCGTACCGCCGGGCGCTGGGTTGCGCGCGTGCGGCGTTTCATCGAAGACGTGAAGCACGATATCGACCGTGAGGTCAGTGACGAAAATCTGGTGGCATTCCGCAAGGTGCAGGAGGAACTGGCCGAGACCCGCAACATCATGGAAAGATCGACGCGGGAAACGCTTTCCAGTCTGAGCGAACCACTCAGGCTTGATGCGCCGGTTGCGCAGCCGGAAACCCCGGCAATTGAGTCACCAGAAAAAGTTTCCCGGCCATCCCCGGCAAAGCGCCCGAGATCGGCGGCGCGAAAACAGGGCGGTCCCGGCCGCAAAAAATCGGCGGCGCGCAAATCTGCCCCGGCGCGATCGGCAGGCCCCAAGAAAACCACTAGGAATGGCAATGGCGGTATCAGAAAAACCCGACCCAGCTGAAGCCCTGGGTGACGGGGCGGAAGGCAGTTTCATTTCCCACCTGCTGGAGCTGCGCAATCGCTTGCTGTACTCGGTGATTACGATTGGAGTTATTTTCCTCTCGCTGGTGCCGTTCTCAAACAGGGTCTATACCCTTGTCGCAGAGCCACTGACATCGCAGCTGCCCAAGGGCGCGAGCATGATTGCGACTGAAGTATCTTCACCTTTTCTTACACCGATCAAGCTCACGCTCGCTGTGGCGATCGTTCTCGCCATACCGTTTCTTCTGTATCAGCTGTGGGCCTTCGTCGCTCCGGGTCTGTATCGGCACGAACGCCGGCTGATATTACCCTTGCTGGTATCAAGCACGGGTCTTTTTTACACCGGCATGGCTTTCGCCTACTTCGTCGTATTTCCCTTCGTATTCAAATTTTTCGTACACACGGTGCCGGCCGGTGTAACGATGATGACCGATATCAAGGCTTATCTCGACTTCGTATTTTCCATGTTCTTCGCATTCGGCGTCGCATTTGAATTGCCGGTTGCAGTCGTGCTGCTCGCATGGATGGGGATACTGAATCCCGATACTCTCGCCAGGAAACGTCCATACATCATTCTGGCAGTATTCATCGTCGCCGCGTTTCTGACGCCGCCGGATGTCTTCTCCCAGACTCTTCTTGCAGTTCCAATGTGGCTTCTGTTCGAGATCGGCCTGTTTTTCGCGCGTCGCGTGATCCGCGCGAAAAATGCCCGCTCGATGGCAACGGCCCGGACCGCCGCGGCTCAGGCTATTTCCGCGCGCAAGAAGGACGCAGATTCTGATGGTCATGCGGATCGCGCGCCGGCAGGCAGCGCATCACGCGCCGGCAAGCGACGCACCCACCAGCGCAAGCGCTGAGCGCCGGGAACGGCTATTCGAGTTGCTGCGCCCGCGCCGGGCGTTCGATCGCAATCACATTGAGGTCATGGGTATTGTTGCCCCGCAGTACACGCATCACGATGCGATCCCCGGGTCTGTGTCCCGATATTAGCAACAACGCCTGACGCGCATCGTCCAAGGGTTTGCCATCCAGTGACAGAATGATATCTCCCGGCTCGATTCCGGCTTTGTCCGCCGGACCCCCCCGAACAATGCCTGCAACTATGACACCCTTGATGCCGGGTTTGATTTTCAGGGCCTGTACGATCTCCGGAGTAAGCGCCAGAGCCTCGATGCCGAGCCAACCGCGTTGTGGCCGCCCGTACTGAAGAATCTGTTCCATTACGCTCGTGGCGAGGCTGGCGGGAATGGCAAAACCTATGCCCTGCGAGCCGCCGCTTTGGCTGAAAATCAGTGTATTGATGCCGATCAGATCGCCATAGGCGTCAACCAGGGCGCCACCGGAATTGCCGGGATTGATCGGGGCATCTGTCTGTATGAAGTTCTCGAAAGTGTTGACCCCAAGCTGGTTTCTTCCCGTGGCACTGACTATGCCCATGGTGACAGTCTGGCCGACGCCAAAAGGATTTCCGATAGCCAGAACAACATCGCCGATGCGTATCTTGTCGGATTGACCGAGGGTGATTACCGGCAGGTGAGGAAGATCGATTTTAAGTACTGCGATATCCGTATCGGGGTCGCTTCCGATAACCTTGGCCGGAGCGCTGCGGCCATCACGCAAAACCACCTGAATTGCATCGGCGCCGGTGATCACATGGTGGTTTGTCAGGATATAGCCCTGGCTGCTGATGATTACGCCGGACCCAAGGCTGGTCTCGAGTCGCTTGCGTGGCGGGCCAAAGTCATTTGAATTGCCGAAGAATTGCTGGAATAACGGGTCACTGAAAAACGGATGTGGCCGGAAAGTTACCACCTTGGCAGTATTGACATTGACGACCGCCGGCGCTGCCCTGTCAACGGCGGCGGCATAGGAAACCGGCCCCGTCACCCGTACCGACCGGGGCGGCGCGCCTGCCTCCAGTATTTGTATGACGGGTGCGTTGCCTTGAATCAGTCTAGGCCAGAAGACCGTCAGGATGAACGCAGCCGCGAGGCCCAGGGTAACCATCTGGGCGATGAAAATTATGATACGGCGCAGACGCATGGCAGACCCTTGACTGTGGAATATTTTGCGACGGGTGCATTGTCTGGCAAATCCGCATAGGCTTACAACCACCATGCTCTGCCCGGTTGAAACCGGGCGAGAATATTCGAAAAGAAGATTTCTGCGACTGCTTCCTCACAAACCCGGTTTTTACTCTTGACTGGTCCGGAGTGATGTACCATTCTATGCGCGCTTCGAAAGTCCCATAAGCATTTTCTAATCAAGAAATTGTTTTATTTATCATATGGCTAAGACTGAGCGAAGTGGATTTTCCCGGCACAAGCTAGGTTTTTTCCAGGGGGTTTCATGAACGAAAAAGGTGTAGACCGCGGCAAGCGGCGGTTTCTAACAGCCCTCACTACCGGTGTGGGTGCAGTTGGTGTCGTGTACGCCGCCACCCCATTTGTGTTGAGCATGACCCCGAGCGCCCGAGCGCGCGCCGCGGGTGCGCCGGTTGATGTTGATATCAGCAAGGTCGAGTTGGGTCAGATGCTCACGATCCCTTGGCGCGGCAAGCCGGTCTACATCGTTCACCGGACCCAGGCGATGCTTGATCAGCTGCCAAAAAACGCTTCGCTCCTGGTTGACCCGGATTCCAAGGTCGCTAGCCAGCAGCCGCCTTACGCTGACAACCTTTATCGCTCACGCAAACCCGAGCTTCTGGTGGTGCTCGGTGTTTGTACCCATCTTGGTTGTGCGCCCAGCAAGGCGTTCCAGGTCGGACCCGCCGCGGGTTTCGGCGATGACTGGCCGGGAGGGTTTTTCTGCCATTGCCACGGTTCAAAGTACGATATGGCAGGGCGCGTGTTCAAGAACGTGCCGGCCCCGATGAACCTGGATGTGCCGCCCTATATGTATCTGACAGACACCATGCTGCGGATCGGTGATGACAAGAAAGGAGCCGCCTGATGCAAAAGCTGCTGACCTGGATCGATGACCGCTTCCCCCTAACGAAGGTGTGGAACGAGCATCTCGCACAATACTACGCCCCGAAGAATTTCAACTTTTGGTACTACTTCGGCTCCTTGGCACTGCTGATACTGGTGAATCAGATTGTTACCGGTATCTTCCTCACCATGAACTACAAGCCTGATTCCGCGCTGGCATTCGCGTCGGTTCAGTACATTATGTACGACGTGTCGTGGGGATGGCTGATCCGCTACATGCATTCGGTCGGCGCCTCGATGTTCTTCATCGTTGTGTATCTCCACATGTTCCGCGGCCTGCTCTACGGCTCGCACCGCAAACCGCGCGAACTTATCTGGATATTCGGCGTGCTTATTTTCATCGCGCTCATGGCCGAAGCCTTTATGGGATATTTGCTGCCCTGGGGCAACATGTCCTACTGGGGCGCGCAGGTCATCATCTCACTGTTCACCGCCATCCCGGTGATCGGCGATGGCCTCGCCCAGTGGGTTCGCGGCGACTTCGTAGTATCGGATGCGACGCTGAATCGCTTCTTTGCGTTCCATGTCATCGCGCTCCCGCTGATACTGATTGTCCTGGTGTTTGTGCATCTGGTTGCGCTCCACAAGGTAGGGTCGAACAACCCGGACGGCGTGGAAATCAAGAAGAAAAAGAACGACAAGGGCATCCCGCTTGACGGCATACCGTTCCATCCATATTACACGGTCAAGGATATCGTTGGCGTAACCGTGTTCCTGATGGTATTCGCGGCGATTATTTTCTTTGCACCGGAGTTCGGCGGGTGGTTCCTTGAACATGACAACTTCATTCCGGCGAATATCCTTGCTACCCCTCTGGATATCGTTCCATTGTGGTACTTCACGCCGTTCTACTCCATGCTGCGCGCTTCCACGGAGAGCTTTACCCATGGAATGCTGTGGATCGCGACCGTGGCGGTGGCGGTACTTGCGTTCTTCACGACGCGCGGATTGAAGGCGAAGCTGTCATCAATTGTCATAGCCGCGGTGCTTGTTCTCGGGCTGTTCACGCTGGAAGCGAAGCTGTGGGGGGTAATCCTGATGGGCACCTCCCTGGTCTCGATTTTTTTCCTGCCGTGGCTCGATCGTTCTCCGGTCAAGTCGATTCGTTATCGCGGTGGTCTGTACAAGTCCGCACTTGCAATTTTCGTCATCAGCTTCGTTCTGCTGGGATATCTCGGCACCAAACAGCCTGATGCGGTGAATTTGTTCTTGTTCAAGAATGTAACGTGGGCGCAGGGATGTACCCTTGCGTATCTCGCATTTTTCGTACTGATGCCCTGGTACACAACCATTGACAAGACCAAGCCGGTTCCGGAGAGGGTAACGTTCAAATGAAAAAACTCATCCTAAGCCTGTTGCTGGCCGCGCTGCCGGTCGTCACATTTGCGAGTTCCGAAGAGCCAAAGCTGGACTCGGTGAAGATTGATCTCACCGACAGACCGTCCCTGCAGCGCGGCGCGCGGATATTCATCAATTACTGCCTGTCCTGCCATAGCGCTTCCTACATGCGCTACAACCGCATGGGCCACGACCTTGGAATCAGCGACGAGCTGGTCAAGGAGAACCTGCTGTTCGCCGCCGACAAGGTCGGCGACCGCATGCAGGCCGTGATGCAGCCGAGTGAAGCCAAGGACTGGTTTGGCGTGGCCCCGCCTGACCTGACGCTGGAAACCCGTTACCGCGGCCCGGACTGGGTCTATACCTACCTGCGGAGCTTTTATCGCGATCCGAAGTCAATTAGCGGCTGGAACAATACCGTGTTTCCGCATGTCGCCATGCCGTTTGTTCTGTACGAGTGGCAGGGTGAGCAGCATGCGGTATTTCGCACCGCAAAGATTACCAGCCACGAGGTGAAGGACGGCAAACCGGTCGTTATTGTGACCGATGAAAAGGTGTTTGACCACTTTGAGCTGGCCAAGCCGGGCACGATGACGCCGCAGCAGTATGACCAGTCGATGCGTGACCTGACCAATTTCATGGCATATATGGCCGAGCCGACCAAGCTTGAGCGCATGCGCATTGGCGTTTATGTGTTAATATTCCTGGCAGTATTCTTTGTTGTTGCATATCTGCTCAAGAAGGAATACTGGAAAGACATACACTGATAGGCCGTGGCGTTTCAGTCCGAGGGGGCCCCTATCATGATAGGGGCCCCCTTTGCTGTTGAATTGCTCGCCGAATCGAATGCAGGAGAATCCGGATATGGCATCCTTGGCGACTCGAAAGCACGTCATGACCCTTTATGCGGGCATGGCTGATCCCTATAGTCACCGTACCCGCATTGTGCTTTATGAAAAAGACGTCGAATGTCAGGTGATTGAGGTCGACATCAAGAAAAAGCCGCGCGAGCTCGCCGATCTCAATCCCTATAACTGTGTCCCAACGATGGTGGACCGGGACCTCGTGTTGTATGAATCCCTTATTATCAACGAGTACCTAGACGAGCGCCTGCCGCATCCGCCGCTCATGCCGGTTGATCCGGTCTCGCGGGGACGTGCGCGGCTGATGCTCATGCGCTTTGATCGCGACTGGTACAGTCTGCTGCCGGAGGTCGAAGGGGCAGACCGGAAACTCGCCCAGCGCGCACGAAATATCATCCGCGACGGACTCACGGTCATATCTCCGGTTTTCAAGGAACAGCAATATATCCTCGGTGAGGAGTTTTCCCTCGTGGACTGTTCGCTTGCGCCATTGTTGTGGCGTTTGCCGGTCTATGGCATCGAGCTTCCGCGCCAGGCGCGCCCGATCCTCGATTACGCCGAGCGTCTGTTTGAACGCAAGTCCTTCAAGCTGAGTCTTACCGACGCCGAGCGCGACATGCGCGCTCCCGCCAGGTAGCGGATTCGCGTTCACGTGACATGCCCGCGGCGACCTCCACGCGACCTTATCTGATACGCGCCATCTACGACTGGGCGATCGATAACGGCCTTACACCACATGTACTGGTCGATGCCAAGTTCGAAGGTGTCAGCGTACCTATGGCGTACGTGCGTGATGGCAAGATTGCCCTGAACATTCATCCGCAGGCGGTAAATGGACTTGATGTGGGCAAGGACTATTTGCTGTTTTCGGCGCGCTTCAGCGGGCATAATTTCGAGGTTGTGGTGCCGGTTGATGCGGTGCTGGCAATCTTCGCGCGCGAAAATGGCCGCGGTTTTTTCTTTCAGAACGAACCAGCCGACGATAAAAGCGCACCTGGCGACGACCACGATCCTCCGCCGTCATCGCCTGGCAGTCGCCCCAGTGGACGCCGGCCGTCTCCACTCAAGCTGGTCAAGTGACCGCACACCGCATTCAGTCGTGCACCGGTCCGACATCCAGTCGCAATTCCTCAAGCTCAAGGCCAACTAGCACAACGCGCCCGACATAGCGCCGCGCCGCGCGATCAGCAAACTCGAAGCGATAGAGTCGGCGTATTCGCATACTGCCGTTGCGCCGCGCAAGATCAGTCCGGGCATGCGCTACCGTACCGTCCAGGAATTGCAGGTCCATGCCCGAACACCCGTCACGCGCCAGATGCGTTGCGCGCTCACGGGCTTCGAGGCCGGCGTACCAGAACCAGCCCAATGCGGAGATTACCACCAGCCCGATCAGATATTCCATGGGCCCAATTCAATCACGGGCGTGCCCCTGTCGCCAGCCCGGACTTGTGATTCTCGGCTATATTTGATCCTGTAAGAGCGCGTCGGCTTCTTTGATTACTTATATGGGGGATGACCATGCGTTGGTGGCACATCGCGGGATTATTGATACTTATCATGGTTTTGCCCACTGCTGTCGCGGATTCGGCGGTCGGGGTAATTACCGATACCGGCGGGGCGGTAACAATCCTGCGTGGCAATACCTATTACCGGGCCACTCAGGGTGTCAACGTGCTGAGTCAGGATATCGTCGAGACTCAGGCCGGTGGTTCGGCCCAGCTCGAAATGAACGACGGCTCCATCCTGCGGCTTGGTCCGGAAAGCCGCCTTGCATTGTCCGAGTACCAGCTCGATGACCAAGGGAATGTCGTGAGTGCGGCCCTTGACGTGGTTTCGGGCTGGTTGAGATTCCAGGTTGCCAAGCTCCATCCGGCCGCCGCCTTCAATATTGACACGCCGGTTATGACCATCGGTATCCGCGGGACTGAGGGCATGATCGATGCCAGCGAAAATCAGGGCGGCTTGTATCTTGAGGAGGGCGCGGTGCGCGTAAAAACCCAGGATCAGGCCAGTGTCGGACCACAGACTGCCCGGATCAGTACCGGTCAGTACATCGAACGCAGTCGCGGGCAGGTGTTTTCCTACTCAAACGGCATGCCCACTGCTTTTCGCAACCGTATGCCGTCCGCTTTTCGCGCACGGATGGTGCGGCGAATCGAGTTCCTGCGAAAACGCGGAGTGGCACCGCGTCGCATCCGACGCTTGACGCACAGGGATGCCGAGCGTTTTCTGCGCAGGCATCCGCACATGCGGGCACAGGCGCAGCGGCAGTTCCGGGAACGTCTGCGGGAACATCCGCAGCAACGCGATGATCGGAAACGGCGGGAACGCGAGCGCAAGCCGGAACACGAACAGCATCGTCGCCAGCTCAAGTAGAGCGGCCAGCAGCGCGGGTGCCCGCCGGGACTTGCCGCGCGTCGGACCTGTTGTATGATTCACGCATGATCACGGTTGTGCGTGCGGATATCACCACGCTCGATGTGGATGCCATCGTGAATGCTGCCAGCGAGACACTGCTTGGCGGTGGGGGTGTCGACGGAGTCATCCACCGTGCCGCCGGTCCGGAGCTGCTCGCAGCCTGCCGGCGTTTCGTGCTGTAAAACAGGCGCAGCTCGAATTACGCCTGGCTTCAGACTTCCGGCCAGATGGGTAATCCATGCGGTCGGACCGGTCTGGCACGGCGGCAGTCACGATGAACCGCAGCTCCTTGAATCCGCCTACCGCGGCGCTCTCGATCTCGCTCTGGCGCATGGGGTTCGCACAATTGCATTTCCGAATATCAGCACCGGCGCCTACGGTTATCGGAAAGACCGGGCGGCAGACATCGCGCTTGATGTGATGTGGGCCTACGACCTCCGGTTCGAGCAGCTAATCTGCTACAGTTTCAGTGAAGACGACAAGGCGCTCTACGAAATGCTCCTGGCGTTTCGGAAAGCCTGATTCAATGGCAGCTGGCCAGGGTTTCCATCATGCCCTTGGAGAGAAATTCGATCACAGGAAGCGCCAGACTAGAAGCGCCAGCCGAGCTTCACGCCGTAGGAAGTATCGTTGCCGGTTTTGTCCCCTTCTATCGCAATATTGATGATCGCGAAATTAAGATTCGCGCCTACGAAGTACTTGCTCTGCGAAAAGCTTAGCGATTGCAGGCTGGGTACATTGACTGGCGCACTATCTACCCATACCCGGCCGATTCCAGCATACGGTGTGAACAGCGAGAAACCCTTTGAGATTGAAAGATCAAGGCCCTTGGTGTTGAAATCGAGCTGGTTTACACCCTGAAGCTTGGTATAGCTTGCGCGCAGCCCCAACGCCGGCATCGTGATTCCGCCCTTGAGCAGTGCATAGCGAAGTTCTGCGCCCCAGAGTCTGATGTTGCTGCTCGGCACTGAAGAATAGAAGGCGCCGATATCGAATCCGAACGGCAAACCCTTGAACACATGGATCTTCGGAACCACGAGCGAGCTTGGGGCATTATTGTTCGTCACCAGGTTCCATGCAGCCGTGTTTGTTATCTTTGTGTCGGTGACCTCTACACCAATATCAAATCCGGTCAGCCCAAGTGGCGTAGGAGGGCTCAAGGCCTTGTAGCTCAGCCCTGAGCCAAGATCTTCCGACAGCAGACGAAAATCGGTTTGAGTTGCAGCGCCAAGATTGTTGATGTCGTTGGCCGCATGGCTTGCAGGGGCGACTGCGAGTAGGGCGATAACAATGGCAAGGCGGCGCAGCATGCATGTCTCCTGTCCGAATGGAATACGGTTCAAATGTCTATAGTACTAAAATAATAACCGGATATCGAAAGCGGAAATGTTGCGCAACCAGAATCATGCCTGCGGACAAACCGCCGATTTTCAGAGAATATATACTGCCAGAAGCAGTAAACCATAGCCGCCGATCAGCAGATAAACGGCAATACGATTCAGGATATGCAGGACCGGTCCGATATAGGCGACCCGTCCAAGCGGGATGAAATGCCCGACCAAGCCAAGGATGAACAGTGTCAGGCATATCAGCGCGGTATTTCTGGATGGCGCACTTGCTTTCATGCAACTTCTCCGTATTGGCAGCGACTATGGATCCCCGACTACGCAGTCAGTGTTCCGGAGGAAAGATCTTGTCAGGATTTAGAATGTTCCTTGGGTCGAACTGATTCTTGATGCGCCGCATCAATCCGAGCGTAACCGGATCTATTGCACGGTCAATATAGTCGCGTTTTTCGCGCCCAATCCCGTGTTCTCCCGATAGCGTGCCGTTCAGGGCGAGAACGAGATCGAAGACCGCGCTCAGGGCTGGCCGTGCGCTTTGTTCCTGGCGCGGATCCTGGGAATCATAGAGTAAATTGACATGAATATTGCCGTTACCGGCATGACCAAAATTGACAATGGGAATGCCAAAGCGCCGACTCAGTTCAGCAAGCCCATCGATGAGATCCGCTATCTTTGAAACCGGCACGACCACGTCTTCATTAAGCTTGTTCGGTGCAATCGTGCGCAGGGCTGGAGAAAGCGCCTTGCGAGTTGCCCACAGCTCCTTCACCTCAATGGCCGAGCGTGCCGCCCGGATCGCAAGAAGACCCGGGCCGCTGGCGGCTTTCACCACTGCCGCAACTTCGACATCCATGGCAGCCTCTGGTCCGTCTACTTCAATCATCAGCAACGCACCGGCATCGCGTGGAAGTTCGGCTTTTGAGTAGGCGCGAATCATTTCAATCGCGGCAGCATCTATCATCTCCAGGGCGCAGGGGGTTACCGGTTGGGCCATGATGCGTGCAACGGCTGCCGCGGCATCGCGCACGCGCGAGTAGGTTGCCTGGAGAGTGCGTTTTGCTTCTGGAACTGGAGACAGTTTCAGGACTGCCTCGGTGACTACGGCAAGCGTGCCTTCTGAACCGATCAGCAGTCGCGTCAGATCGTAGCCAACCGCACCCTTGGTTGTGTACACACCGGTCCGAATCTCTTCACCTGCGCCGGTGACGGCGCGCAGGCCCAGTACATTTTCGCGCGTCGCTCCGTATTTTACGGCACGCGGGCCTGCGGCATTCAGGGCGATATTTCCACCGATCGTGCAGTAAGCGGCACTGGTGGGGTCAGGCGGCCAGAAGAAACCTTCCGCACCTGCCGCATCCTGGACTGCCTGATTGGTGACGCCAGGCTCAGCGATGAGCGCCCGGTTCGCGGCATCGACGCTTGCAATGCGATTCATGCGCTCGAGTGAAAGCACAACACCGGCGTGCAACGGGACAGCGCCGCCGCTCGTGCCCGTACCACGGCCGCGCGCTGTGAGCGGAATCGAATGCTCGCAGCACAGGCGTACCGTATCCAGCACCTCGGAGTGACTTGTCGCAAATACCACCGCATCCGGGGCAGTGTGTTTGCGTGAGTTGTCGTAACCATAGACCCAGCGATCGGCCGGGTCAGACAACACATTGCTTTCGCCTACAACCGCCCGCAGGGCTTGCACGAATTTCGCCGGAAATTCGCCCATTAATGGCTTCCTGCGTATGCTGATGTCGGGGAGGTGCGCAGTGCAGTCACGGCTCAGTTAATGTATTCGAACAGTTTGACCACGCGTTGGACTCCGCGCACATTCGCAGCTGCGTTGGTCGCGAGGTCGCCTTCTTCGGGTTTTACCAGACCCATCAGATAAACAGAGGAATCGGCCGTGATCACCTTGATTCGCGTTGGGTCGAGTCCCTTGGTAGCGACAAAGCGGGTTTTCACTTCTCCTGAAATCCATGTGTCCTTGGTGCGATCCGCCAGCGAACTAAGCGGCGCGACCCGGATTTCATTGACGATTCTGCGTATACTCGGAATAGTTCTGATGGCTGCCAGCACGCTGTCGCGTAAATCCGGTGTCGGTGCCTCACCAGTGAGCAGGACGATGCCATTGATGCTTGTCACATCAATGTGCACCTTTCCCTTGAGATCCGGATTGGTATCCAGTAGACCGGTGGCTCTGAGTTCCACCGAGGTATCATCGACGATCGAACCGAGCGTACGCCGGTCGTGCGCAACAGCCGCGCCGGTGGCGGCGCCCGCCACAATCACCGGCGCGCAGCCCTGAAGAACAATTCCAAGAAAGGCCGCAACGATGGCGTAAATCGGTGATAACGGCGTGCTCCTTTCAGTCGCACACGCCGGCGAAAAAGTCTCTGTCATAGGTCTACTCCTGTCCAAGCAGCTGATAGTCTATCAGGTCGCTGAGGCAATGGATTATCAGAACGTGCATCTCTCGTATCCTCGCGGTCGATTCATCGGCAACGCAGATGTTGACGTCATCCTCTGTCAGCATGTCAGCAAGTTCGCCGCCATTGCGTCCATTGAGCGCGACGCAGTGCATGTCGCGTGAGCGTGCCGCTTCTACCGCGCGTATGATGTTGGACGAGTTTCCGGTGGTGGAGATTGCCACCAGCACATCACCGGGTTGACCCAGGGCCAGTACCTGGCGCGCAAACACGTTTTCAAAATGATAATCGTTGGCTATTGCCGTGAGCATCGCACTGTTTGTGGTCAGCGCAATTGCCGGCAAACCCGGGCGCTCGTGTGTATAACGATTGAGCAGATGTGATGAAAACAGCTGTGCGCAGGTAGCGGAGCCTCCATTGCCGCACAACAGGACTTTGTGTCCCGATACCAGACTCCCGACAATTCGGGCTGCCGCCGCCACTATGAGCGGTGCGAGCAACTCGATACTGCGTTCTGCGAGACTCAGGCTGCACGCGAAGTCATTGTGTACCCGGTACAGCAGCTCGCCGCCAGGTGGCGCGCTGAGGTGAGAATGGTCCGCCGAGGGCGCAGCGATGGGCGCGGCCATCCTGGTTGTTGGACCTCTATTAGCCGGTCGGCGGATTCGTGCCATGAAATTCCATCGTTCCGTCTGTTTTCGGGAACCGCAGCATGGTTACTGCCGGGGCGCGAATTTTGCGGCGCCTTTGCCACGATATCAAAGCGGCGCGTATGGCTGGAAGTCCGGCGTCAGGCCATAAGCGGCGGCAGGCGGCAATGATTGGGCAATTGGCGTGTCCTGGCCATGTTGTTGCCCGGGCCCACCGGATGCAAGTCTTAATCGTGACCCGCATTTTCTTCGTATAGTACAACCGGCTTCGCCGCAGTATGGGCAGGATTTGCCACGCTTCGCGGATTCTGCACCCAGTTTTTGCGCCTGATTGCGGGAATATCTGCCTGTCCTCAGGGAGCTGTTTTGGGGTGTGAATCGGTTCCGGTTCCGTTGTCCAGCGCGAACTGATCCTTGAAATTCAGAAAGGCATCCATCAGTTGGGGCACGCCGGCGCGGAATTGCGCCCACAGCAGTTGCCGGTGAAGGCGCCCATCCGGCCCGAGGCTCAGGCCGCTCGTGACCCCTTCGAAGTGAACGCCGGTTTCGGTGCTTAGCCGGTTGAGTTGAGGAATAACGGCATAGGCGTCGACGCCGAGCGCATAAAGTCGGTCGAGCGGGCTATGCGCATAGGGCCAGTTGCCGTGCTGCAGTTTATCGCGCAGCGCCTGCACATTACCGTTGCCGACCAGCATCCATGGCATGTCGCCGAACATGATCCCGTCCAGATCTGTATCACGTACCGGGTCCCCTTTTCCCGTGAATATGTGCGAGGTAGCGTATACCGGAATCTGCATTGCACGGTAATAATTCAACTGGGGTTTGATCAGTCGACCGTCCCCGGCGTCGGCAGCGAGGAAAATCATATCAATGTCTTCGCGCGGTCTGGGGTTAAATTTGAGTTTGACTTTGAGCAGGGACTCGAGGCGATCCTTGCGTTTGTCGCTTTGCGTAATGTTGAGCAACTGCTTCACAGGTTCCGAGTAGTCGCCTAGTTCCGGTTGGTAGGCAACGGATGTCAGCACAATGCCGCCCAGCTGTTGCCAGGTGGTACTGAATCCATTGGCCATGCGCTGTCCCAAGGCTGTATTTGGATACAGGATTGCAGCCCGCCGATGGCCATCAAGAAAGGCGCGTTCCGCTGCCTGCGTTGCCTCTTGTTCCGGCGGAAGTCCGAACTGAAACACATGTTTGGACGGGTCGATCTCCTCGTTCGTCTGACTCAAAAGCAAAGTCGGCACCTTGAAATCGTCAGATTTAGTCAGCTGCTCAACGGCATCGAGCCCCAGCGGCCCGACTACCATTTGTGCGCCATTTGCTACTGCACTGTCATAAAATTTCGTGATCTGCGTCGGGTCGGATCCGGTGTCGTAGATCTTGATGACGGGCTTGTCGACGCTGGTGTTTGCTGCGTCCATGGCCATGAAACCGTCGCGCACCGCGGTAGCCTGTGTTGCAAACTCTGATGTCAGCGGCAGGAGCAACGCGATGCTGCTGACGCGTCCTATGATGCCGGGTACCGGGCTCGCGAGCGCCTTGAGGAAACTGTCCGTCGCCGGATGGCCGGGGTGGGAGATCCGCCAATTGTTGACCGCGATGGCAAGCTGGTTCGGGCCGCCGGAATTGTCGATGACGGCAATTGCAAGCTGTAACCATCCGCCAAGAACCGGATCGTGGGTGACATCGAGTGCATGTTTCAAATCCGCCCGACTCAGGGTCTGCAGGATGTGCCACAGTTGTTGCTGATTCGACGTGATCTCATCCGTGTTAACGATGTATCGCTCGCGTCCGATCAGGTCGTTAACCGCGTCCATTGGACGATTAACAGAGACCTCAGCCTGGGCGCGGGTCTGGAGGATTTCAGCAAGCAGCGATGGATCAAGATTACGAGTCTGCGCTGCCTGGTTGAGCAGCGCGATGGCGCGCTCCGGCAAGCCTTCCAGCGAAGCAATTCGTGCCTCGAGGATGCGCTTGCGAGCACGGAAGGATGGATCGAGCCCTGCCGTGTTGATCGACTGGATCTTTTCACGCGCCTCCCGTACCTGCGCGGCCTTGATAAGCGCACTGACAGCTTTCAGCTGGAAATGCTGTCGCTGGGGCACGTTCGCGAGCCTGGCAAGGCGTTCATATTCGCGTGCCGCGATGACATATTCTCCGGCCTGCTCTGCCTGTTCCGCCGCGGTCGTGACCAGTGTTGGCGCTTCCGGGAGCATGGGAGGTCGTGTCGCGCAGCCCTGAAGAATCAAGAAGCCTGCGAGGACGAACGTAATTGCCCGCAGATGGGCGGTGAGGATCGGTTTCATAGGGGATGTCGTATAAACTGGAGCGACAGTATCATAAAGTGGAGGCGCATGTGTCAAACAACCCCGGTGCCTTGTACGTCGTGGCGACGCCCATCGGAAACCTGGAAGACATGTCGCCGCGAGCTGTTCGCGCCCTCTCGCAGGCAGACCTTATCGCGGCCGAGGATACGCGTCATAGCGCTGTTCTGTTGCGGCATTTTGGAATTAATAGGCCTGTAGTTGCGTTTCACGAACACAACGAACGGTTAATGACGCCCGACCTGATCGAGCGGCTCAGTGCCGGTAGCCGAATTGCCTTAATTAGCGACGCCGGCACTCCTCTGGTAAACGACCCTGGCTTCAATCTGGTTCGTGCGGCGCGGGTAAATGGAATTCCAGTCGTGCCCATACCCGGCCCCTGTGCTGCGATCGTCGCATTATCGGCGGCGGGTCTTC
>VFSW01007376.1_pt1 | contig 15956 bp, 16 predicted proteins | sample 5358111 | NCBI WGS metagenome assembly VFSW01 (sample SAMN11554181, study PRJNA540505) | mine drainage metagenome | isolation source: sediment from site ElyBrook_90M | place: USA: Ely Copper Mine, Vershire, VT | collected 2017 | reverse complement strand
ACAGAGCTGGTGCTGAGAGAGCGAAAAGTCACCAACGACGAACTCACCGCGAAACAGCGGGAGAGTTGAGTGCTGCGATCAGGCAATTGCAGTCGTAGTTAAAGCCGGGATAACGCAGAATGCCCTGCCGTAAAAAAACCGGTCTGGCGCAGCTTTTCGGGTGTTTTGGCGGCGGCAGGCAGGCCGTAAATGCCGCCCATTCCGCTTCATTGTGTATACTGTAGTTTGGTTGATTGGAGGGTGTATGCAGTTGCCGGGGAAACGGGGAGTGTAGTTGCAGACTAGTGATGTGTCCGGCTCGGTCGGGTGGGGCGCATTCATGTGGCGCGTGCTGGCGGTGCTGGTGTTAGGTGTGCTGCTGGCTCACTGGACCTGGCTGCTTTTCGCACCCCGCACTGCATCGGTATTGCCGGCGGCCCCTCCATCTTCGGGGTTGCAGGCAGAACACCTGTTTGGCAGCGCGGCGGCGTCCGCAGTGACGGCTCAGGCGGCCTTGCCCAATGTGCGGCTGGGCGGAGTGTTTGGAGGGGTGCCGGGTTTTTCGGTGCTTGAGCTGGATGGCAAACGTCAGGTGGGACTGGCAACCGGCCGGGAGATCGTCGCGGGTGCGAAGCTGGTTGAAGTGGCGATCGATCATGTGGTGATCGAGCGCAATGGTGTGCGCCAGCAGATCCCCCTGTCAGTCAAAACATCTGCCGGGCCGGCATCGGCCGCGTTGCATTAGGCGTTTCGCCGGGGCTGAATGGCGGATCGTAAATTTTAAGGGGCAGTAGATGAGAATTTGGTTGGTATGGTTGATGTTGTGCGGTGTATTGGCGTTATCACCCGCGGCAACCGCGGCGGAAGAACAAGTGTCCCTGAATTTTGTGAATGCCGATATCGATGAGGTAATCAAGGCAGTGTCGCAAATCACCAAACGCAATTTTCTGATCGATCCCCGCGTGAAAGGAACCATCACTATCGTGTCCAGCACGCCGATTCCGGCATCCATGGCCTACGATACGCTGTTGTCGGCCCTGCGCTTGCAGGGATTTGCGGCGATCGAGTCGGACGGGGTGACCAAGGTCATGCCGGAGGCGGACGCCAAGCTGTATATTCCCAAGGTCGGCAGCAATGGCGGCGGCGACAAGCTGGTGACCCGGGTGTTCATGCTGCATCACGAGTCTGCGGTACAAATGGTGCCTATCCTGCGACCCTTGATTGCACCCAATAATGTTGTGGTCGCCTATCCCAACAATAACGCGCTGGTCGTGACCGATTACGCCAGCAATCTCAAACGCATCGAGCAGATCGTGAACACGCTCGATCAGCCTCAGAGCGCGGCCGCCATTGTGATTCCGGTTAAATACGCGTCGGTGGTGGATGTGGCGCAGACTATCAATCGCTTGATGCTGGACGGTTCGGTCATGGCGAACGGCTCGGTCGATGCGAGCCAGCGATTCATGTTAATGGCGGATACGCGTACCAACAGCCTGCTGTTGCGCACGGACAGTCCGGCGCGCATCGCACAGGTGAACGGACTGGTGGCCATGCTGGATGTGAAGACCAGCACGCCCGGCAATATTCATGTTGTTTATCTGAAAAACGCGGAGGCTGCCCAGCTGGCGCTGACCTTGCGTTCGGTGTTGAGCGGGGATACGGCGCCGCCGGCTGCACCTTCAGGTTCTCTCAGCCCCCCCAGTTCATCTGCTTCCCCGGGTGCATCCGGCACAGCCGGTACCTCAGGCGCATCCGCTTCTTCCAGCGCGCCTGCGACACTCGGCACGCCGAGTTCGGCGACTGCCGCAGCGCCTGTGTCGGGTGGTGGCATGATCCAGGCGTACACGGCATCGAATGCACTGATCATTACGGCCTCGGACGCGGTATATAACAATTTGCGCGCCGTGGTGGAAATGCTCGACGTGCGGCGTGCGCAGGTATTTGTCGAGGCGTTGATCGTTGAAGTGACGGCGGCCAGGGCGGCTGAATTCGGTATTCAGTGGCAGGCCTTGAATGGACTGAACGGCAGGGGAATCATCGGCGGGACAAATTTCGGCTCCACCGGGCAGAATATCATTGGCGCCGCTCAGAATATCGGTTCTGTCAGCCAGGGCTTGAATCTGGGTATTGCGAATGGCACGGCGATGCTGCCGGGAGGGGTGACCATCGTCAATCTGGGTATGTTGGCGCGCGCACTCGAAACCGATTCGAACACCAACATTCTTTCAACGCCGAATCTGCTGACGCTCGATAATGAGGAGGCAAAAATTATTGTCGGTCAGAATGTGCCGTTCATCACCGGAAGCTACGCACAAACAGGTACCACAGCCACTGCAACGCCATTTCAGACTATCGATCGTAAGGATGTCGGACTTACCTTGATGATCAAACCGCAAATTTCCCAGGGCGGTACCGTGAAGTTGCAGATTTATCAGGAAGTGTCCAGTGTGGACCCTACCACAGTCAATAATCCGGGAGGCGTGACGACCAACAAGCGTTCCCTGGAATCCACCGTGCTGGTAGATGAAGGGCAGATTGTCGTATTGGGCGGTCTGATTCAGGATTCGGTCTGCGACAATAGAAACAAAGTGCCCTTGCTGGGGGACATTCCCTGGCTGGGGAGCCTTTTTCGCTATGATACTCGGCAGCGTACCAAGACCAACCTGATGGTTTTTATCCGTCCCTATGTCATGCGCGATGCTCATTCTCATCAGGGCTTGACCCAGGACAGGTATGAATATTTGCGTGGCGAACAGACTAAGGGAGCGATGCCATCCGACACTGTTTTGCCGGATCTGCCCGCACCTACTCTGCCTCCGCTGAGTCTTAACAACGGGAGTACGGGATCTGCGGGTGCGGTGAAGCCGTGAGAAGCTGTCATGAATCACGCTTTTTATGCGGAGAATTGAAATGACCATGGATGAGGTTGCGCCCGTCAGGTTTTCTCCGAAAAAAATTCCTTATTCGTTCGCCAAAAGTCGCGGTGTGCTGCTGGTCAACTCAACGCCGGAGGGCGTGCAGGTGAGTGTGCGCAGCGATGCGACGCCCGGCGTGCTGGCCGAGGTGCGCCGTGTGCTGTCCGTGCCGGTGCAGGCCGTGCTGGTTTCGGTTGCGGAATTTGAACGGGCGTTGACCGCCGCATATGGACAGGAAGAAGGCTCGGCTGCATCCATGGTGGACGATGTCGAACAGGACATGGACTTGTCGCAACTGGTGAATGATTTGCCGAAAATCGAGGATTTGCTCGATGCCGACAGCGATGCGCCGGTCATACGCATGATCAATGCGCTGTTAACTCAGGCGGTACGGGAAAATGCGTCCGATATCCATATTGAACCGTTCGAGACGCGCTCTGCCGTGCGCTTCCGCGTGGACGGCACGCTCAAGGACGTGATCGAGCCGCACCGCGCCCTGCATGCGGCGATGGTGTCGCGCATCAAGATCATGGCGGAGCTGGATATCGCCGAAAAGCGCATTCCCCAGGATGGGCGCATCACTCTGAGATTGGCAGGAAAACCGGTCGATGTGCGCGTCTCTACCCTGCCTACCGGGCATGGTGAACGCATTGTGTTGCGTCTGCTGGACAAGGATGCGGGACGGCTGGAGCTCACACGTCTGGGGATGGAAGGCGCCACGCTCGCCGCGATGGATGCGCTGGTGCGCCAGCCACACGGCATCGTGCTGGTCACCGGGCCCACCGGATCGGGCAAGACCACCACGCTGTACGCGGCGCTGTCGCGCATCGATGCAACCGTGACCAACGTGATGACGGTGGAAGATCCGGTCGAATATGACCTCGACGGCATCGGCCAGACGCAGGTCAATCCGCGTATCGACATGAGTTTTGCGCGCGCCCTGCGCGCTATTTTGCGTCAGGATCCCGATGTCATCATGATAGGTGAAATCCGCGACCTGGAAACCGCGCAGATTGCGGTGCAGGCGAGTCTGACCGGGCATCTGGTGCTGGCGACCTTGCACACCAACGACACGGTCAGCTCGATTACACGCCTGACCGACATGGCGGTGGAACCCTTCCTGCTGTCCTCCAGTCTGCTCGGCGTGCTGGCGCAACGCCTGGTGCGCAGATTGTGTACCGCTTGTCGAGAAGTCTATCAGACGGATGGCAACGAGCAGGCAATGTTCGAATCCGACACACCGTTGTTGCAGTTGTATCGGCCGGTCGGCTGTGCTGCCTGCAATCAAACCGGCTATCGAGGGCGTAGCGGAATTTACGAGTTGCTGACTGTGGATGACGGGCTGCGTCATTTAATACACGATCGCGCCTCAGAGCAGGCGCTGCGACAGTATGCCCTGCAACACGGCATGCACAGCCTGCGTCAGGATGGCATGAGGCTGGTGGCATCCGGTATTACCTCGCTGGAAGAGTTGCTGCGGGTCACCCGCGAGTGACGGACATGACAATAATGAAATCGTCATGCCCGTTCCCCTCTCTCTTAGCTCTCCCCCGTAAACTGGGGAGAGGGACGCGGTTTCGCTACGCGAACTTTCGTTAGACCATGGCGGCATTCAGTTATCAGGCGCTGGACGATAAGGGTAAGCTGCTGCGCGGCGTGACGGAGGCCGATACCGCGCGTCAGGCGCGTGCCAACTTGCGCGAGCAAGGCTTGACCGTGCTTGCCATCGAAGCGGGCTCGCAGGACGCCATGCAGTCCGGCAGCGATGGCAGGTGGCAGTGGCGGCGCGGCCGTTTGTCGGTTGCACAACTGGGTCTCATCACGCGCCAGTTGGCAACGCTGCTGGATGCCAGTCTGACGCTGGAGCATGCGCTGACCGCACTGATCGAGCAAAGCGAAAACGAAGCAACCCGTCAGGTGCTGGCTGGAGTGCGGGCGGAAGTGCTCGGTGGAAATACCTTCGCAAAAGCGCTGGGCCATTATGAATCCATCTTCCCCGAACTGTACCGGGCGCTTGTCACGGCAGGCGAGGCGTCAGGCGAATTGGGACGCGTCATGTCGCGTCTGGCCGATTACACCGAGTCACGTCAGGCATTGCGGCAAAAGGTCGTGCTGGCATTCGTTTATCCTGCGATCGTCACGTTGGTGGCCTTGCTGGTAGTCGGCGGCCTGCTGATCTATGTCGTCCCTCAGGTAGTTGGCGTGTTTGAGCAGTCGCATCAAACCTTGCCTCTGCTGACACGCTCTCTGATCTGGGTGAGCGCCACATTGCAGCAAACCTGGGCTTATCTGTTGATCCTGCTGGCGGCGGCGGGCGTGGCGATACACTTCATGCTGCGCCAGCCACGCTTGCGTTACCAGGCGCATCTGCGCCTGTTGCGACTGCCGGTATTGGGGCGCCTGGTGCGGGGTATCAACACCGCACGCATGGCCAGCACACTGGCGATACTCGCGGGCAGTGGCGTTCCCTTGATGACGGCATTGAATGCGGCGGCGGGCGTGGTCAACAATTTGCCGATGCGACAGGCGCTGGATGAAGCGGCTAAAAAGGTGCGTGAGGGCGTAAGCCTGAGCCGGGCGCTGGCCGTGTCGGGATATTTCCCTCCGTTGCTGGTGCACCTGATTGCCAGCGGCGAAGCGAGCGGCAAGCTGGATGTCATGCTCGAACGCGCGGCTGAACAGCAGGAACAGGAAGTCGGCAATTACACGGCGATTCTGACCTCATTGCTGGAACCCGTGCTGATCCTGTCCATGGGCGGCGTCGTGCTGATCATCGTGCTGGCCATCCTGATGCCTATCATCGACATGAACCAGATGGTGCATTGAAAATATACTGCTTTAAAGCGAAATTTGATATATGCCCGGAGCGGTTTCCGGACCCAGGTGGTGTAAAAGTTCGCTGAGCGCAGCCTGATCTGTGGCGCGGGCCGTGCCATTGAAATGAAAATTCTGCGCGGGCGACCAGCTGCCCTGACCACTCAGCAGTAATGCGCCTTTTTGAGTGCTCAGCGTGGCGCGCAGTGTGCCCTGTGCCGCTGCGATATCGATCTGATAATCGCCCAGCGGATGAACAGCCGACATCGCGGAGCCTGCCTGAATCCAGCGAGCCGTGGCGTTGCCTTGCAGACGGTTGTCCGCATAGCTGAGTTGGCGGCTCTCTATCGTCAGGTTGCCGCTGAACTGGGCGGGTTTCAGGTAAGGCGACAACTCACCGATCACTTCCGCCGGCAACGGCAGCAGCAGATTGTTCAGGATGATTGCGTCGCGGCTCAGCGTGAGTTCCATCGGTGCGACAGACTCGGTATTGTCCCAGGCCAGCTCGGCCTTGAGTTTGCCCAGCAGCAAAGCTTGCGGGATGATACGCCATTGTAGCGTATGCAAGGCAAGGGTTGACGCTTTTTCCGTGTGCAATATCGGCGTGGCGCTGCCGTGCCAGACGGTACCCTGGCAGTTGGCCAGAGACAGCCGTTCATGGCTTATGCGCTGGATGAGGGCGTCGAGCAATGACGCCGGCGCCGTGACGAGCAGCATGCAGGCATAAAAAACGGCTGCAGCGAGATAACCTGCCTTATTCACGGGGTATTGCCGTTGGTAAAAGTGGCATGAATACTGACCATGCCGGGATCGGACAGTCGTGTGATGGAAGCAGAATTAACCCGGATGTGTTGCGAAGTTTGCAAGTCGCGCAGCCAGCTCAGCCATCTGTCAAACGCAACCGCTGTAATGGTAATGCGTGCACCGTTGGGTTCCTGGGCGGCCACCGTGGTCAGTGCGTCGCGTAACTGATGCCGGGTTGCAGATTCCTCGATTGCTGCCTTGACGGCCTGCGCGTCCATCACGGCCAGTTGCGGACGATGGCGCAGTTCTTCGATTTGTCCTGCCGCGCGATGCATTTGTTCGGCTTGCATACGGAGCTGGGGAAGCGTTTTACGCAGTTTGCCTATCGCGTCATGTGCGGGTTGCCACAGCAGGAAATAGGCCAGCAGGGGCAGAACAAATGACGCGCTGATAGTGATGGCGCGGCGTTCATGCAGCGGGCGCGCATCCCAGTGTTGCAGGCGCAGCGTTTTCAGATGTGCGTTCATCGGATGCCTTCCAGTGAAAGTGTCAGTTTTGCCTGTGTGCCATTGCCCAGATCGTGCCTGTCGCTGGTGCGAACCGTTAAGCCGCTGTTGCGCAAATTTTTCTCCAGTTTATCGAAGTCGGCCGCCTTGTCCAGTCGAATGTCGAGTTCAAGTCTGCCCGACTCGTAGTTCAAACTGCTTACCGCTGCGCCCAGTGACGGCGTTGCCATATCCAGCATGGAAAGAAAATCGGCATTGTCAGTCACGCCTGCAGCATGGCGCAAAGCGGCGCGATTGCGCTGCATTTGCAATGGCGCATCGACCAGGGTGCTGTCATCGCCGAAGGTGCTGCGAAAAATGTGTTCCATATTTTGCGTCAGCGCGCGTTTTTCATGGGCCAGCATGAACCATTCGATGTGCGTCCCGATTATCTCTATAGCCAGGGCTGCAAGCAGAATGAACAGGGCGGGACGCAGCCTGGACAGCCCGTCAACCAGGCGCGTTGGCGGCGTGAAGTCGCCCCACAGCAAGTTTGGTATCGCATCGCTGATCGGCGCACGCTGCCAATCCCAGGGGGCGCCCGACACCAGCGGGACGGGTAAGCTCCATGAGGGAAGGGAGGTTTCCGGCCCGACACAACGCAATTCAATCTGGCGTGGCAGGTTGATGCCTGCGGCAGTCAGGCTGAGCATCAATGCCAGCGGCGGGGTTTCCTGCGTGCCGCTGTCGAGCGCCAGTCCGGTGGTGAGTGAGGTGCGCAAAAATCCGCGCTGGCCATCCCGGATGAGCGTCCATGAGTCGACTGGCAAAACGGGCATCAGGGTTTCTGCAATAAGACGGCGCAGCGGCAGGCCCGCCGCAGTGGTTGCGGTAACGATTTGTTTCAGCCAGGATCTGGTCATGACAGACACCGCTATCGTGCCGGGTTCCGCACAGGTCAGGGGAACGGCGTGAATATCCTCGGGGTCGGTCAGCGTGTGTTCTTCGGCAATGAAGGGCAGGGCGGCCTGCAAGCGACGTTTGTTGCCCGGAGGCTTTGCTGTGGTGAAAATCAGAACGCGGTCGGCGGACACGATGCCGATACAGTCACGGGTCGCAGGTATGGCAGACAAAGGCGATAAGCCTTGTTGCAATACCGAGCCCGATTCATCGCATAAAGCCCAGGGGCAGGGGCTGGCGCTGTCACGCCATTGAGCTGAAAAGTAAATACGTAAAGTGTTCAAGATGAGGCCACCAAAAATAAAATACCCAGCAGGACAGGTTGATGCAGCAAATAGATGGCAAGGCTATGACGACCGGCCGGCGCCAGCGGCTGTATAGCCGGCAGCTTGATTTTCAGCCAGGCGGGATTTTTAACCATCAACCTGCCCAGAAAAATGCCAGCCAGCACCACGCCCATCCACGGGAAAAACGGCACGTAATCTTCGGTGTAAGGCTTGTAGGTCATAAAACCCACCCATTGCAGCCAAGGGGTATTGAATAAAGGGCTGGAATAGGCTGTTCCCGCCAGCAAGACCAGCAGTGATGCCAGCAGATTGGCGTAGTAGAACTTTACAACTATGCGCCCGAGCAGGCTGGCTAACAGAATAAAGTGCAATATGCCAAAGAATATGAAGCTTTGCGGAAACATCATGTAACTGCCCAGCGATACCGCAAGGCAGGCGGCCAGCAGCCGGATTTGTCTGCGCCAGAAGGTGCTTGAATCCGCACGTTGCGCGTTAAGCACCAGACTGACGCCCACCAGCAGCAGGAACAAGGACACGATGCATGCCCGTGCTGTCAGCCAGAAAGGTGCATTGTTGAAATCCTGATGTATCCATCCGTGATAATTCAGATCAAAACTGAAGTGGTAGGCGATCATCAGCAGAATCGCGAAACCGCGCAACGCGTCAATTGCCGGATAGCGCGGCGGCGCTGCATCGGGCATGCGGGTCGTATGCATGGCGGATATTTTTTCGGCGCGTTTTTTCATTGTATGCTCTGCCATATGACTGTAGGCCAAGCTACCGTGCGCTGCAACAGCGCCTGAGTAGTGACCTGCGAATTATTGATGCGGGCTCGTCCGGTTACCCAGAAAAACTCGGTTGTGACGGAAAAATCCATATCGTTCATCTGCATGCCGGCTCGCGGCAGGCGTTGTCTGAAATCGGCCACATCGTTGAAGGGCTTGCCGCGGCGTTGCTGTACCAGCACGAGCGCCTCCGACAAACTCAGGTCAGGTATCATGGCCGACAGCACTTCGGCTGGCGCGAAATTGACATTGATCGGCAACGAGAGCGGCAGTACGCTGACGAAGGGCCGCAGTCGTTCGATGCTGTACTCGTCAAACCCTTTTACGCGCGACAACTCGCCCAGTTCCACAATGGGGCGATTTGCAGTCCGGTAAGGCTGGGGCAAAGACAGGTAATAACCGTCTTCCGCGCCTCCCGGATACTGCACCTCGCTGTCGATGTCCATCCAGTCGGCCAGGGCAAAAGCCAGCTCGCCGGGCAGACCGAGCAGATTCAGCAGACGCTGGAATTGCGCAATATCGGGTGCACTGCTTAGTCCATTGCGCACCAGATTATTCAAATTGAACAGTCCTTGCCTGTCCTCGATTACACCGGTTACATCGCCGTTGTCCACGGGCATCGCAGGCAGGCGCAGCGTCCACATTTCGCCATCGTAGTCCGTGCTGTTCGCACGGGCATCGTCAGACAGCACAGCCCGCGCCCAATCGATGCCGGCAATGCCCAGACGGCGCGCCTGTGCGCGGTCGAACTGACTTTCAACCTGGCGTTGCCACAATTGTTGTTGCTGCGCCAGATAGGTTGCCAGCACAGTCGCCAGCGCCACGATGAGCAGGACCATGATGATCGCAACACCGTTTTGATGATGAAAAACAGCGTCATTCCCGCGAGGCGAGGCAGCGTTGCAGTTTTGTCCCCATCGCCGGCCGTTTGTTCTTGCTGGATTCCCGCCTGCGCGGGAATGACACGCTATTGGATTGTCGGGTCTCATTGCAGTGCGAAAATACGGGTAAGTTTGTCGCCGTTGGACAGAGTCAGCGTCACTTCAGCCGCCTGCGGCAATCCCGGCATGTTGACTGCCACAGGCCATTGCAACTGCCAGTTTCCATTGATGTCCAGGTAGCGTAACTTGAAGTCGCTCACGCCCTCCAGCAGCGTATAACGCAACGGCCTTATCGATGGCGCCTGATCCAGGGCCTGCCAGCGCAGCAGGACGATCTTGCCTTGTTCCAGACGATAGGCAATGCGCTGCGGCGAGCTCAACGCGAATCCCTGATCCGCCATGCCGGCGCGGGTAAAGATCAGCTCGGCGTCGTCTTCGCCTACGACAACGGCGTGACCCAGCCATTCAGGTTGCAATTGACCGCTTGAGTCGCGAATACTGCGATGTACGGCTTGTGCGATGTCCTGCTCAAGGCGCGAAAAGAAAAACGTCAGATGTTGCCATTTGTGCGTCTCGGCGGCAACCCGTTCGCGAGATTGCAATACCGCATCCAGGCCACGGTAACCTGCGATTGACAGCAACGCCAGAATGATCAGCGAGACCAGCAACTCGATCAGGGTGAAGCCGGATTGAGACCGCAAGGGTCTTCCCCGCACAACTAAGGGGCTAGGCCCCAAGTTGTTGCGTGAAGGATTGCGGATTGCTGATTGATGATTGATGATAGTCATTGGCGCGGGAATTGCACCAGGTAGCCGCTCAGGTGGCGCAACATCTGTTGCGGCGCAGCGCTCGATGCGACGTCAACTTCAATGCGGCGAAACGCCGGATTGGGGGTCGAACTGATTTTTTCATACCAGATGAAATTGATCCCCGCCTGCGCATTTTCGCCTTGTTGCGTACCGACAGGCAACCAGTCGCCGCGCCCGGCATGCAGCGCGAGACGATTTTGCGCCACCCAGTCGGCCATCAGTCGCTCTCGCAAGGCATCGACATGGTTGGTGCCGGCACTGGTTGCGCGCAATACCGCTGCCAGGGCGATCGCCAGTATTGCCAGGGCGATCAGCGATTCGAGCAGGGTAAAGCCGCTTTGCAAACGAGGCGCCGTCATGGGGAGGTTTTAGTTGCCTGGCCGTCCATGGACGCGCTTACTTCACCGGTGCTTTTGCCGATGACGCTGGCGTTGCCGTACTGATTGCCGATATTTATGCGAAACGGCAGCGCAAAGCCGTACGCGCTCATCGATAACTTGTCACCGGGTTTGATTATCTGGTTTTCAACGGTAATCTGGCCGATGCGAATTTCCTCAGGCAGTTCTCGCGGACGAAACATCCTGTCGTTCTCGATGCTCACCCAGTCGTTGTATTGGTTTTTTTTCCAGAAACGGTAATGAACGCCTCGCCCGACCAGGCCAGCGCTTGTCCGCTCGCTTGCGCTTCCAGCGCGGCATTTTCCAGCAACAGCGCCAGACGTTCGGTTTCCTGGCGCAGCACGGCGCGCTTGTCAGGCATCAATTGCAGCATTGTCATGCCCAGGGTGATGCCGATGATCAGCAGTACGACCATGAGTTCGACGAGAGTGAAGCCTGACTCGGGGTTCAGGGTAAGGGATTCAGGATTCAGGCTCACTTTTGAACGAGTTATAATTCCCACGAACCGATGTCCGCATCGTTGCCTTCACCGCCCGCTTCGCGGTTCGCGCCGAAGCTCATTACATCCACCTCTCCGTGCAGACCGGGTTGCAGGTATTGGTAAGGAGTGCCCCAGGGGTCTTTCGGCAATTTTTCCAGATAACCGTCGCCTTTCCAGTTTTCCGGCACGGGCGCAGTGGCAGGTTTTTTGACCAGTGCCTGCAAGCCCTGTTCGGTGGTGGGGAAACGCATGTTATCCAGTTTATAGAGTTTAAGCGCCTGCATGATGGCACCGATGTCCTGCCTTGCCGCTGCCACGCGCGCCTCGTCCGGGCGGCTCATTACCTTGGGTACGATCAAAGCGGCGAGCACGGCAATGATGACGATGACAACCATCACTTCAATCAGGGTAAAGCCGCGGATTTTTGAAAAAGAGGATATTTTCATGCTTTAGGATCCTGTCAGTTGCGGTTAAAAGAGCCGATTCATCTGCATGCAAAGTTTACGGATGATTTTTGCCAGCAAGTTTGATTATAGCAATTAAAACTGGAATTCACGGTGTGCTGACGCACACAATCTGCCGGTATGGCGTCTTGCTGTTGGAGGACAGGCTGTAAGAGATTGAACAATGCCGATCAGGCTGATTTGTTGCGTTATTTCCAGCGTGCCGTTGACAATTATTCGTGTTCGCAGATATCGGTCAGCACGATGCGCACCAGCGCTTTTTCATCCGGTTTTTCCAGACGCTGGCAGATCAGCAAGACGCTGACGAGGGTTCCGTCGCCTTTCCGGATGGCTAGCTTGCAATTGCGTTTGCGGTCGTTTTTTTGCACGGAAAGAAAAAAATGATGCCAGGAATCCTGATCTGGCGGTGCAACGAAAGCGGCGAAGCGGCGCTGCATCAGTTTGTTTCGCTCCACGCCGAGCAGTTCGGCACCGGGAAGATTAATGTCTTCGATCGTCGCGTCACTGCTGAGCGTCAGGTAACCTGCCGGCGCGAAATCATAAAAATCGATATAACGGTCACGGGAAATTTCCAGTTCAATTTGCGACTGCCGCAATGCCTCGTTCTGCATCTCCAGTTCGATCTGCTGAACGCTGAGTTCATGCATCAGTTCATGCAGCAGGTTCTCACCTGGCAGTGGCTGCACAAATGACGGCACCCTGCGATTAACTTGCGCTTCGGCTTTATGCCTTAATTGATCGGCATGCGGGTTGATTTGCTTCATGTCTTGCATATTCCTGAAATGGGTTCCGGGCGGTTCTTAAAGGCTACAGATGAACCGGTCATTGTTTGAGGTATGCATCATATGACAACGATCATCCCTCATTCCGTGCGCTGGATAACACAGGCTGCACAGGCAGCGTGTCGGTCACATCCTTGCCGACCCCCCGGTAGCCGGTATATCTTCCCGATTGGTCGAACATCGGCTCACCGCTCACCATCAATTGTTGCCGGGAGCCATCCGCATTTATCCGGCTGTAGACGAAATCCAGAAAGGGTTGTCTGACGGCCAGTTTCGCTGCCAGCGTGTCGCGTTCGGCCTCATTCCAGCCCGCACCCCGATTGTCCATGATGATGCCCAGCGTGTCATCGATACGGATGCCGAGCATTTCCAGCGCGGGGCCGAAAATCCGGGTGAAATTGCCATTTTCATCCTGTTCCCAGTACCAGTCTGACGACAGCTCGGTCAACCGGCGAAAACGCGCTTCGCTTTCGCGCAGTTCGGCGGTTCTTTCCTGTACCGTCTGTTCCAGCAGTCTGTTGTATTCCTCAAGCCGCCTGTGCAGCAAACGCACTTCCAGCATGTTGCGGATACGCGTCCGCACTTCGATCAGATCGAAGGGCTTGGCGACGAAGTCTTTCGCGCCGGAGGCCAGCGCCCGCAGTTTGTGATCGGGTTGGGCTGTGATCACCAGTACCGGAAGGTAGCCATCGGATTCGATTTTTTTCAGTTCTTTCATCACCTCGAACCCGTCCATGCCGGGCATTTGCAGATCCAGCAGAATCAGATCGTAGCGGTTTTTGCGATGCAATTCGCTGACGGAATAAGGGTCTGTGGTCGACGCGATAGAGGTATAACCGACATCGCGCAATAACTCGCCCAGCAAAAGCACATTGGCATGCTGATCGTCAACGATCAGAATATCGGCGTTGAGAATTTCCTGGTTGCTGATCATGATGGTTGTCCGGTTATGTTGGATCGTTTCATTTGGGAATGTTTCAGCGCTTCTTCCAGCGCGTTCATGAACTCGTTGATTTTAATCGGCTTGGTGAGATAGCGGAAAAATCCCGCTTCCAGTCCCTTTTCAATATCGCGAACCATGGCATTGGCACTCAAGGCAATCACCGGAATATGCAGGGTGACAGGGTTGCCGAGCAGGATCTTCAGGGCTTCAGTCCCGCTGATGCCCGGCAGGTTGATGTCCATCAGAATTACATCCGGGAGATGGTCGCGCGCCAGCGCGATGCCTTTGAGCGCTTCGCGCGCGCTCAGCATGCGTATATCCGGATGTCCCTCGATGATCTGCTCGACCAGCATCAGGTTGGCCGGATTGTCTTCCACATAGAGCAGGGTGCGAAGCTCGGTATGCTGTTGCGTTTGCAGTGGTGGAGCCTGAGGAAGGATGCCGCCTGCGGCCAGTTGCGGCGTAACATCGCGGATCAGTTCGATGCAGAATTCACTGCCCACCCCGACGAGGCTTTTTACGCTGATAGTGCCGCCCATCAGTTCGATCAGTTGCTTTGCGACCACCAGACCGATGCCTGTTCCTTCCTCGGCGCCGTTCTCCTGCCCCAGACGATTGAAGGGCTGAAACAGTTGCAGCAACTTTTCGGGAGGTAAGCCCTCTCCGCAGTCCTTGATGCTGATCTGTATGCGATCCGGGCTGCTTACCGTGCACTCCACCGTGACGGAGCCCTGTTCGCGGTTATATTTGATCGCATTGGACAACAGATTGATCAGAACCTGCTTGACACGGGTGCGGTCGGCATTGGCAAACCAGCTGGTGTTGAACGGGATGAAATTCATATGAATGGCGTGTTTTTTTGCCTGCGACTCGATCATGGCCTGACATTCCTGCATGATCTCAGTCAGCGACACAGGTTCCCGCGACAGCGACAGCTTGCCGGATTCGATCACCGCGAGATCGAGTATTTCGTTGATCAACTCAAGCAGATACCATCCTGCCCTGACGATCTGGTGCAGCCTTGAAATCTGGGTTTCGGTAGGGGGCGGCGAGCCGATCTCCAGCAGCTGTGCAAAGCCCAGGATGGCATTGAGCGGGGTGCGCAGTTCATGGCTCATCCGGGAAAGGAAAACCGATTTCGCCAGATTGGCCTTTTCCGCCAGCTGCTTGGCATTTTCCAGTTCGGTGTTCTTGTCATGCAGCATCTGATCCACGCGCCTGCGTTCGGTGACATCGCGCGCTGCGGCGAATACGCCTTGCAATTTGCCGTCAGCATTATAGAAGGTGGCGGCGTTATAGGACACCACCGTTTCTCCGTCGTTCTTGTGGCTCGCGGTGAGCTCGTAGTCGGTGACCTTTTTTTCGTTCAACACCCGTTTGATGCCCGCCTCGGCCAGATCAGGATCGGTGAAGTAATTCTTGAACGGCGTGCCGATCAGCTCATCGCGCGCATGACCGGTGAGCGCCACCATCTGCTGGTTGACGTCGGAAATAATGCCGGACGGATCGGTGGTCATGATCGCGTCGATATTGGATTCGATCAGAGAGCGGGTGTAGAACTGCTGATCGCGCAAAGCCTGTTGCACAGCATATTCTCCGGTGACATCGCGAAACACCAGTACCGCACCGATGACGCGGCCATCCCGGTCGCGTATCGGCGCACAACTGTCGGCGATATCGCACTCGCTGTCATCCCGCGCGATCAGCACGGTGTGATTGGCCAGGCCGTGTATGGTGCCCTTCGCCAGCGTATCCATAACCGGGACGAAGGCGGGCAGGCGGGTTTCCTTGTGGATGATGTGAAAAATATTTCCTATCGGATGTCCGGCGGCTTCAGCCTGCGTCCAGCCGGTGAGCTTTTCGGCAAGCGGATTGAGCAGCGTCACACAGCCAGTTACATCGGTGGCAATCACCGCGTCGCCGATGGAGTTAAGCGTGACAGAGAGCTTTTCCTCGCTGAGCTGCAAGGTCATATTGGCCTGTTGCAGTTCCTTGTTGGTCGCTTCCTGAATGTCGAGCAAACGCTGTTTCTCGGCTTCGATTTGCTTGCGCGCGGTGTTATCGGTGCCGATCAGCAGGTAACCGATGATGGCGTTCTGCTCATCGCGCAACGCGGTGACCGACACGACGGCGGGGAAGCGGCTGCCGTCGCGGCGGATATAGGTCAGCTCGTAAATGTCCTCGATGCCGCGCGAGGCCTTGAACACCAGCGCCTCGAAGCCGGGCGTG
>VFSW01007375.1_pt1 | contig 15956 bp, 11 predicted proteins | sample 5358111 | NCBI WGS metagenome assembly VFSW01 (sample SAMN11554181, study PRJNA540505) | mine drainage metagenome | isolation source: sediment from site ElyBrook_90M | place: USA: Ely Copper Mine, Vershire, VT | collected 2017 | reverse complement strand
CGATGCACAGCCGGGGGGTCGCTTTGCGGGGAGGGCGGGAACGGGGGATCGGCGATTTCACTCCGTCGGAATGCCTGCGCGTGGCGGGCAACGATGTGACCGATTTCTCCTTGCAAAGCCAGAAGCGCGAGGCGGTCCGGGACCGGCTGGGGCCGGGCTTTCAAACGGTGCTGACGGGGACGGCGCCGTCGTTGAAGAAGGCGGTTACCGTCACGGTTTACGACGCGTTCCCGCGGATGGCGTTTTTTGACGTTTCCTATACGAACACGGGCGGCTCCGATCTGTCCGTGGAAGGGTGGACCAATCAGCATTACTCGATTCTCGCTCCCGCGACGGACGCTCAGCCGGCGTTCTGGTCCTATCAAAGCGGCTCGTATGAGAAGCGGCCGGATTGGGTGCTGCCGCTGAAGGCAGGCTTCCAACAGGGCAATTTCCTGGGCATGAACGCGCCCGATTACGGCGGCGGAACGCCGGTGATCGACGTGTGGCGCCGGGACGCGGGCATTGGAGTGGGTCATTTGGAAATGGCTCCGAAGCTGGTCTCGCTGCCGGTGACGGAACCGGAGGCGGACCGCGCGACGGTGGCGGTGGAGTACAAACGGAATCAGGTGTTGAAGCCGGGCGGGACGCTGAAGACGTTTCGGACCTTCGCCGCGGTGCATCACGGCGACTACTTTCAAACGCTGGTCGATTACCGCGCGGTGATGGTCGCGCAGGGCGTTCATTTCGACGCGTCGCCGGATAGCGCATTCGGTCCGATTTGGTGCGCTTGGGGGTATGGCCGGAAGATTACGCCGAGCGAGATTTACGGGGCGTTGCCGATCGTGAAGAAACTCGGCTTCACCTGGGTTACGCTGGACGACGGCTGGCAGACGGCGCAAGGGGATTGGTTCCTGCAACCGAAGAAGTTTCCAAACGGCGACGCGGATATGCGGGCGCTGGTGGACAAAATTCACGCCGAAGGTTTCAAGGCGCAGTTGTGGTGGGCGCCGCTGGCGGCCGATCCGGGAACGGAACTGGTGAAGAAGCATCCGGAGTGGCTGCTGCTGAATGCGGACGGAAGCAAGCAGAAGATCTCGTACTGGAATTCGTGGTATTTGTGTCCGGCGTATCCGCCGGTGGTGGCTTATCATCAGGCCATCGTGGAGAAGGCGCTCAGGGATTGGGGCTTCGATGGGCTGAAACTGGACGGCCAGCATATGAACGGCGCGCCGCCCTGTTACAACCCGGCGCATCATCACGCCCGGCCGGAGGATTCGGTGGAGGGGATGCCGAAATTCTTCGAGGCGCTTTACGATACGGCGCGGCAGGTGAAGCCGGATGCGCTGGTGGAGTTCTGCCCGTGCGGGACGGCGTATTCGTTCTTCACGCTGCCGTTCCTGAATATGTCGGTGGCCTCCGATCCCGAGTCGGCGTGGCAGGTGCGCACGAAAGGCAAAACGCTGAAGGCGCTGCAGGGGGACGCGGTGGCATACTTCGGGGACCACGTCGATATGTACAAGGACGATTTCGCATCCACGGTTGGCGTGGGCGGAGTAATTGGCAGTAACTTCACGTGGCCGGAAGGGTCGGCGGAGAGGAAGCGCGGCGATCTTACTCCGGCGCGGGAGGCGAAATTCGAAAAGTGGATTCGCATTTACAAAGAGAAAATGTTGTCTCGCGGGGAGTATGTGGGGACGCTTTACGACATTGGGTTCGACCGGCCGGAGACTCACGTGGTTCGTAAGGATGGCGGGATGTACTACGCTTTCTTCGCGCCGAATTGGAGCGGCAAGATCACGCTGCGCGGACTTTCCGATCGGGCTTACCGCGTCACCGATTACGTGGAGGGCAAGGATCTGGGGACGGTGCGGGGGCCATCCGCGACGCTCGATGTCCAATTCGAGAAGCATCTGTTGTTGGAAGTGAAGCCGGAGTAGTCCGGACGGCGAGACCGGCGCGAGCCGCTCCGGAATGGCGTGGGCGCGCATCTTTATGGCCCGATCCCGTGGAGCGCGGCGGCGGTATACTCGACTGACTCGCCGATTGGAGACGAAGCATGGGTGGAGTTACGCGGGCCGGAGCGACGTTCCTGCTGACGGCGGGATGGTGCGCCGCCGTGGGGGGGAACGCCGCTGGCAGTGTTCCGGATCAATGAGGAAGCGATCGCGCAGATGCGCAAGCAGCATCCGCTCGCCACGGTCGAAGTGGACGATCCGGTCTACAAACGAAAGCAGCGATGTCAAGGTTACTGGCTGCGCGATGTACTAAACGACCTGGGCCGGGGAGGCCGCGCGGAAGCCGGCGTGTACGTGCGATTCCGCTGTAAGGACGGGTATCTTGCGATGATGCCCGTGGCGCGCGCGATGGGAGCGAAGGGGTTGATCGCGATCCGCGATGCGTACGCTCCGCGGGGCGAAGACCTGGCAGCCGTTGCGGGAAAACGGAACGTCCTCGACGCTCGCGCCGAGTTACACGGTTTGGGTTTCACCTCCCGGCGGCCCCGACGAATACCCGTGGCCTTATCAGATGGTTGCCGTCGAGTTAGTCTCCTCCTCCGACGCCTTGACAGGCCTCGATCCCGACGCTTCGAAGCCCGGTCTGGGGTTGTTCGTCGCCCATTGCCTGAAGTGCCATGCGATGAATGGCGTTGGAGGGACGCTGGGGCCGGAACTGAATTCGCCATGCAGCGTGACGGAATACTGGAATGCGCGCCTGCTGAGCCGGTTTATCGCCAACGCCAGTGGGATTCGGACCGGAACGAGGATGCCCGGCTTCGATACGCTGGCGGAGAAAGACATCGTGGGAATCGTGGACTATCTTCGGTATATGGCGGGCCACAAGACGCCGGGCGCCGCGTGTCCGTAAATAACCCCGGCGCGCGCTAGACTAACTCGATCGATACCGGACGGCCGGCCATCGCCGCCGCTCGCTGCAAGCTCGACAAAGTGATATCGTTTTTCGGATCGAGCAGCCGGTCAACCTCCTTCACTGCCTGCGCGTGCTCAATGATCCGCTCCTCCTTGAGGAAATCGTCGATGATGGAACCCATGTGTTTCTTGCTCATCGCTCTAACTCCTTATTCATCGACCAGAGGCGACACGTTGGACGGGTCGCTTCACATTCACCCGCGCCTCGACCCGTAGCGGCGGTATCGCTATCCGCCCGTGCAATTCGGGGGATTCCGGCGCACTCGATGAGCGCCAAGTAGTTCAGGGGCGAGGTGTCTGCGACGACAACCATCGCTCGCTAAACGTGCGCGCGTTCTCGATGTCGGACTCCAAGTCCGCCTCGCTGTAGCGCAGCACCGCGCCATGCCCCTTCAGAAAGCCGTGAACTTCGTAGCGAGTGCCGAAACCCAGCATTCCCCGGACCTGGGATTCGGGTAACTTCCCGGAGCGGTACCCTTCCAAAGCCAAACCCTCGAGCGCTGTAAGTTCTCGCACTTCGTCCCTCATCCCCCCGCGCAAACTTCCTTCACCGCTTCCACCGCCCGCTCGCAGGCGGCGCGGTCCACGTCGCAATGGGTTACCGCGCGCATTGCCGTCTCGCCGACGCCGTTTATTCGCACGCCGCGCGCCTTTAATCGCGCGCTGAACTCCGCGGGCGCGAGGCTGGTCGCGGCGATGTCGAAGATTACGATGTTCGTCCGCACTTTCGCCGGGTCGATGCGTAGGCCGGGTATTCGCGCAAGCTCGTCCGCCATGTACCGCGCGTTGGTGTGATCCTCGGGCAATCGCGCGGGCATTTCCTCCAATGCGATCAGGCCGGCCGCGGCAAGGACGCCGGCCTGCCGCATGCCGCCGCCCAAACGCTTGCGATATAAACGGCCCTGCCGCATCGCTTCTTCGGTCCCGGCGACCATCGAACCCACCGGCGCGCCCAGGCCTTTCGACAGGCAGAACATCACGGTGTCGACGTTCCGGGCGATCTCCTTCACTGTGACGCCGAGCGCGCAGGCGGCGTTGAAAACCCGCGCGCCATCCAAGTGAACCTTCAACCCGCGCTTGTGCGCCTCGTGGCAGATTTCGTCGAGCGTCTCCACCGGCGTCACCGTCCCGCCGGCCATGTTGTGGGTATTTTCGAGCGACACCAAGCCTGTCCCGGCGCAATGCGGTCCATCGGGACGCACGACGCCGCGGATCGCGCTCCACGTCAAGACGCCGTCGTCTGCGCGCACCGTCCGCGCAAGACATCCGGCGAACCACGCCATCATCGCCAGCTCCCAATCGAGCACGTGCGCTCGCGCCTCGCAGATTACTTCCTGACCGTGGCGGGTGTTCACCTTGATCCCGATCGTGTTGCCCATCGTCCCGGTGGGCACGAACAGCGCCGCTTCCTTGCCGGCGATTTCGGCCGCGCGCCGCTCCAAGCGGTTCACTGTCGGGTCTTCCCCGTAGACGTCGTCGCCGACTTCGGCCTCCATCATGGCCCGCCGCATGGCCGCCGAAGGGCGCGTCACCGTATCGCTGCGCAAATCGATCATGTCACTCATCCGTTGATAAACTCCGCGAACACTTCGTTCGACAACAGCACGCCGCGCCGCGTCAGTTTCAGCCGATCGCCGTCGTCTTCGAGCAACCCTTCCGCCACGAACCGCTCGATCGGTTCGCGATACCGCCGCCGCTCCTCCGCCTCCGGATGCATCCCTTCCATCAACCGCAGCCCGACGAAAAACCGCTCCTCATACGCCTTCGCCTCCGAACTGCCGGATCGCGCCGCGCCCAGGGCCTCCATTGCCTCCACATAGTCCCGCGCGTCTTCGATATTTTGCCAACGCAGGGCGCCATCGAAGGAATGCGCATCCGCGCCGAAGCCCGCATACGGCTCCCGGCGCCAATATTTCAAATTGTGCCGCGACTCGAATCCCGGCCGCGCGAAGTTCGAAATCTCGTAGCGCTCGATGCCCAGCGCGCGTAAACGGTCCACGCCTTCTTCGTAACACTCCACCATCGAATCTTCGGACGGCACTTCCGGCGCTCCGAACCGCTTGCCGTTCAGCAGCACCTCCTGCCCCAGCCGGCTATCCTCGTCCACTTCCAGCATGTAGATCGAGACATGCGGCGCCTCCAACCGCTCCACCCAATCGAGCGACTCGCGCCAACTCTCGCGCGTTTGCCCGGGCAGACCGACGATCAGGTCGATATTGAAATTCCCGATCCCCGCTTCGCGCAGGAGCGCAACCTCCGCCGCAACCGTTTCCGCGGTGTGCTTGCGCCCGGTGCGGCGCAGTTCCCGCTCGACAAAACTCTGCACGCCCAGGCTGACTCGATTGATGCCCGCCGCGCGCCACGCGCTCAGGCGTTCCGCGGTCAGAGTCCCGGGCGCCGCTTCCATTGTCGCTTCCGCCCACGGCTGGCCGGGGATCGCGGCCAGGAGTTGCGTCAAGGCCGCGGGTCCCATGCGGCTCGGCGTGCCTCCGCCAAGATACACCGTCTGGGGCGTGAAGGCCCAGGAATGCGCGCGCAATTCCGCCTGGACGGCGGCCAGATAACGCGGTTCCAGATCGGCGGGCAACACTCCGGAGGCGAAGTTGCAGTAGGTGCATTTCTGCGCGCAAAACGGATAGGCGATGTATACGCCCGCCATTACAAAACGATTTCTTCGCCGAGCTGTTGCCCGATCGCTTCCCGCACCACTTCCGTCAGCGTCTGGCCGGTTTCCGGCAGCACGAACTCCCCGCGCGCCGCGTCCCAGCCAAGCTTGAAACTCTTGGAGTGCGCCGACAACCAGATCTGCCGCACCGGCGAATTCGGGCTGATCACGAACTTGGCCGGCGGCTCCTCGAATTCGATCGCCAGGGCGCCGGAATTGAAGTCCGCCTCGAAATCCGCGCTCTCGGCCGCGGCCATGAGCCGTTTTTGCAACGCCTCCAACGCCTCGCCGCAGCGCTTCTGAAACTCCTGTTCATCCATGAGCACTCCTATTCTTACAAATCGGCCGCATCGATTCTTGGCAACTTTCGCCCGCCGGGTTGCATCCATACGCGGGTGTGGTGTCATTAAGAGATGGAGACGCACTGTTTACGGCATACGGAATTCCCCGGAACGTCGCGTCTCTTCGCCGATTTCCAGTACCATTTCGACCGGCTGGCGCGCTTCTACGGCCACCCGCCTTACGAGCCGGATTCCTACGCCCGCGCGGCGTCTGAGATCGATTTTCCCGATGCCCGCCGCCGAGCGCTGGTGGCGGCGCTTGGCCGTGTAAACCCGGCTTCGCCCGCGCTGGATCTTTTGGCCAAACCCGGCACGGTGGCCGTCGTGACCGGGCAGCAGGTGGGGCTTTTTTCGGGCCCGGCCTACACCATTTATAAAGCGCTCACGGCGGCGCGCCTCGCTCAGGATCTGACCGCGCGCGGCATCCCCGCCGTGCCGGTTTTCTGGCTCGCTACCGAAGATCACGACTTCGCGGAAGTCAACCATTGCCGCGTGTTCTCCCCTGGCTATCATCCGGTGGAACTTCGCGCCGAGGCCGCCGCCAGCCAACAGCCGGTCGGAACGATCGCCGTTCCCAACCCGCCCGCCGCCGCACTCGCCGGAGCGCTCCAGGGTTTTCCTTACGGCGAAGAAATCTCGGCGCTCGCCGCCGAATGTTACCAACCCGGAGCTACGCTCGGCGGCGCGTTCCGCCAGTTGCTTCAACGCTTGCTGGCCGATTTTAACCTTCTTTATCTCGACCCTCTGGAACCGTCGCTCCGCGAGATCGCCGCGCCGTTCCTGGCCGAGGCGCTCGAAGCCGCGCCTGCGCTCAACGCCGCCCTGCTCGCGCGCGGCCGCGAACTGGAACAGGCCGGCTATCACTCCCAGGTTCTCGTCGAACCGGAAACATCGCTCGTCTTCCGCCTCGAAGACGGCGAGCGTATCCCGCTTAAGGTTCGCAACGGCGGCTACGCTTCGAAGGCCCGCTCCTATTCGGTGGAGGAACTCGCCGCGACGCCCGAGAGCCTCTCGCCCAACGCGCTGCTGCGGCCGGTGATGCAGGATTATCTTCTGCCCACCGTCGCCTATGTCGGAGGTCCCGCCGAGCTTGCTTACCTCGCGCAATCGGAAGTCATTTACCGGCAACTGCTCCATCGCATGCCGGTTGTGCTGGCGCGAAGCGGGTTCACGGTTATCGACGAGCGCAGCATGCTCAAGATGCGCCAATACGGCATGGCGCTGCCCAACTTTTTCGCGCCCGGCGAACAGGTCCGCGAACGGATCGCGCGCCATCTGATTCCCGCCATGCTGCTTGAGCGCTTTTCCGATGCGCGCAAATCGCAGAAGGCGATGCTGGGATCGCTCGCGGCCGAAACCGGGCGCTTCGATCCGACGCTCGAAAAAGCTACGCGCACCGGGCTCGGCAAAATCGAGTATCAATTGCTGAAGCTGGAACGGAAAGTGGCGCGCGAAGCGCTACGCCGCGACGAGCGCGCCCGCGCCCAGGCCAACTCGCTGCTCCATCTTCTTTATCCCGCCAAGCACGCGCAGGGACGCTATTATTCCATCCTTCCTTTCCTTGCGCAGCACGGTCCGCAGTTGCTGCCCGCCCTCGCCGCCAACATTCATCTCGACTGTCCCGATCATAAAATCCTCGTCGTATAGCCCGCCGCCCGCGCCTGCTAAGATGAGCTACCTATGGGGCTTTTTCGCGCGATTTTCCTGTCACTACTCGTTTGCCTGTCCGCATTCGCCCAGGACAAACCTATCCCCACCATCGCCGCCAAGACCGCGGGCTCTCAGAAGCTCGATGGTTTCATTCCCCTGTATTGGGAGGCTAAAACCGGCAAGCTGTGGATGGAGATCCCCCGTTTCGACACCGACTTTCTTTACATCGATTCGCTTCCGGCGGGCGTAGGGTCGAACGACATCGGCCTCGACCGAGGACAGCCCGGCCGTTCGCGGCTGGTACGCTTCGAGCGGAGCGGACCGAAGATCCTGCTGGTGGAAATGCACCCGGCCTTTCGCGCCAACACCCCCGACGCCGATCAACGCCGCGCGGTGGAAGAATCCTTCGCCCGTTCGGTGTTGTGGGGTTTCGAGTCCCAGGCCGAAGACGATGGCCGCGTGCTAGTGGATGCGACGGCGTTTTTCCTGCACGACGCTCACGGCGTCGCCGAAGCGTTGCGCGGATCCAAGCAAGGGGCGTATCACATCGACGTTTCGCGCTCCGCTATTTATTTGCCTCGGACCAAATGCTTCCCGAAGAACACGGAAGTGGAAGCGACACTCACTTTCACGATGCCCGACGGCGAACCGGGAAGGTACGTTCGCCAAGTGACGCCGTCGCCGGAAGCGATCACGGTCCGCGAGCATCACTCCCTCGTCGAGCTTCCCGGCCCCGGCTACGAGCCGCGACGCTTCGACCCGCGCGCGGGTTATTTCGGCGAAAGCTTCCGGGACTTCGCCGCGCCGTTGGGCGAGCCGCTTGAAAAACATTTCATCGCGCGGCATCGTTTGAAGAAGAAAGATCCGAGTGCGGCGGTGAGTGACCCGGTTGAGCCGATCGTTTATTATCTGGACCGCGGGGCGCCGGAGCCGATCCGGTCGGCTCTGCTTGAAGGGGCGCGGTGGTGGAATCAGGCGTTTGAAGCGGCGGGATATCGCAGTGCGTTCCAAGTGGAGTTGCTGCCGGAGGACGCCGACCCGATGGATGCGCGGTACAACCTGATCCAATGGGTGCATCGATACACGCGCGGCTGGTCCTATGGCAGCGCAATCACCGATCCGCGCACGGGCGAGATTATCAAAGGGCAAGTGACGCTCGGCTCGCTGCGCGCGCGGCAGGATTACCTGATTGCCGAGGGGTTGCTCGCGCCTTATGAAGAGGGCAAGCCGATTCCGCCGGAGATGGAAAAGATGGTGCTGGCGCGGCTGAGGCAGCTTGCGGCGCACGAGGTGGGGCACACGCTGGGGCTGCAACACAACTTCGCGGCGAGCGTAAACGACCGCGCTTCGGTGATGGATTACCCTCCGCCAGTGGCGACTTTGAACGGCCCTGGCGCGCCGGATCTTTCGCAGGCTTACTCGACCGGCATCGGGGCCTGGGACAAAGTGACCATCGCTTACGGCTATCAGGATTTCCCCGCCGGCACGAACGAAGCCTCGGCGCTGAACGGCATTCTTTCCACGGCGATTCAAAGCGGACTGTTGTATCTCACCGACGCCGATGCGCGGCCCGAGGGCAGCGCCAGCCCGACGGCGCATCTTTGGGACAACGGCAAGAACGCCGTGGACGAACTGGAGCGGTTGATCGCCGTAAGGCAGCGGGTGCTGGCGCGTTTCGGGGCCAACAATATTCCGATGGGCGCGCCGATGGCGACGCTTGAAGACGTTCTCGTGCCGGCATACCTGATGCACCGCTATGAAACGGAGGCGGCGGCGAAGGTGCTCGGCGGCCAGCAATATTCCTACGCATTGCGCGGCGACGGGCAGGTGGTGACCAAAGCCATCCCCGCCGCCGAACAGCGCCGCGCGCTGGCGACTCTGCTGAAGACCGTCGACCCGGCGTTTCTCGAATTGCCGCCCGCTCTGATCGCGCTCATCCCTCCGCGTCCGCCGGGTTATCGGCGTACGCGGGAGAACTTTCCCAATAGCACCGGCCTCACGTTCGATCCAATGGGCGCGGCGGAAGCGGCGGCGGAGATCACTTGCGGATTGATGCTGAACGGGGAGCGCGCGGCGCGGCTGATTGAAGAGCACGCGGCCGATTCGACTACGCCCGGCCTCGACGACGTGGTCCATGCTTTGGTCGGCGCGACGTTTCAGGCCGCGGTCGCGCAGAACGCCACGCGGGAGGAGATCCGCCATGTGGTGGAGAACGTCGTGATGGTGAAACTGATGGCGCTCGCGGCCGATGGGAAAGCCTCGCCCGCCGCGCGCGCCACGGCCACGCGCAGCTTGGTGAATTTGAAATCGTGGCTGGAGAACGAAGCCCAACCGCATCCCGCGTTCCACGAGTACGCCGCCGCGGCGATCCAGCGGTTCCTGGACAAGCCGGAAGCCGCGGAGGTGCCGGAGCTTCCCGAACCGCCTCCTGGCCAGCCGATCGGCGATGACGGGGAGCCATTTCTTCGATAACCTGTTGGCATGAAGCCAAGTTGCCTGATCCTGCTGACGGCGTTCGCCGCCTCGGCCGCCGTGCCGCGACCCGAATACCCGCAGCCGCAGTTCGAACGCTCCGAATGGATGAACCTGAACGGTCCCTGGCAGTTCGAATTCGACGACGCCAATGCCGGACTGACCGGACATTGGTGGGATGGAAAGAAGACGTTCGGCCGCACGATCACGGTTCCGTTCTGCTTTGAGAGCAAGCTGAGCGGCATCGCCGACACGACGTTTCATCCCTGGGTGTGGTATCGGCGGACGTTTACGGTGCCCGAAGCGTGGAACGGCCGGCACGTGCTGCTGCACTTTGGCGCGGTGGATTACCGGGCGCGCGTTTGGGTGAATGGCGACATGGCCGGCGCGCACGAGGGCGGCAACGTGCCGTTCGTGTTCGACATCACGGATCTGTTGAAGCGCGGGGAAAATACGGTCACCGTTCGCGCCGAGGATCCGCCCACGGACCGTTACATCCCGCGCGGCAAGCAGTATTGGAAGCTGAAATCGGAGAGCATTTTCTACACGCGCACCAGCGGCATTTGGCAAACGGTGTGGATGGAGCCGGTACAGGCCGAGCACATCGAGAACGTGCGGATTGCGGCCGACGACGACGGATTCGGGTACTTCCACGCGACGTTGAGCGATCCGAAGCCGGGCCAGGAGTTGCGCATCCACGTGAGCTTCGACAACGTCCTCGTGGCAACGAGCACGACGCCCGCCGCGGACCGGCGCGTCTGGTCCAACCTGGGCGTACACGATCCGAAGCTGTGGTCGCCGGAGCATCCGAACCTCTACGACGTTACGTTTGAACTGGTCGACGGCGGCAAGGTGGTGGACACGGTGAAGAGTTACTTCGGATTCCGCACGATCGGCGTGGACGGCAACCGCGTTACGATCAACGGCCGGAAGATTTACATGAAGATGATCCTCGATCAAGGTTACTGGCCGGAGAGCATTCTGACTCCGCCGTCGGACGAGGCGATTCAATTCGATATCAAGACGACTCAAGCGATGGGCTTCAACGGCGCGCGCAAACATCAGAAGGTGGAAGACCCGCGCTATCTTTACTGGGCGGACAAGATGGGCTTACTGGTGTCGAGCGAGATGGCGGCGGCTTACGAGTTCGATCCCCAGGCGGCCGAGCGCTTCACCAGGGAGTGGATGGCGGCGGTGGAGCGGGACTTCAATCATCCGTCGATTATCATTTGGGCGCCGATCAACGAAAGCTGGGGCGTGCCCGATTTGCGGCACGATCCGCGGCAGGTGGATTATCTGGGCGCGTTGTATCATTTGACGCACACGATGGATTCGACGCGGCTGGTGATCGACAACGAAGGATGGGAGCACACCGACCACACCGACCTTTTCGCGATCCACGACTACGCCGAGAACGGAGCGATTCTGGCGGACAAATACCAGGACTTGGGATCGGACGACGCGCCGATTCCCGACGGCGGGCGGCCGGCGCTGATTCCCGGCTTCGATTACAACGGCGCGCCGCTGTATCTGTCGGAGTTTGGCGGCATCGCCTTCGTTCCGGAGGGGCATAAAACGCCGGGCAAGAGTTGGGGCTATGCGGGTGTGGAGAAAACGCAGGACGATGCGATGGACCGAATGGCGTCGCTATGGACCGGCATCGCGGCGCTGCCGGTGTTCGGCGGCTACTGCTACACGCAGCTTACGGACGTGGAGCAGGAGATCAACGGATTGCTCACCGACGACCGCAAGCCGAAGTTTCCGATGGAGCGGATCAAAGCGATGAACGATTCGATTCATTAAGGACGAAGGACCGCTTGCTCACGCGCGCGGATCGGTAACGCGCGGGGATCGGCGGGGCGAGAGGATCGGTAGCGCGCGGGGATCGGTAATGCGCGGTATCCGTTACCGAGCCACGACCATGAGGGATTGGTGTCAGCGCGGGCTGCGGGCCGTCGGGGTCGAGCAGCCAGGCGTTGCGGTCTGGATAATAGGCGCGGAGTTTTTCGTTTTCCGCCGCGCCGAGATCGCGCGCCCAAACGATGCGGGCGGCGTCGATATCGGCGGCGTTGTAAACCCACTCCTCGGTGACGCGATGGCGCGCGCCATAGGAGACGAAGACGAGCAGCTTGCCGGGAATTTGCGCCAGGCGGTCGCGCACGAGGACGCGGGGGTTCGGCAGGTCGTGGTTGAGGCCGGAGAAACTTTCATAGGGCCGCAGCGCAATGGCGAGGGGCGAATCGTCGAAGAAGTGCATGCCGTAGCAGAGGGCGAACCAGGCGAGGGCGGCGGCGGCGACGATCACGCTTCCGCGCGGCGTATAACGCGCGATGCGTTCGAGCGCCGTCACCGCGAGCAGGATGGAAAGGCAGGCGATGGCGGCGACGTAGTGAGGGAAAAAGAACGGATAGAAATTATCGGCGAGGGCGAAGAGGAGGATGGCGAGCGCGAGCCACGCGAAACGGAATTCGGCGAAGGCGAGGAGAGCGGCGGGAAGAATCCACAATAGCACCGGCGAGAAATAAAAGCGGTAGAAGCGGAGGCGGGAAACGAGGCGACGGAAATAGCGGGCGGGCGTTTCCGGCGCGCTGCCGTGAGTCCAGCTTTGGATGCGCCAGGCGATCTGCTGTTCGCGGGTGAGCGCGGAGTGCGGCTCCGGGACGGGTTGAAATGTAAAGGTGGTGGGGACGCCATATTGATAGCGGCTGAGGACGTAGGGCAACGTGGCCGGGTCGCCGGTAACGCGGGAATCGTGGAGGAGGGTGAGTCCGATGCCGGGGAAGAGGGCGAGAGCGGCGGCGAGCGCGTTGCGCCATCGAAATTTCGGAGCGAGGAAGATCGCGATGGCGAGGGCCATCGGCACGGACTCAAACGGACGGGCGAGCATCTGCAGCGAGAAGCCGAGGCCGAGGATGACGGCGTCGCGATGGCGCCCGAGGGCGCGGAGGCGCGGGAGCGCGCCGAAGACGAGGCAACCGGCGCAGGCGGAAACGGCGCCGCCCCAATAGGTGTTGGTCCACACGCACAGAGGGCCGAATTGGACGATGGCGAACGCGCCGCCGAGCAGCGCCCAACCGGGAGACGTCCAGCCGCGCAACATCCAATAGCACAAGGCGCAGAGAGCGGCGCTGGAGAGTAAGACGCCGGCCCAGGGAAGGCCGAAGAAGATTTGACCGACGGCGAGCGCCAGGCCTTGGCCGATGGCGTAGATGGAGCTGTAGGTGGGCTGCTGCAGGACGTAGATGGTTTCAAAAAACCGGTGCAGAGGGTGCGGAGGGTTGGCGAGGCGGAGGTGGGCGAGCGTATCGGCGGCGAGGAGTTGGCTGAACTCGTCGTGAATTTGCGGAGTGGGGACGGGATGATGGAGGAGTAGCGCGAGGCGGAGCGCCACGGGCAAAAGGGCGATAAGAGCGATGCACCAGCGGGGATGGCGGACGAGCGCCATGCCCACGCTATTTGGCCGTGATGCGCATGCCGTAGAAGGAGCGCCAGACGAAGACCATGGAGATGGCCAAAAACGCCGCGGCTAACACGTGGGTGATGCCGGCGCCTTGATCGTTTGAGAGCGACACGGCGAGTTCCACGGCGAGCAGGCCGAAGAGCGTGGTGAATTTGATGATGGGGTTCAGGGCGACGGACGACGTGTCTTTGAACGGATCGCCGACGGTGTCGCCGACGACGGTGGCGGCGTGCAGTTCGGTTCCTTTCTGTTTCAACTCGGTCTCGACGATTTTCTTGGCGTTGTCCCAGGCGCCGCCGGCGTTGGCCATGAAAATGGCCTGATAAAGGCCGAAAAGCGCGATGGAAATGAGATAGCCGATGAAGAAATACGGCTCGACGAAGGCGAAGGCGAGAGTGGAGAAAAAGACCGTGAGGAAGATGTTGAACATTCCCTTCTGGGCGTATTGGGTGCAGATCTCGACGAACTTTTTGCTGTCGCCGACTCACGCTTTGGCGGCGCTTTCGAGATTTATGTTGGCTTTGATGAATTCGACCGCGCGATAAGCGCCGGTGGTGACGGCTTGCATGGAAGCGCCGGTGAACCAATAGATGACCGCGCCGCCGGCGATCAGCCCGAGGAGGAACGGCGGATGAAGAATGGACAAGTTCGCAAGCAAATCCTGCCGGAGGCCGTGGGTGAGCGCGACGACGATGGAGAAGATCATGGTGGTGGCGCCGACCACGGCGGTGCCGATGAGCACAGGCTTCGCGGTGGCTTTGAAAGTGTTGCCGGCGCCGTCGTTTTCTTCCAGATTGTTCTTGGCGGATTCAAACTCGGCGTCGAAGCCGTAGTCCTTCTTGATCTCGCCTTTGATGTTGGGAATTTCCTCGATCAACGAAAGCTCATAGACAGATTGGGCGTTGTCGGTGACCGGGCCATAGGAATCGACGGCGATGGTGACGGGTCCCATGCCGAGGAAACCGAAAGCGACCAGGCCGAAGGCGAAGACGGCGGGCGCCATCATCAAACCGCCGAAGCCGAGAGTGCTGACGCCATAGGCGATGGCCATCAACAGAAGGATGGCCATACCGATCCAGTAGGCGCTGAAGTTGCCGGCGACGAGGCCGGAAAGAATGTTGAGCGACGCGCCGCCTTCGCGCGAGGAGGAGACCACTTCGCGCACGTGGGAGGATTCGGTGGAGGTGAAGACCTTTACCAATTCCGGAATGACGGCGCCGGCGAGAGTGCCGCAGGTGATGACGGTGGAGAGCTTCCACCACAGCGACGCGTCGCCACCGATGTCGGGGATCAGAACGTAGGACACGGCGTAGGTGGCGGCGATGGAGACGAGGGAGGTGAGCCAGACGAGAGAGGTCAGCGGCGCCTCGTAGTTCATCTTATCCACGTTGGCGTAGCGCGCTTTGGCGACGGCGGCGTTAAGGAAATAAGACAGACCGGAGGAGACCACCATCATGACGCGCATGGCGAAGATCCACACGAGCAACTCCACTTTCAACAGGTCGCTTGAGACGGCGAGGAGGATGAAGGAGATCAGCGCGACGCCGGTGACGCCGTAGGTTTCGAAGCCATCGGCGCTGGGGCCGACCGAATCGCCGGCATTGTCGCCGGTGCAATCGGCGATGACGCCGGGGTTGCGGGCGTCGTCCTCTTTAATCTTGAAAACGATCTTCATCAGATCGGCGCCGATGTCGGCGATTTTGGTGAAGATGCCTCCGGCCACGCGCAGAGCGGCGGCGCCGAGCGATTCGCCGATGGCGAAGCCGATGAAACATGGGCCGGCGTAATCGCCCGGAACGAAGAGCAGGATGAAGAGCATCAAAACCAGTTCCACGCTGATGAGCAGCATGCCGATGCTCATGCCGGCTTTGAGCGGGATTTCATAGCAGGGGAATGGTTTGCCGCGCAGGCTGGCGAAGGCGGTGCGGGAATTGGCGAAGGTATTGACGCGGATGCCGAACCAGGCCACGCCGTAGCTGCCGCAGATGCCGACAATGCTGAAACCGAGAATGATAGCGACCTTGATGATGGCCAGATGGAGGAGGAAGCCGAAATAGAAAACGATGATGGCGCCGATGAAAGCTTCGAGGATCAGGAGAAACTTGCCTTGCGTGACGAGGTAGGTCTTGCAGGTTTCATAGATCAGCTCCGAGATTTCGAGCATGGAGCGGTGGACGGCCATGTTCTTGAGCTGCCGGTACATGACCAAACCGAAGAGCAAACCGAGGGCGACGATGAGGAACCCGTACATGAGAAGGGTGCGGCCATCGACGCCACCGAGGAACGTCGCCTGCGCAAGATTGGGGAGGACGAGGTTCGCTTCGCCGCCGCCGCCGGATTCCTGCGCCCGCGAGACACCGGGCGCAAAGAGGAGCAACGCCGAAAGCGCGCCGCCCCCGCTGCACGCGAATTTCCTTAGACCGGTAAGCCCTTGCATGAACATTTCGATTTGAACCCTC
>VFSW01007374.1_pt1 | contig 15956 bp, 13 predicted proteins | sample 5358111 | NCBI WGS metagenome assembly VFSW01 (sample SAMN11554181, study PRJNA540505) | mine drainage metagenome | isolation source: sediment from site ElyBrook_90M | place: USA: Ely Copper Mine, Vershire, VT | collected 2017 | reverse complement strand
CACTGCCTGCAGAATCAGTATAGCCGTTTCCCGGCATGCGGGCGCCCGCAAATTAATACAGGAAGACGAATTCCTTTCCGGCAGGATTATTTTGCGAACCCTCACACCGATGTGCGGGCATCATTCGGTAGAGGGTGACATGGATGATTCTCGAATGATTCTGATTTACCGTTACATATCACCCATCTCTTTGCTCTACGTCAATGTATTCTGGACTCATTATGATAAATACTATAATCGGAGTTTCGTTAGCAAAAGTGAAGCATAAACATCCGATTCGGCAAGCTCTCATCCCGACCCGGTAGATGATGGCATTCGGCTATACAGACCATATTCATGTACCTACGCGAGATCCACGAGGCAAGCCCCATGACCGAACCAAAAGATAGATCTGACTTCATACACCATCCCAGAAGGGACAGCATATACGAAGACCGCGTGAGCGATCCTTACCGTGCGCGCGGCAAGTGGCCTGAACCGACCACATGTCCCGAGTGCGGCGCCATCTTTCGTGATGGGCATTGGCAGTGGGGTGAGGAGGATAAGAGCGCGGAACAGCATCTGTGTCCCGCGTGCCAGCGGGTACGTGACAGAGTGCCCGCCGGGCAGTTGACAGTCGGCGGTGAATTCTTCGTCACGCACCAACAGGAGATTCTCAAGCTCATCCACAACACCGAAACCAGAACAAAGGCCGAACATCCCCTCGAACGCATCATGACCATAAAGGAAGGAGCGAACGGTGCCGTCATCACGTTTACTGGCACACATATCGCGCATGGAATCGGAGAAGCGTTGCATCATGCCTACCAAGGCACCCTGGATTCCGGGTACACTGAGGCGGATGATCTTCTACGCATCACGTGGAACCGTTAGTCCACGCTTCCGAAAGCGTATCAACCGCATGATGCGCAGCGCGCAGCGTGGGTTTCCATTGACCGCACATAAACCCGTAGACCATCATGCGGCGACTTCAAGCAGCGGTTGGTGACTGCGCAGGAACCAGTTGTCGAGTATCACGAAGCGGTTTAACCAACGGTTGCCGAGCAGTCGTAAACCGATGAACCTTCGCACACTATCGGGGACCAGACGCACATTCTCGGTGGTGCTTGCGCCGAAGCGACCGGTCAATCTGTTCCGATAGGGTTGAAGTTTTGCGGCAGCATAATTTCCTTCCGCAGCGAGCACGGTTGCGGCCGCCAGCAACCCGGATTCGACTGCGGGTCGGATGCCCTCGCCGCTGTGAGCGTACGCCAAGCCGGCGGCATCACCGATCAACAACACGCTGTCATCGTACAGTTTGCGCCGACCATGCGCATAGAGCAGATAGGCGTGGCCTTTGAGTGTGTCGGGAATGTCGACTGGAATCATCCCACTGGATTTTAGCCGGGCTATGAAATTCGCGCTATGTTCAGTCAGCCGGCGCGGATTCTCTCGGCCAAGACCGACATTCAAATAATCACCTTTACGGAACACCCAGCCATAGCCTTGCAAGTCCCCACAGAAATAAAGTTCGGGCCGATGCGGCGCAACGCGGCACTGTTGCTGTTGCGCCGCGCTCATTTGGAATTCGATTTCCCGGGCCGTGACCGCCGGTTCACGACTGCCGACATCGGCGCCCAGATAGCGTGCCACTGGGCAAAAATGACCGCCGGCGCCGATCAACAGCGGTGTCTCGATGCGATTATTGATCAGCCAGCCGTCGTTGCTGCGTGAGATTGCCGTAACAGTCTCGCCGAGAGCCAGACGCGCGCCGGTGCGTTGCAACAAATAATGATCGAACTCGCAGCGACGGATTCCGTAACTGACCACCGCGGGATAATCGGTAGCGAGCGTCCGCCCACCGATGAGACCGAGTTGGAATCCTGTGATGGGTTGCAACACGTGTTCCCGCGCATAGTCCACCGGGCTGATCTGGAGGGTTTCGAACACGGGCGGCGTGACCCAACCAGCGCAGACCTTGTCGCGCGGGAAGTTGTTTTTATCCAGCACCAGAACATCCATTCCGGCCTGCCGCAAGGCCCGCGCGCAACTGGAACCCGCCGGTCCGCCGCCGACAATCAGCACGTCACAACGATCTCTGTTCATTGCGCCGTCCGATACAGGTAATCACGGGTCCAGGGAACCTGGTTGTTGCCATGCCGGTTGAACACCACCTGGAATAGTTGCATCTCGCCGCTGGTGAACGCCGCCAGCGCGCCGGCCAGATACAGCCGCCACAGGCGCGCGAATGTCGCGTCGAACATGTCCTCGACGTGTGCGATGTTCGCTTCATAACGCGTCAGCCAGTGTTCCAGGGTCTTGGCGTAATGCAGCCGGAGATTTTCGATGTCGATAACGGAAAGGCCAGTGGTTTCGAATACGATCATCATCTCGCTCAGACTGGGTGGATACGCGCCGGGGAAAATGCGTCGCCCGATCCACGCATTCATCGGGCCCGGTCGGTCGCGGCCAATGCTGTGAATCAACCCACGCCCATCGGCGGTCAATACCGCATCGATGACCGCGCCCAGCGTCGTGTAATTGTCTACGCCGACGTGCTCCAACATGCCCACCGAAACGAAGGCATCGCATTCACCGCGGATGGCGCGGTAGTCATCCTCGATGAACTCAACGCGATCATGCAGTTGTTCGCGGCGCGCGCGTGCGCGCGCATAGGCAATCTGTTCGCGGGAAATATTATAGGCCTTGACGCTGACGCCATAATGGCGGGCCATATGCAATGCCAAAGCGCCCCAGCCACAGCCCGCCTCGACGACCCGCTCGCCGGGCCGCAACCGCAGCTTGCGGCAGACATGGTCGAGCTTCGCGAGCTGCGCCCGCTCCAGCGTCGCATCGGGCGCAGGGAAATAGGCGCAGGTGTAAACCATTTGTTCATCGAGCCAGAGCCGATAAAACTCGTTGCCGATGTCGTAATGACGATGAATGTTGTCGCGAGCGCGTTCTTCGGTATTGCGTGGATGCCTGGACAGGGCGCGCAGTAAGCGTGCGCGCAGACCTCCTTCGGCCGCGGCGGCCAGGTGACGGTAGATGCTGTCCAGAAACCCGACGAGATCACCCTCGATATCGATGCTGCCGACGCTATAGAGTTCGCCGAACTCGTACTCGGGATTGGCAACCAGTTTCTGCAGGGCGCGCCGCTCGTGTATGACCAAACGGGCGACGGGTTGCGCGTCATTGGGCGGAAACGTCGTGCCATCCCACAGCATTATTGTGATGGGCGGCTGGCCGACACTCTCCAGCAGCCGCCGCACCAGCCAACGATCGGGCAGACTCGCTTTACTTTGCTCCGCCGAATTCATGCGCTCCTGCGCCAGCAACGCTTCGTCGGCAGAATCATGGGGCACGGGGCGTAAATCTTGTTTGGGCATAACACCTCCTGCGTCGCGCCAAGCGTAGTATGTAATCCGCGAATCTTATCGCCATTTTCACCCGATGACGGGGCCCGGGTTATTGTAGCGGCCGAGAATGGACACTTCGCCATGCCGCTTATGAGTAAAGGGTATTTGGTCTAGTGTACGATCCACGTTCCGAGCGCTGAATGTATTTGACACACTAAATATAGTTTACGAATGGACGCTTATCCACCGTGGACGGTGTAGCGGATAAAGCCACCCGGGTTGCTATTTTGCCGGCCGGCAACCTTACCTTCCGGGGTTCCACCACCCGCCGCCCAACGCGACGAAAAGCGCGACAGTATCTTGATAGCGTTGAGCCTGCGCCTGGAGGTGGGCGATGCTTGCCTGCTGGTACTGATATTGAGCGACGAGAACCTGAAGATAATTGATCAGGCCGGCCTGGTAATTCGCTTGCACCAGGCGTAATGCTTCTCTTGCCACGCCGAGATTACGGGACTCGGCGTCCAGCGTTTCGGCATCATGCCCCAAGGCCTGAAGGGTGTCGGCGACCTGCGCCAAAGCCGACAATACGCTCGTACGGTAGCTGGCAAGGGATTGCCGATATGCTTCAATTGCCGCCTGTTTTTGCGCCGCCAAAGTCCCGCCGTGAAAAAGCGGCGCACTCAGGTCCGCGCCGAAACTCCAGAAATTGCTGTTGCTATTAGTGAGATTCTGCATCGCAATGCTATTCTGTCCGACGGAGCCGCTTAAGACAAAGCTGGGGAACATTGCGGCCGTTGCCACACCGATAGCAGCGCTTGCACTATGCAATTGGGCTTCCGCCGCCAGAATATCCGGTCGATGCCGTACCAGTTCCGACGGCAGCGTCACCGGCAGGTTGGTGGGAAGCGAGAGATCCGCCAATCTGATCGACGCTGCCCGCCCCTTTGCCGGTGCCTGTCCTGCCAGTATGGCCATCAGGTGCTCAGTCTGGGCGAGCTTTTGGCGGAGCGATGGGAGCGTTGCTTCGGTCGCGGCGAGCTGGCTTTTTAGGCTCAACACATTGGAATAGGGCGCCGTCCCCGCCTGGACCTCCTTTTCGGTAATTGCAACCTGTTCCTTCTCGATACCGTTGATTGCTTCGGTAGCCTTTATCTCTTCACCATAGGCCGCCTGCGCAATTATTGTGTTTGCGACGTTTCCGGACAGGGTAAGGTAGGTTCCCCGAACCATCGAGCGCTGCACATCCACTTGCGCCTGCAATCCTTCTACTGCACGACGTTCACCACCGAACACATCGAGCGCATAGTTGATGGTCCCGGAAAGCGTGAAAAGATTGAATATGCTTCCTGGGGTGCTGCTTCCGAAGCGGGCGGGAGAGAATTTCTGCCGCGTGGGACTGAGTCCCGCATCGATCGCGGGATAAAAGACTCCATAGCCAGCTTGGAGATTGTCCTGGCTTTGCCTCAGGCTCGCCTGAGCTCCCTCCAACCCTGGATTGTTCGAGAACGATTCGGCAATAGCCGCATTGAGCTTTTCTGATTTGAAAAGACGCCACCATTCCGACATGATTTTTTCATCCTGCCTGAAATACTGTGATATGCCATCGGCGGGCCTGGTGGCCGTCGGATCCTTGCCTCGGTTGAATCGAGCGACATTCGGCGGCTTTGGTCGGACAAAATCGGGCCCAACGGTGCAACCCGATAAAACAACAAGGGTTGCACTGAAAAGCAGTACCGCTGCCCGCACGGCTCCGTTCATTCATTTTTCCCCGATATAAACATCCACGAGCTGCCCGGGATAAAGCGCAATATTCGCGGGCTTCTTGACCCGAAAGATCACCGGCAACACCCTGACATCCACTCTTTCAGCTATCTGACTCGATAATTGTATTTTTGGCGACACATAAGGTTGCACCCTGACAAATTCCAGCGGCAAGCTGATATTCGTGCCGCGGATGAACATTTGTGCGCTCATTCGCGCTGCTTTGGGCAGCCGGTGTATTAATATCTCGTCGATATAGCATCTGACATCGATGCGGTCCCGCGAATCCCCCAGCACCAGTATCGGTGCGTACTGGCCGGTATATGTCCCGTAGGTGCCTTGCGAAGAGATGTACCCACCCACCGCCGCATTAATCGATAGCACCATTCCATCGACAGGCGCCGTGATGGTGTATTTGGCTAGCAGGGTCGTTGCAGCTTGATAAGCCTTCAGGAGCGCCGTGTACTGTTTCTTCGCGACATCAAGACCCGCCTTTGCGACATTGACTGCATTTTCGGCATTATCCAACGCGTCCTTGCTGATCGATTTCGGGTCAAGATAATACGATCTGCGCTGCTTGCTTAACTGGTCCTGTACACTTTTCAGATTTGCCTTTGCAAGTTCAATTTGAGCCTGGGCGGCTTCCGCCCCAGCCTTCTGCTGTTCGCTGGTTGCCCTTTGGACTGAATCTTCGATCAGCAGCAGCGGCGTACCCTGGCGAACCTCGGCTCCTTCGGTAACAAAAATCTTCTTGATTGTTCCCGGAACCTCGGGATAGATGTTTATGTTCGAACCGCTCGCCTGATAGCTTTCTATGATTCCGTTTGCGTATATTCCTTTCTTGTAAGGGTTTGACGCCGGAATATACGCCGGGGACTGCGGGGGAGTTTGTACGCCGTATATATACGCGCTCACCAGGCCAGCCAACATGCCGATGATTGCAAGAGAAAATAAAATCTTATTTCTCATTTTCAGCCCCTTTGACGGTACCGATGATCTTGCCGTCCTCCATCTGTATAATTCTATCTGCGCATTCGTATATCCTATTATCGTGCGTGACGATGATGATGCACCTTTTCTCGTTGAGGATTTTCTCCTTGATGAAATCCACGATTCTTCTTCCCGTATCCCCATCCAGCGAGGCGGTAGGCTCATCGAATATCAGAATATCGGGTTGGCTCGACATGGCGCGGGCGATCGCGACCCGTTGCTGCTCACCCCCGCTCAACTTGACGGGAGGGAGTTGCGCCCGCTCTTTGAGGCCGACTATTGCAAGGTATTCCATGGCGACGTTTATGGACTCATTCCAGTCGCGCTTTTTAAGGATCAGCGGGATCGCAACGTTTTCGACTGTGGTGAGACGCGGAAAGAGGTGGTAATCCTGAAAAACAAATCCAATTCTGTTTAATCTGAAATCGGCGATCTCGTCATTGGCCAGCTTCCAGATATCTTGATTCTCGACCAAGACCGCCCCGGAGTTCGGACGCAGAATTCCGGAGATCATACTCAGCAATGTCGTCTTGCCGCTCCCGGACGGCCCAACGATGTAGAGCATTTCACCGAAATAGGCCTCTAAATCCACGCCCCTTACCGCGTAGGTTTTGGCGTCTCCCACCCCGAACCATTTGACGAGCCCATCCGCACTGATGGCGAGATTGGCCATTTCAGCCCCTGAATATGTCGAAAGGTTCTATTCTGAGCACCTTCCTGACGCCAATATAGCTGGAAACGGCTGCTATGATCACCACCATTACAAAGGCAAGCACAAGATTCGCATAGGTTATCTGGGCAGCGTAATTCGCCAGTCTGAGTTTGGCGAAACCTATCAGTAGGGAAGCAAGTCCTATTCCGAGACCGTAACCTGTCAACGCAGTGAAAGCCGCCTGGAAAAGTATCATGAAGACAAGCTCTCGCCCTTGCGCGCCGATCGCTTTAAGGGCGCCGAATTTTTCGAGATTTTCAAGAATGAACGTGTAAAAGGTCTGGCCTGAAATGGACAAGCCCACAATGAAACTAATCGCCGTCATGATCAGAACATTGAGCCCGAGGCCGGTCCGGTATTTATAAAAATTGGAGATTCTCTGCACAAACTCGTCCTTCGTCACCGCATCGTAACCCAGCGCCTGCACCTGTTGCTTGATATAAGGGATATCGCCGTCACTCTTCGGTTCGACCAGGATATAGGATGCGGTGAATCTTGACGATGGGATATCGGAAATCGCCCGATTGTAGGTGGTGTACAGGGTTGGGACGCCAAACAGACTGCCGCTGGTGACTTTTGCAATGCCGACCACAACCCCTCTGTGATCGTTTATCTCGAATTCCGTGCCAAGCTTTGGATTGTCAAGTTTGGAAAATTCCGCATCCTTGACCACTACAAAAGCGTTGTCTCCGAATATATCTTCGATTTTTCCTTCGATCAGCGCGGGTCGGCCGTAGAGACTCGAGTCGTCCAGGCCTAACACGGATACGGCTTCATAAACACCGCTCTTCAGCTTGACCAGCGCGCCTCCTGAGTAGAGCGGCACGGCATATTCGACCCCTTTGATACTCCTGACCACGTCGAGCACATAATCCGGCATCGGAATGCTGCTCACAACGGAATTGACCGCCCGGTCCATCACCCAGACTTTTGCGCCTATGTTGATGACAGTGGCAGAGGATCTCCTCAAAATGCCGGAGAACATCGACGTCATCATGACCATCAGAAATGCCGCGAAGGTAATCCCAACCAACAATGCCGCGAATTTTCCCTTGTCGTTCACCAACAACTTGTAAGCGATTTTCAGTATCCCTTTCATGCTTGTCCAACTCGCCTTACGGTAAAACGTTTAAGGACGCTGTGGCGGCGGCGGAGGGGGCACATACTGCGGCATAGGGCAACCCGGAATCTGATTGCCTTTGGCGTACATGCATTGTTGGTAGGCAATGTCGTAGCGGCGCTGCAAATACAGGGTACTCCCATTCGCAGCGCCGACGCCGGCGGCTGACCCTACAATCAAACCGGTGCCCGCCATGGCTCGCGTGGCGTCCCCCTGTCCGCCGCTCATCATGGCACCGGAGGCGGCGCCGATTGCCACCCCGGCAGCCGCGCCCGTTAGCGCCTGTCCCCGTGCCACAGCGTTCGGATCGGCCCCAAGCTGTTGCCGTGCGAACTGCTTGCAGATCGCGTTATCCACCTGGAATTGATCGAACGGTTTCCCAGGACCAGGCATGACCGCCACACTCGGACCCTCCGGCATCGACGCGCAGCCAACCAACGTTAGGGTAAGCAGGATGGCCCATGCTGTCTTGCGAGTATTCATCGTCGCTCTCCCCGTCACATTTCATCGTCCTACCGTGGAAATAACCGCGATTTTATCTTATTCAGTATAGGTCCATCCACTTCAGAAGCAACCACTTGCTACGCGCCTCTGCCTCGCAATGACTTTCTCTGTGGCCGTCCTCCTTACTGCGCATACCAGGCACACCAACGGACATGGCGGTACGATAATCAAGCATGGTGACTACTAAAGAATGATTGATCCCACTGCACCGCATTCATGACCGCATCGCCAAGGATTCGTCGCTCTATGCCCGGCGCGTGTCGGATGCTATGGTGTGCAGGACTTTCATGCTCGATGACTTCCCCGCAAGGAACGCGTGGCACCGGAACTCAACAGCTATATACAGGCCCCCATCATCCCATTGTCTGAATTCGAACACAGATACAAATGACATCCCGTCACATGAATGCCGGTCGAACCCGTTTGGGATGGATATTGGTGCTTTGCCAACTGGCACTGCTCATCCTGTTGGCGTGGCCATGGGTGGCGCCGGGCGCGTCCTTTGTCGGTCTGGTGCTTGCGGTGTGCGGCGCGCTGGTCAGCATCTGGACGCTGCTGCATAACCGGATCGGCAATTTCAATGTACATCCCGCTCCGAAATCCGAGGGACAGCTTGTCACCAGCGGTCCGTACCGCCATGTTCGACACCCCATGTACAGCGCCGTGCTGCTGATGGCCGCCGCCGCGGTCTTTTTTTACGATGTCGAAATCAGCAAGATTGTCTGCTGGCTGGCCTTGCTGCTGGTGTTATGGCTGAAGACCCTGTTGGAAGAACATGCGCTGAGACACAAGTTCACCGAATATTCTGATTACGTCATGCATGCCGACCGGTTCATTCCGCGGCTGTTTTGAACGCCACAGACTACGCAGCAACCGGCAGCCATGGCGTTGCTCCTCGTCGGCAACAAGTCATTACCGACATCACACACCCTGTAGCCGCTCCAGAGTCAAGCGCGTAGAATTGAGACTGTCCATACAAATCATCCCAGGAACCACTCACCTACCATGCGTATCGGCGAATTGGGGCCGGCCACCGGCGTTGATGTCGAGACGATCCGCTACTACCAAAAGGCCGATCTGCTGGAATTCGTCATCAACCCTGCTGTCGATTGCAGCGGCATCGACCGACTAATTTACGCGCAACAAGTGCGGCCACCGACGCGACCGAGAAGTATGCGGGCGCTGGAACGTCAGCTTGCGGCCTTGCACGCTCGTTGCAATGCCGGCAAGGTCGCCGCATGCGGGCGCGGAACATGAAGACCGGTTCCGGCATTGGCATGATCGCCGCTCTTGGAGCAGCAGGACTGTTCGGCGCGAGTGTCCCGCTGGCCAAGCTGCTACTGATGCACACCAGTCCTTGGCTGCTGGCCGCGTTGCTCTATCTCGGATCGGGCATCGGCTTGTGGATCGTACGCCAGATTCGTCGTGCGGCGGCGGTTCAACTTGGGCGCGGCGACAAGTGCTGGCTGGCCGGTGCGATCGTGTCAGGCGGCATGATCGCGCCGGTGCTGATGATGCAGGGTCTGTCAGCGATGCCGGCGTCAGGCACATCGTTGCTGTTGAATGCCGAGGGGGTGCTGACGGCGCTGTTGGCCTGGGTTGCGTTCAAGGAGAACGTTGACCGGCGCATCGCGTTGGGTATGTTCGCCATCGTTGCCGGGGCGGTGGTATTGAGCTGGCCCGTTGACGGCACAGTGAAATTCACCAGCCTGTGGCCGGCGCTGGCGGTGCTGTGCGCCTGTCTCGCCTGGGCTCTCGACAACAATCTCACGCGCAAGGTGGCTCTGTCCGATGCCTCCTTTATCGCCATGAGCAAAGGGCTGGTGGCGGGCGCCACCAATCTCGTGCTGGCCCTGCTGGCGCATGCACGTTGGCCAGGGACTGGCACCGTTGTCGGCGCCGCGCTACTGGGATTTGCCAGTTACGGTGCGAGTCTGACCTTGTTCGTGGTCGCCCTGCGCCACCTCGGCACGGCGCGCACCGGGGCCTATTTCTCGGTCGCGCCATTCTTCGGCGCGCTGCTTGCCATCATCCTGCTGAACGAATCGTTCACGCTGCGGTTGCTGTCTGCCGGGTTGTTGATGGGTATCGGCGTGTGGCTGCATCTGACGGAGCGGCACGAACACTCGCACCGCCATGAAGTGATCGAGCATGCCCACGAACACGTCCATGGCGCGGGTGATGAGCACCATGACCATAGACACATTCCGCCCGTACCACCCGGAACAAGTCACAGCCATAGGCACTTGCACGAAGCCCTCCGCCATTCGCATCCGCATTTCCCGGATGCTCATCACCGCCACGCCCATTGAGCGTCATGATGGCCGCGGAACATTACCTCCTGGCCGAATGCCCAACCAATTTGCCAATTGTAGCCTCGTCACAATGACGCCACCCACGCCATCCGGCTGCAAAGCGACGACAACCATCTTGACGAATTGGTCTCTATGAACACTCCTTACCCGGTGTAATGAAACAACAATCAGTTCGGCTTAACCTGCCGTGATCGGCCGCGTAGCAGACGATACGCGGCGGGAATGACCAACATCGACAATAACGGCGCTGTGATCATGCCGCCGACCATCGGTGCCGCGATGCGGCTCATCACTTCCGAGCCGGTGCCGCTACCAAATAGGATGGGCAGCAACCCGGCCATAATGACCGCCACTGTCATCGCTTTCGGCCGAACGCGCAGCACCGCCCCTTTCCGGATCGCTTGGTCGAGAGTATCGTTGGGCAAAGACGCGCCATGCGCCTGTTGCTCGGCAAGAGCCTGTTTCAGGTACAGCAGCATCACTACGCCAAACTCGGCCGAGACGCCGGCCAGCGCGATGAAACCGACCCCGGTGGCCACTGACAGGTGGTAGTTCAATAAATAGAGGAACCATACCCCGCCCACCAAGGCGAACGGCAAGGTCGCCATGATCAGCGCGGCCTCGTCCAGCCGGCGAAACGTGAGGTAGAGCATCACGAAAATAATCAGCAAGGTTGCCGGCACCACGAGCTTTAAGCGCGCGTTGGCGCGCTCCAGATATTCGAATTGCCCCGAGTAGGCGATGCTGATTCCCGGCTCCAGCTTGACTCGGGACGCGACGGCAGCGCGCAGATCAGCGACCACGGAGGCCAGATCGCGATCGCGTACATCCACATACACCCAGCCGGACGGCCGTGCGTTCTCGCTCTTTAACATCGGCGGCCCATCGGCGATGCTGATCCGAGCCACGGTGCCGAGTGTGATTCGCTCACCCAGGTCGGTGAAGATCGGCAGATTACGCAGCCCGTCAAGCGAATCACGAATCTCTCGCAGGTAGCGTACGTTAATCGGGTAGCGCGCCAAACCCTCGATAGTCTCGCCGACATTCTCGCCGCCGATGGCGGATGAGACCACCTGCTGCACATCGGCGATACTGAGCCCGTAGCGCGCCGCCGCCACGCGGTCGATATCGACATCGACATAGCGCCCACCGGTCAAACGCTCCGCCAGCGCGGAGCTGACGCCTGGCACGTCCTTAGCCACCCGTTCGATTTGTTGCGCCACTTGGTCGATTTGAGCAAGGCTGGTACCCGAGACCTTAATCCCGATGGGACTTTTAATACCGGTGGCCAGCATGTCAATACGATTACGGATCGGTGGCACCCAAATATTGGTCAACCCGGGCACCTTGACCACGCGATCAAGTTCGTCCACCAGTTTGGCCGGCGTCATCCCCGGCCGCCATTGATCACGCGGTTTGAACTGGATGGTGGTTTCGAACATTTCCATCGGTGCCGGGTCGGTCGCGCTCTCGGCTCTGCCGGCTTTTCCGAGAACGCTGGCGACCTCGGGCACGGTCTTGATCAGTCGATCCGTCTGTTGCAGCAGTTCTGACGCCTTATCCGCCGACAATCCGGGCAACGCCGACGGCATATAGAGCAGATCGCCTTCGTCGAGCGGCGGCATGAACTCGCCGCCCAGCCGGGTGATGGGCCAGAGCGTGGTGAGCATGGCCAGGCCGGCGATGACCAGCACGGTCTTCGGGCGGCGCAAGACTGCATCCAGCAACGGTCGGTAGAGCCGAATCAACCAACGGTTGAGCGGATTCTGATGTTCGTTGGGAATACGACCGCGAATCCAGTACCCCATCAGCACCGGTATCAAGGTGACGGACAGGCCGGCCGCTCCTGCCATCGCGTAGGTCTTGGTCAACGCTAACGGACCAAACAGTCGGCCTTCCTGCGCTTGCAGCGTGAACACTGGAATGAACGACAAGGTAATTATCAGCAAGCTGAAGAACAGTGCGGGCCCGACCTCGGTTGCCGCCTCGGTAACGACACGCCAATGAGTCTCGCCCTGCGGTGATTCGCCCGCATGGTACTGCCGCCACGCCTCGATATGCTTGTGCGCGTTCTCGATCATCACCACCGCTGCATCGACCATCGCGCCGATGGCGATGGCGACACCGCCCAGCGACATGATATTGGCGTTCACCCCCTGATAGTGCATTACGATGAAGGCTATCATCACACCGAGCGGCAGCGAAACGATTGCAACCAATGCCGAACGTAGATGCCATAGGAAGATACCGCATACCGCCGCGACCACGACAAACTCTTCCAGGAGCTTATGCGACAAGTTATCGATGGCGCGATCGATCAGTTGGCTGCGGTCGTAGACCGGCACAATCTCGACACCGGGAGGCAAGCTCTTTTTCAGCTCCACCAGCTTGGTCTTGACTGCCGCGATGGTCTCACGCGCATTCTTGCCGGAACGCAAAATCACTACGCCACCCACCGTTTCTCCCTGACCGTCGAGTTCGGCGAGGCCGCGCCGCATCTCCGGCCCCAACTGCACCGTCGCCACGTCGCCCAGTTTGACCGCCACGCCGGCCGGCGTGGCGGCGAGAGGGATGTCGCGGAAATCGTAGAGGGTTTTCAGGTAGCCGGAGGCTCGCCCCAAGTAGTCGGTTTCGGCCAATTCCAGCACTGAGCCGCCGGTTTCCTGGTTGCCCTTCCGGATTGCGTCGATCACCTTATCGAGCGGTATGCGATACGCCGCCAGTTTCACCGGATCGAGCACCACTTGGTATTGCTTGACCATGCCACCGACCGTGGCCACTTCCGATACATTGGGCAAACTCTTTAGCTCGAACTTCAAGAACCAGTCTTGCAGACTACGCAGTTGCGCGAGGTCGTGCTGTCCGGTTCTGTCCACCAGCGCATATTCGTAAATCCAACCCACCCCAGTGGCGTCGGGTCCAAGCGAGGCCTTGGCAGACGCCGGCAAACGCGCTTGCATCTGGCTCAGGTATTCGAGCACGCGCGAGCGCGCCCAATACAGGTCGGTACCGTCTTCAAACAACACATAGACGAACGAGTCGCCGAAGAACGAGTAGCCCCGCACGGTCTTCGCTCCAGGCACCGACAGCATGGTTGTCGCCAGCGGATAGGTCACTTGATTCTCGACGATCTGCGGCGCCTGCCCGGGGTAACTGGTGCGAATGATTACCTGCACGTCTGACAGGTCAGGCAGCGCATCGACTGGCGTCATTCTGACGGCCCACACCCCCCACGCGGTCAGAAAGAGCGTCGCCAACAAGACCAGCACCCGATTACGGATCGACCAGCGAATGAAGTTCTCGATCATGGCTGACTCCCGGTCTTAGTCAACTTCTCGATGATGTAGCCCGCATCGCCTTGGCGAAACCCAAAGCTGACCGTGTCACCCGGTTTGAGCGTGGCGGCCATGTCGGGATGCGCCAGCTTGAATGACATGGTCATCGGTCCCCAGCCCAGCGATTGGACCGGCCCGTGTGTTAGAGTGATCGCGTGACTATTGATCGCCTCAATCTTGCCTACCGCATCGTTGAGCGGAGCGATAACCCCGGCTGATGCGGGCGCCACCACGTTGCTCGCCGTACCGTTCAGGCGCATCAGCACGCCTTTGAGACTGGCTTCCGAGTCGATGAGAAACTGGCCGGAGGAGACGATCTTTTGTCCTGCATGCAACCCGCTCAGCACAGCGCTCTTGCCGTCAGCTTCCTGCCCGAGCTTAATCTCGGTTGGCTGGAACCGACCGGCCTCCAGGGCAACGAGCACGATATTGCGGATGCCGGTGCGGATGACCGCTTCGGACGGTATCAACAAGGTGAGTACGTCCCTACCCGCGCCCACGCGCACCTGGGCGAACATGCCCGGCTTCAACCGGTCGTCACGGTTGGGCAATTCGACGCGTACCCGTAGTGTCCGGCTGTCGGTGTTCAACTCCGGCAGCACCGCGATCACTTTGCCCTGGAAGGATTCGCCCGGATAGGCGACCAACGTCGCCGTCATTACTTGGCCTTCGGCAATATGTCCGCCTTCGGCTTCTGGAATCGCCGCTTCCAGCCATACCGTGTCCAGGCCGTTGATCTTAGCCAACGATGCCCCCGCACTGACCGACATGCCAGTACGAACATCAAGCGTTTGGATCAGACCGCCAATCGGCGCAGTAATCGTCACCACCGGGTGTAACTGCTTGGATTTCTCTACCCGCGCGATCAGATCAGCCGGCATCCCGAGCAGTTTCAAACGCTCCCGGGCCGCCTGCATCAAAGTGGCGTCTCCGATTTTTAATATGGCCAGGAATTCACTCTGCGCACCGGCCCACTCCGGCATCAGCAGGTCGGCGAGCGGCGCACCGCGGGCGATCACGTCACCCGGAGCGCGGGCATACACGCGCTCGACAAATCCAGCGCTACGGGCTTGGACGACCGCCACTTGGCGGTCATCGAGTTGCACCGTGGCCGGCGCAATGATGCGATTGGACAAGGTGCCGCGCTCGACCTCCGCGGTACGGATGCCCAGGTTCTGCACCGCGCTCGAGTCGATCTTGACGCTGGCGGCGTCATCCTCTGCGCCTGCATATTTCGGCACCATCTGCATGTCCATGAAGGGCGACTTGCCGGGCTTGTCGAAATGCTGGCTTGATGCCATCGGGTCGTACCAGTACAACACCTTGCGGCCATCCTGGGTAGCGAGGGCGTTACTGGAAGCTGTGTGTGCTAGGGTATTGTTCATGGTGTGATATTGGGCCCACCAATAGCCGGATACGCCGCTCGCGACGGCGACGGTAGCGACCAGTGCCGCCAGTTTTATCGCCTTTGCTTTCATGGTGCGCCCTCTCCGTCAGCGAAATAGAGTTGTGCGGCTAGCGCCGCATGCCGGCTTTCCAGGTCGATGATTTTCATGCGTCGGTCTATGAGTTCGCGACGCGCGGCCAATACGGCGGCGAGATCACCTTTCCCAGCCGTGTAACCGGCGATTTGCAGAGCGACTTTTTCACGGGCAAGCGGGAGCGCGGTCTGGTTGGCGCGATCGAGTTGGCGGGACAGCGCGGCGTAATCGGCCAGATCGATTTCGAGCTCGTTGGTGTGATCGCGCAGCATTCCTTCGCGTTCGGCGTCGATGCGCGCCAATTCCTGTGCCTTGGCCGCGATGAGCGGGTCTTGCCGAGTCGCGGGCGAGACGGGCAGATCGAAGGTGAACTGAATCGATACCATGTCGCCAAACTGCG
>VFSW01007373.1_pt1 | contig 15958 bp, 17 predicted proteins | sample 5358111 | NCBI WGS metagenome assembly VFSW01 (sample SAMN11554181, study PRJNA540505) | mine drainage metagenome | isolation source: sediment from site ElyBrook_90M | place: USA: Ely Copper Mine, Vershire, VT | collected 2017 | reverse complement strand
CCAGGGCACTGACGCTGACCTGCGACTGGCGTGGCAGATGGGTTAAATCCCCATGAGCGCGAACGCGTTTGGATCGCCGCCGATGCTGCTGGGGCGGGAGGGGGATGTGAACCGCTCAACTGCCGCGGAGTTGGCGGACGAGGCATTCAGGGGGGCGATTCAGCCGCTGGCGCAACTGCTTGCCGGGCACATAACCAGGGACGTGTTCGGAAAGTGTATCGGGTGGCGCGAATTTGAATATATACTAAACGATCTAAATCCACGCGACGAGTAAACCGAACTGGATGTTCAGGTTCAACTGCTCCATGCGGGCGTTCTGACTGAGGCGGAGGTGCGGGCGATGCGGGGACTGAGTCCCATGACGGCAGGAGGAACGCCACAATTGGCGGGCGAGGCTGACATGGGGTAACGGGTTGAACCTTGGGTTCGTTAAAACGAGAGCGTAGATCGATTGGTTGAGAGTTTGACGAGTGGAGAATTCATGCGACTGGAAGCAATGGCAGTAAACATTCCCCCCGTGGAGGGTCACCCCAACCGGGTGGCGTTCGAGGGGATCTTGACGCTGGTTGACAGCGCCAGCGATAAAGCTCCGTCGGGGGCACGGGGACACAGGGTCCTGCTGACCCGTGAAGCGGCGGAAAAAGCCTTGCCGTCACTTCTGGGCATGGCAGTGGACTATCGACCGGGCTGGGACGGCCATGACGCGCGGCGCAAGATAGGGCTGCTGACCGAGGCTGATGTTATAGGGAACAAGCTGGTGGTGCGCGGATACCTGTACGCGCGTGATTTTCCGGACGTGGCACAGGCCATTCAAGCGCAGGATCCAGAGGCTTTGGGCATGAGCTACGAACTAGCCGATTCCCGAGTAGAAGATATGCGCGCCAACGTGTGGAAGTTAGTCCGAGTTACATTTACCGGTGCGGCTATCTTACTTCGCGAGAAAGCAGCATATCGCAATACAAGTTTCAGGATGGCGGGTTAGTTCATAGATAGAGAAGCTTAAAGGCATTCAATTACTCCTGCAGGCCACCATTTCAGCAAACAAACCGCGCAATGTGCCGCAGGGCATGTGAGTTGGGCTGTGTTCAAACCTCAAGAAAGCGATTGACAAAAAATCAAGTTACGAGAAGGGGAAAGTATGGAAAACGAAGAGCGAAGGTCTGGAGAGCGGCTCGAAGCCGCAGCCAGCCGAATGGACGAGACTCGCTCCGGGCCTGAGAGTCGTGTGGTGTCCACGAACGCACTCTGAGGGCACGTGGAGCGAATTTCCGCCACCGTTGAGTCTGACTGTCGCGACCAGGCACTTGTGCAGAAGCTGGCATCGGTCGAGCGCGCACTCGCAGACCTGCGGGCGGCGGCGGTTCCCGGGGTGTTGAACTCGCTACGCAGGACGATGCCTGCTGCCACGTCGGAGATGTTGGCGAAACGGGGAATTGGCGATGGGCCAGTGGATGTCAGGACCCTGGACGCGGCACTGGCTGGACTAAGCCTGGAACAGCGCATAGCGGTGAAGAGTCAACTGTTACGCGCGGGCGCAATTGCATGAGCGGTGTCAGCGCCGAAGCGGTATGCCACTGATTGATGGAGAACGCGATTTGCGGTGTAGAGGATTGGGCTGGAATCGTCTGGTCTGTCGTTTACCCAAGAGTGTTGAGACAGCGCTTTGAGAATGCAGATGCAAGCTCATTGCGATGTATTACATTGCCCTGCGGGGCGGAAAGAGCCTATGAACGCATCCTTTGCAGATATTCACGCGGCAGCAGATTTTATCGGACCGGGCGCGGTGGAAGTGCCGCTGTATCAAACGGAGATCTTTGACATCTGTCGCAGGTCGAGTCCTTTTGGACAGCGGATCAAGCAGGTTCCGGCGACCGGCCATCCGTCTCGTTTTTTTGAAGAGACCGCTCTTCCGAGTCCGGGAACGGCCGGCTTTGTGAATCCGCGCAGCATCGTTGCGCCGGTGGTGAGCCCCACACGGGTGGAACGCAGCGTTCCACTCAAGGCGATTGTTTCGCAGATCAACTACAACCTGTTCGACATCGAACTTGGCCAACAACAGCAACAGTTCGCGTATCTACAGGCCAAAGATCTGGTCGATACTGTGAGCGGTGTGATGGTCGCGCATGACGTGGCGCTGTGGAACGGCAATGACACCAGCCTTAGCTCGCCTGTCACGACGCAGTACATGGGCGTGATCAACCAGATCGTAGCCGGCGGCAATACGCTAACGATCGGAACCACGGCGTCTATCGTGGACGGTCTGAAGTCCGCGGTAGCCCAGATGGTTGCGAACAATGGCTTCTATGTGCGCCCCACGGCGATCTACGCTAACCCTGTTCTGCTCGATCTCATCGATCGGGAGATGAAGACCGAGTTCAACGTGGTGTTGAATACAGATCAGATTACGGGCGGCTTCAGGGTCAAGATGCTGTCTACGCAGGCAGGCGACCTTCCGCTCATTCCGGACTGGAGTCTGACCTATACCGGCACCCCCGGTTCGGGCTCAGCAGTGCTGCCGGCGTACATCGTAACCGAAGACCTGATCGAGTATCACTGGCTGGGCGATCCGACCCCGCGCATCTTCCAGTTGGGTTTGCCGGGAAACCTTGCACAACAGTACGTGGCGGTCAAGTTCGGCGCGCCGGTCGTGAAGGGTGCAAACTATGCGCACTACCAGGTGCTGGTCGATCGGTAATCCGACGTCATCGGCAAGGCGCACAAACAGAGGAGGCCTCTCCGTGAGGCCTCCTCTTTCGATTACGCAATCTCGCCAGCAAGTGGAAGGATCAAGGTATGGTATATCTGCAGCCAGCGGACTACCCAAACTATGGATTGCCGACCGGCACGACAGCGGACTGGATTACGGCCGCGACGGCGTTGATCAATAGTTTCTGTAGACGGCCGGATCTCAATATCATTCTGTACACCGAACGGCTGCGCATAGTCAGAGGGGAAAGCACAGTGCTGCTGAGTTATCTCCCTCTGGCTTCGATGGGCGCCGCCACGACTCCGATCGTAAATATTCAAGGCAGGATTGCCAGGCCACGCCGCGGAGAGATTCCGGACGCGTCGTTGTATGAAGTAATCAGCGCATTCTCGCTTCCGGACCAGTGGACACCCATTGACCCAAGCACGGTAGATTTCGATTCGAACACTGGAGAACTGACGCTTCCGTGGAACCTCCTCGGCCTGCGTTATAACGAAGTGTCGGTAACTTATTCGGCGGGTCTGGCGACCATCGGAGACGACGTTAAGACCGCATGTGCGCAGATCGTGCGCAATGCGCAGTCAACACCGGCACTGAACGCAAGCAGGACCAAGATTGACACCATGTGGATGGAGTATTTCTCGAGTTCGCTTCTGGACGAGACGGTGAAGACCTGGCTGCGTCCTTATGTTGCGAACAGGCTGGGGTGAGCCATGAGCGATACGGCATCACAGAATCCTGTGTGGGCACCACAGATGTTGGCTGACGCGCTATTGCGCAGCGTGTCAGGAACCTGTGCTCAACTCCGCGTGACGGCAACGAACGCGGATACGAGCATGTTTGAATTGGGCCTCGTACCGACGACGTTCGTGGATGTCGTATTAAGTCCCGTTGTTATGAGGAAGCTGCGCCCCGTATGGCAACAAGGCAACGAGTCGAAGTGGGAACTGCTTGTTTCAGCAACCAGCGTCGCGGAACAGGTTAGTTCGCTGCAACTGGATTCTGCGCAGTCGCTTTTTTCGATGGCTCTCGCCGTGACAGTCGGAGGGCAGGACTATCTGATCGACGCCATCGCCACTACCGAGGCCTTCGGACAACCTTATCTTTACAGACTTTCACTGCGTGAAGCTCGCCGCCAGGCAATTTAAGACCCCGCATGTTTATGGCACTGTCCCCTCTATCTCGCACGTAGTGTAACGACCGGGAGTTGATTTCAATGCAAAACACAAAAGACTCTTTCTATATGGCCCTGCGATCAAGGCTTGTCACGATCAACCCGGAACGGACCGTGCTGTTACGCGGATCAGTCCGTCCGGCAATTGTCGTTGAAGAAGCGGAAGCATCTCAGAGCCAATTGCCCAGCGATCTATTTGTATTGCGCTGGCTGGGGATGGGTGTTGAGTTCGGACTTCCTTTAAGAATGATTGCGCTGGAATGCGAAATCCTCTATCAGACCTGCGGTCACCAGAGCTTTGGGGGACTGGATCGCGGTAGAACACTCAGTGCGATGGACGAGGAACTTATATCAATGCTGCACCCGTTTTACACTCCCAAGTTTAACTACAGCGCCACTCCGCCACTTGAGATGTTGACGCAGGTCTTCTGGGACGAGCCGTCTTTAGGGCCCGTGGTAATACAGCGGGACGCACTAAGCCGATCGGCCAAGGTGATGGTTTACAGCTACGAAGAACAGGGGGAGTGAATGTCTGTTAATTATTATTCCGCCGCGTCACCTGTAACTCGGCGTGTCCGTGCGTATTTCGCCCCGGTAAATCGAGTGACGCAAACAGCGTCGATCTTTGACCCGGCAGAACAAGGCAGCTTTTCGCTGGATTCCCCGCCCGCACCGTGGATCGACCTGGGATGGATCGAAAACTTCACACGCAAAGCAGCGAGCAAAACAACGAGTGTTTTGACGGGAGCTCCAACGGCGGTCCTCAGCCAGGTCCGAGAAACCTTGGAGGCACAGGTAAGCTTTCAATTCCTGAGTTGGACAAAGCTGACGATGGCACTTGCGACGGGGTCGCAGCACATGAACCTTCTGGCCCCCGGGAGCGGCGCTGCACCTCAACCTCTCGGGGCACAGGCAGTTCCAGCAGTCTCTATCATGCCCGGATCATCTGCGACCACAATTCAGTTGGCGGTAGCGGATGCGGCCGGCCTTACGGCCGGATCTCTAATTGCCGTGGACACCGACTACACGGGACAAACAGGATTTGTGGGTGCGCCTTACTACGGGGCGTATATCCGCACGGCACTTACGGACGTTGACTACATTCGCAGGATTACGTTTAATGTCGCGCTAGTTTCGCAGGTGTCATCGGGCACACTTACTCTCGCTCAACCGCTGCCTGGGGGAGCGCCGGTTGCAGGAGCCAAACTACAAGTTGTGAAGGGGTTTGCCGATCGTGAAGGAGGGGTCTTTCTTCAGGAATGGTCGGCTCTCTTTGTCATGGAAGGGACCCAGGGGGAACGGATCATGTTTCACTATCCGCGGCTGCAATCGGCTTGCGGGGCAGAAGAGTTGACGGCGCCGATTGCGGGCAAGAATAAGGGCTCGCTGGAGCGAATGTTGCTGAAAGGAGATTTTCTAGCGTTGCCGCTGAAAGACAGTCTCGATGGGGAACGCGTCGTGTGCTATCGGAGCTTTCTGCCGGCTGCAAATGCGCTTGTCTAAATCATGTCAAAGGAAAGTTGGCCAAGAACTCGTAGCCCTCAAGCATGCGTGCGAGCACTTATTTGAAATAGATCAAGGGTGAGCATTGGCTGAAAGTCCTCACTATACCTGAGCAATGGAAAGATACGATGAGACTGACTATTCACGGCCTGGACTATTCCTGCGCGCTCGATGGGCTCCATCCGATTACGATTGAGCGAAAGCTGAACGAGCTATCTGTTTGCATGTTCTGGCTAAGCCTTCCCAGTGATGGAAGCATTCCCGAACCCGCGCGCAACCAGGAAGTGGCGGCAACCGGGGATGACGGAACGTTATATTTTACCGGCTATATCGCGACGACGCCGATTCCCCAATATGCGGGAGTAGGTGTCGAAGGAGCAAGTTATCGCCTGGCCATATATGCGCTGAGCGACGAGATGCTTCTGGATCAACTGGCGCTGCCGCCGGGTAACGGCATAGCGGGTATGGCTGCCGGCGCGCTGATGACAAATTTGATCACGAGCAGTGGTTCTTCAGCGATCTCAGCGCAGGGATTATCACTAACTGCACCAGTGAGCCGACCCTCGGGCGAGGCAGGCGCGCCTTGGAGCCGCATCGCCGGACAGATAGCGAACGAGGCCCGCGCCACTTATCGAGCTTTAGCAGGATCGTTGAGTTTAGCCCAGATTCCCGCGGTGGTTCACGCATTGAGTGCCACAGACGGCTCGCGCGCTCTAAGTGGTCTTGTTCTCAAGCAAGACACTAACCGCACGTTTGTGAATGATGTGACGGTCTGCGGCGAGCACGAGCCGACCGCATACGTCGTGGAATACTTCAACGGTGATGGGGTAACGACTCAGTTTGAATTGGGAGAGATTCCATTCTTCCTCGCTGGCTCCTGCACACAAATAATTCGCGAGTTGTTCGACGAGAGCGTTATCGACGGCAGGGCATGGTGCCAACCAGGTAGTGCCGGCCACTTCTCACTAGGCGCCAACGGAATTGTGTTGAACGGGGGCAGCGGCGTGGATGGGGATACGATGCTGTCCTGGATTAATCCGGTTGAGATGGGGGGCACCCTTCTCTTGGAAGCATCAGGAGTCAGCCTTTCGTCAGGTAGCAGCGGAACTCTGGCAGGTTTCTATTCGGGCGTCGATACCCAATCAGGATGCACGGCCGGATTCCAGGTTGCCACACAGCCGGGCAGTGGAGCAGTAAGCGTACAGCCTTTGATTCTTGGATCACCGGCCGGCTTAACTTACTCCATTGATCCAACAAAACAATATACGCTGCGTAGCAGGCTTAATTGCCCAGAGGTCGAACGACAATTAAGTGTTTATAGAAGTTGCGGAGACGAGGGCTCCATTGCTTTTGGTGGGCAATCGATCGACGCACCCGCACGGATTCGTATGGAGATCCAAGAGACTGTGAACGGGGTCGCCGGAGTTCCCGTAGCTTTGTACGACGGTTCTATAGTGAGTCTTCCGGGCGCCTGCTCGGTGGTTGCAGCAAGCAGCCTGAACCTTCTCGGAACTATGCGCAGCCTCACCCTGACAAACATTGGGTCGGGATGGGTTGTAAGCACGCCTGCAGCAGGGGGTTCGTATTCTCGCCGGATCGGCACATTGGCTCAAGGAGGCGAGTGTCATCTGGATCGATTGGGAAAGCTCATCTTCGAAACTGGATGCGCTCCTCTTGCGGGCGAACGCATCGCGGTCAGTTATCGAGTGACTGGCAGGGCAGTTGGAAGGGCGGTCGATACAGCGAGCCAGCAAAAATTGGCGCAGGCAGGCTTGCCTGACGTTGCCACCTGGACTGGTTCGGTTCTCAGCCCGCAGGCACGCAGTTCAGCCGATTGCCGAAATGCAGCCATGGCGCTGGTTCAGGCTTCGTCCAGCGCAAGCGCGTTATGGAGCGGTACTTACAAAGGGGTTCGCTGGAGTTTCAGTTCTGACGTCTGGCCGGGCGATGCGTTGTTACTCAACGCTGAGTCGATGAACATAAGTACTCAAATGGTTATACGTTCGGTGCAAGTTAGTTACGCAGGAACTTATCCCGAACTTATAGGTTATGCAATTTCATTTGCGAATGACTGGGCAGAGGACCTCGCAATCAGGACGAGCAAAGCGGTTCCTGAGGATGCATGGCTGCCGGCGCCATTTTCTCCAACTGTACTGCCCAATCTCGCAGGTATTACCGTCACAAGTTTGAGTGGCACTTCTATCAGCATCGATACAGGGATGGCGGCTCCCGACGGGGGCGGATTTGAAATTCGGCGGCGCGACTACGTTTTCATGCCCGGCGAAGATGCGGATCTGGTTATGCGCGGCACGCAACGGAGTCTCACCTTCTCCCGCCAGTCGGCCAATGATCGCTTTTTTATCCGAGCGTACGACGGTTCGACTCCGCCTAACTATTCGGAGTTCTCGGCCGCTTTGTTTATCACTTCGCCCCTAGGTGCGTCAGCGGCGAAACAACTGGCAGCGAGATGCAGATGGAGGCTGGCCGATGCGGATGAATAATGAATTTGAAGCGCAGGTGCTCAGCGATCTGAGTGTCTTGAAGACACAAATGAGCGGACTGATGGGCGACGGCAGCGGTGGGCGGATTGCCGAAATTGAACGACGCATGGAGCGCCATGAAGAGAACTGGCAACGTGCGAAAGGCTTTCTGGCCGCGGTGAGTGTACTATTTGCGGCTATCGAGGTTGCTGTGGAAGCCTGGCACAGGCATTGACGATGTTGTTGAGATTAGGTTGGTGCACATTTCGATGCAGTGCCCCGGGCCTCGTATAATCAGCCCCATGAGCGATCGGCCGCTGGTTGGCGTGGTGATGGGCAGCAAGAGCGATTACGAGGTGATGTCGGCCGCAGTCGAGACTCTGTGCGCGCTGGCTATTCCGTACGAGGCGCGGGTGGTGAGCGCTCACCGCACACCTGATCTGCTGTTCAATTATGCAGAAACGGCGCGTGGTCGCGGCCTGAGGGTGATCATTGCGGGAGCAGGCGGAGCTGCGCACTTGCCGGGGATGCTGGCATCGAAGACGCTTGTCCCGGTGCTCGGAGTTCCGGTCGCAGCGACCCAGCTAAACGGACTCGACTCCCTGCTTTCGATTGTGCAAATGCCAAAGGGAGTCCCTGTTGGGACGCTGGCAATTGGTAAAGCTGGAGCCGCAAACGCGGCGCTGCTCGCCGCTGAAATGCTGGCGGGAACGGACGAGGCGCTATTCGAGAGACTGTCCGCCTGGCGTGCGGCGCGCACTGAGGAAGTACTGCAGCAGGAGCTTCCCGATTGAGCAGTGATCCACGGTCAAAGTCAAACGTCGTCCTTCCGGGCGGCCTGCTTGCCATTTTGGGTGGCGGCCAGTTGGGGCGTATGACGGCCATGGCGGCGCGCACCATGGGGTATCGCGTGCGTGTGATGGATCCCGAGCGCGTGTGCCCGGCAAGTTTCGTGGTCGACGAAACCATTGTGGGTCGATGGGATGACGTCGAAGCGGCGAAACGTCTTGCAACAGGCGCCGATGCCGTCACGCTGGAGATCGAGCAGATCGGAGTCGATGCTCTCAGTCAGGTGGGGCAGATTGCGCCCCTGAGACCGGGCGTTGAGCCTATCCGCATTATTCAGGACAAGACCCTCCAAAAGGCTTGGCTTGCGAAAACAGGCATCCCGGTTGGGCCTTTCCGCGTGGTGCGCGAAAAGTCAGAGTTGCTGGATGTCGTTCCGGCACTCGGCGGGCGCGTTTTTCTGAAAATCGGACGGGGAGGATACGACGGGCGCGGGCAGGCACGTATCGGTGTCGATGCACCCGCCACACCGGAGTCAATTTCGCAAGCTTGGGAGAGCATCGGGTCGCGCCCCGCGGTGGCCGAAGCGGCGCTCGACCTCGATTTCGAAATCAGCGTAATGGCAGCCCGCAATCCATCGGGAGAAGTGCGCACTTTTCCAGCCGCACGCAATCATCATGAAAATCAGATCCTGGCGTGGAGCGTGCTACCGGCGGGAATTCCTCAGGAACTCGAGGCGCGAGCCGAATCGCTGGCTGCCGAGATTGTCGAGAAGATGGGCATCGAAGGCCTGCTCTGCGTGGAAATGTTCGTGACGCGGCAGGGCGAATTGCTGGTGAATGAACTTGCGCCTCGTCCGCACAACAGCTATCACCAAAGCGAACGCGGCTGCGTGACGAGTCAGTTCGAACAAGCTGTGCGCACGGCCTGCAACCTGCCGCTCGGCGACACGGCGCTGATTAGCCCTGCTGCCATCGTGAACCTGCTTGGGGAAGTCTGGATCGACAAGACGCCGAACTTCGCAGCAGCGCTGGCCGTACCTGGAGTGCGCCTGCATCTCTACGAAAAGCACACGCCGCGCGCAGGCAGAAAAATGGGGCATCTGTCGTCGACGGGCGCAACCGCCGAAGAAGCTCTGGAGCGAGTGCTTGACGCCAAATGCCGCCTCTAAAATCTACGGCCCTGGCGTGCTGAGGTTATTCGAAATGCGGAGAATTTTCAGTTGAAACTCCCATCCTCAAGTGAAAAATCACATGAGGATGGGAACTCAATGATGCGGTTACTCTGCCATCGCGTATTTCTTCGGACGGCGATTAGCCTGAAGGATCTTCTTGCGCAGGCGCAGCGACTTGGGCGTCACTTCCACCAGTTCGTCTTCAGCGATGAATTCAATCGCCTGTTCCAGATTCAACGCGCGGTGCGGTACGAGGCGGATTGCTTCGTCGGCGCTCGATGCGCGCATGTTGGTCATCTTCTTCTCGCGGACGACGTTTACGTCGAGATCGTTGTCGCGTGAATGCTCGCCAACGATCATTCCCTCGTACACGTCCACTCCGGGACCGACGAAGAGCATGCCGCGTTCCTGCAATCCGTTGAGAGAGTAGGTGGTTGTCAATCCCTGGCGGTCAGCGATCAAAGCGCCAGTCGGGCGCTGCGGTATCTCACCCTGGTAAGGAATGTAGCCGTCAAAAAGCGCATTCATCACGATCGTGCCGCGCGTTTCGGTAAGCATTTCGCTGCGCAGACCGATGATGCCGCGGCTCGGTACGCGGAACTCCATGCGCACGCGGCCTGAGCCATGATTATGCATCTTGGTCATCTCGCCTTTACGCGGCCCAAGCTTCTCAATCACTACGCCTGTATGCTCTTCAGGAACGTCGATAGTGAGATGCTCGACGGGCTCCATGCGCACGCCGTCGACCATCTTGGTCACAATCTCAGGCCGTCCGGCCATCAGCTCGAAGCTCTCGCGGCGCATCATCTCAATCAGAATCGCAAGCTGCAATTCGCCGCGCCCCAGCACTTTGAAGCTGTCAGGCGAACCGGTATCTTCCACGCGAATGCTGACGTTGGTAAGCAGTTCCTTTTCGAGTCGCTCGCGCAGGTTGCGGCTGGTCACATACTGGCCCTCGCGGCCGGCAAACGGCGAGTTATTCACACTGAACTGGATGGCGATTGTCGGTTCGTCGATGATGATCAGGGGCAGCGGAGATGGATTGTCGACGCTGGTGATGGTTTCGCCGATGGTGATGCCCTCGACACCCGCTACAGCGACAATGTCGCCCATGGTGGTCTCGGAGGTCTCCGTGCGCTTGAGACCGCTGAATGTGAAGAGCTTGGTGATGCGCGTCTTCATCAGTGACCCGTCACGCTTTGAAATCGTAACGTCGTCCCCGGCGTGCAGTGTTCCCTGGAATACGCGGCAGATGGCGATGCGGCCGAAGTAATCCGAATAATCGAGATTCGTGACCAAAATCTGCAGCGAGCCTTCCGAATCGCCAGTGGCGGCGGGAATGGTGTTCACGATGCTCTGAAAGAGAGGCTGCAGGTCGGTTCCGGGCTTGGCCATGTCTGTGGTCGCGGTGCCAAGTTTAGCCACCGTGTAAAGCACAGGAAAATCCAGCTGCGACTCTTCGGCGTCGAGATCGATGAACAGGTCATAAATCTCGTTCAGCACTTCCTGGGGGCGCGCATCGGGCCGATCAATTTTGTTGATCACGACGATGGGCGGCAGCTTGGCCTCAAGGGCCTTGGCGAGCACGTAGCGTGTCTGTGGAAGCGGGCCTTCGGCCGCGTCGACCAGCAGCATCACGCCATCCACCATTTTTAGCGCGCGCTCCACCTCACCGCCAAAATCGGCGTGGCCGGGTGTGTCCACGATGTTGATCTTGCCCTCGGCAAAGTTGATGGCAGTGTTTTTGGCCAGGATGGTAATTCCACGCTCCCGTTCCAGTTCGTTCGAGTCCATCACGCGCTCCGCTACTTGTTCGTTGGCGCGGAACGTGCCCGATTGCCGAAGCATGGCATCCACCAGGGTTGTCTTGCCGTGGTCAACGTGGGCAATGATGGCGATATTGCGTATCGTCTGGCTCACAGGGGCTGTATTTCCTTTTCTTGGGCTTGGCTGACAGGCCGTCAGGCGTGTTGCGGGAAATTAAAGGTACAAAGAACTCCGCACAATGCGGCACTTCCCATTCTATCAGCAAGCGCATTTTCATGAGCTGGAAGCGACGTTTTTCGCGATGAATATCTCGGAAATGAATTCGGGCGTTCATTCGAAGCCAATGCGGTAGAGCAGGGCTGATCCGGCAATCGATTACCTCGTTGCCCATTGGCCGGCAGCATGTGCACTTTCCCTGACGGATGGCGGTCGGATAGACTTCATCGCAAATGCGAAACGTGTCTCAACGCACCCTGCTTCTTTCGAGCGACTCAAACCTTCTGCCAATTATGGTCGGGTGTCGCTTCATTTTATTCCTGTGGTTGGCTGCCGTCGGGCTCATCGGGCTATCGCAGTTGCCTGTCCATGCGCAGGCATCGCCCGCTGCCGCCGGATCTCTGCGAATCTACTCAATCGATGTCGAGGGTGGACAGTCCACGCTGCTGGTCGGCCCAACGGGAGCCTCCCTTTTGATCGATACCGGATGGCCAGGCAATAACGGCCGCGACGCCGATCGCGTGCAGGCTGCCATGCGCGATGCCGGCATCAGCAAAATCGATCACCTGCTTATTACGCATTTTCACGTCGATCACGTCGGCGGCGTCCCTGAACTTGTCAAAAGAGTGTCGATAGGCGAGTTCCTCGATCATGGCGAAAATCGCGAAGACTCCGACATCACGCGCCACGACTATGCGGCATATATAAAGGCCATCGAAGGCAAGCCGCGCCGCATTGTTCATCCCGGCGACACTATCGACATCCCCGGCTTGAGTGTTGTGGTGCTCGCAGCGGATGGTGAGCACATAGCATCCATTCCCGGCATCAAGCCAACGCCAAATCCCTTCTGTGCGTCGGAACCCAAGGCGGAGGTCGATCCCTCTGAGAACGCACGCTCGGTCGGTGTTCTCGTCACATATGGCAAGTTCACGTTCCTCGATCTTGGCGACCTTACCAAGGCGAAGGAGATCGCGCTTGTCTGCCCCAACAATCCCATTCCCAATATCTCTCTTTATCTCGCCACTCATCATGGATTCAATCTCTCCAATGCGCACGCCATCGTCGACGCCATCCATCCTCAGGTCGCCATCATGAACAACGGCGCACATAAGGCAGGAAGCCCCGAAGCGTGGCAGACCATTCACGACAGCCCTGGCCTTCAGGAACTCTACATGCTTCATACCGCCGAGGATTCAGATGTAATGCACAACAGTTCCGAAGCCCAGATAGCCAATCCCAAAGGGAGCCGCGTCGATGGCGCCTACTTCAAGGTCGTCGCGCACCACAACGGCAGCTTCTCCGTCACTAACTCACGCACCCATGAAACGAAAAGCATCGCGCGTAAGTAGGCCACGCACAATCAGAAGTCAAGGAGCTTTTCCATGCATGCAAGTAGACGGGAGTTTTTATCGGCCATCGCGGGTGCGGGAGCCGTGGCAACATTACCGCTTGCCGCCCGCGCTCTCGCCAGCTGCCCTTTTCGAGTCGCTGTTATCAACGATGAGATTTCGCAAGACTTCGATCATGCCTGCTCGGTCGCAGCCAACGACTTCGGCCTTCAATGGATCGAGTTGCGCGGAATGTGGAACAAGAACCTCACTGAACTCGACGCCAATCAACTGGTAGAGGCGCGCCGAATTCTTGCGAAGTACAACCTGCGCGTGACCGACATTGCCAGTCCGCTGTTCAAGTCGGACTGGCCCGGTGCGCCGCCGTCAAAGCAAAGTGAACGCCGCGACCAGTTCCATGCCGACTTCGATTTCAAGCAGCAGGACGCACTGATGGATCACTGCATCGAATTGGCAAAGACATTCGGCACCGACCGAATTCGCTGTTTCGACTTCTGGCGTCTCGATGACGTCAAGCCTTACCGGGCGGCGATCAACGACAAGCTGCGCTCCGCGGCGCGGCACGTGGCGAAGAGCAACCTCATCCTGGTTCTCGAGAATGAGATGTCGTGCAACACGGCGACCGGCGAGGAGGCCGCCGCAACCCTGGCCGCCATCACTGAACCCAACTTCATGCTCAACTGGGACCCTGGGAACGCGGCCACATTCCCGGGCAGCCATCCATTTCCTGACGGATACGACCTGTTGCCCAAAAAGCGCATCGGCCACTGCCACGCCAAAAGCGTCAATCGCAAGCCCGACGGCAAGTGGGAGTGGGCGCCGGTGGGCGAAGGCGTCGTGGATTGGGCGGGCCAGTTGCGAGCGCTCCTCCGCGACGGCTATCGCTATGCCGTCAGCCTGGAAACACACTGGCGCGGTGCTGGCACGCCTGAGGCGTCCACGCGGGTCAGCATGAAGGGCCTGAAAGAAGCGCTGGTCAAGAGCGGCGCCGGCTGCTAGCGGTCTCGCTCATGACTTGCGCGACTTCTGATTCAGCTCTTCGAGCGCATCGCAGGCTGATTTGACGCCATTCTCTCGCTCCAGTTGCTTCGCGATAATGGCGGCATGAGTCGCGAACCCAGGATCTTCCAGCATGGCGAGCAGCGTTCGCGCGACCCGCACTGGCTTGTAATTGGCCCGGCGGATCACGCTCGCGACGTTTAACCTTCGCATGCGCCGCGCATTGTCAGGCTGGTCGTGCGAATAGGGCATCACCAGCATCGGCTTGCCTGCGGCCAGGCATTGCGCGGTCGTGCCCACTCCGCACTGGTGCACCACCAACCGCGCGCGCCCAAAGAGCGCCGAGTAGGGAGCATACTCGGCGACGCAGATCGATTCAGGCAGCGTTTGTGCAGGACGATTCCGCGGGTCGGAGCCAATCAGCAGAACCGCGCGGACGCCGGCTCGCATCGCAGCGCGCGCCGAATACTCATAGAACCTGCCTGCCGCGAGCACCGCGGCTGAACCCAGCGTAAACACCACCGGCGCAGGTCCCGCCGCTAGAAACCGCTCAACGTGCGCAGGCAATGTGGCGTTGCCTCCGTCCGCATCGTAGAAACAGAAGCCGGTGATGCGCGTATGATCCGGCCAGTCTTTTTGTTCGGTGCCGAGCACGCGCGAAAACAAAGCCAGCACGAGGTACGGCGAGTGCTTGGCGTCGAACAAAGGATTCGCGCCTCGCGGCAAACCGAGTGCGCGCCGCAACTCATAGATCGGTTCCGGCCACTTGCGGCTCGCAAACCGCGCCAACCGGCGAATGGCCCGACCCATCCCCGGCACCGCCTTGTCGGCGCGGGCCAGTCGCGGGTAGGGTGGCAGCACCGGCGGGTCGAAAGCAGAAAAGAACGACAGGGGCGCCAGCACGTAACTGGCCCATGGAATGCCGGTCATCTCCGCCACCAGCGGCCCCGCATAGTTCAACTCTCCCAGCAGCATCAGGTCGGCGCGTACCGGTTGAGTCACCGCATCGAGCAGATCATCGTAGGTCTGGCGCAGTGCCGGAAAAAGGAAGTTGCGCAGCCCGCGCTCCGTGCCCTTCTTTACGTCGTAGATCATTTCCACGAGGGCGCTGTTCTTGGGGTCGATATCCGGGCGCACGTTGTGAAACTCAAGACCCAGCGGCACGATCTTCGGTTCATAGAGGCGGGGCACGGCCATGATCGGAACATGCCCGCGCCGCTTAAGTTCAAGCGCGATCGCAATCAGCGGATTGATGTCGCCGAAGGTGCCGATGTTGGAGAGAACGATGCGCACGTTTAGGCCCCGATGCCTGTTGAAGCTGCCTTATGCAGGGTAAAGCATGGGGCCAGATGATCTGCGGCCCGAGCGGCCTCCTGGACGTCTAACCAGCAGCAAAGTGTTATTCTTCACCCGTCACTTATGGAGCCAGTCCCATGTTCGTCTTGAAAAGCTTTAAACGCCAAGCCCGGCCGGTCAGCGCCGCGGCCGCGCTCGTCTTCGCTTTATCCCTGCCTTCGATGGCTGTTGCCCAGCAGCCTTATCGCGTTATCGATCACTGGAAGCTTGGCGGCGACGGTGGCTGGGACTACTTGATTGCCGATTCTTCAGCGCACCGGCTCTACATCACGCATGGGCCGCGCGTCGAGGTACTCGATACCCAGACAGGCAAACCGATCGGCGCGATTACCGGTTTGCATGGAACGCATGGAGTGGCCCTCGATACTTCCGGCAAGTTTGGATACATCTCCGACGGCGGCGGCAATGCTGTTGTGGTTTTCGATCGCTCCTCGCTCGCTACGGTTG
>VFSW01007372.1_pt1 | contig 15958 bp, 13 predicted proteins | sample 5358111 | NCBI WGS metagenome assembly VFSW01 (sample SAMN11554181, study PRJNA540505) | mine drainage metagenome | isolation source: sediment from site ElyBrook_90M | place: USA: Ely Copper Mine, Vershire, VT | collected 2017 | reverse complement strand
TCGATCGCACGGAACAAGACCCTATCGCCTGATGCCCTCCAGGCCATCGATGTGCCCGTGCCATCGCTGGACGCCCAAGAGTGGTTCGAAAAGCTGCGGACGAAAGTCGCAGCACTCCGCACCCACCAAGCCGCGATTTCCGCCGATGTTGACGCGTTGCTGCCGGCCATGCTCGCCCAGATATTCAACTGACCGAAAACGCCTTATGCGCATGATGGAGTGATAGCCATCTTGCATTGCGCAAAAATACGGTCCATAAATCAGACAACGGCACATCCACGAGGTTGATTCCATGGCGGCGGAGCTGAAGCGCAGAATTCTCGATACCCTTCCCCGCCAATTGATCCTGGACCTGTTGGATATGGCGGGTGCCCGAACGCTGGCAGCTCATAAACTGGTGCGTGACCAGACCGACTTGACCGGCCGCAAAGCCCGAGAGTTGGAGGGGCAGGCGCGGTTTCGCCTGATGGAAAAGGGCTTCCAGGATGTCTGCGAATTGCATGGAGCCGTAGCACTTGCCGGAAGCGTTATTCCCGGAACGGATCTTCGCTTTTTCCAGCCGTTCATGCGGTTTGGCGCGGCAGATCCCGGCCTCGTCCTTGGGTTCGCGTCCATGCCAGCACGCGCCGAAATACCGGCCAAGAACCAGTCCCGGCTGGCTGGCGTATCGCTCAACTGCCATCTCACCCCGATGCTCGATCTCGATGACAAATCCCCAAAGCCGGGCGACATCTTCGTGCTGTTCCTCGTTGCGCGCGATCCGGCCAACGCCGGCAAACTTGAGGAAGTGGCGATCGGAGTCATCGATACCGACTACAGCAGCTTCCTTTTCTACGAATCTGTTGAAAACCTTGTGGCAGGTTACGCTGAAGGCGGCCCCGCCAGCACCGAGACCCTGGAACCGCCGCCACCGCTGGTGAAGCTCAAGACCAAACGGAAGAACTTCAAACCGCCGGAAACGCCCAATCCGGACGATGAGGCAGGCAAGGGCGACGCATAAGCGTCACAGGCGACACACGGACCTTGATTCGGCCCGTTAGGATATAGTGTTATGCGCGTTGGTACCCCTGGATTCGTCCCTGGCCGCCTCACGGAGGCCAGGGCGGCACGACGGATTCCAAGCATGTCTGCGCTCGCGCGGGGGATGAGCCTCAACCCCAGCACGGTTTCCCGATGGGAAGACGGCACATCCGCGCCGGACCCGGAAGCGCTCATCAACTTGGCAAACCATCTCGGTGTTCGACCCGAGTATTTTATGCGCCCGATCCACGACAGCGGTCGCCCGGTCTTTTTGCGTTCGCTGTCATCAACCCTTGTGCGCGATCTGGATTATCAACGTGGGCAGATGCGTTGGCTGCAAGAGATCAGTCACGCCATCACCCATTACGTCGACCTGCCAGAGGTCGACGTTCCCGATGTCCTGGGCGGGATGAGCTATCGTCAGCTGCGTGACGATGACATCGAACGAATTGCGCTCGACCTGCGCCGCCATTGGCGGGCGGGCGACGGCCCGTGCCCTGACATTGTCGCGCTGTTGGAGCGGGCCGGGATTGTTGTGTCCGTGATCGAGATGGGTACGATCAAGTTGGATGGCTTGTGCAGTTGGGCACCGGAAGACGGACGACCGCATATTCTGCTCGCCAGTGACAAGATGTCCTTTCCTCGACGCCAGATGGATGCTGCCCACGAGATGGCCCACGCCCTGCTGCATCGTGCCGTCACCGCCGATGAGCTGAAGCGCGATCTGAAACTCATCGAAAGCCAGGCATTCCGTCTGGCGAGCGCGTTTTTGCTTCCCTCGACGACATATCCCATTGAGCTACAAACACCATCGCTTGCTGCCATGGTCACGGCCAAGGAGCGCTGGCGGGTGTCGATCAAGGCACAGATCAAGCGGCTATCCGATCTTGAGGTGATCCCCCCCGAATACGTCACCCATCTCTACAAACTTTATTCCGCCAAAGGCTGGTCGCGGGAAGAGCCACTCGATCGGCACTGGACGCCATCAGAACCACGCCTCGTGCGTGATGCCCTCCATCTTATCGTGGACGAAAATGTCCGATCGAAGCGGGATTTGCTGGCGCTCGAATTTACGATGTCGGCTGGCGATATCGAGAACCTTGCAGGCTTGCCAGCCGGATGGTTTTCGCACGAGCCGGCGGAGATTGTTCAACTGAAGCCAAATGCGGGAACTTCTCGGAATGAGAATGCCGAGATTTTGCAATTTTCCCCACGAAAAAATCGATAGCCCAAGTCGTTGAGAGCAGATCGGCGCCTGTCTCGTGGAACCTTAATGGATACCGGCCTGACCGGGTAACGATCACAGCCAACCCTACTCAGAGTGAGAGTGAGGACCGGGTTCCTATGACGGGTTAAGGGCCAGAGGAGAGGCCTCCGGCGCCCGTCGCGGAGATACGCGATGTCCAAACACACTGCTCGCGCCCGCACCGGCCAGGATCGGACGGGCCTTTATCAAGAAATCACTGACAAGATTATCGCCGAACTGGAGGCCGGCCGAGCGCCCTGGGTACAACCCTGGGGGACGACGGCAGCGAAGGCGCCGCTCGGCATGCCCAGGAACGCATCCACCCAGAGGCGCTACTCCGGGATCAACGTGCTCATCCTCTGGGGCGCCGTTATCGAGCACTGCTTTGCAGGCCAGAGCTGGCTGACCTTCCGCCAGGCGCTCAGCCTTGGCGGCCATGTCCGCAAGGGCGAGCGTGGCACGACCGTCGTCTATGCTGACCGCTTCACGCCGGATGACGAACGCCGGCGCGCGGCGGAGACCGGCGAGGAGGCGCAAGCCATCCCGTTCCTGAAGCGCTTCACCGTGTTCAACACCGCCCAATGCGAGGGCCTGCCGGATGAGATGACGGCAATGGCGCCTCCGGTCGAAACCGATCTGGTTCTGCCGCAGGCTGAGGCGCTGATCCGCGCAACCGGCGTAGATTTCCGGATCGGCGGGGAGCGCGCCTTCTACGATCCGCGGCATGATTTCGTGCAAGTGCCGCCCCCGCAGGCCTATTTCGAAACGATCAACTGGCACCGGACGGCCCTGCACGAAATCGGTCACGCCAGCGGCCATTCTGCGCGCCTCAACCGCGACCTTAGCGGCTCATTCGGGTCGAAGAAATACGCGTTCGAGGAACTGATCGCCGAAATTTCGGCAGCCTATCTGTGCGCCTCGCTCAGCATCACACCGACCGTGCGCCATGCCGACTATATTGGTTCGTGGCTCGACGTGCTGCGCGACGACAACCGCGCGATCGTGCGCGCCGCCAGCGCCGCGTCGAAGACAGCGGATTACATCCTGGGGTTCCAGTCGGAAACTCCCGAGGCCGACGCGGCAATCGCGGCCAACGACGAAAGGGAGGCAGCCTGATGGTGCTTTCCGCCTGCGGGGTTTCGGCCGAAACGCGGAGCCGGATATCCGTGCTTCCGCTTTTCCGGCTTTCCGGGTCTGCGGCCCTCCAAGAGTAAGAGGGCAGCGCCGGTTTCGTGACGAGGTCGGGTCGAGAGAGAGGCTTTCGGCCGCCCGTTACGGAGAAACCGACATGGCGACGACCATTCAGAAAATCACCCTCAGCGCCTCGCGCGACATCCCCTTCAACAAGCTGGTGTTGAGCCAGGCGAACGTCCGGCGCGTGAAGGCTGGCGTCTCGATCGAGGAGCTGGCCGAGGACATCGCCCGGCGCACGCTCTTGCAAGGCCTCAGCGTCCGCGCCGTCGTCGATGCCGACGGCAACGAGACCGGCATGTTCGAGGTGCCGGCCGGCGGCCGCCGCTTCCGCGCGCTGGAATTGCTGGTCAAGCAGAAGCGCCTGCCCAAGACAGCGCCGGTGCCTTGCGTCGTGCGCGACGGCGGGATCGCCGAGGAAGATTCGCTGGCCGAGAACGTCCAGCGCGTCGCCCTGCACCCGCTCGATCAGTTTCGCGCCTTCCAGGCGTTGCGTGAGAAGGGCCTGGGCGACGAAGAGATCGCGGCACGGTTTTTCGTGAATCCGACTGTGGTGAAGCAGCGCCTGCGCCTCGCCGCGGTGTCGCCCAAGCTGCTCGACATCTATGCCGAGGATGGCATGACGCTGGAGCAGTTGATGGCGTTCACCGTCACCGCTGACCACGCCCGGCAGGAGCAGGTCTGGGATTCCGTTTCGCGGAGCTACAATAAGGAGCCCTACCTGATCCGCCGGCAGCTCACCGAGGGTGCTGTCCGGGCGTCCGACCCGCGCGCACTCTTCGTCGGCGCCGACACCTACGAGGCGGCGGGTGGCGTGGTTATGCGCGATCTGTTCCAGCACGATGACGGCGGCTGGCTCCAGGACCCTGCGCTGCTCGATCGGCTGGTGACCGAGAAGCTCCAGGCCGAAGCGGAGGCCTTGCGCGATGAAGGCTGGAAGTGGATCGCAGTGGCGACCGACTTCCCCTACGGCCATAGCGCCGGTTTGCGGCGCCTGGTCGGCGAGACCACCGAACTCACCGAGGAGGAGGCGGCCAGCTTCGAGGCGCTGCACAACGAGTATGAGACGCTGGAGGCCGAGCACGCTGGCGGCAACGACTTGCCCGAGGCGGTCGATCAGCGGCTCAGCGAGATCGAGACCGCCATGGCGGCATTCGAAAACCGGCCGATCCGGTTCGATCCCGCCGACATCGCCCGCGCCGGCGTCTTCGTCAGCATCGATAGTGACGGTGCGTTGCGCGTCGAGCGCGGGTTCGTCCGACCCGAGGACGAAGCACCTGTCGCGCAGGTTCGGACCCAGCCTGACGACACGCCGGAGCTGACCAGCACGGATATCCCGGTCCAGCGCGCGGTCATCACCATCGGCGGCGCACCGTCTGCATCTGAACCCGAGGCACCGGAGGAGGAGGATACCATCCGGCCGCTGTCCGACCGGTTGGTGACCGAGCTGACCGCCCATCGCACCCTGGCGCTGCGCGACGGCGTGGCGAACGACCCGCAGGTGGCGTTCCAGGCGGTGCTTCACGCCCTCTGCCTGAACGCCTTCTACCGCTACGCCGCCAGCACCTGCCTGGAGATCACGGCGAAGCAGTCCGGTTTCTCGGCACAGGCGCCCGGCCTGGCCGAGACCGCCTCCGCCAAGTCGATCGACGTCCGCCACGCGCAATGGGCCAAGCAGTTGCCGGAAACACCGGCCGATCTGTGGGACACTCTGACGGCGTTCGACAGCGGCAGCCAGGCCGCGCTGCTCGCTCACTGCGCGTCGCTCACCGTCAACTTGGTGAAGGAGCCATGGAATCGCCGGCCGGACGCGTTTGCCCATGGTGACCAGCTCGCCCGGGCCGTCAGTCTCGACATGGTGGCCGCTGGCTGGAAGCCGACCGTCGATAATTATCTCGGCCGGGTGCCGAAGGCCCGCATCCTGGAAGCCGTGCGCGAGGCGAAAGGCGAGCACTCCACGCAGCTCATCGACCACCTGAAGAAGGCCGAAATGGCCAAGGAGGCCGAACGACTGCTGGACGGCACCGGCTGGCTGCCGGAGCCGCTGCGCCTCGCCGGGTCCGAGCCGGCGGTTACCGAACCGGCCGGTGAGACGGAGACCCTGCCGGATTTCCTTGCCGGTGACGAGGATGATGCCGGCACCGCCGACTCCGAGGAGCCTGAGCCGCACGCCATCGCGGCGGAATAGTCCCCAACAGCGGGGCGGCTTCGGCCGCCCCGCATCCGTTTCCCGATCCAATTCCATCCAGCAGCCCGGCCATCGCACCGGGTTTTCTCCTGTGGAGGTCTGACATGACCGATTGCGAACCCACCCCCGTCCCGGCGCTCGATTTCGCCGCCTGGGATCGGCAAGAGCGCGAGCATTCCAGCCGTGCCGACGAATTGCTGCCGGCAAACAAAACCGCCCTTTTCGACGCGCTCGCTGCCGCGGACATCACCGCTGTCGTCGTAACGTTCGACGGATACGGCGATAGCGGCCAGATCGAGAATATCGAAGCCAAAGCCGGCGATGAAATCGTCACACTGCCGCCCGGCGAAATCGAGATAGCGCGCCCAGTGTGGGGCCGCAACGACATCGACCGGCAGAGCCTGTCGATCCACGATGCCATCGAGGCGCTGGTCTACAGCTTCCTCGGCCAAACCCATGATGGCTGGGAGAACAGCGACGGCGCCTATGGTGACTTCACTTTCGACGTCGCCGACCGGACCATCACGCTCGACTACAATGAGCGGCGTATGGAATCCGATTACTCCCAGCATGTGTTTTGAGGAGGCGGCGATGGGACATTGCTATCACCATGCGCTTTCCTCGGTGAAGAAATGGGGCGGCACTGCTGAAGACTATCTGCAAATTCACCAGTGGTTCGACGAGTCGAAGACCCTCACTGCCGACTTTCGCCACCGCGCGCTGCGCCACCACGCTGAAGGCATCTTCATGCTGGAGCGATTTTTCGGAACGACGATCACCATCTCGACCGGCCGCGTCGTACCGGTGCGGCTGATCGGCGAGCAGCATGTCCGCGAGGATCTCGGCTTCATTCCGAGCTTCGCGGACTGGGTGCACTGCATCCGACCGGAACCCTGGATGGGCCGAGCCCAGCCGATCCATCGCGACGTCGATCCGTTCGCCGCCGCCGTCTGATTTTTCCCTTCCCCAATCGCTACGAAGCCCGGCCATCGCGTCGGGCTTCGTCGTTTCAGGAGCCCCGCAATGGCCGATTTCTACACCCACTTCTCGTGCCTGCTCGACGTCGGCAGCCCGGACAACGCCGCTCACGCGCTTGACCTCTACCAAGCCTTCATGGAGGAGGCCGCCCGCGAGGAACCGCCCTCAGAAGGTTTCCTTCTGTCGGTCCAGCCGGAGCTTGGCGCAACAAAACTCTGGCTTCATGACGACGCTACCGGCGATCCGCAGCAGGCGATCGATTTCGTGCTGCGCTGCGCCGAGGCGTTCGCGCTCACCGGGCGCTGGGGTTTCCAATGGGCAAATACTTGCTCGCGCCCGCGGATCGACGCCTTCGGGGGTGGCGCGCATGTCCTCGATCTTGCGAAGCGCACGACAGTTGCCTGGACCGATACGAATGGCTGGCTGGCGCGCACACTGACGCCCGCCCGCAGGAAAGGAGGTGCGCGATGAGCATCCCCGATCATGCCCGTGCGAATTTCCAGACCTTGTTGAGGGCTGCGGAGGAAAACAATCTCGCGCTCATGGAATGCGCCGACGCGATGACCGGCGAGGCCCGATACGTCATTTGTGCGGTCGGCCGCGACGGCGCCGATTATGTGTTCACGCCATTTGGGCATCTGGCCGACGGCAACCCCTATGACGCCTATATCCCGCCGTCCGAGACCCTGCCACCGCGATCATCAACCTGATCCTGTCGCGGGCTGACCTGTCTGGGCGCGGCGTTTCGCGGGTCAACGGACAAGCCGTTCCTGCATCGCCCGGCTTGCGATGCGTGACCCACGAAGCCTTGCCGCGCCCGGTCGCCAGTCCGCCGCGACAGGCAGATCAGGAGGTGACGAGCGATGTGCAGGGTTCTCAACAAGCATAAAACCGTCGTGCCGGCTGGAGCCGTCTATATCGGCCGCGGCAGCAAATGGGGAAATCCGTTCCGCATCGGCGCGGATGGCGACCGCGCCATCATCATCGCGAAACACGAAAGCTGGTTGCGCGACCAGCATCACCTTCTGCGGGCGCTCGACGAGTTGCGTGGCTGCGATCTCGTCTGCTTCTGCGCGCCGCTCGCCTGTCATGGCGATTTGCTGCTGTGGCTCGCCAACGCCTCGCGCGACGAGCGGATCACATGGTGGCGCGGACTGACCACACTGGATCGCCGTAAGGGCGCGTGACGCCATCCGGCATACCCGGCGCCTGTCAGAGTCAGAGGACGGCCGGGACGGGTTTGAGCCGGTTGGGGTCGAGAGAGCGCCCCTCGGTTGGATCCGTTCCCGCTCTCCCGAGGTTCCCGAATGCCAAGTTTTGCCAGCAACGCGCTCGCGGCGACGCCGATCGCCGCCGCTCCGACCAACCCTGAGCCGGCCGCCGCCATCGCCGCAGCCGCGCGCCTGCTTCTCCCCGATCTCGAACGCGGCTGCCGCATCGATGCGGTCATATTACGCGCCGCGATGGAGCACGCCTTCGGCGGCTCCGACGCGGAAGGAACATGGGACTGGAAGACCGCCTACGATTCCTGTGAGGCGGCGACGGTTCTGTTCCTGCGCAAATTCGGCCCGGCTATGCGCGCCAGGGGCGCGTCGCCCGCCGCCATGCTGCCGATGCTGGCCAAGATCGGCGGACTTCTGCCTACGCATACGCGCCGCTCCGAGGAGAGCCAGGCGCTCCAGCAATTCTCGACGCCGATCATGCTCGGTCTCGCGGCCAGCACCGCCGCTGCGATCACGCCGGCAGACCTGGTGCTGGAGCCATCGGCCGGGACGGGCCTGCTCGCCATCCTCGCCGAGCTGGCGGGCGGCGCTCTCGTGCTCAACGAGCTGGCGGATACCCGTGCCGGGTTGTTGACCCACCTCTTTCCAGGCGTCCCCGTTACCCGCTTCGACGCGGCGCAGATCGATGACCATCTTAGCGCCGGCGTCAGCCCCAGCGTGGTGCTGATGAACCCGCCATTCTCGGCGATGGCCCATGTCGATCGCCGCATGGCCGACACCACCCTCCGCCACGTCAGCTCGGCCCTGGCACGCCTCGTCGATGGTGGCCGCCTGGTCGCCATCACCGGGGCAAACTTCGCGCCGGACAATCCGACCTGGACGGATGCTTTCATCCAGCTTCAGGAGCACGGCCGTGTGGTGTTCTCGGCTGCCATCGATGGCGCGGTCTACGCCAAGCACGGCACGACCATCGACACGCGCCTGACCGTGATCGACAAGCAGCCCGCCGACGAGCGATGCAAATTCCCAGCATTGCCGGGGATGGCGCCAGACGCCGTCACGCTGTTGGACTGGGTGCTGCGGCATGTCCCGGCGCGGCAGCCGATCGCTTGCGCCGATGTGGCTCCCGCTGTGTCCCGTAACGTCATGCCTCGGACGTTGCGCGGCACCACCGTCCGCCCATCGTCCCTTCCGGCTGTTGCAGTCGCGGCCGAGTCCATCGAACTCGCCTACGAGACCTTGGATTGGCAGCCGGCCGAGAGCGGACGCATCACCGAGGCGCTTTATGAAGAATACGGATTGCAGACGATCCGTATTCCCGACTCTCAGGCGCATCCCACCAAGCTGGTGCAGTCCGTGGCGATGGCGTCGGTCGCTGCTCCGAAGCCCGCCTATCGTCCCCATCTGCCGCCCGCGATCATCTCGGGCGGATTGCTCTCGGATGCCCAGCTTGAGAGCGTCATCTATGCCGGCGAGGCCCACTGCGGTCACCTCGCCGGATCGTGGAAGGTCGATGAGACCTTCGATATCGTTTCGGCCGCGGCCGACGACGCGGAAAATGCGGTGCGATTCCGCCGAGGCTGGTTTCTCGGCGACGGCACCGGCGCCGGCAAGGGTCGCCAGGTCGCCGGCATCCTGCTCGACAACTGGCTGAAGGGCCGCCGCCGCGCTGTCTGGGTCTCTAAATCGGACAAGCTGATCGAGGACGCGCAACGCGACTGGTCCGCGCTCGGCCAGGAACGGCTACTGGTCACGCCGCTGTCGCGCTTCCGCCAAGGCACGCAGATCCGGCTGGATCAGGGCATCCTATTTACGACCTACGCCACGCTACGCAGCGATGGGCGCGACGCGAAGGTTTCGCGCGTGCGGCAGATCGTCGATTGGTTGGGCGCCGATTTCGACGGGGTCATCATCTTCGACGAGAGCCATGCCATGCAGAACGCCGCTGGCAATAAAGGCGAACGCGGCGACCAGGCCGCCTCGCAGCAAGGGCGCGCCGGCCTGCGCCTGCAACACGCACTGCCGAACGCGCGCATCGTCTATGTGTCCGCGACTGGCGCCACCACGGTTCACAATCTCGCCTATGCGCAGCGGCTTGGGCTCTGGGGCGGCGAGGATTTTCCGTTCGCCACGCGCGCCGAGTTTGTCGAGGCGATCGAGGCCGGTGGCGTCGCGGCGATGGAGGTGCTGGCGCGCGACCTCCGGGCGCTCGGCCTCTATGCAGCACGGTCGCTCAGCTACGAGGGCGTCGAATATGATCTGGTCGAACACCAACTCACCGACGAGCAAATCCGCATTTACGATTCCTACGCTGGCGCCTTCGGCATCATTCACAACAATCTCGACGCGGCGCTGAAGGCGACCAATGTCACGGGTGACACCGGCACGCTGAATGCCCAGGCAAAATCCGCTGCTCGCTCCGCATTCGAGAGCGCGAAGCAGCGCTTTTTCAATCACCTGATCACAGCGATGAAGACGCCGTCGCTGATCGAAGCGGTCGATCGCGACCTCGCTTCCGGCCATGCCGCGGTCATCCAGATTGTCTCGACCGGCGAGGCGCTGATGGAGCGCCGACTTGCGGAAATCCCCACCGAGGAATGGGGCGATGTCCAGGTCGACATCACGCCGCGCGAGTACGTTCTGGATTATTTGGCGCACTCGTTCCCGACGCAGCTTTTCGAGCCGTTCACCGACAGCGAGGGCAATCTCTGCTCGCGCCCGGTTTATCGCGACGGCCAGACGGTGCAGAGCCGCGACGCCGTCGCGCGCCGGGATCGGCTGATCGAGAAACTGGCATCGCTGCCGCCGGTGCATGGCGCGCTCGATCAGATCGTTCAGCGCTTCGGCACCGACATGGTGGCCGAGGTAACCGGCCGCTCGCGGCGAATCATCCGCAAGACCGGCTCGGATGGCATCGACCGCCTCGTCGTCGAGAACCGCGCCGCCTCCGCCAATCTCGGCGAGACGCAGGCGTTCATGGACGACGCCAAACGCATCCTCGTGTTCTCCGATGCCGGTGGCACGGGCCGGAGCTACCACGCCGAACTTTCAGCGAAGAACCGCCGTCTCCGCGTGCATTATCTGCTGGAGGCCGGATGGAAGGCGGATGCCGCCATCCAGGGGCTGGGGCGGACGAACCGGACCAACCAGGCCCAACCACCCCTGTTCCGGCCGATCGCCACGAACGTCAAGGCCGAAAAGCGCTTCCTCAGCACCATCGCCCGCCGGCTCGATACGTTGGGCGCCATCACCAAGGGGCAGCGCCAGACGGGCGGCCAGGGCCTGTTCCGCCCCGAGGACAATCTGGAAAGCCCCTATGCACGCGACGCACTGCGCCAGCTCTATCTGCTGCTGGTCGCGGGCAAGGTCGAAGGCTGCACCCTCCAAAAGTTCGAGGACGCGACGGGGCTGAAGCTCCTGGACGCCAACGGCATCCGCGATGAGCTGCCGCCGATCACGACATTCCTCAACCGTCTGCTGGCACTGACCATCGATCTGCAAAACATCCTGTTTACCGCCTTCGAGCAATTGCTCACGGCTCGCATTGAAGGCGCGATGGCCAGCGGCACTTACGATATCGGGCTGGAAACCCTGACCGCCGAGAGCTTCATCGTCACGGGTCGACGGACGATCTACACCCATCCCGGCACATCCGCGGAAACCCGGCTGCTGACCATCACGCAGCGGGAGCGCAATCGCCCGGTTACACTGGACCAGGCGCTGGAGCGGCTTACCGACAAGCGTGCCGTGCTGCTGATGAACACACAGTCGGGCCGCGCCGCCGTGCAGGTTCCGGCGTCCAGCGTGATGCTCGACGATGGCGAGGTCGAACGCCGCGTGCGGCTCATTCGGCCGATGGAACATCCGGCCTTGCCGCTGGCGATGATGCCGCAGACCCAGTGGCGCGAGGCCGACCGGGAAAGCTTTGCCCCGGCGTGGGAGGCTGAAATCGTGCAGGTGCCGGAATTTACGGACAGCGAGATCCACATCGTTGCCGGCCTGCTGCTTCCGATCTGGAAGCGCCTGCCGAATGAATCCTCGCGGGTCTATCGGCTACAGACCGACGCTGGCGAGCGGATCATCGGGCGCCGCGTCTCACCCGCCTGGGTCGCCACTGCGCTCGACGTCGACACGCCGACTTTATCGGCCGACAACGCCTTCACCACGCTGATGGACGGCAAAACGATCCTCGATCTCTCCGAGGGGCTTCAGCTTCGTCGCGTCCGCGTCATGGGCACCAACCGCATCGAACTGACCGGCTTCACCGACCAGATGCGCGATCGGCTCCGCGCCTATGGCCTGTTCCATGAGATCATCTCCTGGAAGCTGCGCATGTTCGTGCCGACCGACACCAGCGGCCCAGCCATCCTGGCGAAATTGCTGGAGCGCTATCCGCTGGAGCGCATTGCCGAACGGGCGGCCGCGTAGCCATGCGCAATCAAGCCGCCGATCTGGCCCACCGTCTCGCGCGCGATGCCGAGGCGGTGTGCCGCCACTACCTCCCCAACGGCCGACGAGAAGGCCGCTACTGGCTGGTGGGCGATGTCCGCAACACGCCAGGGCGATCCCTGTTCGTGCGGCTGCGAGGGCCGGAGTCCGGCAAAGGCGCCGCTGGCAAATGGACCGACGGGGCAACCGGCGAGCATGGCGATCTGCTCGACATCATCCGCGAAAGCTGCGGCCTCGCCGATTTCTCCGGCGTCGCCGATGAAGCACGGCGCTTTCTGAGCCTGCCACGACCTGAGCCGGCACCAGACCATGGGCGACCGTCATCGTCAGCGCCGGCAGGATCGCCGGAATCGGCAAAGCGGCTCTTCGCAATGTCTCAGCCGATTTCGGGCACAATCGTAGAAACGTACTTACGCCGACGCGGCATCACGGCTTTGCACGGAACCGGAAACCTCCGCTTCCATCCACGCTGCTACTACCGGCCCGATCCGGACTCGCCGGCCGAGACCTGGCCGGCGATGATCGCCGCTGTTACCGACCGCGCCGGCACGATCACCGGCGCGCACCGCACCTGGCTCGACCCGTCGGGGCGGGACAAGGCGCCGATCGACACGCCGAGGCGGGCGATGGGCCAGCTCCTCGGCAATGCCGTCCGGTTCGGCATGGCGCACGATGTCATGGCGGCTGGCGAGGGCATCGAGACCATTCTGTCGCTTCGATGCGTCATGCCGACCATGCCAATGATAGCCGCGCTCTCGGCCGCACACCTGGCCGCCATCCTGTTCCCCCGGACGCTGCGCCGCCTCTACATCGCCCGCGACAACGATCCGGCCGGCGATGGCGCGGTGGCAAACCTGATCGACCGCAGCCGCGAGGCCGGGATCGAGGCGATCACGCTGTCACCCCGGCTGGGCGACTTCAACGAGGATCTCCGCGCGTTCGGAATCGATGCTCTACGGGCAGCGATCAGGGTGCAGATCGTCCCGGAGGACGTCCTTCGCTTCACTGCGTCGGAGTCTTCCGGCACGGCGGCTGGGTTGTGCGGCGGCGCCGGCGTTCTGTCGCATCCGGTCGCAGGGTAGCCGCCAGCCAATCGTCGGAGAGGACCGCGCCCACGGCCTTCTGAGAGGGCGATCGGGCAGCAAGCGGCCCGGACAAGCAATGGCGGATGGCCGGCTATTTTCCGCCGGCGGCCCAAGAGGGGCCGCCTTTGCATCGCGAAGCAAAATAGCCGGCATCCGCCATCCTCCGCTGCGCTTCGGCCCTCCGCTTCGCTGCGGGTGCAGGTCCGGTCCGCCCGCCGCCTTCGTCGCCATGAAGGCCGCGATGGGCGCGGTCGATCCGACGAAGGGCAGCATCCCATGACGACCGAATACGACGACACCAGCTTCGAGCCACCGCACACCTCTTCCCCGACCGATCAGGTCCTCACCGAACTCCAGCTTTACGGCTACCGCCCGTTCCAGGACGAACCCGACCCGAGACCAATGCCCGACGCACAGATCGTCGCCGGCGCGGTGGCCGACATCTTCGACGCGCTGGCGGTAGCGCTGGGTGACACACGCCTCGAACCCGATCTCGAAGACCTGCTGTGGTCGACGGTCAATCTCTTCCACCGCGCCATCGGCCGGATCGAACGCGAACTCGACGACAATGAGCAGGCGCAGAAACGCAGCCAGCGAGAACAGGATGGCTCGGAAATCCGCTCGGTCGAGCTGGAACGCCTGACATTGGAAGGGCAGACGCTGATCGAACGGCGCGACAGCATGGAATTCTTCCGCGACCAGGCCGCCGACCAGTTCGAGCGCCACACACACTCCGCCTGGCGGCCGCGCGCAGGATCGATGGTCAACCACCGCACGCTGACCTCGGCCATGATCGACAGCCGCGACTTCCTCGCCGCAAAGCGCCGGGCCGAGACCGAGGTGCTGGTGCCGGCCGGCCCGAAGATCGCCGTCACCGGCGGCCTCGACTTCAACGACCATCGCCTGATCTGGGACAAGCTCGACCGGGTCCACGCCAAGCACCCCGACATGGTGTTGCTGCACGGCGGCTCACCGAAGGGCGCCGAGCGCATCGCTGCCAAATGGGCCGACCACCGCAAGGTGCCACAAATCGCCTTCAAGCCCGACTGGACCAGGCACGCCAAGGCCGCGCCGTTCAAACGCAACGACGCGATGCTGGAAGTGCTGCCGATCGGGGTCATGGTGTTTCCCGGCACCGGCATTCAGGACAACTTGGCCGACAAGGCCAAGAAGCTCGGCATCCCAGTCTGGAAATTCGGGAACAGCGGCGCGTGAGCGCCGCCTTCTCCAGAAGCGGCTTCAAGCAACGCGAGTGAGTAGCCGGTTGCCTCGCAACGACAGCAACCAAACCGCCGCAGTGAAGCCAGTCGCTCGCGCGATGATTGCTGACCCGATACGTGGTTCCAAAAGATCGCGCAGAATAGTCGCCAAATCGCGCAGCCTTATTCCACGAACCCGGATAGTTGTCTTATGCGGAACGACTTCGGCCACGTCGTCATCAGCCCAACGATTGATGTATGCGGCCACCGCCCGCGCAGAACGCCGGTGCCGCGTCCTATTGGTTTCGATGACATAGTCGCGTGGCGTTCCGCGACTGGTCGAGGATGGATTGCGTTCGGTCAATTTGGTCTCCTGTAAGGTCGATGTCGTTGGTATGGCCCCGATCAATCATCGGAAAGACCGCCGGGGAATTCAGTGCGCCACGCGGCTTCAATCGCCTCCGCCTCATCAAGCAAACTACGCAACCTGCCTGATCGGTGAGCGGCCACCATCAATGCAAGAAGTCGGGCACGAGGCACGGCTAACGGCCGAGCACCAACTGTTCCAGGAGGCCGCTTAGCAACCCGCAGCGAATCCAAAGAGATGCCAGTGAGACGGCTCAGTCGTGTCAGGGACCCCCTCGTCTGACCGTGCAACTCACGTGCAACCGCTTGCACAACCGTCGGCGCGCCTGCCGCAACTCTGGATGTTTGCCTTCTGGGGGTCGCTCGGATGGCCATGCGTTATTTGTACCGCCTAACTTTTTAGGCGTCAAGAAGTACGTGCTTGATGCTGTTTGCCGATCCTGATGCTGCCAGAACCACCCCGCTCCCATCGGCGCTGATCCTTGGTCCGGCCCAGGGCCTGACGCCATCAACCCGTGAAGGGTCCGCTACGCGCGCGTGCGGCCTCTCCGGCTGCGCCTGCGCGGTGATTGCGGCCCTGGGCCGGACACATCGGGCGCCTGTCGCGCGGGGATGGTCCCCGCCTCCAAGACAGGAGCCGGAACGATGTCGCAAGCCCTTTCGATCGCTCATGCCCGCGGCTGGAATCTCGCCACCACCTTGATGGTCTGCATCACCGTCTTTCACGCCGGAAACGGCGAATACGGCGTCATGCCCTCTGCCGAATATGACGGCGACCCCGCCACCATCATCCATGAATTCGATCCCTTTCAGACCTGAAAGGGCGCCGATCACATCCGGCGGCGACGGGAATCCACAATCGATTTTCCGCTGCCGCCCTCCATTGCCTTCGGCTATATTCAACCCCGCGCCGTGGTGGTGGTGGAAGGCGCAACCCTTGGCCTTTTTGTCACGGAGATATCCACCATGCTCATCATCGGACTCGTCCTCAGCGTCTTCGGCATCGGCTTCTT
>VFSW01007371.1_pt1 | contig 15959 bp, 16 predicted proteins | sample 5358111 | NCBI WGS metagenome assembly VFSW01 (sample SAMN11554181, study PRJNA540505) | mine drainage metagenome | isolation source: sediment from site ElyBrook_90M | place: USA: Ely Copper Mine, Vershire, VT | collected 2017 | reverse complement strand
GACTTGTACTTGTATTTGGTTTGTTATTTGTTGTTTTGTTTGTGTTGGGAAAGAATCTGTCAGAGACATCTTCCAGCTATAGAATCGCGATCATTACACCTGCGATCCATCCTAGCCTCGAAGCTATCGAACGAGGGTTTAAAGAAAAATGTGAGCAAACGCTTCAAAAACCCTGCGTATTTAAAACGTTTAATGCTCAAGGGAGTAAAACTCTTTTGCACGCAGAAATCGATGAAGCAGGGAGGGGGAATTTCGATCTCGTTTTTACGATCGCCGCTACGCCGGCTCACATGTGTAAGGAACTGTTTGAGAAAAAGGGTGTACATATACCGATTGTTTTCACGGCTGTTTCTCGGCCCGGTGATGTTGGTTTAAAAGCTGAAAAAAATATCACGGGTGTACAAGAGCCGGTCTACTTTGAGCGTATCCTTTCGGCGCTTCCGCTTTTGGAGAAGAAAATCCATAAAATTGTGCTCGTCTATGATCCCTCAACGACGGGTCTGCAAAAAGATCGGGACGAGGTGGCAGCTCTACTCGCAGCTAAGGGGATAGAACTCGATCTCGTCGAGGTTTTTCAATCGAATGAGCTCATTCATAAGGTGCCGCCGTTTCTCAATTCAGCTGATGCGGTTTTTGTTCTCAAGGATAACACCGTTGTCGCGGGGCTAGATCTTCTCGTGCGCCAATGTGATGAAAAGAATATCCCTCTCATTGCGTGTGATCTCGACTCGATCGAGCGGGGCGCTACTTATTCCTACAGCATGGAAGAGTATGCTCAAGGAGTCGAGGCGGCCAAGATCGCCTTTGAGATTTTAGAGGAGTACCATGCTCCTGGGGATATTCCCATACGGCCGGTGTCGAATGAGTTTTTTCACTGGAAAGCGCGCGATAAGGATCTTTTACAAAGGCTGCTCGCTCTATGATCACATATTTTTATGATCTATTGATCTTGTTGCCGCTCATCTTCGGAGCCTATCTGTCGATGGCACTCATGAAGCTTCCTGACTTAAGTTTGGAGAGCGCCTTCGTCTTCGGAGGCGCTGCAGCTGCAGCCACGATCGCCCTCGGACTTCCGCCTCTCTTACAAGTGAGTGTCTGTATGCTCACGGCATTGGCGGCGGGGAGTATGGTGGGCGGTATGACCTCTCTTCTGTATCAGAGGGCAGGCCTTCCTTTTTTGCTTTCCGCTATCCTATGCAATGGCCTTTTCCATGGGATCATCCAGGCTGTGATGGGAGCGCCGCTCCTCACGTTTCAGGGGCCGCTCAAAAGTTTCGCGCCGTTTCCCATTTTATATGCGGAGCTGCTTCTTCTTGGAGTCGTGGGACTGATCCTGTTTTTGATGATTCGTGCTGGGTTGAAGAGACAGATGGGATATGCTTTGGCCATCTATGGGGATAATCCTTCTTTCTTAGAGCGTTATAACATCTCCAGTCGCTATGTCGTGATCTTGGGTTCTATGATAGCGAGCGGTCTGGCCGGAGTGTCGGGATTTTTATTTGCGCAGAGCGGGGGATTTGTCGACATGACGATGGGATATGGGATCGTTCTTCTCACCATCACAGCGCTCATTTTAGGCAAAAAATTGGTTCGATCTAATCGCCCGACAGTGAAAATCCCCCTCATCGGTGCTGCGATCTATTTTCTTCTCCAGCAACTTCTTTTGCAGTCAGGGATCAACCTGAAATATTTCAACACGTTCCAAGCGATGATTGTTCTAACGGCTCTTCTTCTCATGGGACGGAAAAAAACCGACAACGAAACCGATCTTTTAGGAGTTTGAAATGTTACAAATTAAGGATCTTAATTTCGATATCGGGGATAAGCCTTTTTTCAAAAATCTCTCCTTCTCTTTGGAGCGGGGAAGGCTCCATTTTCTCAAAGGAAAAAACGGTGCGGGAAAGACGACACTGTTTCGAGCGCTGACAGAACAAATTCTTCCTCAGGAAAAGATCCGCCATGTGGCTCAGGATGTGCAGAAGATGATCGCAGGGCAATTTACTTTTGAGGAAAACCTCAAATTTGCTGCTTTTGGCCTGCGGCCCTCTTTCTGGAGGCGACCTGATGCCTCTGTTTTTGTTCCTTCTTTTATCGAGGAGTTTGGGATTGGCCTCCAGACACCCGTCCATCTTTTATCCGGCGGGCAAAAACAGATCTTGTCTCTTTTGATGGCCCTCCAAAAGCCAGCGACGCTACTTCTGCTCGATGAGCCCACCGCTGCGCTCGATACGGCCAATAGCTATTTGGTGATGGCGTTCTTGCGACAGCTTTCGGAGCGAGAGGGGATGACGCTCTTTGTGATCTGTCACGATGATGATTTGATGGAGCAGTATGTGACGGGACGGGTTATGACTCTATCCTTGGGGCGTGTTTTCTAGGGCTCTTTGGAGGGCTTCATCGATGCCCATCGGCTCAAAGGGAAAGAGAAGTTTTGCTTGGATATCATGGGCCACGGTGGCGCAGCGAAGGCTTTCTACGAGTTTCATGCCCACTCGAAAATGGTAGGGTGTCACGAGTGCTATCCACAGCCCTGATAAAAAAGGTGTGAGAAAAGGGACAGAGATCATCTTCCGTTTGAGATGTCTCACGTTCGCATAGCGTTCCATGAGCTGGCCATAGGTGACGACGTCTTTTCCGCCGATTTCTAATGTTAAGCTGTCGCCCACGGGCAGATAGAGTGCAAGGGTGAGATAACGGATCACATCCGTGATGCTAATGGGTTGAGTGGGTACGTGGACCCACCTGGGCAAAATCATGAAGGGAAGTCGTTCGACGAGCTTTTTTAAAAGCTCAAAAGAAAAGCTTCCCTTTCCGATGATGATCGAGGCTCTAAATTCGATGACTTCTATATTGGACGTGCGAAGAATGTCTCCGACTTCGTGACGACTTTTCAAATGCTTAGATAGCTTGTGATGATCGTCTCCGAGACCTCCCAGATAGATGATGCGATGGACTCCGCGCTCTTTGGCGGCTTTAGCAAAACATGTCGCGTAAAGGCGGTCTCGCTTGGAAAAATCTCCCCTTTCTTCCATCGCATGGACGAGATAGTAAGCCATATCGATCCCTGCCATGGTCCGCCTCAGAAAGGGTAAGTCATCGAGATTTCCCTGAACCCAGGTCACATTTTCTTCGGAAAGAGGAGGATGACGGCTGACGCAGACGATCTCATGTCCCATTTTCTGTAGGAGAGAAAGGAGATTGCGGCCGACGTAACCCGTAGCACCCGTTAACAGTATGCGCATATTTGAAAATTATACTATCATCTAATTATGGCCTACGCAACTTTTGCAGCAGGATGTTTTTGGGGCGTGGAGGCTGCTTTTCGCACGCGGCCAGGTGTTCTCGATGTCGTGGTAGGGTATACCGGCGGCTCCACAGAAAATCCTACATATGAAGAGGTCTGCACCGGTGATACGGGGCATGCAGAAGCTGTTCGCGTCGAATATGATCCACAAAAAGTTACGTATGAGCAGCTGTTAGACTTTTTTTTCACCATCCACGATCCGACGACGAGAAATCGGCAAGGGCCTGATATCGGTTCGCAGTACCGATCAGCCATCTTCTATCACACGCCCGAGCAGGAGAGGGAGGCCAGGGCGCTTATCAAAGGAAAAATTGTCACTGAAATCGCCCCAGCCGGGCCCTTCTACAAAGCTGAAGAATACCACCAGCGTTATCACGAAAAACACGGCGGCAGCTGTAGTATTTAATTAGCAAGCATCTCAGCGAGCTGGAAGCAGTTGCCATCGGCATCACGGACCATTTGTAACTTCACATGGCCGGGGATTTCTTGGATTTTGCCGAGACATTGAGCGCCTTTTTGGAGGAAAGTTTCTACAACTTTTTCGATGTCGTTGACGGTGAAGGTCACAACGGCGTTGGAACCAGCGGCCACAGTGGGTTCTTGTTGCGCCTGGGCAATCCCCAGTCTAGCGCCGCCGTCAACACCTTCTAGCTCTGCCCACCCCATTTGCTCATGCATGTCTTTGAGTTTCAGACCGACAACTTCGGTGTAGAATTTAACGGCTTGTTTGAGGTCTTTCACTACGATCCAGGCGAGATTCATCGATTTTGCTGACATAATTAGCTCCTTTTTTTATAATTTTCGCATGGACGCAACAATAGATCAAGATTTTGTTATCGATAGACTTTCCCATTATGAGATGGTGGTCCCAGAAAAATCTCTGGCTCCCCGGTCTTTGCAGGTGCGGGCTTATAAAGAATTATATGCCTATGACGAGATGTATAAACTTCTTCAAAAAGCCGCTACCTATTGGGACAATTTTTTTATTTACACTCAGGTTACCGCCGAGCAGCCGTCCTTAGATAAATGGGAGTTTATTCCCTATACGAGAGATTCCTACGCGTGGACGCAGCAGATATCGGTGCTTTGGGCTGTGATTCAGGGCGCCTCTGTCCAAAGTCCTGAGCAGCGAAAAACAACTCTCGAAGATTATCAAGGCCGGATTTCACAGATCTCTTCCCCTCAAAAACTGTCGGGCACAGATGCCTTTTGCAAGCCTGAAGTGATCGAGCGCCAACGGGTCATCTCTGGAAAAACGGTCGAGGTGCTATTCAACTATGCTCCGATGGGCGAAGAACATTTTCTGATCGTTCCTAAAGAGCATCGTACGGATTTTAGAGAGTTACAGGAAGGGGAGTTTGTCGAAGCTTTGCATTGGGCGGATAAAATTGTTACTCATTATGTCCACCAGGGATTCACCTGTTATCTTTACCATAAGACGGGAGCTATTGCTGGCCAAACGGTTCCTCATTGGCACTTGCATGTCGTTATCGTAAAGCCCGAGAAGGATCTCAAGGAGAAGCTGCATGTGGCTTGGCGCATGCTGGTAGGGGCACGGCCGCTTCCGCCCGCAGAACTGAGCGAGCATGTGCACAAGCTTCAGCTAGAATTGCAAGATCTATCTAAGTAGTCCTGCTAAGCTCGGGCTTTTTTGTGTAATCGGCAAACCCGATGATGTTGTTCCAGGGATCGATAACTTCTAGTGTCCAGCCCGTGGTTATTTCAAACAGTTTGCCAGAAGCAAGTTCTCTGTGGGCGTCCTTGGCACTGGCAACTTCTACCCATAACTTCGAGGGAACAGCAGGGGTGTTTTGAGTAAGGATAAGCCCTGGCTCTTCTGTTCCAATGCTCAAAAGGGCAGCTTGCATGTGGGGAAGGCGGAATTTCACCACAAATCCTAACTTTTCATAGAAGGGGATGGCTTGATCAAGGTCTCCTACTTGGAAGAAAACATTGTCAATGCCTAAAAGGTTCATCGTTTGAGATATTCCTTCACTTTGGCAAGGGAAAGTGTGTTAAAGACATCTTTTTTCGTGAGCCATCCTTTGCGTGCAATGCCGACGCCTGCGCGAACATATTCGAGATCTTCGGTGGAGTGCGCATCGGGGTTAATACAACAAAGAACGCCTTTTTCTGCCGCGCGGCGCCAATAGCGCCAATCCATATCGAGGCGCATGGGGTGGGCATTGAGCTCGATGATCTTTTTGTTGCGAGCGCAGGCGTCGATTATTTTAGGGAGGTTGATTGCGTAGGGGTCGCGCTTTAAGAGGAGGCGGCCGGTGACATGGCCCACCATGGTCGTATAAGGATTTTCGATGGCTTTGATGAGGCGGGCGGTCATGGTCTTTTCATCTAAATTAAATGAGCGGTGGATGGAGACGATCACAAAGTCGAGTTCTTTGAGAACTGAATCGGGAAAATCGAGTTTCCCATTGTTGTGGATGTCGCATTCGAGGCCGGCAAAGACATGGATCTTAGGTCTTTTTATTTTGCGGATGCGCGCAATTTGTTTAAAAAGTCGCTCTTCATCCATGCCGCTTGCTTGAAAGCTGGACTGTGAGTGATCGGAGATGCCGATATATTCCCAGCCGAGATCTTCAGCGGCGGTGACCATTTCAGAGAGGTTGTTGTGGCCGTCGGAGTCCGTCGTGTGGCAATGGAAAGCTCCGCGGATGTCTTTTTCTTCAATGAGGGTAGGGAGCTTTTTTTTAGCAGCGACTTCGAGCTCGCCGGTATCTTCGCGCAGTTCCGGAGGGATATAATTGTAGCCGAGGACAGCGTAGATCTCTTCTTCGGAGCGTGGTGTTTTTTTCAGAGGCGGCTCAAATCCGTATTCACTGAGGGACAACTTGAGTTGGTTGGCTTTTTGCCGCAGGTGGACATTGTGGTCTTTATTACCCGTCGAATAAAGGAGGGCGAAAGGATATTCCTTTTCGGATACGACACGCAGGTCGGCTTGGATGCCGTCTTTGAGACGCACGGAGGCTTTAGTAGGTCCAACGCCGAGAACCTTTGCTACCCAGGGCTGCTTTGTGAACCATTTCGTGATCTTAGCCGGCGAGGAAGATGAGACGACAAAGTCGAGATCGCCGACGGTTTCGAGTTTGCGGCGGGCACTGCCAGCTAGTTCTACTTTTTTTGTCTCTTTGAGAGAGGAGAGCTCTTTCAGGATGGGCTCTGCAATTTTGACAGCATTCCACCAAAGAAGGCGGCGGCCAAAGGTTTGTACTTTGGTGATGCCATTTAAAATGTTGGTTTGTGTTTTAGCGGCAAAACCTTTGAGCTTCGCAATTTTCCCTTCGCGGCAAGCTTTCTCTAGATCAGCGACAGTTTTGATTTTGAGCTTTGCATAGAGAACTTTGACTTTTTTGCCGCCAAGGCCGGGGATTTTGAGGATTTCCAAGAGGCCGGGTGGGATGGATTTTTTGAGCTTTTCGTAGTAGGGGAGGCGGCCTTTCTTCACCAGTAGCGTTACTTTCTCGGCGATCCCTTCTCCGATGCCGGGAAGTGTGTCGAGGCGCTCTTCGTCGATCAAAACTTCTAGATCTTCGTCGATGCTCTCTAATGTGCGCGCTGCTCTTGTATAGGCCCGAATACGAAAAGGATTTTCTCCTTTGAGCTCGAGGAGGATCGCGATTTCATCCAGGATGCGTGCCACTTCGTGTTTATCCACTAAGGATTTCTCCTTTTTTATAGAGCCAATCGCCATCTACTTTTTCAAACCAGCTTTTTTCCGTGAACGTAAAATCTTTGCCGTTTTGTCTTAAGTGGGCGGTGAAGGTGACTGTGGCGACATATTCGCCGGCATCGAACTCCTGAATGGTGAGATTTTCAAATTTCGTCGTGTCGCAAAAATGGAGGATCTCTTGGGCACGATTTTTCCCAAAATCGGGGTGCTCAGGATGCGTCGTGTGAATGATATAGTCGGGAAGGCGAAGGGCATAGGCCGCATACCGACTGCGCATGAGATCTAATGCTGTGGGTGGTGATTCTCCATCGTGAAAAATCTTACAACACCGAAAATAGCTCTTTTTGCTATGACAGGGACAAGGTGAGTTATTTTCTTCCATACAGTTGTGTTGAAGAATAACAAATTGGAGATATACATGAAAAAATTATCGCTTCTCATCGGTGTCTTGTTACTCGCATCTTGCGGCGGTGGAGGTGGAGGTCGATATTACAACCATGACGGCTATGACAACTACTATAGAGATGGGCATCATCACGAACATGGCGAGCACCATGGAGAACATCATGGCGGCGGCGAGCATCATGGGGGCGGTGAACATCACGGTGGTGGTGGCGACGGGCATCATTAATGAGACTCCTTTTTTTTATATTACTTTTAGCGGCATTCCACGTTCATGGGGAAGAGGCTTACTTAGCAACGCCTCCTCAGGAAAGGCCTGTTCGGGTGGAATGCGGTATTTTTCTCGTGGACCTCGTTTCGATATTAGATAAAGAAGAGAGTTTTGTTGCTGACATCTATTTTTCTTGCGGATGGGATGATTCCAGGCTTAGTTATACTGCGAAGACTGAAGAGGATATCAAAGTCTTTTTAGGTGAAGGCGCTCAAGAACAGCTCAAAAAAATTTGGTGGCCGCAGATCGAGTTTTTTAATGCGGGCAATATCGACCGTACAGAACAAGCTCTTTTTATCTATCCTAGTGGAAGGGTCGAATATCATCAGGGCCTGAGTGGTTCCTTTCGCACACACCTCGATCTAACCCGTTTTCCTTTTGACATCCAGAAACTTGAAATCATGGTCGATTCCTTTTTGTGGAATAAGAATCTTGTCGAACTAGTGCCAGCTGAGCATACATCGCCTTATATGAATGTGGGAACGCATATTCACAATGATGAAAAAATTGTAGATGTGCAGGTCACGAGCGGTGTCATTAAAGGACTGCGGCTCAAGAAATTTGGAAATAGCGATGAATTTTCAACCTATGTCGCTACGTTTTTGGTCGAACGCAAACCGGGCTTTTTCGTTTATCAGCTCTTTGTTCCTCTCTTTTTGATCATGGGAATCTCTTGCACCGTATTTTTCGCTTACAAATCCGATTTCATGCAAACGGTCGGTATCAGTTTAGCCTCTTTCCTTGTCTTCCTCGCCGCTAAATTCACATTGAACCAAGATTTGCCCCGCGTGGGCTATATGACCGTCATCGATCAGGCCTTTTTGGTCGCTTATTTGACCATCGGTGTTTCTGTCATCGTCTGTACGCTACGCGAACTCTATGGCTCCCGAGGAAAAGAGTGGGCAAACAGACTTTCCTTCCACGCCAGCTGGGCTGTGCCGCTGGCTTTCATCATCGCCATCGTTTGGATTTTTATGGCCTGAACGCTAGTGCTTTTACAAAGAAATCCCTTTAGTATATCTTGATCAATTCCTATGAAAAAAATGATCATCGCTATCCTAGCTGTTTTGGTTGCTATTTTTTTGATCACAGAGATCTTTCTTTTATTATCGCGTCCGAAAAATAATCGTGAACTCGTTCTCTATGGCAATGTCGATGTGCGTCAAGTCGATATCGGCTTTCGCGTCGCGGGATTAGTCGATGAGCTGTTTTTTGAAGAGGGAGATGTGGTGCCCGATGGCGCGCTGATGTGCACGCTCGATACGACGCCCTACGATAGTCAGATGCGCGAAGCGGCGGCGACCGTGGAGTCGATCAAGGTGAGCCTGGCCAATGCTGAAAAATTACTGCGGAGAAGAGAGGAGCTCATCACTACGGGAGGCGTCTCGCAGGAAGATCTCGACAACTCAGAGGCGAGCCGTGATGAGCTCAAAGCGAGTCTGGTCCAAGCTCAGGCAGCGCTGGCGGTTGCCTGCGACAATTTAGCCTACACGAAAGCCCGTGCGCCGACGAACGGAATTATTTTAACGCGCATCCGCGAGCCCGGCACGGTCGTGCAGCCATCTGATCCCGTCTACACGCTCTCCGTCTCATCGCCTGTGTGGATCAGAGCATTTGTCGATGAACCGCACCTCGGCGATGTCTTCTTTGGAATGACGGCCGAGATTTTCACCGACACGAAGGGGGCCCCGACCTATACAGGAAAAGTCGGTTTTATCTCGCCCGTTTCGGAGTTCACGCCAAAAACAGTGGAGACGACAAAGCTGAGGACCGATCTCGTCTATCGTCTGCGGATCTATGTCGACAATCCTGACGGATTCTTGAAGCAAGGGATGCCGGTGCCGGTGAGGCTCAAAAGGTGATATCCATCGAGGATGTCTCTAAGGTCTTTACCAAAGATGGTCCTGCCGCTCTCGATAATATTAAAGCATCTATCCCCAAAGGTCAGATCATCGGACTCGTCGGTCCCGATGGAGCCGGCAAAACCACGCTCATTCGGCTCATCGTAGGACTTCTTCTTCCCACAAAAGGAACGATTGCTGTTGCCGGCAAGGATACGGTTCGAGATGCCGAAGCGATTCATGAGATGACTGGCTACATGCCGCAGAAATTTGGTTTATATGAAGATCTGACGGTGATGCAAAATTTGGATTTGTATGCCGAGCTTCGTAGTTTACCCTTCAATGAAAAGAGCGCCACATTTGACAAGCTTTTGAAATTCACCGGTCTGGCTCCTTTCACCGATCGTTTGGCGCGCGATCTCTCCGGCGGAATGAAACAGAAGCTGGGGCTCGCCTGCGCGCTCGTCACAAAACCGGCGCTCCTCGTTTTGGATGAGCCGAGCGTGGGTGTCGATCCGATTTCACGAAGAGAGCTGTGGAAAATGGTCTACGATCTTCTCGAAGAGGGGATTTCGGTGATATGGAGCACCGCCTACTTAGATGAGACGGAAAAATGCCACTCGGTACTTCTCTTAAGCGAAGGGAAACTTCTTTTTAATGGAAAGCCGCAAGATTTGACAGCGCGCGTCGAGGGCCAAGTATTTAAGATTACCAATATCAAGGGCAGCCGACGAAAGTTGCTCGCAGAGCTTCTCCACAATCCCGATGTGATCGACGGTGTGATTCAAGGACAAGATATCCGTCTTGTCGTGCGCAATAAAATAGAGGGCAGCGTGCCTACAGCGCCGCGCTTTGAAGATGCGTTCATCGATATCCTCGGAGGCGGCCCGGGCGGAGACTCAGAGCTGGCCCGGATAACGCCTCAAGTTATGGCAGAAACAACATTTCCCGTGCAGGCGATGGGGCTCACCAAAAAGTTCGGAACGTTTACCGCTGTCGACAATATTAGTTTCGAGGTCAAAAAGGGGGAAATTTTTGGCCTGCTCGGTCCCAATGGCGCGGGAAAATCCACAACGTTCAAGATGCTCTGCGGACTTTTGACTCCCACCGAGGGAAAAGCCCTCGTCAACGGTCTCGATCTTGAGATTGCGCCCGGCCAGGCCCGGTCGCATATCGGTTACATGGCTCAAAAGTTTTCTCTCTACGGCATGCTCACCATTCGGCAAAACCTCAGCTTTTTCTCCGGTATCTACAATCTTCATGGAAGTCAGCGAACACAGGCCATCGAAGAGATGATCAAAATCTTTAGCTTTGAGCCTTATCTTGAGCTCACAGCTGCTTCGTTACCGCTGGGGATCAAACAGCGGCTCGCGCTTGCCTGCGCTACCATGCACCATCCTGAAGTGCTCTTCTTGGATGAGCCGACATCGGGCGTCGATCCGATCACGCGCAGAGAATTTTGGAACCACATCAATGGCCTTGTTGAGAAAGGCGTGACGGTGATGGTGACGACGCATTTCATGGACGAGGCCGAATATTGTGATCGCATTGCTCTCATCTATCGCGGCCGCGCGATCCATATGGAGACGCCGGACCGCCTCAAAGAAATTGCTAAAACCGATCAAAATCCAAACCCTACTTTAGAAGACGCCTTCATCAAACTCATCGAGGAATACGATGCGCATTCTACGCGCCCTAATTAAAAAAGAGACGTTTCAGATCATCCGCGATCCTAGCACGCTCTTGATTAGCGTCGTTTTGCCGATGATTTTGATGTTTCTGTATGGATTTGGCGTTTCCCTCGATCTGGATCACTTGCGTATCGGCATCGTCATGGAAGATACGGCTCCCGATGCGCAGCGTCTCGTCAAATCATTTACCGATTCGCCCTATTTCGATGTGAAGATCGTGCGAGATCGTCGGGAGTTGGAAACGGATCTCATGAAAGGGAACATTCGGGGATTTGTGGTCATTCCTTCCTATTTTTCTTCTTTTCGTCACCGTTCTGATACGATCGCTCCGATTCAGGTGATCGCCGATGGCAGCGAGCCCAATACGGCCAATTTTTTGCAAAACTATGTGCGCGGAGCCTATCTCAAATGGCTAGGACAGGAGGGACAGGTCGCTACCTTAACCGATATACAAGCGCGGTATTGGTATAACGAACAGTTAGAAAGCCGCTTCTTTCTCCTTTCAGGATCTCTGGCCATCATCATGACGCTCATCGGGACGCTGCTCACCGCCCTCGTCGTCTCGCGTGAATGGGAGCGGGGGACCATGGAGGCGCTCATGTCGACGCCCGTGAGCATTAGGCAACTGATTGCAGGCAAAGTGATTCCCTACTTTGTGCTCGGGATGTTATCGATGGTGATCTGTGTCATCGTTTCAACCCTAGGATATGGACTTCCGCTTCGAGGATCGTGGTGGGCTCTGGGTATGATATCTGCCGCATTTTTGTTCTGCGCCCTCGCTGTTGGACTTCTCATATCGACCATGGCCAAAAACCAAATCATCGCTTCGCAAATCGCCGTCGTTGCGGGATTTCTTCCGGCTTACATTCTCTCGGGCTTTCTGTTTGAAATTTCCAGCATGCCGCTGCCCATTCAATGGATCACCTACATCATTCCCGCCAAATATTTTGTGCAGTGTCTGCAAACGCTCTTCTTGGTCGGCAATGTTTGGAGTATCCTTTTTTATAACATGCTTTTTATGATAGGCATCGGACTGATATTCTTTTTTCTCACAGCTCGCAAAACCGTTAAGAGGCTCGATTGATCCAGCGTATTTTAGCCCTCATTTGGAAAGAAATCCTCGCCGTCCTACGCGATCCGAAAAGCCGCATTTCGATCATCATGCCTCCGATCATCCAGCTTGTCATTTTCACGTTTGCCGCCACGCTCGACGTAAAAAATGTCCCCATCGGCATTCTCAATCGCGACAACGGAGAGCAGGCCTTTGAGCTCGTCCAACGGTTCCATGGTTCTCCCTTTTTCACGCGCATTGTCTATTTGCAAGGCGTCGAACAAATACAACCCTTCATCGATGAACAGAAAGGAGTGATGGTCGTCTCCATCGACGAAGAGTTTTCGCGCAAGCTCGATGAAAAAACTCCTGCCAGCATCCAACTCATCTTAGATGGAAGAAAGTCGAACACCGCGCAAATTGTGACCGGTTATACCAGCCAGATCGTCGAGCAGTTCAACGTCGATCAGGCCGTCAAAGCCGGCATCCATCCGCAAAATACGACGCTCGTTCCCCGTTACTGGTTCAACCCCAACCTTCTGTACTATTGGTACAACATTCCCTCTCTCGTCGCCACCCTTTCGATGCTCATCTGCCTTGTCGTCACCACGCAATCTGTCGCCCGCGAACGCGAGCTGGGGACGTTCGATCAGCTTCTCGTCTCACCCTTGGTTCCCGTTGAAATCCTCATCGGGAAAATTATCCCCGGCATCTTGATCGGCGCCCTCGAAGGACTCGTTCTCATGTCCATCGGCGTATTTTTGTTTGGCGTTCCGTTCGTTGGTTCGTTTTTTCCTTTTTTGCTCGGCCTTCTGATCTATGTCACCGCCATCAGCGGCGTCGGGCTTTTTATCTCAGCCCTCTCGATGACCCAGCAACAAGCGATGCTCGGAACATTCATCTTTATGGTACCCTCCGTGCTTCTGTCAGGGTTTGCGACGCCCATTGAAAATATGCCCGTCTGGCTACAACCGGTTACCTATCTTATTCCCATGCGGTATATGTTGGTGATTTCGAAGGGGATATTTTTGAAGGCCATGCCGGCATGGATCGTTTTGCAAAATGTATGGCCGATGGCTATGATTGGCATTTTTAACTTAGTGGGCGCCGGACTCTTTTTCCGCCGAAGATTGCAATGAACATAAAGAAAATTCTTTTTCTTCTCTTACTAGCCGGCTGCAAAGTCGGCCCTGACTACCATTCCCCCGAAATTACCGCCTCCAACACCTGGAATGCTTCGGATTCTCTGATCAGTCAACAGGCTCCGCTCACCGACTGGTGGAAAGTCTTTAACGATTCACTTCTGACCAAGTACATGGAGATGGCTGCGAAAAATAATGAAAATGTTCTCACCGCCGAAGCCAACATTTTACAAGCTCGGGGCCTGCGCACGGTCACTGCCTCCGCTCTCTTTCCCCAAGTATCAGCCGACATCAACGCCACCAAAACATACTTCAGTAAAAACGGTCCCGTCTTTGCCATCGGCACAGCCAGCGGCAATACCAATGCAACTTCTTCTGCCGTCAGCGGTCTTCCGTTCACCCCCCAAGTTCCCCAGATCCAAAACCTCTTCAACGCTCTCCTCGATGCTTCCTGGGAAATCGATCTCTTTGGCAGAACGCGTCGCAGTGTCGAAGCCGCCGATGCGCAAATCGATACCGCTATCGAGCAGAGAAACGACATCCTTCTCTCCGTCCTCGCCGAACTCGCCCGCAATTACATGGACATCCGCAGCGCGCAAAAACAAGTACATCTCATCGAAAAAAATATCCACCTTCTCGAAGAAAATGCCGCCATCGTCCAAAGCCAGCATACAACCGGCTACGTCAGCGACCTGAACGTTCAGGGTATTGAAGCCGATCTAGCTTCCGCTCGCTCCGCGCTTCCCTCCTACCTTGCGCAGATCTACCGCGGCATCTATGCGATCTCCATCCTCACCGGCAACCTCCCTGAAACCTTTGTTGAAGAACTCATGCCGTATGCTCCGCTTCCTACGGTGCCTTCAAGTGTTGCCGTCGGCTTGCGCTCCGACCTTCTCCGCCGCCGTCCCGATGTGCGCCGTGCGGAAAGAGGCCTTGCCGCTGCCACCGCCAACGTCGGTGTCGCCGTTGCCTCGTTCTATCCCTCGCTCGTCTTTACGCCCGACTTAGGGTTTCAGTCGCTCAAAGTCGCCAACCTCTTCCAAGCCGCCAGCCGTACCTGGGCTATCGGGGGTAACCTCGACGTTCCCATCTTCGAAGGAGGCCAGCTCGTCGGAAATCTCCGCGCCTCTCGCGCTGCAGAACAAGCCGCCGTCCACACCTACCAACAAACCGTCCTCAGCGCTCTCCAAGACGCTGAAACCTCCGTCAAAACCTACACCTCTGATATCGCCACGATGCAGCAGCTGAGTATCGCCACCGAAAAAAATCGCAACCTCGTCGATCTCACCGAAAATCGCTACACCTCGGGCCTCGTCGGCAAAATTGATCTTCTCACACAGGAGCGCCAGCTCATCACCGTCGAGCAAAATCTCCTCAGCAGCCAGACGACAGCCCTTCTCGACCTGATTGCTCTTTACAAAGCTCTCGGCGGCGGCTGGGAGTCATTTCCTACGAAGGATTGATTTCTTGAATCAGAAATCCTGATCATATATAAATTTTGGTAAAACTTTAGCTGGAGACCTGCATGGAACAAACTAAATTTAATTATTCATTATTTTTTAACAAGACTTTAAGTGATGAGCAAATCGGAACATTATTTGAAGAATATAAAAAAGACCCTCATCTTTCTGCTTTATTGCGAGAGGCTCAAGTCGATGCTGGTCTAATTCCTGGACGTGATAGAGAAGTTCTAGAAGGGTTAGTTATTAATCTCTTTCAGCAAGCGAGGAGTTGGTTCAAAGCTATAATCGATTTCGATAATAGCAAGAAATGGAATGAAGCAAAATTGACAGCATCAAATATAAGCTGGTTTTTAGGGGTAAGCAACGTTTATCAGAATCTAAGCAAAATTTTTGAAAATCATAAGGCAGGTTTTGAATTTGTCGCAAATGCGAAAAAAGGTGATTTTGACAATATGGGCCCGATGATGCAGTTCTTTGTTGATAAAGCAGGCCTTCAAACAGTCGTGGATAATGACCACAAGAAAAGCGTTAATTTGACGCTTATCGAACATTGCAGAGTGTCAAAATGCCCACAAATTTCCTTGAAAGATTGCGGGCAAAAAGAGGTGCCGCAATTTGATCATGCGGGAAGTGTCACTTATCTTGATTTGGAGTGGAATACGCTTACAACTGCTGACTTGTCATCCTATACCCAATTAACACATTTGGATCTGGCTAATAATCAGCTGACAGAGGTTCCCGTGAATATGTCGGATTCTTTGGAGTATCTTAATTTGTCAGGAAATCCCCTACAAACGCTAGACTTTAAAAGTTTGCCTTCCGGACTTGAAAAGCTGGATATTTCCTATATGGCAGATATGGTCATTCCAGATTCGTTTTGGAACCTTTTAGATAGACAAACGATGACTGTTAAAATTTCTTCGGACATGGAGGTAATGCCACCTGATACATGTAATCTTTCTAACATAACATTTGAAAATCAATTTGGTAATGAAGGCACAATTCAAGAGGGCACAGTTGTCTTTGATTCTGAGGAAATTATTTCTTCCACTCACTCAAGCCGAACTTCAGAGGTTGGTGCTGCTGCTGATGAGTCATCGCTGTCT
>VFSW01007370.1_pt1 | contig 15959 bp, 19 predicted proteins | sample 5358111 | NCBI WGS metagenome assembly VFSW01 (sample SAMN11554181, study PRJNA540505) | mine drainage metagenome | isolation source: sediment from site ElyBrook_90M | place: USA: Ely Copper Mine, Vershire, VT | collected 2017 | reverse complement strand
CACTTTGTCGCTTGAGTTCCTGGTGCGTAAAAGTCTGCCGCTGGACTGGGAGTTACAACGGCAGATGGTTGCTGAAAACGGGCCATAAGCCAAATTAACCTGGCAACGCTCCCAGGTTCATCTGATGCGCATATTCTGGGTCACAGTTCGCTGCTCGTCCTGCCTGATGTCGCGCAGGCAGCAAAGCGGATCTTTCGGGCCACCGATTAGGGATGAAGCAAAGCGATGCCTGAGCGAGTTTGTGGAGCGCTTTCAGAAGATTGCGCCGCGTGCGGTGGCCTGTCTGGAAGATGTTCAATGCTGTTACAGCGAACCGTCACCATTCCATAGCAAATCAGTTTGCGAATCGGTAAAGTGCTGCGACCGAAATGACCGTAGACCTGAAACTGTTATTGCCTCCGGCAGAATGAATGGCTGAGACATAGCTATCCATTCCCAGTCTCAGATCGACTTGCCGCATGGCAGTGTACTGAAAGCCGAGCCCAGCAGTGAATGACGAGGTGGTGGTTCCAGCGCAAAGAAGGGGGTGAATTGATAGCCGATCAATCCGCCAGCCACTGTACCCGTTGAATTCGTCATGCTGACGGAACTGGGACTGCCAGAATTGCTATGTCCCAGGGTACCTCCCAGATAAAACCCGTTATCTGCAAAAGCCGGTGCGGATAGAATGAGCGCCAGTGTGGTAACTGCGATGATACTTTTCATGTATTCTCCTTATTGGACTGGGTAAAACCGGATTTCTCACCCAACTTACCGAGGAACAGCAAGTTTGGTTTCAAGCACGCCCTTCTGCCCTTCGGTTTCATCCACCAAGTGGAGTTTTGCATGGGGGACTTGATACCACGAGTACTTAACTTCCTGCCAGATGTAGTAGTTCTTGCCGGCAACGGCTTCGAATTCAAGCTGGGCAGTTTCATCCACGGGATTGCCCGTAAATTGACTGATTGATGTCGAAGTGATCACATGTTTCCCTGGAGAAATTTCCGTGTAAAGGTAAACTTTTGGTCCTGTTTGCCCCAGAGGATGTCCATCGACCTGAACATTCATGAGAATAATTGGGCCAACAAATTCATTTCGATAAATATATACGCCCGCATGGGTGTGCTTTGCAGCGAAAGTTTTCAAAGCTTCGTCTTTACTTGGGGCCCCCATGGGAACATTGGTCGCGCAGCCGGTGACGCTGACGATCACGAACAACGCCGCAAGAATAGTTCTTTTTTTCATGGTTCTCCTTTCATGGGTGGGTGAATATTGGAGTGAAGCCTTCGCTGCACGTAAGGTGACAGCCTACCTGCCCCAACCTTTGCACAACCTTAAGATCATGGGGGGTGTGACAGTTCTCGGTGTCAGGCATACTTGTTGGGAATTCTTAAGCCGACATCGGCTATCTTGCAACCATGCACCTATTGATTATTGAAGATGATCTGGATCTGGGGCGTTCATTGCAACAGTGCCTGCGCGCTGAAGGGCTCAGCAGCGAGTGGCTGCGCCGATCTGCGGACGCACGCCATGTCGTCAGGCAAAATACCTATGACTGCATACTGCTGGATTTAACATTGCCTGATGGTTCGGGTCTGGACCTGCTCCGAAGCTGGCGTGCGGCAGGCTTGATGATCCCGATCATCATGATCACCGCACGCCAGGACCTTGAGGACAGACTGGCCGGCCTCGATGGGGGAGCCGACGACTTTGTGCTGAAGCCATTCATACCGATTGAGTTGGTGTCTCGCATCCGTGCCGTGATCCGGCGCTATGCACAACAAGTGAACAACGAATGGGGCTTCGGCAATATCCGGATCGATACGCGCCTGCATCTGGTTCAAGTGGCTGGCCAACCGCTTGAGCTATCGCCGAGGGAATTCCACATTCTGCTGGAACTTGTCCGGGGCGGCGGGGCCGTGGTTTCCAAGGATGAACTGTCTCGTCGCTTGCAACCCTTGGGCGATCCGGTGGATTTCAGCGCCATCGAGGTACACATCCATAACCTCAGACGCAAAATCGGAGTCGATGTCATTCAGACCGTTCGCGGCATCGGCTATCGTCTCGAATCATGAAACGCTGGTTCGGACCGACTCTGGCGCGACGCATTTTAGTAGCTGCATTGCTTGCCTTTGTCCTGAGTTTCCTCGTGATCACTCTGTTCAACTTTTACCAAGTATTCAGGGATCAGGACGGGGAACTGGATATCAACCGCAAGGCCTTCGTTGAGTCCCTGAGTCAGGCGCTCTCGGGATACTCGACGGATGACCAGGTCCGTGCGGCTGCTGAAGGCGTGCAAAGGATGATCGAAGCGCAGATGCAACAGGCGCATCGGCCGAGTAGTGGGCATATTCAGGTCTGGACCCAGGATGGACGACAGATTTATGCATCTCTCGATCTGCCGGAACAGCGACCTCCGGGACTGTCTTCGGCCGCCAACTTTGAATGGAAGGGACAGAGCTATACCGTCACGAGTGTTGTGTCGTCCCGTTACAGGATCGATATTCTAGATCCGATGCCGCTTCAATACTTCTATAAACTGTTCCTGCAAAATGTCCTCGGCGATTTGTTGCTCAAAATGGCCATCGCCTTTCCACTGGTCTTGATACCGATCTGGCTTGCCATCCATACCGGTCTGCGTCCCTTGGACACCTTATCCGAAACCTTGCGCCAGCGACCTATCGATGATTTGACCCCCCTTGCTTTAGAAATGCGCTATGAAGAATTACAGCCCGTAATACGAGCCATCAACGAACTGATGGAACGGTTGAGACGCAAAATTCAGCAGGAACAGTCCTTTGTCCACGATGCGGCCCATGAATTGCAGACGCCGTTGGCGGTTATCGCCAACCAAACCCATGTGCTGGCCTCAGCGGTCACCCCGGATGAGCGCATGGAAGCACACCAGAATGTGGAACATGCAATAGAACGGACGGGCCATCTGGTGCGCCAAATGGTGGTTCTTTTCCGGCTTGATTCGGACTACTCGGGCGACTGGAAAACCTTTGATGTCGCTGCTACTGTACGGGAATTGCTCTCACCCTTGGTATCCGTCGCCCTGACAAGATCCATTGAGTTGATGCTTAAATCTCCGGACAATGTGCCACTGCATGGCGACCCTGGGGCCTTTCATTCGATCGTCGGCAATCTGGTGGACAATGGGTTGCGTTATATCGGTGAAGGAGGGCGGATTCACATCGAGATCGGATCCAACAATGGCTTTGTAACCCTTCGGGTCATCGATGATGGTCCGGGCATCTCAGAGGAAGACCGCGAGCGGGTATTCGATCGCTACTTCCGGGTTGCAGGATCCAGGGTGTCTGGTTCGGGGCTTGGCTTGGCGATTGTCAAACAGGCGGTCATCCGGATGAAAGGAACCATTACGCTCGAGAATGGCCTGGAGGGGAAAGGTTGCACCTTTGAGGTCACACTCCCAGATTTGCGCCCCATGTTGATTGCGCCACGGAATTAGAAAGTTGCGAACAGTGGCATGCGGATTACCAGTGAACCATAAGTAACGGGCGAAATGGGGATCGCAGGAACTGCCTTGTCGTAAGACGCGCCAGCAAGCGATGAAAACCCGCATTGGGAAAGGGCGCTCTGATGGACTGACCGAAAGAGGACGGTAGGCCAAAGCGAATCGCACCACCAATCAACAGTCCCGCCAGTCCGTGAACCACGGCAAAAGTGACATAAGCCAGACCCAATGCCTGGAATGCCGCGAGGGCAGGGCATTCTGGATTGAGCGAGCGGGCTTCTGCCATGGCGTGTTCCATCTGCAGGGCGAGACGCTGAAATCCGTCCAGGGCTACTGCGTTCAGCAGATCTTCCTTGCTGGAGAAATGACGATAAGCGGCGCTGGGCGACACCCCGACATGGGCCGCTGCTTCCCGCAGACTGAATCCCGCTACGCCATGCTGGGCGATGAGCGAAACTGCCGCCTCGATCAGGGCTTGCTCCAGATTTCCGTGGTGATACTGGTTTCTTTTTTCCATGTGAACAATGTTGACATCCTTAATGGGTGAATGTAAAGTGAACGCTGATCACATGGGGGTGTGGCTATGAAATTTTCATCTTACTTGCTTTGGGCCAATGGCCTGTTATTTGTCCTGTTTGGGGTAGGATTTTTGTTTCAGCCGACTCAGTTGGCCATGCTGATCACACAATCGGCACCCATTTCTTCCAGTGGTTTGATCGATATGCGCGCCACCTATGGTGGCCTTTCGCTGGGTATTGGGCTGTATCTCGGTCTATGCGCACGAACAGGTGCAAACCGATCGGGTTTGCTGGTGTCCTCGTCCGTACTCTCCTGTGCTGCACTGGGGCGACTACTTGGTTTCATTTTGGATGGAAAGCCAACTTTAATGATGGTTCTGCTACTCGCGGCCGAGATTGTTTTTTCGATATTGTCCGTGACTGTCCTGCTCAAGTCGGTTGATACTCATGAAATAACGACACGATGACCAAGGAGAACTTTATGCTATGTCAGAAACTGTGTTACCGAATCGGATCTTGGGCCTTTATTCTTCTGGGTGTTGGCCATTTGTTTACGCAATGGTTCGCGCCAAAAACTGCTGACTATGAGATTCTTTTCAATGTGATGCGCAATTTCGCCATCAACATGCTGGCCAGTCAGGGGAATCTGTATAAGTATCATGTTGGTTTCAGTTTAACGATGGGAATGTTGCTGATTGCCTATGGGATACAATCCTTGTTGGCGGTCTCGTTTGGGGGGCAAACTCCTGAAGTTGAACGGCGGTTATTTGTACTTCATACTCTTGTGTCAGCGTTGATGGTGGTGATGGCGATCAAATACTTTTTTCTGATCCCCATCGTTTTTATGAGCGTGGCTTTTCTATCGTTCGGTTTGGGGTTGCTTCTGGGGTGCGGGGCGCATTGCCAAGGGTGTGAAACTGGCAAGGGAAAAACTCGCTGTTGACACTGACCCATTGGAGCGAGCCGAAGCACGAATCTGGCTTGAAATATTTTTAAACCGGTCTGAGCTGGATCAGCCTGTTTTGTCTCGATATCTGTCTGTGTCAAATAGGAGCCCTCTGATGGAAATGAAACTCCCCTTGCCTCCCTTCTCGGAAGAGTCTGCCAGACAAAAAGTTCGCTTGGCGGAGGATGCCTGGAATAGTCGTGATCCGGAACGGGTTGCGCTGGTGTATACCGAAGATACGCAATGGCGAAACCGAGCAGAGTTTCCAGTCGGGCGTGATCAGGTGCGCGAGTTTCTGACACGAAAATGGTCTCGGGAATTGGACTATCGTCTGATCAAGGAACTCTGGGCCTTTTCTGGGAATCGTTTGGCCGTGCGTTTTGCTTACGAGTGGCATGATGACTCGGGTCATTGGTTCCGTTCCTATGGCAACGAAAACTGGGAATTCAATGAGCAAGGGTTCATGGCGCTCCGCTTGGCCAGCATCAATGATCTGCCCATCCAAGTCAATGACAGAAAATTCTTCTGGCCTTTGGGGCGTCGCCCTGATGATCACCCCGGATTGAGCGAGATGGGGATATAGTGAGGAAATCGCGAATATCAATATTTTTCAGGTGGATGCCTTTGCTACTTGATCTTTCGAGGGGAATCCCACTGCCGTTTGCCCCTTGGAACATTGGTTGAATGATGAACTGCTCCAGGCGATTGCAGCAGAAAACAACCTTTCAGAAACCGCGTTCTTCGTGCCTTCCGAAGATGGCTTCGAACTGCGCTGGTTTAATCCGATCAAGATGGAATCGGATAGCAGGTGCGCTGTATTTCACACCGCCAGTTTCGTTTATCCGCAAACGGTAAGGTAATAGGACAATCCGTTTCAAGCGCCCATAATGTTCAATGCTTGGTCAAAATCGCCAACCAGATCTCCGTAATCTTCAATACCGATGGAAAATCGAATAAGCGAATCAACGATACCCATGCTCGCGCGCCAACTCGTTGTTGGCATAGATACGCTTCAAGTGCTGGTTGACGGCGGGCACCGATACCTCGTAGAGCGTGGCCATTATTTTTTGCGTGAGCCAGAGGTTTTCATCCTCTCTCATTGTTCGAGTCAACCACCATTAACTCTATAGTTCTCTTTCGTGGTATTTCACGGAAATTGGGTCATCTTGAGGGGCAGGAGATGAAACAGTGAGTACTCCCCAAGGATGAAGAAAAGCGACGCCTGAGAGAGTTTATATAATTGAACAGGGTAGAAGTGAATTTGCGGCAAATTTTGGACTTGACTACTGATTTATGTTATAGATAAATGGGGGGAACCCCCCCATTTCATACAACCCATCTGACTGACTACGGCGCGTGTCTTCAATGTCCTTGACAAAATACCCGACAAACGCGGATACGAGTCAGCTGGTGGGATTCCTTGAATTTCTAGGGTGGTGGGGATGATTACCGTTACAAACCAAACGGACGGGGTAGGCAACCCCTTTGCTGAGCAGATTATCCGGGCTCTGAATCAGTCCGCCATTGTGGCGGTGACTGATTTGCACGGCACTATCGTCTATGTCAACGACCAGTTCTGTGCCATCAGTCAGTATTCGCGCGAAGAACTGTTGGGACATGACCATCGGGTGATCAATTCAGGCCATCATCCCACTGACTTTTTTCGTCAGATGTACCAGACCATTACCCATGGAGATGTCTGGCATGGGGAGGTGTGCAACCGGGCCAAGGATGGAAGTCTTTACTGGGTCAAGACGACCATTGTTCCTTTCATTGGGGAAAATGGCAAACCTGATGTATATGTCGCGATCCGGGAGGATATCACTGCCCTTAAGTTGAGCAAAATCCGGATCGAACGACTGTCTAAAATCTATCACGCGCTCAGCGAAGTCAACCAGGCCATCGTGCGGATGGAGAATGAATCTTCACTGTTTCCGTTGGTCTGTCGGATGACCGTGGATTTTGGCGACATGGCCCTGGCTTGGATTGGGCAGCCGAATGAAACCGGCGAACGGCTCCAGCCGGTCATCTGCTATGGTAATCGACAGGATTACCTTGAGGGGATCGTCATTTCCTTGAACGCGGATTCACCAGAAAGTCGGGGTCCGGCCAGCACTGCCTTCCGAAAAAAACAAACGGTCATCGTTAATCATTTCGACTCTGATGCCTTGATGCCCCTCTGGCAGGGGCGTGCCAATCGCTTTGGGTTCAAATCTTGCGCGTTCTTTCCCATCTGGCGTAATGCAAGATCTTTTGCGGTGCTGAGTGTTTACCACCAGGAAGCCAATGCCTTCGATCAGGAGATCATTGATGTTCTGGAGGAGATGACTCGCGACATTTCCTTTGCTTTGGATAATTTCGATCGGAACCGTGAGGCGGAGGCCGCCCATGAGCAAGCCCTCCACGCCAACGAACAGCTTCAAACCCTGATCGAGGCCATCCCTGATGCGGTTTTTCTAAAGGATGGAGAGGGCCGCTGGCAGGTCATCAACGAACCGGCCAAGCAACTCTTTCAGTTGCATGCCCTTCCCTGGCAGGGCAAAACCGAGATGGAGTTGGCGGATTTACGTCCGGTATTCCGTCAGGCGCTCGAGGGTTGTCTGGCAAGCGACGAAATGGCTTGGCAGGCTGGACAGTTGCTGGTAGGCGAAGAAAGCATGGTAGGGGAAGAGGGGCAATGCACGATTGTAGAGGCACGCAAGGTGCCGATGTTCGACAAGGATGGTCGGCGCAAGGGGTTGGCGGTCATCGGACGCGACATCACAGCGCGCAAACAGGTAGATGATGCACTGAAAGCATCAGAGATGAAATTGCGCACGCTTTATGAATCAACCAGCGATGCGGTCATGTTACTGAACGATAAAAGGTTCCTCGATTGCAATCGGGCGACACTGGCTTTGTTCGGCTGCATATCGAACGAAGAATTCTGCTCTAAACACCCTGCCGACTTGTCGCCAACAGTGCAACCTTGCGGCATAGATTCCAGGACGCTGGCCGATCAACATATTGCCAATGCAATCCAGAACGGAAGCAATCATTTCGAGTGGATGCACAAACGAATCGACACCAACCAGCCGTTTTATGCAGATGTTTTGCTCAATGTGATGAATTTGAACGGGGAAACATTCCTTCAGGCGGTGGTGCGTGACATCACAGCGCGCAAGGCACTGGAAGCCCGCAACGAGCGCTTGACGAAACTTTATAAAGCACTCGGCGAGGTCAATCAGGCTATCGTTCGAATGGATGATGAGTCTTCCCTGTTTCCGTTGGTGTGCAGAATGGCGGTGGATTTTGGTGGCATGAAGATGGCTTGGATCGGACGGTTGAATGAGGTCAATGGCTTGATTGAACCGGTGGTGAATTATGGAGAGTCTGAACACCTGAACAGCCTCGTGATTTCCTCTAATGAGGGCCTGACTGAAGAGTACGGGAGAATCAAAGTTGCATTCCATGAAAATCGTAGCATGGTCACCAACGATTTAAAAAATAGCGGGATCGAGGAATCAAGGCGCGAGTGGGCTCTGCGCTACGGCTTCGGATCGAACGGGGTTTTCCCGATTCCGCGTGCAGGCAAACCTTTTGCCATACTCTTTGTTTGCCACGCTTATCCAGGCGCATTCGACGCTGAAATGATCGGACTTCTGGATGAAATATCAGGAGTCATCTCCTTTGCGCTGGATAACTTTGATCGGGAAACCGAGCGCAAGCGAATCGAACAGGATCTGCGTATTTCTGCTACGGCCTTCGAAACCCAGGAAGGTATCATGATCACCGACCAGAACAATCGCATCCTCCGGGTCAACCGCGCTTTCACGAATTTGACGGGTTATAGTGCCATCGAAGCGATAGGTCAGACACCCGCAATGCTCAAATCCGAACGACAGGATGCGGCATTTTATCGCGGTTTATGGGAAACCCTCCTCCGCGACAAATATTGGCAGGGAGAGCTCTGGAACCGGCGCAAGAATGGCGAGTATTACCCAGAATGGCTAACGATTACCGCAGTTACCAATGCAGATGGACAGATTACCAATTATGTCGGGGCATTTTCCGACATCTCGGTACGCAAGCAGGCGGACGATAAAATACATCAACTTGCTTTTCATGACCCGCTTACCAACCTGTCCAACCGGAGCTTGTTGCGAGACCGTTTACTTCAGGCCATGGCATCCAGCGCTCGCAGTCAACAAGAGGGGGCGCTGCTGTTCATTGATCTGGACAACTTCAAAACACTCAATGATACCCGGGGGCATGATGTGGGTGACATGCTGCTGCGTGAGGTCGCCAAACGCCTACAGAATTGCGTGCGCGATATTGATACAGTCGCACGCCTGGGCGGCGACGAGTTCATCGTTATGCTCGAGGATTTGAGCGAGGATGAACGGCATGCCGCAACGGTAGCGCGGGATGTCGGGGAGAAGATTCTCATAGCTATCAGTCAACCTTTCAATCTCCAAGGGATTGAATATCATGGTTCATCCAGCATCGGCATCACCCTGTTTTGCGGTGAAGAGATCGGTATGTATGATCTGCTCAAGTATGCCGATACCGCTATGTACCAAGCCAAATCTGCCGGTCGTAATACCCTGCGCTTTTTTGATACTTCCACGCAGGAGAAATTGGAGATGCGCGCCGCTCTGGTGGACGATCTGCGCCAGGCGCTTCCACTCGGGCAACTCGAACTCTACTATCAGATACAGGTTGATGGACAAGGGGTTGTGGGTGCTGAAGCATTGCTACGCTGGCAACATCCCAAACGGGGGATGGTTTCGCCCATGGAGTTCATTCCGCTTGCCGAGGAAACCGGCCTCATCGTATCCATCGGTGCATGGGTGCTGAAAACAGCTTGTGCACAACTCAAGGCATGGCAAACTGATCCGCTTACGCGCTATTTACAGCTTGCTGTCAATGTCAGCGCGCGGCAGTTCCGTGAGCTGGACTTTGTTGAGCAGGTGCTTGATATATTGAAAGAAGCTGGTCTTAACCCACACAATCTTGGGCTCGAATTTGAGCTGACCGAGTCTCTGGTGTTGCATGACATAGATGACAGCATTAGAAAAATGCAATTGCTACGCACCGCTGGCATTTGTTTCTCTCTGGATGATTTCGGCACAGGGCAATCCTCATTGTCTTATCTCAAGCTCCTGCCGCTGAACCAGATCAAGATTGATCAGAGTTTTGTGCGCGATGTCGCCACCGACCAGAACGATGCCGTGATTGTCCGGACTATTATCGGGATGGCCGACAACCTTGGGCTGCATGTTATTGCTGAAGGCGTGGAGACGGAACAACAGCGAGATTTTCTCGAACGCAACGGCTGCTACGCGCACCAGGGTTACTTGTTTGGTAGACCCGTGCCGATAGAGGAGTTTCAGAAATCGCTGGTCTTAAGGGTGCAATCTCAGTCTTCCGCAAGAACCCCTCATGTGCCAATCAGTGAGCAAAACTTTCCAGATTAGGGGTGGAAACAGGTGCGATTGCTCTATCCCGAAATCGGGGAGCCGCGCCAGTATTGGCGTTCCGGCAGTATGAAAAAAGCCAGAGAATGAGTCTGACCTTGGTGAATTGGTGGCGTATGGTTTGCCAATGTGAATCCGACTAATTCAGCTGGTGAGTAATTCTGCGGAGTGATGCGGGGCAGGGTGCATAGGTACCAGCTGGTCGCGCGCCATCAGGAGAACGACCAATGTTATGCAGGTGATTGCGGATATCCTGCGCAAGGTAGCGTATTTCGTTAGGGTGATACGATTCCAGCAATTCGCGATCATATCCTACAGGCTTGCGTCCCTGGATGGGTTGGCGAACGTAGTCAAGGACTTCTTGGCCTGCCTGAGAAACAGGGAGGTAAACATCCAAGCTCGCATCCGCCTTCCCGCTACCATGCATATGGCCTTGGAGTTCGATGATGACGGGGGCGCGGTAACGTAGGCTTGGTCCCTTCTCCCGATACCAGCTATGCCGCTTGTCCCACATTCGCTGCAGTGCCGAGTGACCGGTGTCCACGAAATCGATGATGCGCACATCGGTCTTGGTGGCGTGCTTGCGGTGCAGGTGGCCTGCGTATTGCTGCACCGTCCCTTTCCACGAAACCGGCATTGCCAGTACCAATGTGTCGAGTGGTGGATGGTCAAAACCTTTCCCGACCAACTACCGTTCGAAGAATTCCTCGCTCAGCACGCTGCCCCCACTCTTCAGGCGATTCACATCCATGACCACCCCACCCTGAATCGTGTAGTCCTTTACGATCTGATTGGCCCATTTGCGGAACTGCACTGCGCGTTCGTTCTCGGCATAGATACGCTTCAAGTGCTGGCTGATGGCGTCTGCGGGGAAAATTAGCCCATCATGTGCGCACCAAATGTGTGCCACCAATTGGGCACAGACCCAGGCCATGCGCGGGAAGTTAAAAAGGCCAGAGCAAATCTGGCCTTGGGAAATTGGTAGCGTGTAGTTTAATCAAACTACTCACTATTTGGGCCGGTGAGCAAGCTTGCGGATGTCTACGGAACGTTGCATCTTGCCGTCTGTCAGGCACCGAGCAGGCGACGCGCCAGTAGGGACTGAATATCGCGCCGGCCATCGGCAAGCACATAGATGTAAACACGCTGCCCGATCACCCGATAAATCACTCGATAGGGTTTGAAGGCAGTCTGCCGATAGTCTCGGATGCCGAGGGCAATCAGTTCCTTGGGGTAGGCGCCACGCTCTGGGAAGGCGGCCAAGCTTTCGACGACCTCCAACAAACGATCCAGGACGTAGTCGGCGTTGGCCTTGCAGTCAAATTCAGCGATGTAGTCGTAGATCGACTCCAAATCCTGCTCGGCGCCTTGGGTGAGCAACACCTCGTGTTTTCGGCCAGCCATTACTTGGCTGCCAGTTTTGCCCGCAACCCCAACACGACTTCACTCACGGGCTTCACTTTGCCGGCCTCGATCTCTGCATTGCCGAGGGCGAGAATTTTCAGCAGCGCCAAGGTTTCCTGCGTTTCCTCGTAGGTGGCTACGTCCTGGAGTACCGCCTTGGCCTCGCCATTCTGGGTGATGACGAGCGGCTCACGCCGCTCCGCGAGGTGGGTCAGAACCTCGGCAGCGTTGGCTTTGAGATAGCTGATCGGCTTGACTTGTGATGAGTAACGCATGGCGATCCCCCAAATTCGACAAAGACTTAATATAGTCTTTTTATGGACTCATGGCAAGATGCCTGATCAGATGCCTGAATCGGATGCAGTCGTGCCATCAAGGTGTTGAAGGCGATGAGCTAGCCAGTGGAAACCGATGTGTTCCTGCTCCAGGCGCAGTCCAGCGTGAATGCGGTTGTCGCGCAGGTCGTTGTATAGGGCACTCTCCTCGTGGGCAAGTCGGTGCAAGTCCACGCGAAGAGGCTTGTCCTCACTTCCCCAAATGGCTACATGCGCATCCAATGTCGCACCTGTCCATCAAGAACGACACCACGTGGTCAAAGTGGCCGCGAAGCTGATCCAGAAAGCCATAACGGGCAGGAAACTGGCTGATACCGGTTTTGCCGATGTCCACAGCGTCAACAGGCAATGCCAGATCGAGTAACTCGGCCAGCACGCCGCGATGGGTTTCGATGAATTTGTTGTGAACGCCTGGCAAGTCCACCTGCCGCAAGTAAATACCAGGACGCGGACGTTCAACAAGCCACGTCACTACAGCCAGCAATCGGGGCCATTCGACGGACAGCTCTAGCGCCTGCAGTGGGTGCTTTTCCAACCAGGGAAGCAAGGCTGGATGCGCTTGTTGGGTGGTGGAAACTTGAATAGAAATCGATCCCAATCTTTGCGTTTGCCTAACCAGGTCAACGCATCTTCAAGCATCTCGACCCACACGCCCTGGCGCAAGGTCACGCCGTGTTCAGTGAGGGCGTTTTGCAGGTCGGCATCGCGGTTGCGTGCCTCCTCGCGCCAGCTTTGATATTTTCCGCGCTGCGCCACCCCGGCGCAAGCATTGCCCATATGATGGCCGGCACCGGCTGGCAGGACACACCATTCCGGTGCCAACTGAGCGCATATTTTGGTTGGCCTTGATCACTTTTTTGGAAGTGATCGGCACTCGCTGATGTATGGATTTGGTACCATGAGGGTCTTGGCTGAGTTGTCTGTTCGATAACCGATCGCTCCATGGAGAAATACATGCACAAAGGCAGCTGTCTTTGCAGCGCAGTAGAGTACGAGATTATCGGCTCACTTGACCGTGTTTTGCTTTGTCACTGCTCTCGTTGTCGGAAAGCGAATGGCTCGGCGTTTTCCGCCGTATCTCCGGTCGCCGCTTCTGACTTCCGAATCATCAAAGGACAGGAATCTCTGCGCAGTTACTCCACAGATGCGGGTGTACATCGAATATTTTGTGGTACCTGTGGTTCCCCTATTGTCAGCAAACGGGACAATATGCCAGAGACAGTACGGGTACGCATAGGCACGCTTGATACTCCACTGGATACGGGAATCTCCGCACATATCTTCGTTGGCTCGAAAGCTGAATGGTATGAAATTCTTGATGGACATACCCAGTATGCAGAGCGTCCGCAACCAGGTTAATTCTGCTCTCAAGCGGAACAGCGCAACAGCGCGCAGTTGTTAGGACATCACATGCGTTCGACAAATCTGGCGGGAATGCAGAGTGCGTTCTAGTAGTAACGGCCCATGGTTGTTGGGAAATTTTAGCATCCTTGATGCGATGTACGCGCCGGTTGCCTTACGGTTCCATACGTATCAACTGGATGTGGGGGAAGTTGAGCAGAACTACATGATGTCGGTGCTTAATCATCCAGCCATTCAGGAATGGATCGAAGCCGGGAAGCAAGAAACCTAGGTCATTCAAACGGTTGAAGATTGATAATGAGGAGTCCATAAGCATCGGTCTTTTTGCGGCAAAATTCTACCATCTCAGTACAAAGCGGCGGATAATTTGTTTGCGTTCGGTGGGCATATGAATATGATTGACTGGGTAGAATGAGAAAAGAAATCATAATACAAAGAGCCACTGCCGATGATGCGCAAGAAGTCGCCGTAATGGTTGGCGAGTTGCTGGCTGAAATTATGAGTGCTGTTGGGGTTAGGGCATTCAATTTTGATCTTGGAGAAACAGTCACTCGGCTCAAGAACTTCCTCAGAAGCGAGAAATATTTTGTTTTTGTGGCTCGTGAGCATAGTGGGGACCTGGCAGGATTCATTGCACTCTATGAAAGTTATGCTCTTTATGCCGAAGGCGCATTTGGGACCATCCCTGAGCTTTATGTCCGACCAGCACATCGGGCCCAACAGCTTGGTTCCCATCTGGTGTCCCAAGCAAGATCCTTCGGGGTATCTCGTGGGTGGATGCGGTTGGAAGTTACAACACCGCCACTCCCGGAGTTCGATAGAACCCTGGAATTTTATGAACGAGAGGGTTTTTCCATTACTGGTGGCCGCAAACTGAAAGTTGCCCTATGAATGCTTTTTCCAATTCCCATATCTGGTGCTTATGAAACCTGTTGTCCAGGAAGAAATCTCAGGTTGCGGTATAGCAAGTGCGGCTGCACTTGCTGGTCTCTCATACCAAGAGGCCAAATCTGTTGCGAATAGTTTGGGCATCTTCGCCGACGACAGCAGTCTTTGGTCAGATACTCGGCATATGCGTGACCTTCTCAGGCATTTGGGCATTTCTGCCGGTGAAGGTGAATTTCCCTTTTCATCTTGGGAAACATTGCCAAACTTGGCGTTACTATCTCTCAAATGGCACTTGGAAAAAGGGCGACCCTTTTGGCATTGGGCTGTTTTCTGGCGAAGCCCGAACGGTCCGATGGTTCTTGACTCGAAGAAATCACTAAAAACAAACACGCGTACCGATTTTTGGCGAATCAAACCAAAATGGTTTATTTCCATTGAGCCATTGCAATATCACCGTAATCAACCAGCCCTGCTGGTCAAAGCGCCAAAGGCATCGGGGATGAATCAGTGACTAAATTTCCAGAGTTATGGCATAACACCGTTTTCCCTCTAACAAAGTTGAGATCTCAAAATATGAACGAACTTTCCAATCTCAACGAACCAAAGACCCTTCCGTTCATCTGGGCGGACACTCGTGCCGCTGGTTTTACCATGGCATCCGAACCGCTGACATGTTCGTTGCTCCGAACTCTGGCGGCATCCAAACCATCCGCTCGCTTCCTTGAGTTGGGCTCGGGCACTGGGTTATCTACGGCTTGGCTGCTCGATGGCATGGATTCCGGGTCACATCTGACTACCGTCGACAACGATGAAACTCTGTTGTCCATTCTTAACCGCCACTTGGGTTCGGACCCTCGATTGGAAGTGGTCTGCGCCGATGGCGACGAATTCTTGAAGTCGCTTCGTGGGCAACATTTTGATTTCATCTTTGCTGATACATGGGCTGGAAAGTATCGTTTTCTTGACGAAGCACTTGAATTACTGAACCCAACGGGATTGTATGTCATTGACGACATGCTTCCGCAACCCAACTGGCCTGAAGGACATGCCGAGAAAGTCGCAAACCTTGTCGCCACGCTGGAACAACGTAAGGATTTCCGCGTAACCAAACTATCTTGGGCCAGCGGGGTTATCCTTGCATCCAAACTCTGAATGTTATATTACGGTCTCTAACTCGGCGTTGTGGATTTCATTGCCAAAGGGGTATCCACGACAAAGGGAGGGACTGAACCCCGCAGGCTATTGTTTCCTGCTGCACCGAGTCCCGTCAAAATCTGGGGGACGAGGCTGTGGAAGATGCCGGTTATGTCACCGTCAATGGTTCGAATCGCACCACCAATCAACAGTCCCGCCAGTCCGTGAACCACTGACCAGGCATAAAGTTCGGCCTCAGTCCTGTGTTCAACCGCCAGTACTTTCTCCACCACAAGGTCGTCAAGTGCCGTCTGAAGCAGTTGGTAGGGAGATGTTCTGTCTGTTTCAGGTTTCTCCTGAAACGGTATGCCGAACATCACTTGAAAGTGCGGGGGGGTGTTCACGGCAAAAGTGACATAAGCCAGACCCAATGCCTGGAATGCCGCGAGGGCAGGG
>VFSW01007369.1_pt1 | contig 15962 bp, 20 predicted proteins | sample 5358111 | NCBI WGS metagenome assembly VFSW01 (sample SAMN11554181, study PRJNA540505) | mine drainage metagenome | isolation source: sediment from site ElyBrook_90M | place: USA: Ely Copper Mine, Vershire, VT | collected 2017 | reverse complement strand
GCCAACCGGCCCGAGCGACGGCCCCACTGGCCCCACTGGCCCCACTGGCCCAATTGGATTCAATTCTGATTTACCCACACAAAGTGGATTGATTTCTCGATTCAAGGCATCATTTTTTGACGGGTTTCCTGATACATCTGACGCATTTGGATGGGTCGATCAAGCAAACTTTGGTGCTCTCGCGGTAGCCAACGTCAATACGGCGGGAAGCGCTCCAACGGTTAAGTTGAACGCGATCAATACTTCTTTGACTGCGGTGCGCAATAACGCCCAGTATGGTTATGACGCCGGAGAGAACAAAGCTTTCGGCCCGAAATATTCTTGCTTCTTAGTATTCAAACAAGTCACGAATGGATATATTTTCGGTTTCGATGATGGTAACAACGCCGGAGCCCGCATGGGTATCACATCCAATGGCGGCTTTACGAACATTTGGGAAATCACCATTCCTAACGTCGGCAATTTCTATACAGTTGGTTCGGTGTCACTCAATGCGTGGCATTACATTTCCATCATTGCGGATGATAGCGTAACGCCGAAGATATCAATTTATGTTGATGGCAGTTCCATCTTTTCATGGTACGTCAATCCGTCCTCGACTCAAAGCGGAACGAATGGTTGGAAGTTGATGTGGTCGCCTCAAGGCGGTCAGGTCGACAATTACCTTGCTGAATTTATCATGTATAATCGCGCCCTTGGCAGCACTGATCGAGCTGCGATTGAAACCTATTTTCACAACACATACGGAATTTAATGAAAGAACTAAGTAATAAAGAACAGGAAGGTTTTTCTGACATGCGTCAGATTGCGACGCCGAGCACAAATCCGTCGTCAGGTTTCACGCGCGTCTATTCCAAATCTGATGGTCAAATGTATCGCAAGGATGCCGCTGGTAATGAAGTGCTTTTTGTTGCTGGCCCCGGTTCCACAGGCCCAACTGGCCCACAAGGAACTACCGGCTCGACTGGCCCACAAGGTATTGGTCAAACTGGCCCCACTGGCCCAACCGGCCCACAGGGAACCACTGGCCCCACTGGCCCACAAGGCGCAACTGGCCCATTTGGCACAACTGGCCCGAGTGGCCCGCAAGGCGGACGCGGCGACACCGGAGCCACAGGTTCAATCGGAACGACCGGCCCGACTGGCGCGGGTGTAACCGGAGCAACCGGAGTGCGTGGATTGACCGGCCCAACTGGCCCGACCGGCCCACAAGGATTTACAGGCGCAACTGGCCCGCGTGGCGGAACTGGCCCAACCGGAGCCACGGCAGCTACAGGCCCGACCGGCCCTCAAGGCACAACTGGCCCCACTGGCCCGAGCGGCGGCCCCACTGGCCCAACCGGAGTTCGCGGATTTACTGGCCCGACCGGAGCAACGGGCCCGACCGGTCCGCAGGGAACGACTGGCCCCACCGGCCCACAAGGAACGACTGGCCCCACCGGCCCGAGCGGTTCACCCGGCGGCGCGACAGGCCCGACTGGCCCATTAGGTTCAACAGGCCCGACTGGCCCAACTGGCCCCACCGGCCCCACCGGCCCAACTGGCCCGGCTGGAACTTTAACTGGTTACGATGCATTGATCGCAGGTATGACCGGTCTTGTTCATCGCTGGAAATTTACCGAAGCTTCTGGAAACTTTGCCGACTCAGTTGGTAGTTTAACTCTGACTGTATCAGGCTCATGGACATATAGTGTAAGCGGCGCGCCAGTCAGCGGAGCAGTTCAAATGGGAGCCTCGGCCAAAGCAGTAACATCCGGCATGGGTTCAATTCCAGTCGGCGGTGCGGCACGAACCATTGTGGCAGTGATCAAACCGGGCACAAGCACAGCCAAACAAACAGTGTGTTCTTATGGAACGGCGAGCACGCGCCAAGGTCAATACCTTACATTGAACGCTTCATCGCCCGGACAAGTTGAATATGCATCTTTTGGTGATGACGCTGATATAAGCAACTCAGGTTGTAACAGTCAGCGATGGGCCCTTATGGTTGCTATTTATGATGGCAGTTCAGTAATGACACTATTCTATGATGGAGTTTTGATCGGACATACCACTGGCTCGGCTTTGAATACCGTTGATGCTGGAAACTACTTTTCAGTGGCACAAAATCTTAGCAATGCTGACCAAGGCGCAATGTATATCGACGACTTGACAGTGTTCAGTCGCGCGTTAGCTAATTGGGAAATCAATCAGCTATTTGAAGCATTAGGACGTTAAGTGTTGCTTTTTTAGCGTCTCGACGATGGCGGCCTTGAGCAAGCTGAGAATGACATGCTTATCAACCGGATATCCCATCTTTTCTACTTCCTCGCAGAGCCAGCCTAAGATCGTATCTCGATTTTTAAAGCAACCAATCCATCCCCATTTGTTCATCTGCTTGGCTCGGGCGCTGCACATCTGACAACCGGCTGATTGCTTGCCGGTGATAGAATAAATTACGTAACTTAAAAGAGAACCGGGTCGTCCACTTAATATCGGCGGCGGTGTGTTCTCTCGGCGATAAGGCCCGTATTTGATTTGCAATTCCTGATACACTTCTTCTTCCATTATCAAGACGGGCCCTTTCATAGTGCCTTTCGATAATACGTCATCCAGATAACCGGCAGGCCGCGCCGGCGCAGCGGTGTAAATATTATGCAACGCAATGTTGACTGTCATAATTACGGGGCGGGAACTGTGCCGCAAATACACCAATGCAAAGTCAGTTTATATCCGCAGCCAAGATTGCAAGATTCTGCTGAAGGCGTGATAGTAGACTTGCCACCGGGCGACCATGTTGCGCCCGATGCTACTTTATGTAATGGGTCAGGGCCGTCTCCATTAAGCGCGCCCGGGGAATGTTCGCCCGCAATAATGGCAGTTCGTGCATTTATACCCGTTCCTTCACACCATAATACGGCATTGAAGATTTTGTAGGGATTGGTAATGACTCCCGGGATATAGCACACGTTGTATGTTGTAGACGGGGGCGGTTCGGGGCATGGACATACAGCAAAACATCCTGAGTGAAATGTGTCGCATCCGGTCGAAGCACAATCGGTTCGATCTTTGCAATTAATGTCGGCTCCATCGCACCCTGTGCAATTGCAGCCGAAGGCACTGATGCCCTGGTTGGTGCAGCCGCAGCAGTTATAAAGAACTCCGTCTTTCCGAATCATATTAACAATCGACGATGTTACTCGCCAAGCCATTCACTTGGTCTTGGAGAATGTTGATCTGATTTTGAAGATCATCAATTTGAATCTGCAAGTCGCCCGATGATGTAATGTGAACTGTTACCTCGCCGGGGCCCGTAGAAGATGTATTAACGTCGATGCTATCGTCGCCGTCGGTGGTGAAAAAGATTGAACTGATTTTCTGAAAGTGTCCACCATCTTCGCCGTTTACAGTGAAGTTAGACGTAATACGCACCGTTGTGCGCCCATCATCAGCAGAATTGTTCGATGTTACTAAGTCGATAAGTTCGTCACCTGCACCAGAAATAGGGTCTTGCGTAGTGAAGTCTATGGCTTGCACGTTGACTGCGCCATTATCCGTTTCATCGGTGACTTGCAGGCGAGTTGGCAAAACGTAATCGCCGCAGAGATCGTTTTCCGCGGTAAGGATGCCGTCTATAATCGACACATTACCGATGGTAACATAATATACCCCCGCATCTTCGTCGTCGTCTGGCGTTGCCGGGCCGGTCGCAATCGTGACCGAAGTAAGTGTAAAATCATCCATGTTTTGCGTAATGACCAAAAACACATCATCACCGTCTGACACGTTGATAATATAATTATCGCCGCCCATTCCAGCGGGAACCATGAAATTAGCCGGGCCAAACACTCTGCCGTCGAGAATCAAAACTTTGTTCCCGTCGGCATCCGAAGCATCAATCAATTGGAAAGTGAATCGGGCCTTACCGGCTTCGGCGGCGCCATAGGCCCACGGCGTCATGTCTACCGTATTGATTTCGTCGGCCTCACCGTTTGCCGAAGTCCCGGGGCCGTTCCACGGCACATAGACTATCAAAGGCAAGAGTGGAAAGTCGGTCGCGTCCGGCGTCGTGTGCGCCGTGGTCATCATAAGATTGGTGAACAATAATTGTGTGACTTGGTTGTTACCCCCAATCGGGATACCCGGGCGCGGGTCAGTCTCGGCGTCAGTTATTTCCGCGATGATCTGCCGATATTTGTCTTGAAAAATATTCTCGGGGTTAGAGTCATCAATGTGAATCGGGTCAGGATAATTGTCCCACGCTGAACCTTGACGCACGTCAATGCCAGTAATGCTTTGATCGTTGGCCAATGAAATTTCCAACCAAATCTTGTCGCCGCGGTAACCAGCACCCATCCACCCCGCATCTTCGTTATCATTGAGCAGACCCCATGTTGTATTATCTTCTTCGTAGGTATTGGCATCCTCGGAATTGAATAAGTGTGAATTGGAAATCACACCAACTTGGAAAGAATTAGGCGACGCAGGATTTGGTCTAACCTTGACCAAGAATGGAGTCTCGACGCCGCCCACACCATTGCCGGTGGGTAATTCGGTTGCTCCGGCGGGCGGTGTCAGCGGGAATGGAACCTTGGTTTCATCCTGCTGGATTTGCAGAGGGTAGATCGGATTGGCAGGCGGCGTTGTGCTGGTCACACGTGGCACTGGCGCACCACGAATACCTTTGCCGTCAGCCAAGAATCGCGGCTGAATCTCTATCAACCGTTTTTCAATTTCGGCCTTGCCCTTATCTTTGAGCGGGTCGTCCATTATGGCACCTTAACTGAAATGATATGATAAACCCAAATACCGAAGCGCCATTCTTCTGGAATGGCCTCGACCACCAATACGTCGCCGCTGTTGATTGCGCCGGGAGTGCTGGCCGGAACGTGAACGTGCAATGTTCCAGCAACGGAACCCGGGGCCAAAATTGCGATTGCGCTGTAAACCTCACCGTTGATATCAGGCGATGTGCTGCCGGTATTCGCCGAACTTCCGGTGCCGCCCTGAGTCGTAGTCGTGTCAATTGCGCCACTCAATACCGGGCCGAAGGTCATGGTTTGTGTTCGCATTTCACCGTTGTTGCCGTCTTTGGCAGACGAGAAGTGAGTGCCGCCGGAGTCCACGATACCGGAGCCCCGCATCTGCGTAAAGGTTACGTGCTTGCCGATCAAACTGGCTGTGCCAGTGACGGGTATAATCTTGGTAATGGCCGGGACGATGCTCGGGTCAGGCGGCCCACAGAAAAACTTTCGGGTGATGGAAGCCAATGCCGGGCCTTGATAGCCGTGTTTGACCAGCACTTCAATCGAACCCAACACTCCGTCGGAGACGGAGACTTGGGCGCGGGCAATCGCACCGACCGCGGTGCCGGAGGAATTGGTTACTCGGCTGTATTCAATCTCTCGGGATGACCCGCCAGTAAATCCCCAATTCGCCACGACGCCAAGAAGCAGAGGCGGCAGGTCGATGCGGTGGACGGCGGGATAAGTAACATCATCAGGTAGCGTGTCGCAATCCACCTTGGAAACGATTTGAATGGAGCGCCACTTGTCGTGCGGCTCAATCTCCACATACGGCGAGCTAATGCTGACAGCAACACCGGGCCATGTCGTGCCAGCGGGAACAACTTTCTTGGAAATGGCGGCCACGATACCATACACGGCGTCGGTATGATCGCCGAGCAATTCCGGCCACTCTGTGTCGTCGAGCGAGACCGTTTCCTTCAAATCAAATCCATTGCCCAAATTTGTGACCTTGGACGAGAGAATCAACAAGCCTTGATCGACGGTCATCGTGCCGTTGGTATCAACGGTTCGGGTGATCGAAACCACACCGCCACCGTATTCCTCGGTCAACGCATAGTTGACCAACGTCACTGGCACTTCCACAGTTCGGAATATGCGGGTCGTGCGCTTGGTAAATTCAGTCAGTTGCTCGTCGGTGACAGATAAATCGCCGGCAGCCAATGTGGGCGGGTCGTCGATGTTGCCCGCAGTGGTAATGGCTTCCGTTTGAGTGGGAATGAAGGCTCGCATTTCGACCGGGAATAAGTCGGGAATCTCGACCGAAGATTTGGTAGCCGGAAATACGTTCGGCACAGTCCAGACTTCGCGCAGCATTTCACCGTTGGCCAAATTCTTATCTTCATATTTGATGATCAGAGCGGACAGGGTGGGCGGCGCGGCGCCTTCGGCAACGATGCTTTGAGTTATGGTGGCGATCTGCGCAACGTCCGTTCGCGCGTCTTGCACCAAGTCGCCGCGATATTTGACGTAAACGTAGATGACTCCCTTGCCATCATCGGTGTAACGAATCAGATTAAGTTTGTAACCGGGGAAATTTTCCTTGTCGGGGTGCAGGTCGCCGTATTCAGCGAGAGTAAAACCGGGAGTTTGTCGAACCTTGTGGACTACTTCAATCTGATCAGCCCGCATTTGCGGGGCCATTTCCTGCCGATAAGTGCTTGGAAACGTTTTCCCGGGTGGCGGAAATACCAATTTGGGTAAAGAAGGTGCCTGTTGCGGCGACGGTCGCGTTGCCATGTCTGAGTAAATATACCCGAAAATACCCTATCGCGCTACGGGTTGGGCTGCCGGAAGATATACCACACCGATGCCTGCTTTTACCCATCCATCCGGTAAATCTGTGACAAATTCCTGCGTGATATGACCAACCTTGCGCAATTCTTTCCAGAGTGTCGGCACGGATAAACCGCAGGTTTCGTCGCGAACAATATCGTGGAATACGAAGCAACCAGCCTTCATCATCGGGGAGTAATTCGCCCAATCTTTACGCACACCATCCAACGTGTGATCGCCGTCCACGAAAATCCAATCATACTGTCCGTAATCCGCTACCTGCTTAATCACGTAGGGTTCGGTGCTGTAGCCTTTGATGGTAACGCACTTAACCCAAGGCGGCGTCCATGATTCATACAAATGCCGGTTGTCATACGAGTCGAAGAACTCGCCGCCGCGGGTGCCGGATTCATACGGGTCAACATTGACGACCGTCGTTCCCGGTGTGGCTAATTTGAGCCAGTGATACAGGGAGCCACCAGCATACGTTCCAATTTCAAGCACTCGCTTCGGTTGTAGCGCGGCATACAGCAAGAGTAATTGATCGAACTCTGCCTGATACTGGCTAATTGCTACTGGAATATTGGGAAGCATTACTGGAAGATGGCGGGGTCAACTTTGGGGCCTTGCGCCCATTGACCGAAAAACGGATTCATCCGAACCCACGAATCAATGTCGTCATCGTAAAACAGTTCACGGTAGGCACTGGCGAACAAATGAATGACTCGCGTGCCCGGCGGCGGTGGCTCGACGCCCAAATAGAATTTCCAGATGTAGCTGCCTTCCCAACCGCAGAGGGCGGGGAATGGTGCTCCGACGATTTTATCGGGATATCGCCTAACGAAGTCAGTTAGTAATGCGGGAGCCGTGTCGCCGTGTGACAGGAAGCCGGACAGGATTCGCCGCTTGCAAGCTGCGCGGATTTTGAACATCACTTCGCTGCCGGGTTGGCAGATGATATGATTATTGTAAGGATGGATGCAATGGTGCTCGTCGTCCGGCACATCACGGCTGACCACAATTTCCTTGTCACCAAGTAGGTCGGTGGCGGACGCAACCGTGTGCGTGTCCAGTCCGAGATACAGGCCGCCGTATTTGTATCCAAGATCATAACCGAGCCAATCGAATATTGCCGCGGGCGGCGCAGATTGGAGCCATGCTGGAATCTCGAGTTTTTTGGTTTCTACATCTAAGCCACTAACATCCGGCTTGTCATCGCCATACCACAGCACAATCGGCTGCTCATGGCGTTCAGCAGACTTGAGGGCCCGTTTGTACTGTTTTATTAGAGGCCCTTTTGATAAAATAAAATTGGTTTTCATCGTTGTAAATAACGAATAGCCTGTTGGAGTTTGATTGGATTATCACCAAAAATTCCTAAGGCAAAGTTACACCAACGACAAAGTAAACCCCGCACTTTCTTAGTTGTGTGATCATGATCTACAACTAACCGGCGCCGTTTTTTACATAGCGCGCATTTGCCTTGCTGCTTTTTCCGTAATGTATCAAACTGTTCTTGTGTCAATCGATACCGCTGCCATAACGCGGATATTTTTTTCTTAGGACGTTGGCGGCGACGAATCGCCCGAGTCTTGTATGGATGAATTAAACTCCATAATTGAGCGTACATACACGCCGCAAATCGATTCCGCTGATAATAGCGTCGAGATTTACGTGCAGCAGGATGTGTACTATATTGCTTTATGGTGTCAGAACTAACTCGGCCTCGGCGTATCGGCGTCGATACATGCCTTTGTAAATGCTGGTGCCCGCCCACACGCGGGTCATGTGTCGCAAATTGGAAGCGATAGCATCGTAGTTTTTTGAGGGCACGGCGTCCCGAATCGCACGGACTTCACGCCGACTGTCGCCAGTGGTTGACCATCCGCGATTGAAACCAAGGGAAATCAAAGCTGCCTGCGCGTTGGGCCGCAAATCTTCAAAGCCGGGCATGGCCCGCTTGGCCCGCGACCATTCGCGCGCCACGTCAATCTTATCGAACACACCGATAGCTGATTGCCAGCCGGTGATAATGTCACGGACTTCGGAAAGATGATCTTTGGCTTTGCAGCCGGTGTAAGGGTAAGTCGCAGCCAGCCGTTTCGCGTTGGTGTCGCCGATGCTTTCGCGCCAATCAGAATAGGACGCGCTCGGCGAGTTGGTTGACCAATCGTAACCGATGCCAGTGGTGATGCCGGAGTAACGGCAATCCGGCGCTTCGGGGCGGGGATTATAACCGGAACGACCGCCGACTTCAAACTCGATGACGAGATTCTCGCCCGCGGGACTCAGCGCCGGGACTTCCGGCGATTCAAACAGAGTCGCGTTAGTGAGTGAACAGCCAAACGAAAGCCAGAAAAGTAAGAATAATTTTCGCATCACTAATGGTAGCTAAATATGGATGGGCGAATTTTTCTTCCTTCGTCATCCAAGCGCCCGTTGCTTGTTTCATGGCCGAAGTAAAAACAATGATCAGCGCACATTTCATGGCCACAGAACTGTAGTCTGTGAGCCAGTCGACGTTCTCTTTGGGCGGGCGGCCGGTCAGAAATTGTGTCAGCAGTGAGGCCCCGATAATTGATGCGATGGTCAATGGCAAGATCAGATATGCCTCAGACCAACTCTCGAAGTGTTTAAGAATCTTTCTTATCGTTTCCATTGTCTTTTCCACCTAATGCGGCAATACCAATAGCGCCGGGGCCGGGGCCAGTCGCGCCGGTTGGGCCTTCCAACGGCGGCGGAATGAACGGAGCGGGTGGGGCCGGTTTTGGTTTCAATTTCGCAACCAATCTTTCCAGAAGATTATGCAAGGCCGTAAAGACGAGGCCAATGCCGCGTCCAATTCCTTTGAATACGCCGCCAACAGAGTAAAACACGATCATGATGATAGGCTTGGCTTCCGGCGCAGCGATTGACGCAATCCATAAGCCAATAGCAAGCACGACTAGAACTGCGAGCATAATCAAAAGGTGTTTGGTTAAATCCTTGATACCAAACCAAATTGCTCCAAGGCCCCATTTGCTGGTACATTCATCATACACTGGCTGCATCCGCTTGTTGTCTTTGTTGACACGATCAAAATCTCCCTGTGCCTTAGCCAGCTTGCCCTCTGTTTCAGCAGCATGACCTTCGGCGTCGGCAGCTTTCTTATCGGCTCGGGCCCATCCGGCGCGAGCGGCGTCATAATCAGCCTGACCCTCTTCGACTTCGGCCTTGATCTTCTGCACCATCTTTCGCTCGTTCGGAGTGAGCGCAAGGGCAGTTCCTACACAGAGGATTGCGAGAATGTAAGCGAGACGTTTCATTTGTGAAGCTGCATCAGATAATCGAAGAGGCCGTGTTGATTGCTGTCAAGCACGATACATGAGGCGCCAATGGCGGCGACAAGCACTACGCCAATCGTTACGATAGCACATATACAGACGTTGTATTTATTCATCGAGAGAAAAGACGCTTCCACAACGACGGATATTTAACCGGCGTCGGGGGCAGCGTGGGAGTTGGTGACGGCGTAACTACTACGACCGGCAGAGTTGTTTCGGTTGTGGCAACGCGAGTCCGCGGTGCTTCATTCAAAAGGGTGTTCAGATCGACATCGGCCTTCTGTAGCGCGGATGCCCCGGCAGAAGCTTTCGCCTGCGAAAATTTGATATCAACCCGGGCGTCTTTGATGCTCTGTCGAGTGGCCTGATTGGATGTTCGAGCCGGAGCCAATTCGGCTGGCTTAGGATGTGTGGCGCAACCAGTCACCGCGATGGCGGCGACGAGGCCCAATAGCGAGGCTCTCATTTTGCAAATATACGTCGTTAGGTTCATAAAATCAATCAGGTTTCGGAGTCGGAGTTGGGTGCAGTGGCGGGAGATATTCTTTAACGATGCGGGCCTGTTCTTTCTTGATGCCCTCAACATCAGTTCTTAATTGGGGAATGGCATTGAGATTGCCGGTAATTGATTGCGCTTTCGTGCCGGCCCAATGCCAACCGAACAAAAGAATGGCCGATACAATCGTGCCGAACACGGAAGTGATGACTGCATTTTTGTTAATGCGATATCCAAAAAAGTGCCAGTCGTTAGTGCGTTGTGATCGGCGCGGCATTACTTGCCATTGGGAACCCCGGCGCGGCATTACTTGCCATTGGGAACCCCGGCGATCTGCTTGAACAGCATCAGGTTCTCTTTCATCAATGCTCCATTTTGAGTTTCCAAATCCTTGATTCGACCTTCGGCGTCTTTTAATTCACGTTCCAAATCTTCGACGCGCCGTTCCAGTCCGGCGACGTAATCAGTTGATGCGGTGTGTCGGTAGCCTAAAAGCATAATGGTTCCAGTAACGGCAGAAAGTAAAACGGAACTGAGCGCAATCCATGTGGCCGGTGTCACCGACGAGTTAATAACGTCAGGATTGACAGATACCGCCGCGGCCACTAACATCATTGTTCCTATTACGATGCTATTCACGATGATTGTCCAGTAGGGCCGGTTGGGCCAGTTGCACCTTGGGCCCCTTGTTCGCCCTTAATCAATCTGGCTTCGGCGGGGTTTGGCGGGATATGCGTTTCCAGCAATACAACGGTGTATAAAAATGCAGTGAGAATAACAGGCGATTGATCGGCGAGAATATGTGACCACGCGCGAATCACACCATCGGCATAATGTCCGACGCAAGTGGCGTAGATTCCTGAGCCCGCCGAGCACCATAATATAATTTGCTGCGGAAGTAGCAACAATGAGAGAGTTTCCAAACTCACTTTGCGCCGGAGTCGAACATCCAGAAATCCGCCTGCCAGAAAAGCCACAAAGAATAAAAGCGCGACGGTCATCAAATAACTGCCGCCGGATAATTCCAATAGAATGGCGACGGCCGTGGCGTTGCCCGCGCGATGATCAATACACAATAGAATTGCCCACACGATGTGTAATACGCACGCGTAAATAATAATCCACCGGCCAAGAGCATGCTCGGAATTATCCGGCATCGGGTCAAAAAACATTTTCCAGCCATCCTCGATAAACTCGCGGAATAAAGTAAAAATACGTCGAGTTATGCTCATGGCTTTGGTGTAGCCTCAGGAATGATATGATTGTAAGTAGGTTTGACGCGTTTAATCTCCGGCCACGGCGTCTCAACTGGTTGTGGTGTTGGCGTCGGCGTCGCGTAAACCGGTGCTTCTATTTTAGATTTACGGTGTTTTCTAACGCCGGGTTTGTGCGTTTGTACAGTGGAGCACATAGCGAGAAATGTTAGGCTGATGATGGTTAAGGCAAATCGAACGAGCATCATATACAAATATACCCGTATTTCGGTATTTGGCTATTTACCAGCCTTGGGAGTTTTCGAGAGTATTTTATCAGGCGGATTTACCGGCGAGCCATCCCAATTTGTAGTCCACAAGGCGGATAAATTACTGAACCAGCGCAGGTATTTCGGCGCGGTAGCTTCCAGCGACCAGTTGTGGTAGGCGTGATATCGTATCGCCTCATTGTCGAAATCGCTGCACCGCTTTACCGCGGCGACCGCTTCGGGAATATTCTGAAACTTGAAGCCGTTGAAATCGTTAATTACTGCTTCGGACATGACACCCCAATCCGGCGCGATGACCGGTGTGCCTGACATAAGAGCCTCGCCGCAGACGTTGCCGCCCGGCTCCAAGAAGTAGGTTGGCATCAGAACTGCCTTGGCCCCAGCCATTAACTCGGAGCGTTGCTGCGGGCCGACTGACCCCATAAATTCGATGTGCTTCCCAAAGACGGTCAGTTCATCAGAGCGAACCATGCCGGGCAAAACTTCCAACGCACCGGGCCCGGCAATCTTAATCTTCATGCCAGCCTGTTTGGCAATGTCCACTGCGACACTGACGCCTTTCCGGCTAACGAGCCGACCGATAAAAAGTAAATAGTCGCCATCACCTTTATTGTGATTCGGAAAATCAGTCCGATCAAAATACGGATTTATCGTGGCATCATACCATCGACCGTTTTCTTCCCCCGATACTCCCTGTATAAAATGCCGCCATGCCGATGACTCAAAACAACGATACTTGGTAAATACGCCACGATATCCAACCGAATATTCACACGCAATCATTGCAGGATTAGCATTAGCGATTTGCGCTTGACACGTTCCAGCAATGATACCGAGCAAGTCCCGCGGGTCAGCATCAGCCATTGCGCCAATTACGCGTTTATTCATAGTCGTCCAAGACTCATGGCGTTCGTCCCAGCTAATATTAGGAAATAGTTTTTGATTCGACCATTTCCCAAACCATTTTTCCTGTTCGGTTTGTGAAATCACTTCGACGTACTTTGTGCATGGCGCCGTATTATTCGGGCCGCCATATAATACGACCTCAATATCTGTATGTCGCATCAGCATTTTACACAAATTTATCATTTTCGAGTGCGTATAGGCGCAAATCGAATATTTACTATTAAATTGTGTCCAAGGAAGTCCCGGTAAATGTATTCTTAATGACATCTGGCAAATTCTCCAAAATACCGTTGGGCCGCGAATTTATAGGCGCGGGCGGCATCTTCCGCATGATGAAAGTATCCCAAAAATATATTTCGTGGATGAACATGAATCATTGCCCGCCAACGTTTCCGCCATGCGATAAAAGACACACCTTTAATACCTGCGGCGTTGTTACGAGGACATTTTTTATTCATCGCATTTTCGCGAGTTGAAGCTGGTCGTAAATTGCGCCGTCGATTATCCAGTCCGTTGCCATTACGATGATCTAATGCAAACGGGGGAAATCCTGCCAGCAATCGATGCATGGAAATAGTGGTGCCGATAATACCCATCTGGGCATACCAGTTGCCAGACTTATGTTGCGCGGCACACCATTTGAACTGCCGTACAAGCCAGTAATCTTGGTTGGACACCAAGGCGATTTTGCCCTGCGTTAAAGGAATCTGCCTCATAGAATTAAAGTCTTTTCGGCATTATTTTAAGTTTACTATAGTCGCTAGGCAAAGTCAATAAAATACTGTATATTTCTTATACTACTTCAACCGTGAATTTAACTGTATCTCTTGCCCTTCACAAATTAACTCAATCAAAAGCTTTCCCGCAAGACCTTGACGACGACGGCAAGATTGCCATGCTGAATGAGGCACTGGAAGCCTTGATGATTCATGAGCGATATGTCGGTTCCGAGGCCCGGCTGAGTTTCAAAGTTGACCTGACCGGCATCCTGACTTTGCCCCGCGATTTCGTCACTCTCAAAGCCGCCGCAGTCGATGGAAAAACTCGAGATTTGGCCTCGCCATGGTATGAGTTTACGCCGGGCTCCGACGCCACCACGCAATTCAGTTTGCTCATCGCGGATTTGGAAGATCGCTGGCCGACATTCGCTGACCCGGTTATTACTCCCGCCTTTCTGAAAGCGGTCATCGCCGACAGTCCCGCCGAAGGTTTCCTTGAAGTCCATGGCCGCGACGCCGATGGCCGGGAAGTCTGGAATGGCGAGCAGCGTGGCGCGATATTGAATTTCAATGACACCTACACCGATACCGGCATCGTTTACATTGACGAAATCATCAAGCCGATAACTGACCGGGTGGTTTACCTTTACGCTGAGAATGGCTCCGCCAATCAATTGATCGGCCAATACGAGCCGGGCGAAACCGTCCCATCCTATCGCCGGTATTTCGTGCCGGAAGCCACACAGCAATCGAACGCAGTCGAAGTGCCACCGGTGTCGCCGATGATCGTGACTGCTCTCTGCCAACGCCGACACGTCGATATGGTCAATGAAAATGACGTATTGCCGCTGACCAATTTTAACGGACTCAAACACGCCATCTTGCACATCCATTGGGCCAACGAGGGTGATGAACAGCGCAGCCAATACCACATGGACACAGCTTTAGCTTTCTTTTCTAGTGAATTGAAACGGCAACACCCGCCGACTGAACTCGGCGCAACCCACATTCGTGCCATCGCGGACTCTGGCGCGACTAACCTACACAGCTTTCGATAATGCCAACACCGCAAATTCCACCCGGCTTTAATCAATTGGGCGAATCGCCGCCGTCGGATTTATCTGTCGCCTCGGCCATCCAAGGTGCGCCGAATGACCCGAGTGTGTTGGCAATGAAGCCGCAAGATCGCGCGGCACAAATCGCTCGCATTGAAAATGTCATCGCCCGCGGCACTGGTAGGGATGTTGATTATTGGCGGACGGTTTCTATTCCGTCACTGGTTTCACCTTATGCTTCCTATGAACAACACAACGCGGCGCTCGATAAAGCAATTGAAAAAGAGACTCATGGTGTGGATTATGCGCCTGCGGCTACTGGCGGCTTGGCCACGATTCCGACGGCGCCCGACCCGGGTTCCATTGAGTCTCGGGAAATTGAGCGAGCGCAACGCTTCGGCACCTCCAAGAAACCACAATTTTCACAGCCGTTTTTTAACCAACCAGTTTTGAATCAGGATACCCGATTCCGTCACTTCCCTACGGCCCCGACGCAATTACCGTCGGCTGTAGGCCCGTCCACATTTCCGCAACCACCACACTCACATGGCTGAACAAATCATAACTGAACCAGTCGAAGCGAGTCCAAAAGCATTGCACGCGAATTTCCGCGACAATATCTCTCTGTCCAAGCTAAGTCTATCGCAGCAATCTGCGTTAGATCGCAAGACGGCGATGCTAGAAAAGCTGCGCATGTCCCGCGCGACTTACGAGCAAAAGATCAAGTCGCAGACTGCCGGTGCGGCTGGTATGCAATCGCTGATGGAAATCAAAGACCCGTCGAAGTTCAATGAAATGAGTGCGCAGGTTCTCAAAGACAATCCTAATGCTATCGCCTCGCCCGCCTTTATGAAGGTGTGGGAGAACAAGCAAAAGGAAGCGGATGTGTATCAGGCCAATGAGGCTAAACACGTTGCCGCGTCATTCAACGACCCTGAAATTGCCGACGTTTACAATAAGGCGCATGACCAGCACGGCGCTAACTTCGCAGAAGCGGCGGCCAAGGCCGCGGCTGCCCAAAAGGCCCAAGCTTTGAAACTCTTTTCTGACCCTGACACTAGCCCCGAAAACCGAGCGAAGTTGGGCGACGTGACTTCCGGCACTTTGAATTGGCAAGACCCAAAGATTTTGCAGCAAATTGAAATGCAGACGGCAACAACCAAAGCAGCGTCAGCAGGCGGCATTGACCGACTGGAAAAATTGAGCAAGGTTGTTGAAGGTTTGCAAAAAGCCACTGGAAGCCAACTCTCCGATGCTGACAAGGCAGCCGTGACAAATGCCCTTTCCCAATTGGTTCAGCAAACCACAACTGGTGCCGCGCCAACCAAACCGACCACATCGCCTGAGGATGCTCTGGCCAAACTGTTGGGCCGTCAGCCCGGCGCTGCTCCGACAGCCGCGCCAACACCAACACCAACAC
>VFSW01007368.1_pt1 | contig 15964 bp, 16 predicted proteins | sample 5358111 | NCBI WGS metagenome assembly VFSW01 (sample SAMN11554181, study PRJNA540505) | mine drainage metagenome | isolation source: sediment from site ElyBrook_90M | place: USA: Ely Copper Mine, Vershire, VT | collected 2017 | reverse complement strand
GAATGCCCTCCCAGATTCTCTCGGATTCAACATCATCCTGCGGAAGATGGGTTAACCTCAGCTATTGAGGCAATGCGGCCATGCGGCGATTGGCGCATCATGGTTTCGACCGTAGCATCCCTCATACTGATACGGCCATATGCCAGCTACAATTTCTCAAAGATAGCCTGAAGTTCCTTAATCAAAGCGATTTCCATTTCGATAAAGCGCCTGTTCTGATCAAATTCGTTGGCTACAGGAAGGTGGGCGTCCCGTCTACAAAAGGCAATCGTCTGGTAAGGTGCTGTGTCGCCCGCTTCCGGCTTCGCTCGGAGAGATGCTGTTCTTCATCAGCGCACCGCGCCCTTGCGCTGCGTGCCGGAAGGCGCCGGTGGGGCGTTCGATTCGGTACCGCGCACATTCCGCTTCAAGACGGTCTGCCAGAAGAAGCCGTTCTGGAAAGCGAGAAGGCAGAGAACGATGAACGTTTGCGTTGAAGCCGAAAACTGGCCCGCGCTCAGGAACCCGAGAAAAACGATGGGTGAAACCAGGAGGGCGACAGCGGAATTTCTCACATGCTGCCATATCACCGCTGTATCGGTTGCGTCGAGACAATCGACCCCGGCTTTTGCCAACATCCCAAGCAGCATTGCGACGAAGAGCGGCCAGTAGAGCTCGCCGAGATCGCTGAGCGAAGCGGAGCCGGTCTCTTTTACGCTTGAAACGGATTTATCCTCGCTCTGCATCGGGGGCAACACCGGCGGGGGGCCGAGAGTCCAGGCATCCTTTCCCGCCGGACCGGTCAGGGTTTCACCGGCGAATGCAACGGCAATCGGAAAAGACGTGGCGCCAATATCGACCTCGCGGCGTCCGCTCGACGCCATCGTCATGTGCTCCTTTAAGACCCAGCCGTACTGCCAGTTTCTGCCCGCTCCCTCGAAGGCGATCTGCACCCATGTTTTTGTGGAAAATCCGAATGACGCGCTCCGTTCGCCGCATACGTACACCTGGGTGTTGCCACGCAGGGTTGCGACGATCTCTCCACGCCACCCGCGGCCGGTCACAAAACTCCGCCCCTGTCCGTAAACATCGGGATCCGGGGTGATCCGGCCCCGTCGATTGCAGGGGGGCTGCGCCGTCGACAGCGATGGTAGCAGTAACGCGATCGCGATGATCGCCATGAGACACTGCCTGCTGAAAGCGCCGTTTTTCATACCGTGTCCTCCTTCCTCATGGGCCGCCTGCCGGCCGGCCGGTGCGGCGAAGGGTTTCGGCTTCAAGGCATCCCTCTGCCTGATCATATCAGGGATCTATGGGTATCGGTGGGCTAAGCGATGAGGATGATCAGGTTGATGGGGTCCTCCTTTGGGTGAAGTGAGGAAAACTGACCTGATAAGATCTGCCGTTACGAGAGCTTAGGATAGTGAAAGCGGTCCTGCCTGTCAAGAAGATTTTGCCTTCAAGGCCGCCTGGAATCGAGACTTGATCTCTGCGGGCTGGAACAGCGCCGGCTTAAGCTTTCCCTTGCGCACGCCGATGGGCACATGAAGGAAGGCGCAGGCATCAACGGCCAGGAGTTCTTTTACTGTTTCCCGCAGGGTTTCGCTATCGCCGGCGGAAATCGCCTGTCCGATGCCCAGCCCCTGTACGATCTTGACGAAATCCGTCCGTCCGGCATTGACCGTTGCACCCATGCCTCCCGCCTCATAGATCCCGTTGTCCATGCAGATCACAAGCAGGTTCGGGGGCTGGCGATGGGCAACCGACGCCAGGCTGGTGAGGCCCATCAGAAGGCCTCCATCCCCCTCGATGACCACGACCTTGCGGTCGGGGTGGGCCAGAGCCACGCCCAAGCCGACTGCGGGGGCGAGCCCCATGGGGCCCCGGAGGTACAGATTCAGCGGACGCGGCCGGACCTCCATCCAGGATGCCGTCTGGGAGCCGACCCCGGTCACGACGATCTCATCGGTGATCGCTTCGGCCAGGACCGCAAAGGCCTGGTTTCGTTCGATCATCGCCGCTCCTCCCGGGTGGCCCGGGTGATGAGGAGGGCCACCGGCCGTTGGCCCGCTTCGGCCATCTCGAAGGCCTGTGCAACCCGGTTTTCCCGGTCGAAGTCCGCCGCCAGCTCGTAATAGGGGATCTGCAGCGCCTCCAGGAAAGGGCGGAACGGCCGGGCCTTTTCGAAATGCGCCGTCAGGACGTCCCCCAGATGGCCCCGGTCCGTGACGATCAGGACCGCGGGGACGCCGAAGGCATTCGCCAGCGTGGCCAATGTGCCGCCCGTATTGAGGAGGCCGGCGTTCTGCATCAGGCAGACCGCCCGCGTGCCGGCAAGGGCGGCCCCCAGGCAGATGCCCAGGGCGTCTTCTTCACGGGCGGCCCTCGTGTGAATAACCGTTGCGGATGCATCCAGGCGCTCGATCACGGGCTCGATCCAGTTGTCCGGGACGCTCGCTGCCACTTTTACCCCCGCCTTCTCGATGGCGGCTGCGAGCCTTTGTCCGAAGTTCATCTCCCTTTCATCCTCCCGTCCGATATCGCCAACCCGTGTTTCAATCCGTGCCTTGGCTTGGCGTTTAGTGTACTACGGCGCTTTCTGGTATATCCCGATGCCGACCTCTTTGGCGGTCTCCGTGGCGACCTTCTTGTCCGCCTCGATCTGGGATTGGAATTCCCGAGCCGACAGGGGGTGAACCACGCCTCCCCCCTTTTAGACCCGCTCGCCGAATTCCTTGGACTTGCTCACCTTTTCGGCGGCATTCACCAGCAGCGCTATGGCCGGCTTCGGGGTCCCCGCAGCGGCGAAACAGCCCACCCAGTTGTCGATATACGAGCCCTTCACCCCCAGTTCGGTGAACGTGGCCACATTGGGGAGCGCCTTCAACCGAGATCTTCCCGTGAGCGTCAACGCCTTCAATCTTCCCGCCTGGATGAGGGGCAGGAACGTCGTCGGCGCGCCGAAGGCGATGTCCACGTGACCGCCCATGATGGCCGGCGCGACCTCGCCGGTTCCCTTGAAGGGCACGTGCTTCATCTTGACGTCGTTGCTCCTGCTGAGTATTTCCCCGTTGAAATGACCGACACTCCCCGTGCCCACGGTCCCGTACGACAGCTTGCCGGGATTCTGACGAGCTGCCATGATGAGATCATCGATCGTCTTGTACGGCGAATCCGCCTTGACGATGACGACATCGGGCATCGAGGCGACGAGCGCAATGGGTGCAAAATCCTTCACCGCATCGTACTTCACATCTTTCAGGACCACGGGCGCCAGCACCATCCCGGCCGCCGTGTTCGCCAGGAGGGTATAGCCGTCCTTCGGCGCATTCAGGACGGCGATGGCGCCCAGCGTCCCGCTTGCTCCTCCCTTGTTGATAGGCGGCATCGGCACCTTGAGGATCTTTCGCATCTCCTCGGCCAGAATGCGCCCCCAGATATCCGTAGGCCCCCCCGCCACGAAGGCGATGACGAGTTCAATGGGTCTGGTTGGATACTTCTCCTGGGCATGGGCCGCTTTACAAAACCCCACCATCCCGACCACCAACAACACCGCCGCGGTTACCGCCGGCCATCTCCTCAAACTCAGCGACATGGTTTCCTCCCTTCTGTTGGATGCTCCCATCTAAAATCCCCAAATGCCCACGGGCAGACGCGCCTGCAGCCACAACTCGAACACCGCATAGGTGCCCGCCGCCATCCCGACCCCCCAGAGGAGCGCCACAGGCCATTTTTTGCGCTCCAAAATCCGTAAAAAAAATGTGACGAGAAGAAACGTGGCAAGGACGAATCCTGCCTTTTTCAGGATGATTCCGTAGACCACCAGAGAAAGAAGGATGAGTGCGATCTTCCCCCAGCGAACGGCGTCCGGCGCCCCTTCGTTCCCGCCGTCCCGCCGCCAAAGCGACGACAGAACGAGCACCAGGGACAACAACGCAAGGGCCGCGGCGGCGAGAAAGATCGTAAACCCCGGCCCCGGATCGTTCACCCGGCCGAGTCCCAACTGGACGGCCCGCCAGCACAGCCCGATCGCACAAACCAGGCAGAACGCCCCGCTCAGGAGATCTCCCCGTTTTCTAGCCATTGCGCCCCCCGATCGCACGGCTGCGCATCCTCGACAGGAAAGGGAAGAGGAGAACGGCGAAGGCCACGGCCAGCAACGCCGCCGACACGGGGCGTTGAACAAAGATCAGGAAGCTCCCCTCGGACAGGATCAGGGATCTGCGCAATGCGGTTTCCAGGATAGGGCCCAGGACAAAGGCCAGGATCAGGGGCGTCGGCTTGAAATTGAATCGGTTCATCAGGACCCCGGCGAGGCTGGCGACAACTGCGATGAAGATGTCGGCCACGCTGTTGTTGAGGCTGTAGGCCCCGATCAGGCAGAAAAGGATGATCGAGACCGCCAGGTATTCGTAGGGGATCTTCAGGATGCGCACCCACAGGGGGATGAGTGGCAGGTTCAGGACGAGGAGAAAGACGTTGCCGATATACATGCTGGCGATGACCCCCCAGAAAAAATCGGGGGAGCTACTTATGAGGAGAGGGCCGGGCGTAAGTCCGTAAATCATGAGGGCGCCCAGGAGAACGGCGGTGATGGCATTGGACGGGATGCCCAGGCTGAACAGGGGGATGAAGGTGCCCCCCATGGCGGCGTTATTGCACGCTTCGGGCGAGGCGACACCCTCGATCTCGCCCGTCCCGAACCGTTCCGGGTGGGAGGAGAGTCTCTTTTCCAGGGCGTAGCACAAAAATTGCGGCACGATCGTTCCCACCCCGGGGATGATCCCGAGGATGAACCCGAATAGCGTGCCGCGGGTGATCGGGCCCGCCGATCTCCGCCAATCCTCGCGGCTGGGCAGCAGGCCCCTGATCCTTCCCTCGAACACCTGCGCCTTTTCGAGCATCCCCGAATTCAGCAGGACTTCCGAGATGCCGAACAGGCCCATCACAACGGGGGCCAGGCCGACGCCGTCCATCAATTCGGGCAGGCCCATCGTGAGCCGCGGCGTCGCCGTTATGGGGTCCAGGCCGACACATCCGAGCACGACCCCGATTGCGCACATCATCAGGGCCTTCACCGCGGGCCCTCCGTCGAGGTAGGTCACCACCATCATTCCCATGATCATCATGCCGAAATACTCCGGGGGACCGAACCGGAGCGCCAGATCGGCCAGCGTCGGGGCGAGAAGGACGAGGCCGAAGATGCTGAAGGTCCCCGCAATGAACGAGGCACACGCCGAGATGCCCAGGGCGGGGCCGGCGCGCCCCTTCCGGGCCATCTGGTAGCCGTCGAGACAGGTTACCACCGAGGAGGGCTCTCCGGGGATGTTCAGGAGTATGGATGTTGTCGATCCCCCATAGGCCGCCCCATAGCATATCCCGGCGAGCATGATGATGGCCGATACCGGGTTCAGGTGGAAGGTGATCGGCAACAGAAGCGCCAGGGTCGCGGTCGGGCCCAGACCCGGCAGGATGCCCACGAGGGTTCCCATGATCGAGCCGATCAGACAGTAGAGAAGGTTTTGCGGTTCAAGTGCGATGCCGAAACCATAGGCGAGACTCCCCAAGGCCTCTGTCATGAAGCCGCTCCTCCGGTGCGTGGTCCGTTCCCGAGGCCTCCCTCGCCTCTCCCGGCTTGCTCCAGGAAGTCCGTCACCGCCCGGTTGAAGGCCTCGGGCTGCTCCGCGTTTGCCAGGTGCGCGGCCGACTTCAGAATGACCAGTTCCGATCCCTTGATCCGCTCGTGAATTGCCTGCGAACCGGCGACGGGCGACGCGGGGTCCTCCTCGCCGACGATCAGCAGGGTCGGCAGCCGGATGCTGCCGAGGCGGTCCGTGAGGTCCAGCCCTTGGATGGCGCGGATACAGCCAATATACCCCTCGGGAAGGGTTGCCCGGATCACGGCCCGCACGGGATCCACGATGTCGCGCCTCCGTTCCCGAAAAGGCGCCGTGAACCAGCGGCCGATCGTCGGCTCCACGTTGGCTTCCATCCCTTGGATCTGCGCCACCCGGATCCGCTCGTCCCAGACGGCCTTCATCTCGGGAGATGTCCGGCTCGACGCTTCACAGAGGATCAGGCCCCGCAGCATCTCGGGGTGGGTGATGGCGAGGAGCTGGCCGATCATGCTTCCCATGGAAAGCCCGATGAAGAAAGTCCGCTCGATGCCGAGGGCGCAAAGAAGAGAGCGGGCGTCCTCGGCAAGCTGTTCCAGCGAGTAAGGGTCCGCGGGGGCATCCGTACCGCCGTGCCCGCGGGTGTCGTAGCGCAGCACACGATAGCGGGGCGTCAGGGCACTCATCTGGGGATTCCACATGGAGAGGTTCGCCGCCAGCGCGTGGCTCAAGGTCACGACCGGCGCCTCGACCGGACCTTCAAGGCGGTAATTGACGCCGATCCCATTTACCCTGATCTTCATCGCTCGCTCCTCGCATCCGATCAGAACTTGGCTTTATGTGTGGCTTTTCTTTCGCCTCAACGCGCCGGTTCGTACCCCGCCTGCTTGAACCGGGCCTGCACCGGCGGGCTCATAAGGAAGCTGAGGAACGCCTTCGCGGCCTCGGCGCGCAGGGTATCCTTGAGCAGAATCCCCGAATAGGTCGTCATGCTTTGCAGGCCGCCGGGGTACGGGCCGACCAGAACGACCTCTTTTACCGAGAGTATCTCACTGATCTGGGTGAGGCCGATCGCCTTTGCGGTTGACTTTGCCATCAACTCCATCGAGGCCTTGCCGCTGCCGCCGGTTCGCCCCTTCCTTCGCACCTCGTCCCCGATGCCCAGGCGGTCCGCCACCTGCAGAAAATAGGCGCCGGCCGTGGCGATCTTGGGATCGGCATGGTAGATCTCCGTCGCGGCCAGGAGCGCCTCCGTCAGTTGATCGGGTGTCCCGATACCGGGGCGGGGCGCGCCCCGTGGGACTGCTATCCCGCCGCCCACCCGTCCCAGATCGGTGCGCGTCGAAGGCTGCACAACCCCCTTGGCCTGGATCTGCTCGATGATGGCCGGCGTGACGATGGTAAGATCGGCCGGCTCGCCGGCAAAGATCTTGTCCCGCAGCGCCCCCACCGGGGCGTAGGTGGGCCGCACGGTGTGGCCGCTCTCCTTCTCGAATGTCCCCACCGTGTCGCGAATGATGGACTCGGTTGCTCCCGCAGCCAGTACGTTGATTTCCACAGTCTTTCCCTCCTCCGGGGACGTCGCGAAATGAATCCCCCGGCGTTTCAGATGTGGTCGAAAGGATAAGAACAAAGGCCTTCCCTGTCAAGGGGATTTTCCTGCCCGCTCCGGGTTTTCCATGGCTCCGCATCACTTTCTCCATTGCTGTCGATTGCCGCCCTTTGGCCGTTGAAAGGGTGAAGGCGGGTGTGTTATAGGCACAGAAGGAAAGGAGTGCAGCAGCGATGGAGGAATTCAGCAGGCATACCCCCGGGAAAACGCTGTTTCAGCCCGGTTTTCTGGGGACGGTCAAGACGAGGAACCGGGTTATCATGGCTCCCATGGCCACGAACCTTGCGGGCTGCAACGGTGAAGTAACCGACGACATGATCGCTTACTATGGTGCACGGTCGAAAGGGGGAGCAGGGGCGATCATCGTGGAAAACACCTGCGTCGAGTACCCCCGGGGCAGTAACGGCGCCGTGCAACTCAGGATCGACAGGGACCTTTTTCTGCCCGGCTTGGGCAAACTGGCGGAGGGCATTCAACGGTACGGTGCCAGGGCAATCGTGCAGCTCAACCATGCCGGCGGCAACACCACCGCCGCCACCGCGGGAGTCACCCCTGTCGCTCCCTCCGCGGTATCCTTCCGCACGGTCGGCAACAGAGCGCGGGAACTTCAGCTACAGGAAATTCCCCAATTGGTCGATGCGTTTATCGCGGCGGCGGTGCGAGCCCAGAAGGCCGGGTTCGACGGGGTGGAGATCCACGGCGGTCATGCCTATCTGGTCGCCCAATTTCTTTCTCCGGCGATGAACCTGCGCACCGATGAATACGGGGGGACAACGGAGAGGCGGGCCCGGTTTGCCCGGGAGATCGTGCGAGGGATCAGGGAACGGGCCGGGAACCAATTCGCCGTGCTCTTTCGCATCAGCGGGGACGAGTTCCTGGACGGCGGCCGAACCATCGAAGAGACGACAGCGATCGTCAAATTGCTGGAGGCCGATGGGGTGGATGCGTTTCACGTCACCGGCGGGACCAACCAGTTCAATGTATCGGCTTCCCGCGCCCGGATGGTGGAGCCGCCCTCCTATCCGGAGGGGTGGAAAACGTACCTGGCCGCCGCGGTAAAGAAGGAAACGGCGAAGGCGGTCATCGCCGTGGGGGTGATCCGGACCCCGGACAGGGCGGCTGCGATCATCGAAAACGGGCAAGCGGATTTCGTCGCTCTGGGACGGGGCCTTCTGGCCGATCCCGCCTGGGTGGAAAAGGCCGCCGCGGGTCGGGATGGATCGATCGCCCGCTGCATCTCCTGCGGAGAGGGATGCTCCCGGAACAGGACCTTCCTGGGCAGGCAGATCCGCTGCGCAGTCAATCCCCTTGCCGGCAGGGAGTCTCAGTACCGGGGCTTTCCGGATCATGCAGCCGCGAACAAAAAACTGGCGGTGATCGGGGGCGGACCGGCCGGAATGACCGCAGCCCTTTGGGCGGCCCGGCTCGGGTGCCGGGTGGAGCTTTTCGAAAAGGCCGGTGAACTGGGCGGCCAGCTCCTGCTGGCGAAGAAGCCTCCCGGCAAGGAGAAGATCGCCTGGGTCGTCGAACATCTGAAAACCGAGATAGACCGTGCAGGGGACAATATTAGAGTCCATCTCAACCATGCAATCAACCCAGGCGATGTCGCCCGGCTGGCCGGCTTTGACGCCGTCATCGTGGCCACCGGTTCCGTGGCCGGGGATCCCGGATCATACGGTCTGGAGCGGGCCGTATCGAGCGATGATTTTCTGGCCCACCCGGAAACGTATCTGGGGCCGCACGTGAAAAAAGTGGTCGTGTCCGGCGGCGGGATGGTCGCCTGCGAGGTGGCCCTGATGATCCGTGAGCGGGGTCCCGACGTCGTCCTCGTTACCCGGAAAAGCGCCGGCGATCTGGCGCTCGAGGTCGAGCCTCTGGCGCGATTCGATCTATTGCAGCATCTGAATGATCGCAACGTTGCCGTGAGAGAAAAGGTGGAGAAAAGGGAGTTTGACGGGGAAGGGTTGCGCATCGAAAAAAAGGGGGGCGGGTGCGAGCACATTGCGGCGGATCTTTACATTGCCGCCACGCCGCGCCGGCCCGCCGCGGATTCGCTGATCCCTCATCTCGAATCCCATTGCCGGAGGCTTTTTGCCGTCGGCGACAGCGTAAAGGTGGGAAACATCATGGATGCCGTCCACGACGGTTTTCAGGCCGCGATGCGCCTCATCGATTGAATCCACTGAATCAGGCCGCGACCCCATTTCCCCCGGCGTGCCCCGGGGCGGATCGTTTCGAGTCTCACGCCTTCTCTTGTGCGGGCGTCTTCGAATAGATCTTCCGACTCATGAGGATTAATACCACGCCCAAAACAATAAAGACGGCGCAGACCGGCTGCTCCAGGAAGATAAGCGGGGAACCGCCCGAACCCTGGAGAGATGCCCGGAAGTGCTGCTCCATCAGAGGGCCCAGGATAAACCCCAGGATGAGGGGGGCGATCGGCCAACCCCGTTTTTTCATCACGTACCCCGCAAGGCCGAAGACAATCGAGGTCCAGACGTCGAACATGCTGTTGCGGATGGAATAGGCCCCCACCATGACCGCACCCAGGATGATGGGGCCGATGATGCGATAGGGGATAAGGCAGAGACGGGCCCAGAGGCCGACGAGCGGCAGATTCAGGATGAGGAGCATCACATTCCCGATGTACATGCTCGCCACCACGGTCCAGGCGAAATCACCATGCTGCTTAAAGAGCATCGGCCCCACCGGGAGCCCGTAGATCATCAAACTGGCCAGGAGCATGGCGGCGATGGGCGTGGTCGGGATCCCCAGGGCAAACAGCGGGATAAACCCGGCCTGGCAGTTCGCGTTATTGGCGGCCTCCGGGGAGGCGACCCCTTCGATCACGCCCGTCCCGAATTTTTCGGGGTACTTTGACATCCGCTTCTCGATGTCGTAGGCGATGAAGGTGACCACGGAGGGCATCAAACCGGGAAAGATGCCGGTTACGATTCCAATGACCGTCCCCCGGAGGCTGGCCGACAGCCCCTTTGCCAACTCCTTTCCCCGGGGGATGAAGCGTCCGAGCTTCCCCGTATAGACGCTGAGGATCTGCTCCTCGGCGCTGTACAGGACCTCGGCGACGCCAAAGAGCCCGATCAGGACCGGGACGACATCGAGGCCGGCAAGAAACTGGGGAATGCCGAAGGCCATCCGCTGGGTCCCGCTCAGCGGGTCTATGCCGACCGTGGCCAGGACGATTCCCGCCAATCCGGCGGTCACGCCTCGCAGGAGGTCGTGGCCGGAGAAGGAGAAGAGGGCAGTGAGGCTGAAGAACATCAGGCCGAAATACTCGGGAGAACCGAAGGCAAGAGCGAATTCGGCGAGCAGGGGCGCGGCAAAGGAAAGAAAAAGCGCCCCCACCGTTCCGGCGATGAAGGACCCGACGGCCGCAATAGCCAGCGCTTCCCCGGCCCGTCCCTGCTTCGTCATCTGATAGCCGTCAATACAGGTGGGAACGGAAGCCGCTTCCCCGGGGATGTTCATCAGGATGCTGGTCGTGGATCCGCCGTACATGGCCCCGTAAAAAATCCCCGCGAGCATGATGATCGACTGGGTGGCATCGACGTACGCGGTCACCGGAAGCAGAATGGCGATCGTAGCTGCCGGCCCTACGGCGGGAAGAACCCCTACCAGGGTTCCCAGCATGCTTCCCAAAAAACAGTACCAGAGGTTCATCGGGCTCAAAGCCCGCACAAATCCATCCAACAATCCTAAATCCATCTGTCACTCCTGTAAGATTTCCGCGGAGACTCTAAGGCAACGGCATACCTGCGAGGTACGAGAAAAGGAAATAAAAGCAGCCCGTAATGGATACCCCTATCAACGCGCACCGGATCCAGGAACGCTCCCCGAAGATCCGCTGAACCACGATAAAGAACGCGGCGCTGGCGATGACATATCCCAGGAACATGACGGCAACCCCGTACAGGAGCAGGAGTATTAAGGCCCGGCCGGCCGGGCCTTTATGAAGCGAAAGGCCGGCCGTACGTTGGCCCGCGTTGCGGCTGATGAAGTGCCGCACCAGGAGGGCAATCGTGCAGACGAACAGGAGGCAGGACATAAAGAAAAGATACCAGCCGGGTCCAACCGGGTCGACGAAGAGCAAGACGGACTTTGATAATCTGAGCCCTTCAAAGATCCCCGCTGCGGCCAAGGCCAGCAAGATGATTTCCAGCTCCATCGCAACCTCCCGATGCGCCTTGACGGTCAGGCGCTTACTTTATTTTCAGGGATTTGATGGATTTCACCTCGTCAAACACGAACTTCCTGTATGCATCCCCGGGCAGGTAAAAGGGTTCAATCCCGAGCTTGTCGAGTTTGTCGATCACATCGGGGTCGGAGAGGGCTTCTTTGACGGCATTGTCCACGGTCTTGACGATATTCGCGGGCAGACCGGGGGGGCCGCCGAAGCCGGCCCAGTAAACCATGTCTACCGAAGGATACCCAGCCTCGGCCGTGGTGGGGACATTCGGCAAACCGCTGTAGCGCTTGGCGGAACTCACGGCCAGGGCGCGGATTTTGCCGGCGTCTACGAGCGCTTTGCAGGCGCTCGGGGTGGTGAAGCTGTAGGAGATGTGGCCGCCCGCAATGGCGGGTCCGACCTCTCCGCTCCCCTTGTAGGCGACGGGGCGGGTCTTGGAGATGTCCACACCCTTGGCTACCATGGCAGCCCGGAATTGCGCAATGTCGACGTCCGGCACTCCCGTGCCCCCGATCACGCCGAACGTTATGGCGGTAGGGTTGGTCCGGACGGCCTGCACCAAATCGTCCACGGGCTTCCAGGGCGAACTGGCGGGAACGATCAGAACCAGGGGGGCGGAGATGGCCCGGGCGATGTAGGTCCTTTCCTCCACCTTGTAGGGGAGATTCTCGGACCAGGCCTCCTGGATCGAGCTGGTCCCGCCGCAGTCCATGAGGAGGGTGTAGCCATCGGGTAGGGACTTGACAGCTTCGAGGGTCCCGATGATCCCGCTGCCCCCGGGTTTGTTGACCACCTGGATCGGCACGCCCAGTATCTTGGACATCCTTGGCCCCAGGGTCCGGGGGGTCATGTCCGTTGAGGCGCCGGGGGCCCAGGGGACGATGATGGTAATCTGCTTGGTCGGCCAATCCTTGGCCCCGACGTTTGCGGGGAGGGCGAGGAGCGTCAACGATACGATCAGGAGAAAAACAACCATGTCCGCTACCGGCCCGAAGGCATGAACCCCCCGGCCGTTCTTCCGTCGAAACATCCTGGTCTTCATATGGTCCTCCTTAAGAAAGATCGCCCGGAAACGGCTTACCTGAGTTTCAGGGACTTGAGCGTTTGCCACTCGTCAAAGACAAACTTCTTGTAGACGTCACTTGGCTGGAATGCGGGTTCGATCCCGATCTTGTCGAGTTTGGCGATGACCTCGGGGTCCGTGAGGGCTTCCTTTACGGTCTGCTCCAGAATCTTGACGATGTTCGCGGGCAGACCGGGAGGGCCCGCCAGGCTGGCCCAGAAAAGCCCGTTTACCGAGGGATATCCCAGTTCGATCATGGTGGGGACCGTCGGCCAGGGCTTGTAACGCTGCGGCGAGGTCACGGCCAGGACGCGGATCTTGCCGGCGCTGATGAGCGCCTGGGTCCCGGCTATGCCGGACATGACCGCGGACACGTGCCCGCCCGCCACGGCGGTGATCGTCTCGCCGCTGCCCTTGTAGGTGATCATGCGCGTCTTGGAGAGGTCCACACCCTTGGCTGTCAGGGCGGCCCGGAACTGGGAGAGGGCGGCGTCCGGCGCCCCCGTGCCCCCGATGTTGCCGAAACTGATGGAGGCCGGGTTTGTCCGGATGGCTGTCACGAGATCTTCCACCGTTTTTATCGGGGAACTGGCGGGGACGAGGAGGGACTCGAGGGTGTATATGGCCCTGGCGATGTAGGTCCTCTCCTCGGGCTTGTAGGGCAGATTGTCCAGCCAGGCAAACTGGATCGAGCTGGTTCCGTTGCAGTCCATGAGGAGGGTGTACCCGTCGGGCGGGGATTTGACGGCCTCGAGGGTCCCGATGATCCCGCTGCCGCCCGGTTTGCCCACCACCTGAATGGGCACTCCGAGTATTTGTGCCATCTTGGGGGCGAGGATCCGGGCCGTGAGATCCGTAGCGCCCCCGGCGGCCCAGGGGACGATCAGGGTGATCGTCTTCGTGGGCCACTCTTTTGCCACGCCATTTACGGGGAGCGCAAGGATCGTAAGCGATACGATAAGGAGAAATGTGAAAATCCCCATTCCCGGCCCGAGGGTGTTGCAGCCCCGGTCGTGCCTCTGACGAAACATCTCGATCCTCATAGTGATCCTCCTCAACGTTACAGGGTTAAGGGTGCCTATGCCTCAGTTCTCCGATGACCGTTCCGATAACGCGGATCTCCTCGCCTTCGAGGTTCACTTCTGACAGGAAGGTGCTTTATGTGGCTATGACGATAGGAGAAGCCTCCGGCTATGTCAAGGGGATTCTGGTGCCGCATATCGCGCCGGCGGGGGAGAGACAGGGATGGCGTCGACGGCACCATGGGTATCCATGCTCCATGGATGGTCACCGATGGGGGTAATGGCGTGTATCCGGATGGCGTTTTGCGGCGGGGGCACCACCGGCGGCCCTGCGCATCAAGGAAATGACGTCGTTCAGGGAACTGCCGATGGGGCGGGTGCACGCCCCTGCGTTGGTTCCGCGGGGTGTTACTTCAGGCCGTTCGCGTTGAAACAGGCGCTGCATTTCTTGTCCGTGCCCTTGATGTGCTTGCCCAGCCAATCAGACAGGAATGTCATCACGTCGATGGAGAGGCCGAGTTGTCCGATTTGAAATTTCTTCGCAAAATCGTCGACCTTCGCGGAAAAGGCTTTGTGTTCCTGGATGTGCTGGTCGGTCTCCGGATAGTTGAACTGGGCGAAGTATTTCTCCTCGGTGGAGAAATGGACCCCGACGTAGCCGATCAGTCCGTTCACGATGCTGCCGAGAACCCCTTTGGATTTTCCCACCCGCATGGCATCGTTGAGCTCGTTGATCATCTTTACCAGCTTCTTGTGCTGGAGATCGATCGCCGCAACATTCACACTCAAACTGTCATCCCATTGGATCATCCCCGTATCTCCTCTTTCGCCACGAATTTTTCCCCCCTTCTGTCGGAAGAACAACCCGAATAGCAGAACGGAGCGGTTCTTCTTCGCTCATCGCCGCGAAGGAAACCATATCTGCTATTGTCGGCATTTGTTTCGCAGAACTTTATTTTTTGGTGGGGCATGTCCGCGGAGCGGCATTATCCAGCCTTCCGCGGACGGTCTTTCTCTGCTTGGGTGGTAACAGGTGCGGCAAGAAAACGGGCGCCGCCGCGGCGCCCGTTCGGTTACTCGATGACCCTTATTTAAAAGATCTACAGGTCAATGACCAGTTTTCCCGCCTTTCCGCGATTTTCCTTTGTCTGTTCGTGAAGGAGAATGGTAACAGCTTCCGGTGGGACTTTGTAATTCTTGCAAACGGCGTCGGTGATGTCCTTAACGAGCCCTCTCTTCTGTTCGATGGTTCTTCCCTCATCTGCTTCAACGATAACGGTCGGCATAGTGTTGTTCCTCCTGTTCGTAATTTGGGGCGATTATAAAGCATCCCTCCCTCCTAAGCAAGGGGTGACTGCAAAAACGTCTTGTCAAACGCCTGTCTTAATTGAACCGGAGTTGTGATTCGGACTTGCCGATGATGTGCACGACCCGCCTGATCTTCCAGATGTACGCAATCGTCTCGGGGTCAAAACCGCTGCTCAATCGGTTTTCCACCTTCCCCGGGCCAAGGTTGTACGCTGCTAAAGCCAGTTCGCGATCTTTGAATCTTTTCAGGAGTGTCTTATAGTATTTCGTACCCGCGTTCAGGTTCCTTATGGGATGCTCGATGTCGGTAAATCCCATCTCCCTCCCGGTCGTTCTTTTGATCCCCATCAGGCCTATTGCCCCCTCGCGTGATTTTGCCGTTTCATCCATCAAAGACTCAACGATGGCGATGGCTTTGATATCCTGTGGGTTGGCGTAATACTTTTTCGATATTTGATCGATCTGGCTGCCGTATTTTTTCTCCGCCCTGCTCACCAACTTGAGAATTTCTTTGTCCTTTGCCCAGTGAATGGATCTCACTATGGCCCGTCTCACCGTTTTACTGTAGGGTTTGGGATAGAGGGAGCTTTGTAATCTGTTGTCGCAGTGAGGGGCTATACATAAGATAATAGCGGCAGCCAGAAACAGTGAAGTCAAAAATTTAAGAATGGTTTTCATGGGCCAACCTCCCAATGTGTATATTCTTTCAAACCGAGTTTTCCTGAAATTGTGCTGAACCGACCCGTTATCCGGGCGACCGTCATATGGCGGAGTGCAGGAGTGGCTGAGCGATGGTGCCGATCGAGATGGCCGGATGGCCGTTCGCCGAATCGTCCCCTTCTTTGGCAATTATGGTAATGTTAACGCCAAGGTAACTCAATGGGGATTAAATGGAAGCACAATGGTAGGCATAAACTACAGATAAAAGGGGGAAAATCGATCCCGGAACCGTGGTATGCGGTAACGGGGATCCGTTTTTATCCTTTTATTTTCGTTTGCTTCTGCATGGCAGACATGCAGGCACGCAACGGCCTTTGTCGTGCCATTGCCTTCCATGGTTCCTGCAAATGCGAAAGCAGTGCCAATATGTTTCCGGGAATACGCGATGTCGCACCGGGCGTGGGGGGGGGCGGGCGCCGCCCGCGGGGGCGGCGGCGC
>VFSW01007367.1_pt1 | contig 15964 bp, 16 predicted proteins | sample 5358111 | NCBI WGS metagenome assembly VFSW01 (sample SAMN11554181, study PRJNA540505) | mine drainage metagenome | isolation source: sediment from site ElyBrook_90M | place: USA: Ely Copper Mine, Vershire, VT | collected 2017 | reverse complement strand
GAAGTGGCCGTAATCAAGACCGGCGGGAAGCAGTATGTCGTCTCAAAAGGCGACATTATCGCTATTGAGAAGCTCCCGGGGGATTTGAAAAAAGGTGACACAGTTGTCTTTAACGAGGTGCTCCTCGTAGATAACGGCTCGGACACGACCATCGGCGCACCTGTTATCAAGGGTGCGGAGGTCAAGGGCACCGTTGTTCTCGCCGGGTTGGATAAGAAAGTCGAGGTGGTGAAGTACAAGCCGAAGAGCCGCTACTACAAGCGCAAGGGCCATCGCCAGCCGATCCTCAAGGTCAAAATCGACTCGATTTCTTAATTTCTCGTTTTAGAGAGCAGACCTACATAAAAAGGCTTTTGCCTTTACTTTATCTATTTATCTAAACACATTATGCAAGTAGGGCGTTGGAATCATCAATCAGCAGGGAGTTCGTCAGGAAGTTCTCGAAGCGGCAGCAGCCGTCCGTATTCGCCGCATCCCTCTTCCGGAGGCAGTTCGAGCGGTCCTCGCCGTTTTGGCAGTGATCGCGGTCCGTCTCGCGGCTACGGCGCGCGCGGCGGATTTAGCGGCGGTCGCGGTCGCGCTCCCGCGCGTCGCGGAGGCTTCGGAACTTTCGGTGAGACGGAAGCTGAAATCTCTAAGTTCATGAATAAATCGGTCGTCACGACCTCGGAGCCGGTATTCGTCCCCGAGCACAAATTCTCGGATTTCGATATCAATGATCGCCTGATGAAGAACATCCTCGCGCATGGGTACGAGCTCCCGACTCCCATCCAGGACAAGGCCATCCCGCATGCGCTTCTCGGCCAGGATGTCGTCGGCCTTGCGGCCACCGGTACCGGTAAGACCGCGGCATTCCTCATCCCGCTCATCGACAAGGTGATGAAGCAGAAGGGCGACCGCGTCCTCATCATGGCGCCGACGCGCGAACTCGCCGTGCAGATAGAGAAGGAGCTCGCGGGCTTTGCAAGGGGTCTCGGTTTCCGCGGCATGGTCGCGGTCGGCGGCGCCAACATCGGCCCGCAGATTTCCCAGCTCCGACATGACCCGGCATTCGTCATCGGCACTCCCGGACGCCTCAAGGACCTCATGGAGCGTAAGGCGCTTAATCTCTCCGGTTTCGGCACCGTCGTCCTCGACGAAGCGGACCGTATGCTCGACATGGGATTCATCGACGATATGCGTTCCATCCTCGGCAAGATGCAGAAGGAGCGCCACACGCTGTTCTTCTCCGCGACTATGTCAAAGGAGATTGAACGGCTTATCGGTGATTTCCTCTCGAGCCCGGTCATCATATCGGTGAAGACGCGCGATACGCCTTCCTCCGTCGACCAGGACGTCGTCCGCATCCCGCGCGGGAAGGACAAGTTCGAGGTGCTCGTGGAGCTCCTCAAGGACCGCGAGTTCAACCGCGTGCTCATCTTCGGCCGCACGAAGTTCGGCGTCGAGAAGCTCGCAAAGGCGCTTTCCCGCCTCCACATCCATGCCGAGAGCATTCACGGCAACAAGACCCACAACGCCCGTATACACGCGCTTGAGGCCTTTAAGGCAGGGAAGGTGGTAGCGCTCGTCGCGACCGATGTCGCAGCACGCGGCTTGGATATCCCCGCCGTCTCGCACGTCATCAACTACGACCTCCCGTCGACCTACGAGGACTATGTCCACCGCATCGGCCGCACCGGTCGTGCGGCGATGAAAGGTAAGGCATTGACCTTCGTCTCGGAGCGATAATCAGAACGTCTCAAAAGCCCCACCTGCTTCGTTACGGGCCCCGCTGATTTTCTCAACGTACCTCAAAGTACGTCTCCGAAAATCAGCCTCCCGTGCCTCGCATCTGAGGACTTTTGGAGACGTTCCCAATAAAAACATTTTACAATAGCAAAAAGCGCCCGTGAGGGCGCTTTTTGCTTTTTTATTGCGCGTAGCGGTTTTGGAATCTCTTTGTGACCTCCATTCCGATAAGTAACCAGAGGCTTCCAACGGTATATCCCGCGAAGACATCGCTCGGGAAATGGACGCCCAAATAGAGCCGGCTGAATCCTACGACGAGGACGGTTGCTACGGCCGCTATGAGTATGACAGTCTTCTTTTCCGGGTAGAGCTTGTAGAGGAAGAATGCGATGAATCCGTATAGAGCGGAAGAAGCGACGGAGTGCCCGCTTGGGAAAGAGAATGAGGTTTCAATAACGGAAGGGATGAGGCCGCCCGGGCGTGCACGCGCGACCAGTATCTTCATCAAGTATCCGGTAGCGGCGGCTCCCGCGAGAGTAGCGGCAAGTCCTACGGCATAGGATTTGCGAATTTTGGAAAACCATAAAGAGATGATGACGAGCCCGCCGATGCTGGCGACGACTATGGTATTCCCGAGGTAAGTCACCAGCTCGAACAATTTCAGCAAAGAAGGATCCCGTACGCTGTACAAGAGGCCTTCGAACCACGCATCGGTATTCACGATCGGACCGTATGAAGTCACCACTGTGCCGGTAAGGAGCGCGAGGAGGAGCACCAACGCGGCAAAAAGCCAGCGCGTATTGGAATTCGAGTTAAGCATCATAGATAAGGAAGAAAAATAATAAGTCCGACGACGAACGCTCCTACGGAAGCCAGGAGAACCGTGGCGGCGGCGAGGTCCTTTATCTTCGCGATGTGCGGGTCATGCGTCGGTTGGAACTTGTCGCACAATTCCTCAAGGGCCGTGTTAAATACCTCGGCGGCAAGAACGGAACTTATAGCCAGTATCACGATGCAGAACTCCAGAACAGAAATATGAAGAAAGAGGCCGAGCGCGGCAGCAAGAATTGCACAGGCGACCTGTATCTTGAAATTCAGCCCCTCTGTCCAGGCGAGCGAGAGTCCGGTAAGTGCGTAGCGGAATGCTCGGGGAAATTGCTTTAACATATATACAACAGTATACCGCGCTCGCCCGGACTAGGTTTCTTTGCGATTAGAAAGCGCCGCGCGCAAAGTCTCGGCGTCGGAGTATTCAAGCTCGCTCCCGGTCGCGAGGCCGCGGCCGAGTTCCGATATTTTCAGATGGTCGCGGTAGGGCGCAAGCAGTTCACGCACGCGGTCGGCCGTGTGTTCGCCTTCGCTTGTCGCCGAGAGAGCGAGCACGGCTTCTTTCAATCCGTTCTTGAGCCGTTTCTCTACGACTTTCAATAATTCTTTTTCGCGGATGGCGCCCTTGCCGGAGAGGGTGAGTACGCCGCCGAGTACGAAATAGCGGCCGCGATAGGTGCCCGCACGCTCGACGGCGGCGAGGTCCTGGTCCTTCTCGACGAGCATGAGCTGTGCATCGGCACGCATACGGTCGGAACAATAATTGCAGACGGCGGCCGTACTGCCGTTATAGAAGCGCATGCATTCGGGACATTGCCGGACCTCCTTTCCGAGCGAGGTGATGAGTGCCGCAAGTTCGGCGCGCTCAGATGCGGGAGCGGCGAGGAGGTGGAATACGAAACGCTTGCCCTGCCGGGGTCCTATGCCCGGGAATCGCGCGAGCGCTTTGGCGAGTTCATCAATGTGATCCATATGCGGGAAAGGATACGCGGCATTGCAAATTTGGAGACTCGCACAGTGAGTACATTTGCGCTTCAGAGCGCAAATGTTTGGCCTGTCCGCAGGACAACCGAGCACGGTACGACGCTTCTGGTCGGACGGGCGAACGAGCGTGAGCGCGCCGCCTCGCTGGGGCGGCGACGCGTGCTCCAAATTGTAACGCCGCGTATCCCTGCATATTAAAACTCCTGAGCGAGCTCACCGTAGCCCGACGCGTCGACTGGCTGGAAGGTGGCGCGTTTCTCATCGAAATAGAGTTCGGTCTTGCCGGTAGGGCCGTTCCGGTGCTTCTCGATAAGTATCTCGGCAATGTTCGGCCGGTCAGAGTCGGGATTACGCTTATCCTCGCGGTGGATGAACATCACGACGTCCGCATCCTGCTCGATGGAACCGGAGTCGCGCAGGTCCGAGAGGCGGGGCCTTCCGCCGCGCTGCTCAACCGCACGCGAGAGCTGCGAGAGTGCAATGACCGGCACTTCGAGCTCGCGCGCAAGCGACTTGAGAGAACGCGATATCTCGGTCACTTGCTGCACCAGAGAATCGGACGCCCTGGTAGAGGTCGGTGCCATGAGCTGCAGATAATCCACGACGATGAGCCCGATACCGCGTTCGCGCTTGAGCCGCCGCGCCACGGCGCGCATGGCAAGGATGTTGTTGCCCGGCTTGTCGTCGATGAAGATAGGGGCTTTGGAGAGCGTCTCAAGCGCGTCGCGGATGCGGCCAAAGTCCTCCTCGTCTCGCACTTGGCCGGTGCGCAGTTTCCATGAATTGACGAATGATTCCGCCGCGAGCATGCGGTCGATGAGTTGTTCCGAGCTCATTTCAAGCGAGAAGATGCCGACGGGGACGTTGTGGCGCACAGCCGCATTGCGCGCGATGTCGAGCGCGAGCGAGGTCTTACCCATCGACGGCCGCGCCGCGATGATGACGAGATCGGAAGGATGGAAGCCCGAGAGGAGATTGTCGAGGGAAGGGAAGCCGGAAGGGACGCCGCGGATACCGTCCTCCTTATGAGATAGCGCTTCGATGCGTTCCCATGCTTCGTGTATTTTGTCGCCGATGGCGGTGAACTTGTGTGCGGCGGATGCGTTGCCGATGGCGTAGATGCTTTTTTCCGCCTCATCGAGCACTTCCATCGTCTCGCGCGCGTCATCGTATGCGGATTCGGTGATGCCGTATGCGGCATCAATGAGAGAACGCATCAAATATTTCCGTGAGACGAGTTCCGCGTAGTGAGGGAAATTGCCGGGCGCCGGCGCGGAACCGGCGAGCTCGGCGAGATAGCTTCTGCTGCCGCTGCGCTCTAATAGTCCCTGGTCCTGAAGTCTTGCGGAAAGAGAAAGTTGGTCAATAGGTTCGCCTCGGTCGGCGAGTTCGCGCATAGCGCCGAAAATGAGACGATGCTTCTCCGCGTAGAAAGAATCGGGATGGATGAGGTCCGAGACATCGTGAATGGCGTCGGGTTTCAGAAGAAGGGCGCCCAAGAGGGCGCGTTCTGATTCGAGCGATTGGGGCGGAACGCGGTCAGTAGCCATTACTGCCTAGTGTATCAAAGAGTCGTCCGAGTCAACACCGGTCCGTTCGGTCCGTCATCCACACGATATCCACTGTTTTCAATGTCGTTCCGAAGGCGGTCGGCGGCGATAAAATTCTTCGAAATACGCGCCGTTTCGCGCTTCGCGAGCAAAGCGCGTATCTTTTCGGGGATGTCGGCGTCTTTGAGGGTGCCGGCGGCCGGCGAGTTCGTGAGCGGGAGACCCAGATACATTTCAGCGTCCTCGAGAAGTCCCCATTTTTCTTCGGGGGCGTATTCTTCGCTTTTGAGCGAGTCCCAGAGCGTGCCGAGAGCTTGCGGGGTCGCGAGATCATCGCGCATAGCGACGACAAATTTCTCTCTCGCTTCCGATGGAGCGCTCTTGCGACCCGATTCCTCCGCGATGTCTCGCGCAAGTTTTTGAAGCCGTTCAAGCGCGCTCGCCGCGCCCGCGAGTGCATCCCACGAGAACGAGAGCGGCGTGCGGTAGTGCGCCTGGAGGAAAAAATAGCGCAAGGAAAGCGGAGGGAATCCCTTTGAAACGATGTCGGAGAGATAGACGACATTACCGAGCGACTTCGAAGCCTTTTCGCCGCTCATCGTGAGGAAGGCGCTATGGAGCCAATAATGGACAAAGGTCCGGCCGCTCGCCGCTTCGGATTGGGCTATCTCGTTGTTGTGATGTATCTGCGCGAGGTCCTCGCCGCCGGTGTGGATGTCTATCTCCTGACCGAGAAGCGAGCGTATCATTGCCGAGCATTCTATATGCCAGCCCGGATTGCCGCGGCCCCACGGGCTATCCCATTGTTGCAGGTCTTTCGGTTTCGCGGTACGCCAAAGAACGAAGTCGGACGAGTGGCGTTTGCCGAGAGCGACGCGGACGCGCGCACCGGCCTCCAAGTGCGCATGCTGGAGGCCTCCGAGCTTTCCGTAATTGGGGAACCGCGCCGTATCGAAGTAGAGCCCGTCCGAGAGATGATAGGCAAATCCTTTTTCCTCAAGAGTTTTGGCGAGCGCTATCTGTTCTTTGATGTAGTCGGTGGCGCTGGGGAAGCGGATGTCATCGGTATCGATAGTGAGTTCGGCAAGGTCTTCGATGAAAAGTTTAGTGTAGCGGTCCGCGATCGCCTGGGGCGTCGCGTGCTCCCGTGCGGCGCCCAGAGCCATTTTATCCTCGCCTTCGTCCGTATCGCCGACCAAGTGTCCGACATCGGTGATATTGATGACGCGGCGCACGCGGTAGCCCGCGGCTTTGAGTACGCGCGCAACGGTATCCGAGAACACGTACGCGCGCAGGTTGCCGATGTGCGCGCGGCTGTAAACGGTGGGTCCGCAGGTATACATCGAGACGATGCCCGGTCGTTGTGATATGAAAAGTTCTTTTGCGCTCGTGAGCGTGTTCGTGAAGAATAGCTGTGCCGGTCGATGAGGTGCGGCGGCTTTTCGTTTTTGGAATATGCGTGCGAACCAATCCATGTTAGAGCCAGCGCTTCTTAGCGAAGAAGAGCATCATGAATGCGACGATGCTGAACATGACCGCCATGATGATGAGGAAGGCGTCGGGGTTTTGTTCAAGCGGCGTTCCGGGCATATGCATGCCGAAGACGAGCGTGATGAGCTCTAGGGGCAGTACGCTGAACGTGATGACGGTCAGCGTCTTCATGATTTCATTTTGGCGCGCCTCAAGGAGAGCAATGTTCGTCTCGCGCATCTCGGTCGCTATGGCGCGATGCGTCTTGATGAGGCGCGCGACTTGCGAGCGCTCCCCCTTGATGCGGTCGGCGCGTTCGACGAATGAGGGGCCGAAAAAGTCGCGCGCCGTAAGCACTTTCAGGAAATGGGTTAACGATTCCTCCTGGTTCGCGAGCGAAGCTTCCAGGTGGAGAAACTCACGGCTGATGTTGGAGATCAAACGGACGGTTTTGCTTTCGTGCCCGTCGAACATATCTCGTTCGACGCGCGCCAGACTGTCCGCGACATGGTCGGTGTGGTCGCGAGAGGAAGTGAAGAGGTGCGCGAACAGAGTTTCGAGCAGGATGTCGGTGGTGATGGCGTTATGATCGGAAACTATATTCTGCGTCTCCAGAAGTTTCTTCAGATGATGGAGCGGCACGATGACCTCATAGCGCACGGTCACGATGAAACGGCTGCCGACAATGAAATCTATCTCCTGGTCCTTGGTGATGCCGCCGTCGATTTCGTGTGCCGGGAAATGCATGACCAGAAGTGCGGCGCCTTCGTCTCCCGCGACCAGGGGTGAAGGAGTAGGGGAGAGAAGTTCTATCTCGAGGCGTTCGCTGATGGAGAATTCCCGGGCGATGCGCCGAATTTCGTCCGGTGTCGGTTGCTCAAGGTCTACCCACACGCCGCCGGGATATTCATACCGAAATACCATGCGTCTAGAATACCATGTATACCATGTGTGGACTGCGTCGTTCCAACAAGCTGTGTTAGACTCTCCGCTATGGGTCCAAAAGAAGCATATCGCCGCGGGCGCAACATCGCGGCACCCGGCGTGTCGTTACCACATGTCGCTGCGATCGCCTTCGGTGCGGGCATCGCTATCGGCGGCAGCGGTTCGACTGCGGCAGTGGTCACGCATATCCCGCTCATCGGGGACGGTCTTGATGCGACCCCGGATCAGAGCGTCGACCTCGCCGACTTTTGGAAAGCATGGAACGCCCTCGATTCAAATTACGTCATAACGCACGCTTCCTCGACGCTCCCGACGACGAAAGAACGCGTCCTCGGCGCCATTCAAGGTCTTGCGGCGTCCTACGGCGATCCGTACACCGTTTTCTTCCCGCCGAAAGAAGCGAAGGCTTTTTCCGACACAATATCCGGAAGCTTTGCGGGGGTCGGCATAGAAATCGATGTCAAGGATAATGTCCTGACGGTCATCGCGCCCTTGAAGGGCACCCCGGCGGAGGCCGCCGGCATCAAGACGGGCGACCAGATAGCCGCCATTGACGGTAAATCAACGGATGGCATTTCTACCGACGAAGCCGTAAGCGAGATCCGCGGCCCCATCGGCACGACGGTGGATTTCACCATCGTTCGGAACGGCAAAGCACTCGATATCAAAGTGGTCCGCGATACCATCCAGGTGCCGGAGACCGACGACGGTATCGATAAAGCGAGCGGCGTGTATCACATCGCGCTCTACGAATTCACTTCCAATTCCGCAAGTCTTTTCGACCAGGCATTTGCGCGGTTCGTGGCATCGGGTTCGAAGAAACTCATCATTGATTTGCGCGGGAATCCGGGCGGCTATCTCGATGCGGCGGTAGACATTGCGAGCCACTTCCTTCCGAAAGGTGCGACCATCGTGACGGAAGATTTCGGCGGCAAAGAACCGAACAATGTGCACACGAGTCTCGGGTACGATGATGTGCCGGCCGGGACGAAGATTGTCGTGCTTATTGACGGCGGTTCCGCTTCCGCCTCGGAGATTCTTTCGGGCGCGCTGCAGGATCATCATGTCGCGACGCTTATCGGTACGAAATCGTTCGGGAAAGGTTCGGTGCAGACGCTTATCGACCTCGCCGGAGGCTCGCTCAAAGTTACGGTGGCGCGCTGGATAACGCCGGACGGCCACTGGATCATGGGCAACGGCATTACGCCTGACATCACCGTGCCGTACGCGCCGGCAGGTGCAACCACTGCGCCGAAAGTAGACCCGCAAATGGCGCGCGCCATCCAGTTTTTGACGAACGCCAACTAAAAGGTTAAGCCTTGCTGACAAGGCTTTCTGCTGCAGTTCGCCTCACGCAAAACATCAGCGCATGTCTTGCGGTTCTGCTCGCTTTGCAGTAGGCTAGCGCTATATGAAAGTTATATTGATTAAAGATGTGAAGGGTTTGGGGCGCGCCCACGAGGAGATAGAGACTGCGGACGGGCACGCGCTCAATTTCCTCATCCCGAAGAAGTTTGCCATCGCCGCAACGGATACGGCGAAAAGGGAAGCCGAATTGCGCCGCAGGCAGATGACGGACCGCACGACGCTCGACGCCGCGCTTCTCGCTCAGAACATCGCTTCTTTGGCCGATGCCCATATCGTCATCAAGGCGAAGGCGAACGAAAAAGGGCATCTGTATGATGCCGTCGGAGAACCTGAGATTATGAAGGCCGCAAAAGAACAGGCGCATATCGACCTTCCGGAAGGCGCGATCAAGCTCGAGAAGCCGCTCAAAGAGCTCGGCACCTTTGATATCCCCGTAGCCGCGGCGGAGACTTTCGGTAAATTCTCCATCACTATTGAAGCGGAGTAATCCGAACAAAAAACGCGATGCCAATTGGCATCGCGTTTTTTGTACGAAAGGGAAGTCAGACGACGTCCGCTACTTTCTTGGAGACGACGCGGCCGGTGAAGTTCGTTTTGCGGCGCGTGCGGAAGCAGACGGTGCTGGTCGGCAGCGCGAAAATCGTGTGATCATGACCGACGCCGACGTTCTTTCCGGCTTCGATTTTTGTGCCGCGTTGGCGGACGATGACCATGCCCGGTCGGGCGGCGGCACCGTCAGCAAGCTTCACCCCGAGATATTTCGGGTTTGAAGTATTGAGGTTTTTCGCTGAGCCGCCGGCTTTAGTTGATGCCATACATGGTATAGTGTTACCCGATGACTATAGCAGAGGCGCGAGGAAAATGCAAAAGTCTCGTCGGCCGAATCCCTCGAGATATCCTTATTGTAAGCGTTTTGGTGCTCACCTCGTCGGCGAGCTTCGGTCTCGGCTACCTTGCGGGCTGTGACGCCGGAGTGGCAAGCGGAATTACACTCGAGACAGCCCCCATTCCCGATGCGACGACAACGGGGCAGTTCGTAGCCTCAAGATCCGGGACCAAATATTACCCGCCGGGCTGCGCGGGTGCGAGCCGTATTTCTGAAGCGAATAAAGTGTGGTTCGCTTCCGCCGCCGCAGCGGAAAGCGCAGGTTATGCTCCGGCCGCGAATTGTAAGTGAGTTGCATCTGTTAGTATGAGCGTATGAATGATGATTTGACGCGCGATACCTCTCCTCACGCTCCGCCAATCCACGAGACGGCCGAACGGCTCGCGAAAGTCGTGCACGAAGGGCAGCGCACGATGCCGGAACCGGAAGACCGTCCGCTCCTGGTCTGCAAACCGAAAAAGATCGAATCATGGCGCGTGTTCAAGATAATGTCGGAATTCGTCGAAGGATTCGATATCATTCGCCGATACGGCCTCGCCGTATCCTTTTTCGGCAGTGCCCGAGCCACACTCGGGGACGATTCGTATGTATGCGCCGAAGAGCTTGCGCGCCGGCTCTCGAAGAAAGGTTTTGCGGTCGTTACCGGCGGCTCCTCCGGCGTCATGCAAGCCGCAAACAAGGGCGCCTTTGAAGCCGGAGGCGCCTCAGTCGGACTCAATATCAATTTGCCGGAGGCCCAGACCTACAATCCGTATCTCACCGAGAAATTCGGTTTCGACCATTTTTTCGTGAGGAAGGTCATGCTGACCTATTCTTCCGAGGTGTACATCTATTTCCCGGGCGGATTCGGCACGCTCGATGAATTTTTTGAAATCGTTACCTTGGTACAGACCCAAAAGATACGCAAGGTGCCTATCATCCTATACGGGAAAGATTATTGGGAGCCCCTGCTTGATTTTATTGAGAAAACTCTCTACCAAGATCACGCGGCTATCGACAAGGCAGACATGCAGCTCTATGCGCTTGTGAATTCGGTTGATGAGGCGTACGACTACATCATAGCGAACGTTGCCTGCTGACTACTATGGCGCTCGACTACAGTCAAAAACAGCTTCTCAATGCGCCGCTCAAGGGCGGAGCTCGAGGCAAACGCGTTCGTCAGCTCCAGATTTATGCGGTCATAACCGGCTTTCTGTCGACGCTCATCTCGCTCGCCACGATGATTCTTTACGCTCTTAAATAACAGGGAAGAGGGTAGAGTGCATAACTCCGTTGCAGGCCACATTTGCATGATATCCTCTTCCCTATGAGACAAAAAAGACAGCTAGTCGGACGCCTGCAGACCTATGCCTTTTGGACCGGATTTACGAGTACGCTTATAAGTCTGATGCAAGTTATTATTATCGCCCTGAAGAAGTGACGGGGAACAGAAAGATTTGATGACGATTTAAAAAGAGCCTCCGCAGGGCTCTTTTTCGATGGGGGATTCCGTAGCTATAGTGCGCACAATATATCTTTTGCGCAGATAGCCAGGGGCTTCTGCGCAAAAGATTCGCAAGATTGTGCGAAGTGAAGAACCACTCCGCACAATCTTGCGTCTCTTGCTTCTTGTACGTCCTGCCGAATTTGTAGAATCTCCTTTGAGGCACTTATAAGACTTGCATTGCCTGAGCTGTCGGGCGAATCCAAAAGGTAGCCCATTGCCAGACTTGAGTGAGGAAGTGGTAGAGGTAATTGAAGTTGGCTTGGCCGGCGGGAGAGTTGACTATCGCTTGGATAGAAATGCCGAAGAACGACAGGGCGAGGATGAGGATGAATGACCAGAAGATGACCCTGAGCATGGTAGGTACAGTATACGACAGGAACAGGTCGATGGTAGTATCTCGGCATGCCGAGATTGACAGATGCGCTCAAGCATTTTAAACGGGTTGATCCGCATTTCTATGCGGCGACCAAGAAGCATCACACTTCCCTGCCGGGAACACTTTCCGGGAAGAAAACACGCGCACAATTATTTGAATCATTGATGTCAACCGTTGTGTCGCAACAACTCGGTCTTGCCGCGGCCGACGCCATCTTCTCTCGCGTGAAGAAGGCATCCGGAGGTCGGTTAACGCCGGAATCAGTTCTAAAGGTGCGCCCGAAGGCTTTTCGTAAGGCCGGTCTCTCGGGTGCGAAAATAAAGACGCTCAAATCAATTGCGCGCGCGATAAGAAATAATTCACTGGATTTGCTCTCGTTAAAAAAAGTTTCCGAGGAGGAAGCTGCGGAGGAGTTGATGAAAGTTTGGGGACTGGGGCCGTGGTCCTCCGAAATGTTCCTGATGTTCGCACTTGGCCATTCCGATGTGTTCTCCGCAGGCGATCTTGGTCTCGCCCGTGCAATGGAAACTATCTACGGTCTGCCGAAAAATGCGCCCCGCACTTCCCTGCTCGCCATCGCGCAGAAATGGTCGCCGCATCGCACGTACGCATCGCTTCTCCTTTGGCGGACTAGAGATACGAAAGCGGGTTAAGATAGGCGGTCAAGGTCGCGACCGGCATCGTGGCGTCGGCGCAGCCGATAATCGCGCCGCGGAATTGTCGCAAGGTCATAATTTGCGTGCCCTGAGTTGCATACACGCCGAAGTGGAGGTGCGGGCCGGTCGCATAGCCGGTCATACCCGAGAGGCCGATGACCTGTCCCGTCGAGACCGACTGCCCTTTCGCCACATCTATTTCGGAAAGATGGGCGTACATCGTGTTGATACCGTTGCCGTGGATGAGCATCACCCATTTTCCGAAAGAGTAGCACTGGCGTCCGGCCGAATCATGCACCAGGTCGGTGTTGCCGGTGGCGAGCACCACGCCGCCGAGCGCCGCGTGGACCGGCGTGCCGATGGGTGCGGCAATGTCAACGCCGTCGTGGCCATGGCCGCTGTAGATTTGCGGGTTCGCAGTGGAAAACGGCGTGTTGCCGAAATATTGCGTGATGCAGAAGAGATTCCCGAACACGCTCTTACGCTCTGTGCAGTTGAACATGAATGCGGTGCTGAAAGGCCACGAGAGGAGGCCCGAACCGACTTTTGGCAGGAGGTTTGGATTTACCACAAGGTTCAGCTGGCCCTGCAAATTGACGAGCTCCTGCTCGAATGATATTTCCGACGCCTGTTTTTGGGCAATAAGTTTTTGATAATTCGCTTCCTGATTCTTGGTTTGTGAGAGCAGCTGCTGCTGGGTCGCCTTGCTTGCGTCGACGGAGCGTTTTTGCAATGTGAGGTCGTCCTGAAGCGATACGAGGGTCGCTTTTGTTTTAGTTACCGCGTCGCGATTTGTCGCAAGCTGAGTTCGCGCTGAACGTAAATTATCAATGTCGTTTGAGAGCGCGCGGTTGAACTGTCCGAACTCATCGGCGACACGCCATGCGTCACCGAGAGATTGCGCCGAGATGAGCGTTGCAATGAGCGGAATTTGTTCGCCGTCCGCAACGGTGCGCAGTGCTTTAGAAATAGCATCTTGGTTGGCGGCAATCGACGCTTCCTTATCGCCGATGGACAGCGAGAGTTGTTGTATTTGAAGATTTGCCGAAGCAATTTTGTTCTGAGTTACTTGTATCTGTGCGGCGAGCTGCTTTTGGGAGAGCGTGAGAGAACTCACGGTCGATTGGAGCGTGTTCTTCTTTGTGCCCAGTACATCAAGCTGTTGTTGGAATGCCGCTATTTCCGCTTTCAGTACATCAAGTTGTTGATTGTTCGTGTTGATCTGGGACTGGAGATCCGATGAGGCGTCGGCCAGCGCGAACCGCGGCGTTCCGAGAACAAGTCCCGCAACAAGTATAAAAAAGAAAAGCGGGAACCCGATGCGCATCATCCTTCCAGTATACCAATGGCGTTCCGGATGCGCGAAATTGTTTCGGCGGAACCAAGGATGGAGATAATAGTGAAGGGATCCGGAGAGCGTTCCTGTCCCGAGAGCGCATACCGCAAAGGCCAGAGCATGGCTCCCCGACCCCCCTTCCCTTTTGCCTCCTCCGCGTTCGCGAGCGGCATAAGGGCTTCTTTAACTGTATCCGCCGATGCATCCGCAGAAAGGGCCTCAATTGGCTCTAAAACGGCTTCTAAGGCCTGTTTTGTCATATCGGGACGCTCGTCAGGCTCCTTCTGAAGGAGCTGTCCCCGGTCAATTTCAGGACTTGAAAAGAAGAAAGAAAGCTCTCCGGTAAGCATCTCGCGCGCCTCCTCAAAGGTCTGGGCGCGTTCTTTAAGGAGGGGTACGATGGCGCGGAGTTTTTTGGAATCATCCCCGGAGAACTCGCCGCGTTCGATAAAATCATCCGTTGAAAGTTCGCGCAGCCAATGATGGTTCACCGAGAACAGTTTCACTTCGTCGAAGACAGCGCTTCCTTTCTGTACGCGCGCGAGGTCGAACATCTTCACTAGTTCTTCACGCGAGAGGTATTCGCGATCGTCCCCCGGGTTCCAACCGAGGAATGCGAGATAATTCAGCAGCGCTTCCGGCAAGACACCCATATCGCGATACTCGGTGAGCGCTTTAGCGCCGGCGCGCTTGGAAAGCTTCTTATGATTGCTATCAAGAATGAGCGGCAGGTGCGCGTACAAGGGTTCGGCAAGACCGAGCGCGCGCTGGATGAGTATCTGGCGCGCGGTATTTGATATGTGGTCTCCGCCGCGGATGACATGCGTCACCTGCGCATCCGCATCGTCTACGACGACGGCGAAATGGAAGACCGGCTCATCAAGCGAACGGGCGATGATGAAATCTCCGAGGTCAGTCACATCGGTTGTAATGGTGCCGCGTATGACATCGGTGAAGGAGACCGTCCCGCCTGGATTTCTGAAACGGATGACCTCTTCCCTGTCGCCCGGTTGTACCGGCGTTTCTTTCGAAATATACGCCGTATTGTCGGCGATGAGCTTCTCGAGCAGTTCGCGATGCCGCGCGCGATGTTCGCTCTGGCGATAGGTCTCATCGGCGGGAAGTCGGAGCCACGCGAGCGCCTCGTGGATGTTCGCTTCGTATTCCGGCTTGGAGCGCGCCGCATCCGTGTCTTCTATGCGCACGATGAATCTCCCATCCGAATGTTTCGCGAAGAGATACGCGAATACGGCGGTGCGATAATTGCCGGCGTGCAGGAGACCGGTCGGCGAGGGGGCGAAGCGGGTAACGACGGTGCTCATGATTCGTGAGAGAGCGCGATGGTCAGCATCTCGGTTGCCAGAATCCGGGCGGCATCCGGGTCGGTAAATCCCGCGGCGGAAGCGCTCATACGCTTCGCAAGTTCCGGATCGCCGAGAATTCTCTGCACCTCGGACACAAGAAGATGCGGGGCAAGATTCTCCTCTTCAAGTACGATGGCGGCTCCCGTCCGCGCATAGCCGTAGGCGTTCGTGCGCTGGTCGTGACTTATTGATTCCGGTATGGGGATGAGAATGGCGGGTTTTTCCCAGAGGCCTATCTCGGCAATGCTGTTTGCGCCCGCGCGCGATACGATTACATCTGCGACTGCCGCGGCGCGCTGCAGCGATATTTCGGTCATGTAATTTATCGGATGATATCGAGACGCGTTCGGGGACTTCGCCAGTATGACTTGCGCGACCGATTGCACGTCTTTGAAATTCGCCTCTCCTGTCTGGTGGATAACGTTGGCGAACGAGACGAGGTCGGGGAGCGAGGAGAGAACGGTCTCGTTTATCTTTACCGCGCCCTGGGAACCCCCGAGGATGAGGATCGTCGGAATATCTTTCTCGAGTCCGAGATATTGGCGTGCGCCCTCGGGTTCAAGACGCATGAGCGCTTTGCGGATAGGAATGCCGGTGCGCGCAATCTTGCCGCGCATCCTTTTCGGGAAATAGGTCAGTGCACTTTCGAAAGAGAGGGCTATCTTCGTAGCGAACTTGGCGGCGAGCAGGTTCGCGCGGCCGGGTTTCGCATCCGATTCGTGGATGATGACGGGGATGCCGAGGAGTGTCGCGGCAAGGACGGTCGGCACACTGCCGTAGCCGCCATTGCTCATCACGACATCCGGGTACAAGCGGAAAAGAGTAATGACGGCCGCTACCGTCCCGAACAGCGTGACGAATGAGTCGGTAATGTTCAGGAGCGAGAAGTAGCGCCGCATCTTCCCCGCCGGTATATGGATATACTCGATGGAGTTTTCAAAGAGAGCTTTTTCATCAAATGTGTTCGGTGCGAGATAGTAGAGTTTC
>VFSW01007366.1_pt1 | contig 15965 bp, 17 predicted proteins | sample 5358111 | NCBI WGS metagenome assembly VFSW01 (sample SAMN11554181, study PRJNA540505) | mine drainage metagenome | isolation source: sediment from site ElyBrook_90M | place: USA: Ely Copper Mine, Vershire, VT | collected 2017 | reverse complement strand
TCTGCCATAGAAATAAAAATTGGTTCCGACCTTTTTGCCGTTCCTTTGTACTTTTTATTGTATCATATTGTTTCACGGCGGCACTTCGCCTATAATCCAGATATCATAGATGGAACCACGCTACGAACACGCGGCGGCCGAAGCAAAGCAGTACGAACGCTGGGAAGTGTCCGGCTATTTCAACCCGGATAACCTGCCCGGCGCGCGGAAGGAACCGTTCACTATTATTATGCCGCCGACGAACTCCAATGGTTCGCTGCATATTGGCCATGCCGTCGGCATGACCCTGCAGGATCTGATGACACGCTTTGCGCGCATGCGCGGGAAAAAAGTGCTCTGGCTGCCGGGCAACGACCATGCGGGATTTGAAACGCAGGTGGTCTTTGATAAGAAACTGGATAAAGAAGGCCGCGACCGGCGCGGTATGTCCCGCGAAAAACTTTGGAAGGAAATCTGGGATTTTACGCAGGAAAATAAAAAAACGATCAACGCGCAGATCCGCAAGCTCGGCGCATCCTGCGACTGGTCGCGCGAGAAATTCACGCTGGATCCCGACGTGGTGGCGAAAGTGCAAAAAACGTTCGTACAGATGCACAAGGACGGGCTCATTTACCGCGGTTTCCGCGTGGTAAACTGGTGCCCCAAGCACCGGACGGCGCTCTCCGACCTTGAGGTCAAATATATAGAGCGGACGGATCCCCTCTACTATGTAAAGTACGGACCGCTCACGCTTGCCACCGTGCGGCCGGAGACCAAGTTCGGCGACACGGCGCTTGCGGTGAACCCGCACGACGCGCGGTACAAGAAATATATTGGGAAGGAAATTGAAGCGATGGGTGTGTTGGGCCCCGTGAAGCTTGTGGTGGTCGGCGATGACGCGGTGGATGCCGCGTTCGGCACCGGCGTGGTGAAAGTGACGCCCGCGCATGATGCGACGGACTTTGAGATCTGGCAGCGCCATAAAGATACGGTGCCCGGGCCGAAGGTGATAATAGATGAAACCGGCCGCCTCACGGGAGACACTGGACCGTTCCATGGGATGAAAGTGGCGGAGGCGCGGGAAAAAGTGGTGGAAGCGATGCGCGGAAAAGGTATTCTGGAAAAAATAGATCCGGCGTACGTCCACCAGGTGGCCACCTGCTACAAGTGCGGCACCACGCTGGAGCCCCTGCCAAAACCGCAGTGGTTCGTCAAAGTGGAACCGCTCGCAAAGAAGGCCATTGAGGCCGTGAAGAAAAAGAAAGTGAAGATCCTTCCCGAACATTCGGAGAAGGTATATCTGCATTGGCTCACGAACATCCGCGATTGGAACATTTCGCGCCAGATCGTGTGGGGCATCCGCATTCCGGCGTGGTTCCGGCGCGGAGGGCATGGCGATGTGATGCGGGGCGGCGCGGCGGCGGAGCAGGAAGAGGTGCATGTGGGCACGGAAGCGCCCGCGGGTGAAGGATGGGAGCAGGACCCGGACGTGTTTGATACCTGGTTCTCCTCCGGCCAGTGGCCGTTCCTCACGCTCGGCTACCCGGACGGCGCCGACTTCAAAACATTTTATCCTACGGATGTTATGGAAACCGCATATGACATCCTCTTCTTCTGGGTCACGCGCATGGTGATGTTCGGCCTCTATCGCACGGGCAGTGTCCCCTTCCGCACGGTCTACCTCCACGGCCTGGTGCGGGACAAGGACCGCCAGAAAATGTCCAAGTCAAAGGGCAACGTGGTGAACCCGCTCGGCGTTGCGGAGATCTATGGCACGGATGCGCTGCGCATGGCGCTCGTGGCGGGCAACACGCCGGGCATGGACATTGTGATCTCCGAGGACAAGATCCGCGGTTACCGGAACTTTGTGACCAAGCTCTGGAATATTGCGCGGTTTGTGCACATGAACAAACCCGCGGATGCGGCGGGCGCGGGCGCCAGCGCCGGCGCAGAACTCGCAAAAAAAATCACGAAGCGCGCGGAGGTGAAGGAATTGGCTTCGCTCAAAAAAGAAGTAACGGCGCACCTTGAGGATTTTGAGTTCCATTTGGCGGCGGAGAAGCTCTACCACTACGCATGGCATACGCTTGCGGACAAGATCGTTGAGCAGGAAAAGGACAAATTGCGCGACGGCGCACCCGCGGAAAAAATGGAAAGTTACACGCTCCTGGAACATCTCCTCCTTGAAACGCTCCTCATGCTCCACCCCTTCATGCCCTTTGTGACCGAAGAGATCTACGGCATCTTCCGCCCCGGGAAGATGCTGATGGTCGCCCCGTGGGACGCAAAGTTGTAATTTTCCGCATAATCTATTATTGTATTGCTCAGGATAGGTCTACCTTATCTTATAAGGAGGCAACGATGCCTGTTCAAAAGCAGCTATTGCCGCTCACCAAAAACGAATCCCACATTGCGGATCTAATATATATCGGCATGAAAATATCCGATATAGCGGCCGAACTGGAGAGAAATCCCCAAACGATTAAGAACACCCTGCACAATGTTTACCTAAAAATTGGGGTAAGAAATCGCACCGAGCTTACCGTCTGGGTGGCACGACACCCGGCAATGCGCAAACAAGGATTATCCCCTCCTCCGCAACCTCTCTCGCCACGACAGTTCCAGGTGGCGCGGGAAGTGAGCAGGGGGAAATCAAACAAAGAGATCGCAGCCTCCCTCGGGATCACGGTACAAACCGTCAAAAATCACATGGTTTCCATTATGGATTGGGCAGGCAGCGACACTCGCGGAGGGGTCGCTTCCTGCTTTATCGAGGCGGGGTTCGTATAGAAAAAATTATCGATCATCGCCCCCGGCCTTGCAGTAAGGCCGGGGGTTTCCTTATGTTAAGATAAAAGGGATGTGGACCGTGCTTGCGCTTACCTTCGGACTTCTGCCAGGCTTTGCATGGCTCATTTTTTATTTCACCGAAGAGCCGCATCCGGAGCCCAAGCGGCTCATTGTGCTCACGTTCTTTGCGGGCGTGGCGTTCGGCTTTTTCACCATCGTCATTGAACAGTTTTTCACGGGCGGCATTGCGGCGGTGGGCATTGACGAATTTTCCATAATTTCGCTCCTTTGTCTTGCGCTCATCGAGGAAGTCATGAAGTTCGGCGCCGCTTACTTCTCCGTGGAAAAGAGCCCGCTCCTGGATTCGCCGATAGAGAAGATGCTTTACATGATCGTGGCCGCAATGGGGTTCGCCACGCTGGAAAATATCGGGGCCATCACGAACGTCCCTTACGCTGCCGCGGGCACGGCATTGGTGGGCGCGTTCTTTGCCACGGCGTCGCTCCGTTTTGTGGGCGCCACGCTCCTCCATTCGCTCACCTCCGGCATTGTGGGCTATCACTGGGCGCTCGGCGAGGCACGGCACAAGCTTGCCGGGAATCTTGCTGTGGGTTTTGCGATCGCCGCCGTCTTGCACGCCATGTTCAACTATCTTATACTTGCCTATGGGAACGCATCGTATGCGATCCTGTTCTTGGTGGTGGTAGGCTTCTTTGTGCTGAACGATTTTGAAAAACTGAAGCCGCAGGCCGCCGCCGGATAACTATTATTATGGACTCCCAGGACGAAAAATTTTTTGAATCGCTTGCCGGCGCCAAATCGGACGCCGACGAGAGCTTTGAAGTGGAGCTTGCAAAAGCGGATGCGGGCGCCGTGGTTGCGCGTCCCGCGCGCGCGGCGCGGCCAAAAGCGGAATCCAAGACAGCAATGAAGGAAGATGTTGCCGAGCCGGAAGGCCAGCTTACCGTGGACGTGTTCCAGACGCCGGAGGAGATCGTAGTGCAATCCGCAATTGCGGGCGTGAAGCCGGAGGATATTGACGTGAACGTGACGCCGGACTCCGTGACGATCCGCGGCGCGCGGGAGATGGACCACACGGACGAAGACGCGGATTACCTGTACCAGGAATGCTACTGGGGCCGGTTTGCGCGCTCCATCATACTCCCCCAGGAGATAGACCCGGAGAACGCCGCAGTGAGCTTCCGGAACGGGATACTCACCGTGCATCTCCCAAAAGCGAATAAAAAGAAATCAAAGAAGCTGAATGTAAAGGCGGAGTAGTGCCGTGCCGTGTCGTACCGCCGGCGCAATCGGCAGCCGCCGCGCTGTGCCATCCGCGTATTTGCAAAAATTCGGCAATTCCTCTATAATAATCGCCATGAGACAGTGTGCCATCTGCCATAAAGGTTCCCGCATGGGCGGCGCGCGGCGTCTGCTCCGCGGCCACTACAACCCCGTGAACTGGACCCGCAAATATCCGAATCTCCAATACGCCCGCGTTTCCGGCGTGCGCAAGCTTATCTGCACGAACTGCCTGAAGACGCTCGCAAAGAAAGCGGCGGCAGTGAAAGCTTCCTAGTTCTTCATCCGTTGCTCCGCCTTTTCTATGCACTCCTCCAACGCTCCTTTTTGGTCTTTCGCACCAAGGACGCCCCGAGGTAATTTGTTTATTTCGTCAAATAACGTCTCCGCTGCTTTTTCAGACATGTCGGAAGGGAATTTTTTAACAAAATCGGTTGCTATCCCAAGATAAGCTTGCGGGATGCTATCCATAAACCTTTTGATCCATTTTTTATCCGGCGGGATCCGTGTTTCTTTTTGCAACGCCTTGTCCAAAGAACTCCTGAACGCACCCGAACTCATTTCCGAAGGCGGCCTCATGCCTGGCGGAAGCTCGGAGCTACTGTCACCCGTCCGCATTGCTTCGCGGTTCATAAGAAAATCATACCAAGAAAATAGTCTTGATTGCAAACGCAGCCGCAAGAAATCCCATTGTGAAATCTTGTTTTTTTCATACCAAAATCGTATCATAGAGATGTTAAAAGCATATTAAATGCGGGCCGTAGTATACCGGTAGTACGAGCGCATGGGGTGCGTTTAGACCGGGTCCGATTCCCGGCGGCCCGACAGATAAGATGACGAACAACGAACAGCAGTATCTTGCGCGGGCAAGGAATGAGATCACCGAGCACTATGTGTACAGTGCGCTCGCTGCGCGGGAAAAGAAGCCGGAGAACAAAACCGTGTTTGAGAAGCTCGCCGCACAGGAAAAGGCGCACTACGAATTTTGGAGGTCGCTTCTCCCGGGCATTGATCCGCAGCCATACGGCTTTGCGCAGTGGACCACGCCCGTCCTTGCCGCCGTCTTTGGTACCACGTTCACGTCAAAGCTGATGGAATCGCATGAGAAGAACGCCGTGGCCGTCTATGAGGCCATGCTCCCTGCAATGCCCGCAGACAAGAAGCCGCGCCTGCAGCAGATAATTGAGGATGAACGTTCGCACGAACAATCCTTCATTGCGCGGATCAGGGAGCGGCGCGTGGCGTACGTGGGATTCGTGGCGCTGGGGCTTGCGGACGCCATCGTGGAGATCACGGGCGTGCATGCAGGATTCCTGGGCGTCACGGGTTCCACGCTCATTGCCGGTATCTCCGGCGTCATTGTGGGATTCGCGGCTGCAATCTCCATGGGCTCCGCGGCGTACCTGCAGGCAAAACAGGATACGGAGAAATCCGCGATTCTCTCCGCATTCATCACCGGCATCTCGTACATGATCTCCGTGGTCTGCCTCGCACTCCCCTATTTCCTCATCCGCACCATGCTCACCGCATTCACCGTTTCCACCGCAGTCGGCGCCCTGCTCCTTGCGAGCTTCACCTTCTACGGCGCCGTGGTCTTTGACCGTGTTTTCTCCCGCGAATTCGCCGAATCGCTTTCCCTCATGCTCGGCACCGCGCTTGCCACGTATATATTAGGTACGCTCGTCGGAGCCGCCTTCCATGTGGGTTCGCAAAGTTTCTAAGCCTTGCCCATCGTTGTATAATAGAGTCCATGGATCTCACTAAAAAACACTGCGTCCCCTGCGAGAGCACCATGCCGCCGCTTGACCCTGACCGCGTGCCGCATTATTTGAAGTATTCGCCCGGCTGGACCTCGCCTGACGGGAAAAAGATCGTGCGCGTGTTCAAGTTCAAGGACTTCAAGGAAGCGATGGCGTTTGTAAACGGCGTTGCCGCGATCGCGGAAGAAGAAGGCCATCACCCTGACATTTATATTTTCTATAACCAGGTTAACCTGGAACTCTCCACCCACAACATCGGCGGCCTCTCCGAGAATGACTTCATCCTGGCCGCAAAGATCAACGAAAAAGCCGGCTGATGCCGGCATTTTCCTATCCCGTCTGATCTCTGGCCGTTGGCCATGGGGGTGGGTTCAGCTGTGATCCACGGACCGCAGCGCTTTACCCTCCCGTATAAAATTATTTGATCCGAGATCGGGGACGGGATACCTACAGTATACCACAGGCCCGCGCCTTGAGCCCGGCGCCCGTTTCTTCTACAATCAATCCCGTACGCCGTGATGACCCGCCACACAAGAAAAATGATATTTTATGCGCTTTTATGCGCCTTTTTCCTGCTGGGGATCGGCGTGGTCTTTTATGCACAGGGCTGGCGCATAGACCTCATGACGGGGCGCATCCAGAAGGTCGGCGCCATCTACGTGCGCTCGTTTCCCGGTGACGCACATATTTTTTTGAACGATGCACCCGTGGCGAACCAGACCTGGCTCCTCTCGCGCGGGACGTTCATCCAGAACCTCTTCCCGAAAAATTATCGCCTCACGCTCACCGCGCCCGGTTACCTGGACTGGCATGAGAACGCATCCGTGGCGCCTTCGCTCGTTGCCACATTCAATTACGCCGTGCTCGTTCCCGCGGCGCCAGGCACGGTCGGCACCACCACGGTGACGGATTTCTCCGCAGCAGCCGGCGAGACGGTCACGGAGACCGCAACGGGCGCGATCCTGCTCCACGGCGCCCTGATCGGGCGCGGCACGCTCGTTGCCGCGAGCGCCGACCTTGCCCGCATCATTTTCCGCCGCGCCGCGGACGGTGCTTATATCCTCTATGATGCCACGGCCGCAACGTCCACCAATCTCTCCGCCGCACTCGCCGAGAACGGCGTGGGGGCGGCATCCATTGCCTCAGTCACGATCGATCCCTACAATGCGGCGACGGTCATTGGCAGGAGCGCCGGCGAAGTATGGATCTTTGATGCCGCAACGGACGCGATCACGTTCACCGGACGCTTCGCGGATGGCACTGCCGCACCCGCGCTCTCGCCATCTTCCATGGCGTGGATCTCCCAGGTACCGGACGCGCGTACGGGAACCCTCGCGCTCTATAATATAGTGGCGAACACGCTCGCCACGACCTCCATTCCCCTCGCAGGGATCCCCCGCGAGATACAATGGACAGGCAACAACGACTTTGGAGTGCTCCAAAGCAACGGATCGCTCTCCGTCTACCACGCAGACACCGGCCAATTCCAGAAACTTGCCGACGATGTGAAGGATTTTGCGGCAACGGATGACGGTTCCGCAATCGCAGCACTGGAAAACCGCGGTCTGGAGGTTTTCCCCTTCACCGATACCCTGACCTACCACCGCTTCAACATCCCGAATGCCGCGGGAGCTGACCATGTGGTCTGGTACAAAGACATGGACCACCTTTTCATCATCTATCCCGAACACGTTTCCTTCCTGGATATTGACGATCTTTCCCTCCAAAACTTTGTTACGGTCGCCGAAGGCACCCAGCCCCTTTACAAACCACAGGAAAATGTTCTGTATCTCATCAATTTTTCAGGGAAACTGGCGCAATTTGACTTCCCTTCATAAAGCTGTCAGAAAAATCGTTATCCACACCTGCCCTTTGACGTGGCCAGGTGCTAGAATGGTATGACCAACGTCGAAGAAAAAAACCATTAAAAAAACCTTCCATTTCCATGACGGTCAAGTCCCCCGTGGTGAAAGAAAAAGTTGAGCACATTGCATCCGCGGCGCAGATAAAGGCGGTGAACGAATCATTCACCGAAAACGCGCTCAAGATGATGAAGAAGCGCTACCTCCAGAAGCGCGAGGACGGCACGCAGGAGTCGCCGGCGGATCTTTTCCACCGGATCGCGCACGCGCTCGCGGAAGTGGAGCGTCATTACGGGCATGATGACCAGTTCATAGAGAAGGTGGAGCGCGAATTCTTCGGCATCATGAGCGCACAGCAGTATACGCCCGCCGGAAGGACCGTCACGAACGCGGGTGCGTCCACGGCGATCGTGGCGAACTGCATTGTGCTCCCCGTCCTGGACAGCATGGACAGCATTTTTGGCACATTGAAGGACGCGGCGCTTCTCCAGCAGGCGGGCGCCGGCCTTGGTTTTGATTTTTCCCATTTGCGTCCCGCCATGACGCCGACAAAAAAATCCAACGGCGTGGCATCCGGCCCCATTTCATTCCTCAAGGTGTACAACGAGGCGTTCGGCGTGATCAAACAGCAGGGACGACATGGCGCAAACATGGCAATGATGCAGATCGACCACCCGGACGTGCTGGACTTCATCCGCTCCAAGGAAGTGGAGGGGGAGATCCGCAACTTCAACATCTCCGTGAAGGTCACAGACGAATTTATGAAAGCGCTCACCGAGCGGCCGGACACGCAGTGGTACTGTACGTGGAACGGCGTGAAGACAAAACCCCACCGCGTGATCCGCGCAAAGAACGGCAGCGTGACCGGCGTCGCGGAGCTTGATATCACCGTGAAGGAAATGTTCGACGAGCTTGTGCACTACGCATGGCTGAACGGCGAACCGGGCATTGTCTTCATTGACGAAGTGAATCGCACGAATCCCCTGCCGGGTCTGGGCCCCATTGACTGTTCCAACCCGTGCGGCGAGCAGTTCCTCCACCACTACGACAACTGCAACCTTGGCTCCCTCAATCTTGCGGCATTCGTGAAGAACGGCGACGTGGACTGGAAGAACCTGGAACGCGTGACGCACACCGCCGTGCGCATGATGGACAACGTGATAGACACGTTTGATTTCCCCGTGGGCAAGGTGACGGATCTTGCACAGAAGAACCGGCGCATCGGACTCGGCATTATGGGCTTTTCTGATATGCTCTATCAGCTGGGTATTGGCTATAATTCGCCGGAAGGTCAGGCCCTGGGCGGAAAAGTGATGAAGGCCGTCACGGATGCCGCGCATGCCATGTCCCGGGAGCTTGCGGAGGAAAAGGGAATATTCCCCAACTTCCACCTCTCCGTATACGCAAAAAAGGATGAAAATATGCGGAATGCGGCGCTTACCACGGTGGCGCCCACGGGTTCTATTGCCATGATGTTTGATTGCTCGAGCGGCATTGAACCGAACTTTGCCCTGGCATTCATAAAACAGGACAAAGACGGCCACCAATACCATTATTTCAACCGTTACTTTGAGGCCGCGCTCGCTACACACCGCTTCTCCAAAGAGAAAGTGGAAGCAATCAAAAAGGAAGTGATCGCCACGGGCAGCATCCAGGGACTCATGGATCTTCCGGAAGAGCTCAGGAAGACCTTTGTGGTCGCCATGGATATCTCCGCCGAGGATCACATGAAGATGCAGGCGTCCTTCCAGCGTCACGTTGATAATTCCATTTCCAAGACGATCAACTTCCCGAACAGCGCCACCAAGGAAGAAGTGAAGGAAGGGTATATCCGCGCATGGCAGCTGAAATGCAAGAGCGCGACCGTCTACCGTGACGGCAGCCGCGAAGTGCAGATCTTGAACATCGGCACCGGCGAGAACATCAAAGCGCCGACCGAGATCGGGAAGAATGGCGTTGCGGAGGAAAAGAAGGCCGCGGCAACCGCAGCAGCGCCTGCGGCCGAACACGAACCGGAAAAGACCGTAGATGAGCGCCTGGATTTGATAGACAAAGGCCGTCTTCCTGCGCGCACGCGCCCGGAAGTGATGAGCGGCAGGACATTCAAGATGAAAACGGGCTACGGCAACCTTTACGTCACCGTGAACAATGATGAGAACGGCGTGCCCTTTGAAGTGTTCGCCACGATCGGCAAGAGCGGCGGATTCTTCCAGGAACAGAGCGAAGGCATCTGCCGGATGATCTCTCTCGCCCTTCGCACCGGCGTGAAGGTGGAAGAGCTGATAGACAACCTGAAGGGGATCCGCGGGCCCATGCCCACGTTTACGGAGAAAGGAACCATCCTTTCCCTCCCTGATGCGATCGGCAGGGTTCTTGAGGAACACGTCCGCATGAACGGCGGCACCCATCATGCGGAGAAACCGCTCCTTGATGCTGCAAAAGAGCATCCTGCAGAAATTAACCTTGAGTCGATCATTGCGCCAGAGCGCATAACCGTGGAAGCCGTTGCCGCTGCAGGTATTTCTGTGACGCGCGAACGTTCCATCGCCGACTTCGGCATGATGCCCGGCTGTCCCGAATGCGGCTCGGCGCTCAAGATGGCGGAAGGATGCATGAGCTGCCCCACGTGTGGGTTCAGCCGCTGCATGTAAGACGGGAGGACAGGAATAAAAACAGCCCCTTGCCGGGGCTGTTTTTATAAATCGTATTCACTATTTAGTTATCGCCTTGTCCGTTGCCATTGCCATTTTTGTTCCCATTGTCATTGCCATTACCGTTGCCGCGGTTCTGGAGCATGTCCTGAAGATTGTGGAACTGGCTGAGTAGCGACTGGAGGCGGGTATTCAGATCCTCGGTTGAGGTCGTTGCGGAAGCATTGCTTTCATTCTCGGTGCCGGAAAGATTCGATCCACCCTCCCCTGTTCCGTTATAGAACGGGCTTATGGACTGGCCTTCGCGATTTCCCGGACGGAACGTTGTGATGCTGTAATCGCGAACCACGTCCGCCTGGACCACCAACGGGCTGGATGACGCGATGACGCCTGAAACGCCCACTTCATCGCCCACCTGGAGCTGCGTTACGGGATTCGTTGCCGTACCGCCGTCATTCCCTTCGCGGAAATAGAACTCCGGGAAAAGATTGCCGGACCAGTTGACGGTATACGTGATGCCCCACACCGTCCCCTGGAACGAACCGGAAGCGACGCTCGTCACCGTCATGCCGTGCACCAAGAAGCGCCCGTTTGCGTTGATCGTGAGCTCCGGCGGATACACCCTCGGAAGCGGCGGCGTTGGAGGCGGCGTCACAACCGGAGGATAAGAAGAGACCGTTGCAGAACAACTGGAGGTTGCGACCGATGATGACGCGTCCGTCACCTGGATCATGGCCGTAGAGGTGCCGTTCACGCCATACGTTACGGTGACCGCCGTACCTGTTGCACCGCCTGCGATGCCGCTCCCAGACCAGAGGAACGCATAGGGCGCTACGCCGCCCGTTGATGTTGCCGTCCACGTGATCTGATTGCCGGAAACCGCACCGGAGCAGGAAACGGTAAGCGCCGCATCTGCGCGCGCCATCATTGCAACCGCCGCAACGCCAAACGCCGTAACCGCGATCGCACCCAAGATTATTTTGTTTGATGTTCGCATGTTTATTATTTTTTTCATAATTGATTTAATTATTGACCATATAACGCACGGTCCGTACGATCGACCCGTATAATGAAAACGTACGGCACCATAAAGATGTTACAAATAGGATTTCCACTATAAGGATTCCAATGCATTCCCGATGAGCTGATAGTGTTTGCCGTTCAGCATTGCCGTGCCGGAGGCTATGGCATGTGCAGCGGCGGCAAAGTTCGTTCCCAAAGGCATTTCCGCAATGTCAAACATGATCCCGCCCTGATTCAGCATTGCGGCAAGGAAATAACCCTGGGTGCCGCCGGGCATGCTCTTTTTCACCACGACCGCCGCATCATCCATGCCGTCGTGGTTGAGATCGCCGAACGAAGTGTCCTCCTGGACCAGCTGGACGCCGTTGCCGAGCCGGACCCATGCGCCGTCCGCCGCGCGGTAGGGCGCGTTTAGAAGGTCGCGCATGTTCGGCCAGATGCCGTCGTTCTGCGCAACGGCAAAGCCGATCGGCGCTTCTGCCTGCGTGGCGATCTGGACGGCGTTCCCCGCAATGTTCACCGCCTGCTGCGCCGCAGCGGGCGCCATGTTCATTTTACCGCCCTGTATGCCGGTCAAGAGCAGGAATGCCGCCTGGAGCAATGCGGCGATCGTGGTGGTTGCCATGGGGATATTATAGCATAAAAAGCGCCTGTCCGGATTGCTCCGAACAGGCGCGAGAGAAATTCATCAGCGTAATCACGGCTGGTAAGCGAACGAATTCACTATCATTTCGTCCCCTACGCCTTTCATGGGCGACGCACCGCCGTACAGCCATAAGTTGATATGGACACGCTCGGAACCAGGTTGAAAGTTATAGCCCCCTGCGTATGTCCAATTGACGATGTAGCTGGAAGGTTGAGCGTTCCATCCGTCCCACGTACGGAATGTTACGTGATCCGACCGCCACTCGATCTGCGAAGTGAATTGCGCAGTGGATGGTTGGACGTAACGCACAATGTTCCCGGTAACGTAATATGGTTGCACAACCACTTGGGCATTGTTGGGACCCGGGATAAGCCCTCCGAGGCCGCTGTATTCGTTGTCGAATTCCTGATTGGGCCCGGCGTAGATGAAGAGCGGTGCGGCCACCGTGCTGGGATCAAGATTGTCCAGGCGTGAAGCGATCTTCACGGTATAGGTCCCGTAACCAAGCGATTTTGTGAGATATACTTCCGCGGATTGCCAATTACCGCCTATGTTCGTGATCTTTAAATGCAATCCGTCGGACTGCACGCCCACCACCGATTGATTATCGGACCAATAGTTTGGACCGGGGTCAAATTGGTCGCTCTGTACATTGCCCGTCATTTTTACACCCCACGCATAGTTACCAAAGTTGACGCTCGCCTGTCCCTCTGGGTACATTGCCCAGGCAAGCACGCCTTGATCCAATACTGGATTAGTGATCTCGATTGCCTGCGGAGCATAGTTTGCTGGGTTAACCGCAAGCAAACGATGACGCTCCAAGGATGAGTCGCCAAACTCCATGTTCCGTCGCCCGCTATATTAGTGAATGGCGAAGCTACAAACGGCTGCACATACCATTGATTGGTGAGCGCATAACCAACAATCTTGGAACCGGCCGGCATATTGCAGGTCCGCCCGGAAATCTGCGCCGCTCCGATCTGTGGAGGGTTGATATATACCGCCGGTTGGCCGCCATTGCAAGCCTCCTGGTATGCAACGCTCCCATCGTTGCTGCATCCCGTCAGGATACCGACGGTCGCACACAGAAACAGAAAAGATTTCAGAGTTCGCATAGACGCCTCCTTATTCCCTGGTTTTAGATTACTACCGCCACCATACAGATATTTCTATGCGTTGTCAATGATTTACGGGGTTATAAACAAAAATACATAAGTCGGCTATTCTTGAAATCCCCGACCAGTCAAATTTCCCTTAGCGTTCCGCCCGCAATTTATTTTTTGGATTTCTTACTAAGCACGAATTTCTGCGAAGGGCTTAATGATTTATCCTTTCGGTGCACACAGCCGTACCAGCAACAAGGGCGGCGCATCCCCTCCTTAAGTTCCGAGCATACCCGTCGGACATGTTCCTGCCGCTTTTCCGGCTGCTTCACGGACACGGCCCAGCATATCCACTCGTTGCGGGCGAGCGGCGTAATGTCTTCCCATTTTGCCCGTGCGGTCCGGTCAGCCATAAGGGCTTTCCGCAAATCCGCTGGCAATTTGTGCGCCGTACCGGCAGAAATTCCCTGCTTGGTCATAAAGCTATTCTACTAAATCTTCCTTTGTGATGCCAATAACAAGAACAGCCTAGTATCCCTGCACTGTTCCTTTAAACTCTGTCTGGGGCGCTCATCTAACGTTTGGCCCACGAGGGTTACAGCAGCCCCCGACCCCCGGTCTGGGAAACCCACGGTTTCCCACATGCGCGCCGATGTACTGTCCGCCCTGCTCAAAAATCGTCCAGGCTAGTGCATAACAAAAAACAAAGTACTTCCCGTTACTTGGACTTAGTAATCCTCGCCGCAGAAGCTAAGCCTAGCGTCACAGCCTTCCGGCCTACTCTTTCATGCTTAGGGAGACTCGGCTGGTCGTCATAGAGACAAAAGGGGCCGGACACCTTCTATCCAGGCACCCCGTTAATTTTTCCGGATATCGCCACAATCACGTCGTAGCGTCCGGGCCGCCGTCTTCGTTTTTTCCAGTGACCGACCCAATTCTTTCAATCAGGTCTTCAGTTGACGTGCCGGGATCATATTCTACATCAAGATCTTCGGCGATGGACCTTAGCTTTTCCAACGCTCCCGGGCTGCCGTCTTTTGCAAGAGACTGGAGATATTCAAAATCAGGCTGGCCGTGCTCGTTCAGCCAATCCTCTTTTTCTTCCCTTGCGTCATTGTTTTGTGACATTTGCGTTAGAAAAAAAATCACGAACTGAGCATGGTAACTCCTCCTCTTCCGGACCGGACGAAATCCCGCGGGATAGTGAACGCTTTCTGCTGCCCGTTGCTGTACCGAATTTCAAATGCGTAGGCATCCGTATGGTGTATGCCATAGTTCGGCTATGTTTTTTCTTTTCGGGAATGCGACTTCAGATCACCCATATCCTTTTTCAGCTTGCCGACCTCCGTTTCTAGTTTCTTGGTCCGCTCGTTCATTTTCTTTTCGATGCGATTAGCATAATCAGCTAGTTCTGCGGCGATGACGGTCATCTGTGTGATATCCACCATGGTGAGCAGGATAATCGGCGGAAACATTGCCGACGTTTCGCCTTCTTTATATATACGCCGTCCATTCAAGAGCATTATCTTTTTGCCGATGGAGGGAAACTCACGGTTGACCTCAAACCCGTTGAAAAAAGTATTCTTGGGAAGGATACCTTCGAGCAGAGCATTCAACGTGGGAATATTCCACTCTCCCTTCCCGATCTCATTCACATATTTATACTCCGTATTTTTTGCCTCAACCTGAAAAAGTTTGTAAAACGATTTATTGGCCGCCAATACCCGCAGATCCTTATCGAGGATCAAAAAAGGGTCAGTAGCCGTGTCGACGACCGTACGGATATACGTCCAGCTTTCCTCCCACATTCTTTCCGCCCACTCGGTACCATAAAGCTGTTGTTTGGTAGGCGCCATATACAGATTTAGCCGCCCAAGGGCTAGAACTGTTACAAAACGCAGCGGCTACCTTTCAACCATGGATGCCGCCGCCACCTCATAATGAGAGCCGTCCCGAAGAAGTACAACGAAGCGCATAGTATTCGCAAACACCGTTTGGAAAAATATTCCTGTTGAAGCGGCCGCTGAGGCGAGGAACCCAGACAGGAAAGTGGTCGTTGAAATTTGCGGCGTGACCGCAGGCGCGTCCACTTGAGCTTCCGCCTTGACACCGCTCATGTACTCCCCAATTGTCAGTATGGTCGGCAGACGGACCGATGAAGCCGTCGCCGACGCGGAGCCAATAAACATGGTGGTGGGAACGATCAAAAAAATCAGCAACGCGTTCTTCATGCTCGCGTTTCATCTTCGTTATTTAACAAAAAAAGGGTTGCAATAAGTTCGTCTTCTAATGGGTCCTGTAGGTCCTGCATACAAACTATGCCGTCCCTCGACCATTATTATGGCACCCCACGGTTTGTAAGAAATATTATCCCGTGTCGGCCTATCTATTACGTACTACAACCCGCCGCTTCCGCACCATTTTCGCAACAATGCCCATTTAGCGGCATGACTGCATAATAGGAAACGCGAGTTGTTTTATGGGGAGATGGCGATATTCATTCGTGAATAATCGCCGTTTCCGTTTTTCGGTAGTATCATCATTTCATGAAAAATAAGTGGATTGTGCTGGTAATAATTATCGTGGTCGCCGCTGGAATCTTCGGTTGTATCCTATTTACTATGACTCCTCCTTTTGGTATCCGATATTCAATAAATCGTTTCTGACGCTGTGAGTACGCAATTTTTATCTTTTTGCCCACTGGGGAGCCCTCCTGGCTTTCTTGAGGCCGTATTTTTTGCGTTCCACCATGCGGGAGTCGCGGGTGAGGTAGCCCATGGCGCTCAAGCGGGATTTCCATTCGGGCGTTTTGAGGACGATCGCGCGGGAGAGGCCGTGGCGCACGGCTT
>VFSW01007365.1_pt1 | contig 15966 bp, 12 predicted proteins | sample 5358111 | NCBI WGS metagenome assembly VFSW01 (sample SAMN11554181, study PRJNA540505) | mine drainage metagenome | isolation source: sediment from site ElyBrook_90M | place: USA: Ely Copper Mine, Vershire, VT | collected 2017 | reverse complement strand
GGCGTGTAACCCACGGAAAAGTACACGACGGAGCGGGTCACTCCATTCTGTCTAGCCTCGTTCACGCGCTCCCTGAAGAACTCGAAGTTGGCCTCGACGCGGACCGAGTAGTCCTTAGGCTTGCCGTGGCCGTCGAGCAGCGCGACGAGCGATGCCTTGTCGGTCTGCGAGAGCAGCAGCTTGTAGCGCCGTTCGCCATCCTCAAGCGGATTGAGCAGATAGTAGTTGCGCAGCTTCTTGGCGGAGAAGCCTTCCAACGGCTCGGTGTCGCCCACACTCCGGGCCAGCGCCTCGACCAGCAGCGTCACAGTGGTCAGCCGCTGCTGACCGTCGATCACCAGGAGGGGCGACTGGCTCGACACCGAGTACAGCCCTTTCTCCACGTAGACGATGGAGCCGACGAAGTGGGCCGAGATCGCGTCGTTGCGTCCGGTGCGCAGGATGTCTTCCCAGAGCTGGCGGCACTCCCGCTCACCCCAGCTGTAGGTGCGCTGATAGATGGGGATCACGAACTGCGGGGACTGCCTCAGGAACTCCAGCAGTTTAGCTTCGGTCGCCTTCATACAGCGACCTCTCCACTCATCAGGCGCGGCAGCAGCAGGTCGCGGGCGGCGCGGAGCTTTTGGTTGGCGAAAGTGAGCACCTTTAGCTGTTCGACGACATGCTGGATAGCGCCCTCGAAACTGCCGAGCAGACCTTCAGGCGGTAGCGGAGTTGGATATGCCTGCATTTGCTTCCAGTCGGCGCGCGGCATCTTTGATCCTTCTCTCATGGTCTGCGCGGTCACCGCGACAAACGGGTCACTCGAGACTGTCATGAGCACGAAGCCCCGGAGCTTCGGTTCAATCGGACGGATGATGATCGTGTCAGACGACGCCACGCCGTCCACGAACGCAATACCAACTTTGTGGAAATAGGGGCGAATCTTTCCGAACAGGACCTCGCCTTCACGGAAGCGGTACTTGCTACTGGTTACCTGCTCGGCTGTTCCCCAGTCGCTCAGCGATATCGAGCGGCGGGGCATGTGTTCAAGCCCGATGTATGGCGTATCTGGCTCGAGCGCCTCCGGCTTCACGCTGGCACAAACTTGTTCACATATCGAGCCGAGTGTATTCGCCTCCCATCCCTCCGGCACGCCATTGGCGATGCGGGTGTGCTCGTGGCCGGGGAAGCGGAGGCGGACGAACCACTCCCGATAGAGCTGCCGGGCCGCCTCCTCCAACAGCACCATCCGCCGCCGGTTGTTGTCGATCAGGTCGTCGTAGCCGGAGAGGATGTCGGCGATTCTCTCCTGCACTTCTCTGGGCGGCAGCGGTACGGGCAGACCTCGAAGGATCCCCAAGTTGATAAGCGGAACCGCGCCACCCGTGTTCCTGCCGATGATGTGCTGCCGCATCTCCTCCGTGGTGAACCAAAGGAAGAGGAACAACGGACACACTTTCTCCCGGTCACAGCGAACGCGAAGCTGCTTGTTCGAGATGATGTATCGCTCGTGGCGAGCATCCTTGGGGATGATGCCGACCTGTCCAATCGTACCAGCGGCGGTGAATATTAGGTCATCGGCGACAGCCTCACAGTTTCGAAACTCTTGCGCCTTCGCTTCCGTTATGTACACGAAGCCCTCGTCGATGAAGCGGCGTTGCCCAAACGTTAGATTGTTGCCCCGGATGACCGGCACGCCCTCATCAACGAAGAACCTACTACCGATGTTCGAACCAAATGGCCCGGAAACAACGGCGCCCTTAGCCTGCAAGGCGACGTCCTCGAACTTGACGGTCGGCCATTTCATGCGCCGAGTTCCTCGAAGTTCTCCTGAATTTTTACTGCCAGCTTCGCCGCTTCCTTATTGAGGTCCCTTAGCTCGCTGTGGATGTCGCGCAGGGTCTGCTCGAAGTCGAAGTCATCGTCCTCCTCGGGTGGGGCGACGCCGACGTAGCGGCCGGGGGTGAGACTCCAGTCGGCGGCCTCGATCTCCTTGCGATCCACGAGCTTCACCAGCCCCGGCACGGGTCTCAACTCTGCCTTGGGGAAGCGGTCCTGCAACCACTCCACCTGCCGGTGGAAGTAGGCGGCGTACTTCAACTGCTCGACGCCGACCCTACGCTCCTCGTCGAGCTCCTTGACCAGCCGGCCCGTCGCTCGGCGGTCGTAGGCGGCGGCACCGTCGGTCGTCAGCTCGGCGCCGAGATCGGCCACACGCGCGGCCAGCTTGTAGAGCAGGTCCACCTGCTTGATGAGGCCGCGGATCGCCTCGGCGATGGGGTCGAAAGCCTGGCGCGCGGCCTGTTGGGCCTCGTTCTTGTCAGGCAGTGCTTTCGCGTGTTTCTGACCGAACGCGCTGAAGCTCGCGAGGAGTTTCTTCGCGTCGGCCTCGTAGAGCGTAGCCGCCTCGCGCAGTTCGCTAACCGCATCGCCGAGTGTCTGCTTCTTGTCCGCGTCGAGGTCGGCATGCTTCGCCGCGGCCTCGGCGAGCGCGTCGAAACGGCCGCGCAAGTCGGCGAGCGTGGTCTCGAACGGCGCGAGCGTCCCCGGGACGGCGAGGCCCTCGGTGCAGACGCGGCCGAGGTAGTCCTTCACCAGGCCGAGGAAGCGCTCCTGCTGGCCGCGGTAAAGCCAGACGATAGCCGCGAGGTTGTGCATCTGCTCGGGCGAGAAGTCATAGATCTTGCGCGTGACCTTGCGGTAGACGTTGCGCGCGTCGAGCATCAGCACCTTGTCCTTGCGCTCGGGCGGCTTGGCGCGGTCGAAGTGCCACAGCTCGCACGGGACGGTGCGGGTGTAGAAGAAGTTGGAGCGAATGGAGATCATCACGTCCACATCACCGGTCTCGACGATCTTCTTGCGCACGTCCTTCTCGCCGTGCCCGGCGCTCGATGCCTGTGATGACATCACGAACCCCGCCCGGCCGCTCTCGTTCAGATAGCTCCAGAAATACGAAATCCAAAGGTAATTTCCGTTTGAGACCTTCTTCTGTTTGTTAACTCCCGGCAGTCCGAACGGCAGACGGGGATCTGTCTTCACCTTCTCCGCGTCGACCAGATCGACATTGAACGGAGGATTGGCCATCACGAAGTCGCACTTACCGCGCAGCGTGTGCTCATCCTGGTAGTAGGTGATCGCCTCGGCGATCTTTCCTTCCAGTCCGTGCACCGCGAGATTCATCTTCGCGATGCGGATCGTGTCGGGGTTCTTTTCCTGGCCGTAGAAGACGACCCGCTTTGCCGTATCTTCTCCCTCGTGCTCGATGAAGTGGCTCGACTGCACGAACATTCCGCCCGATCCGCACGCCGGGTCGAAGACCGTGCCGTGGTCCGGCTCGATGACGTTCACGATCGTCTGCACGATCGACGACGGTGTGAAGAATTCGCCGTTGTCGTGCGCCTTCTGCATCGAGAACTCAGCGAGGAAGTACTCGTAGATCCGCCCGAAGACATCGCCGGTGGCTTGCCGGATCTGCGCGCTGTTGAAGAGGCGCATCAGGTCCTCGAGAACTTTCGGCTCAAAGATCCCGTAGTCCTTCGGCAGTACGCCACTCAGCGGCTCGAAATCCGTCTCGATCGCGTTCATGGCGGCCGTCACTAGAGCTGGCAGGTCAGTGTCCCCCGTCGCCGCGCGCTCCATGATCCAGTCGTAGCGCGCCTCTTTGGGCAACCAGAGCGCCCGGCGCCGGACGAAATCTGCCGGCATCACCTTCCGCTTCGGCATGCGTCCGGACGCCTGATCCTCTTCGATCTGCTTCCGCGCCGCCTCGAATCGGTTCGCCGCATGCCGGAGAAAGATCACGCCGAGGACTGGCATGAAGTAATCGTTCGATGTGAGCTTCGAGTTCGCGCGGAGATTGTCCGCCGCTTCCCAGAGGTCCTTTTCCAACTTGTCGATGTCTTTCCAGGTGCCGTTCATTGTTTAGGAAGTATGAAGAAACACGACCGTCGTTGCGGCTGCTCGCTGAATGCCGCTCTCTCCAGCCGAATTCGCGCTCATCTTACAAAGAGTTGCCTCGCGGCGGCCACGAATCTTCGCCGCAATCAACGCCTAAGGCCGAGGCGGTGACGAGAGCTCCTGGATCAAGGTGAACATGTCCGCGTCATGCTCGAATCTCTCTGCCTCCTCCTCAAAGTGGTACGAGACATATCGCAGGTCTTCACCCAGTTGGCGGTTGTAGAAGTAGCAGGCATTCTCCGCCGCACCGGGCGACGCTGCGACAACAACAAAGGGAAGGAGTTCGAGTAGTCGGCGCTCACCAGCGGCGATCAGGTGAAGCCGATTGTCTTCGAGTTGGTGTTCAGCCTCCAGCGGACGTCCCTCGAAGGGTGTCGAGCGCCCCATTACTCGCTTAGCTGTGTAGTAAAAGACCCCCTGCCTGAATCGACTCGCGCCCGGCAGAATGAGGTCGAGTCGATCCCAGCAGGTTCCGTATGTCACTCGCAATCGGCTAAGGAGCTCAAGGAGTGCGTTTTCTCGTTCTTTCGCAGGCGCAGCACTGACGATCCCCGTGGGGCCGACCCAAACGTTACGGAGGGTGTTCGCCTTTTGGAGAAGGTTAACGAGTTCGCTGGACGTCAGCATCGCGAGCACGGTGTCATCCGATGTACAGAGAGCTCCTACCGCCACGGCTCGCTTCGTCTCGCCGCCATTCAAGAGAGTGCGAAGGTACTTCGCGACAAAACCGAGAATCGAGTTCCACGTTCCAAACGTTGCGGTTCGCAGGCCAGCACCCCGAATCGATGTGGCGAAATCGGCCTCGAAGTCCGCAGCGTGGAGTAGTCCTCCCGCCCTTGCCGCGCTAAGGAGAATGACGGCGTGGAACTCGGCGGTAGCCTCGAAGAATTGAACCAGTTGTCCGTAACGCATTTTCGAGTCTGGGCTCGTCGTGTGATACGCCCATAGGATCGAAGCAAGCGGAAATGGCAAGCGGTCGAGCCAATCTTTGAATCCGGACTCCTCCTGCTTCGTCAGTTGTTTGAGAGTCGCCTCAGCTTCGGCAAGAGACTTTGGGTCATTCCACAACCTTTCCCTTCGTTCAAGGAGATCCGATGAAATCTGGTCGAGCCGCGTGGCAGCACCGACGATGCGTCTCTGGGTGGAGAGAGGAGGGACGTACACAGCTACCGAGGGAATACTGCCCTTGGTCAGCTTGCGAATCGTGGCACCCGAAAGCTGCTGCGACCTCCCGAGACGGCCGAGAGGCGTGCTCATGAATCGTGCGAGAAACGTTGGGTCGATAAGCTCCGACCTAACACGCAGCTGTGCGTAATTCTGATGCTTGATTTGAAGTTCAGAGACCAAGGTTTTCGCCGGTCCTTCACCGATCAGCGGTACGTAGACGGAATCGGGAGCCTCGACATGCTCGTCGCCCGTCGGAACCAGGGTTATGCCTGTGATCAGGTCACGAAGGTCAGTACGTCGCCATTCAGGACTTAGATTCTTCGCGAGCGCCATCTCACGTTCGCGAGCGAGGAGCGCCTCGAGACCTCGGAAGCTTTCGATCGAGACGAGTCTGCCTAAGGCAACGTCAGCTCCTTCACTGCGCGCGGCATAGTTCGCGAATAACGCTTCAGTTCGTTCCACAGAGAATGAGATCTCGCCAACGAAGAATTCGCGTCTAGCGGTCATTCTTCGAACAACAGCAATCGCGCCACCGACGGGCTGAAATGGTGCCCAAAATTGCACTGACGATCTACTCGAATCCTTAACGTGATCCCACGTTTTGTCAGCGGGTATTTCACGTTCAACTTCCCGGTGGCCGCTCCCTTTTCGGACGGAACTGTCGATGTTCGACCAGTGGGCAATGTCGGCTGATGAACCCTGCGTTTGGGGCAGATAGAACAACGCGTCAAGACCGAGCCCGAGCGCGTGCAGCTGACGAGCGACAGTTCGCTGATCCAGACGGCGCAAAAACCACTGCGGCACAACAAAGAGGCCCAACCCATCGTCGGTGAGGCGTAGCGAGGCTGCGGCCATCACAATTTGCCCGTACTCGTCCCGACAATCGACTTGCCCCCCGTTGACGTGGAATGTCCGTGCCATTGGTTGAGAACTAAACGGCAAACACGAGGCGATGAGATCGAACTGCTCCGGAGTTGACGCCAGCCACTCGATGGCATCTCCCAAGGTGACAGTGAAACCGACACTACTCGCGAGAGCCTGGGCGAAAACGAGCTCCGACTCGTCGCGAGCGAAAGCGCGGCCCGTCGCAGCTGCCCCACTTTCGATGATCGCGCTCAGAAGCAGACCATCGGAACCAGCCGGATCCAGCGCGTTCTTAGCCTTTGTTTTTTGCGCGAGACGCAGCATCAAGGCGATGACCATGTCCGGAATGAAGTACCGTCCGGTCCACCGCAACACCTGGTCCACATTCGGAGTAATCTCGAAGCCGTGGCGACTGAAGCAGTCGCCCCGAGTTGTTGCTTGGTCGTCTGACGGCTTCCATCGGGCGAGCCCTTCCAAGCAGTGCTTAAGGCCCAGCGTCCGACGAGGGATGCCGCTCATGGGGGCGAACTATAGCGAAGCTGACCCTTGGGCAGCGTCGCCCGGATCAGTGAGGGGCCTCGGGTGACGCGGAGGTGACGTCACGAGGAAGGTCGAGACTGGGAAAATCGCGGTAAGTCTTTTCCGGTGAATGGCGTCCCCAGCGGGATTCGAACCCGCGTTGCCGCCGTGAAAGGGCGGTGTCCTGGGCCTCTAGACGATGGGGACTGAGGTGGGCCAAGGCGGCTTAACTCTCTCACAGCAGTCAAGATTCCCGCCTTTCCTGCCACGCGAGTTGCGATACGATGCGTCCGAAGTCGTAAGGAGACCCCCATGCTCAAGACCTTCGCCGCGGCGCTCGCAGCCCTCGCGCTCGTGGCCCTCCCGCTCCACGCTCAGGACTTTAACGACCAGTACCAACCCTTCTCCGACGATCAGCTCGACAACCTCCTCGCCCCCGTCGCTCTCTACCCCGATCCACTCCTCGCGCAGGTGCTCGTCGCCGCAACCTTCCCCGATCAGATCGACGACGCCGCGCGCTTCGTCCGCGCCGACCTCGATCCCAACGCGATCGACTACCAGCCGTGGGACGTCAGCGTCAAGGCCGTCGCCCACTACCCGGCGGTCATTGAAATGATGTCCGACAAACTCGACTGGACCGTCGCCCTCGGCCAGGCTTACGTCAACCAGTCCACCGACGTCATGGCCTCCGTCCAGCGCCTCCGCGCCGAGGCCCGCGAGGCCGGCAACCTGGTCAGCACTCCGCAGATGGAGGTCGTCTACACCGACGGCGACATCGAGATCTGGCCGGCGCAGCCGCAGTACATCTATGTCCCGCTGTACGACCCGGCCATCGTCTACTTCCGCCGCGCGCCCCTCTTCTTCGGCGCACACTTCATCATCGGCGCGTGGCTCAACTACGACTTCGACTGGCGCGCGCACCGTGTCTACTACCACGGCTGGGACGATCGCGACGACCACGACCACGGATGGATCCGCCGCAGCCGGCCGTTCATCCGGCGGTCGAACATCTACGTGAACCTCAATTTCCGCAACGTGACCGTCAATCGCGACGTCAATCGACGCCAGATCGACCGGCCGCAGCTCAACCGGTACGACGATGTGCATCGCGATACGCGATTCGACAAACGCGGCACGATTCCTCCTCCTCCGCCGCAGCAGCCCCGCAACAACAAGATCATCGATCGTAACTTCAACACGAACGATCCGCGGCTCAATATCTATCGCGGCCACGCCAACGTGCAGCCGCCGCCGCCGCGCGTGCCGCAAACGCCGGCGTTCACGCCGACGCAGGGCGGATTCGATCCGCGCGTCGCCGCTGAACGCGGACGCACCAGCCGGTTCCAACCGCCGCCGCAACCGCAGATCGAACGCAAACCGGTCACGATCCAACGCTCGCAGCCGAAGGTCGAACGCAAACCGGCCAACAACGAACGCAAACCGGAAAAAGTCGAAAGGAAGCGGCCATGAAGCGCGCAGCATTCGCAATTGCAATTATCCTGATGTGCGCGACGGCGTACGCCGCCGAGGAGCAGCGCCTCTTCGCCACTCCCGACGACGCCGTGCAGGCGCTCGTGAAAGCGGCAAAGAGCGGCGACGAAAACGAGATGCTCGCCATCTACGGTCCCGAGCGGAAGAAGCTACTCTCCGGCGATGCCGTCGAAGATGCGAACGCCCTCAAAAAATTCGCCGAGCGTCTCGGCGAGTCGGCGACGTTGCAGAAAGTCGACGATTCGAAATACACGCTGCTCGTCGGCAGCGATCACTGGCCGTCGCCGATTCCCATCGTGAAGTCGGGCGATCAGTGGCGCTTCGACACGCCCGCCGGGCTCGAGGAGATCCTCAATCGCCGCATCGGACAGAACGAGCTCGCGGCGATCATGACCTGCCGGGCCTACGTCGTCGCGCAGTGGGAGTACTTCACGCAGTCGACCGGCACCTCGAAAGACGGACTGGCCGTCTACGCGCAGCGCTTCATGAGCACTCCCGGAAATCGCGACGGCCTCTACTGGGAAGCCGGCGAGGGTGGCAAGCCGAGCCCCCTCGGCAAGCTTGTGGCCGACGCCCAGGCCGCCGGCTATGCACCGGGCAAAGGAAAGCGCGCGCCGTATCAGGGCTATTACTTCCGCATCCTCAAGGCGCAGGGGCCGCACGCGCCCGGCGGAAAGTTCAGCTACGTGATCAACGGCAACATGATCGCCGGCTACGGCCTGATCGCCTGGCCCGCGAAGTGGGGAAGCTCCGGCGTGATGACGTTCATCGTCAATAACCAGGGCCGCGTGTACCAGAAGAACCTCGGAGCGAATACCGCGACGCTCGCGGCCGGAATTCGCGAATACGATCCCGATCCGTCGTGGAAGCTGGCAGTGGTACCGGCGCCGTAAGGGGCTGATGCGAGGGGGATCCCTCGCCGTCTACGCGGCTCGGGATGACACGGATGTCCGTTTCGTCGCCTCTCGAACGTTCATGGGACGAGCAACAACGCTCGAAAGGAGACTCACCATGAGCGAATTCGTGTTTCTGTATCGCGGTACCCCGGAGAGCCGGCGGGCGATGGAGTCGCCGGACAAGGCGCAGGAGTTGATGAACAAATGGCGGGCCTGGTTCGACCAGCTGGCCAAAGGCGGCCACCTGAAAAATATCGGGCAGCCTCTCGAGAGTGGCGGCAAGCTGGTTGCCGGCGCGAGCAAGAGAATCACCGATGGCCCGTACGCGGAAACGAAGGACGTCATCGGCGGATACTCGCTGATCGAGGCGGCGGATCTCGACGAGGCGGCGCGCCTGGCCAAAGGCTGCCCTGGCCTCGACAACTTCGGATCCGTCGAGGTCCGGCCGGTGCGCAAGTTGGATATGTAGCTCGACGCCGGTGGAACTCGAAGAACATCTTTTCCGTCGTGAGGCGGGTCGGCTCGTCGCGATCCTGACCCGCCTCTTCGGCATCCAGAACCTTGCCCTCGCCGAAGACGTGGTGCAGGAGGCGTTCTGCCGCGCGCTGGAGACGTGGAAGTTCTACGGCGTCCCGCGGAATCCGTCCGCGTGGCTGATGGCGACGGCAAAGCGCGCGGCGCTCGACGCGCTGCGGCGCGAAGGAACGGCGCGCCGCTTTGAGCCGGAGGTCGCGCGCCTGCTCGAATCGGAATGGACGCGCGCACCGGCGATTCACGATGCATTCGACCGAGGCGGCATCGAGGACGATCAGCTGCGGATGATGTTCTCGTGCATTCATCCCGAGATTCCGCCCGAGACGCAGCTCGGCCTCGTGCTGCATCTGGTCTGCGGATTCGGGATGGATGAAACGGCGGCAGCATTTCTCAAGAATCGCGCGGCGATGGAGAAGCGGTTGCGCCGGGCGAAAGAGACTCTGGCGCGATCGCGACATCTCTTCAATCTTTCCGGCGACGTCGATGTCGCCGCGCGGCTCCCGGCGGTGCTGCATGCGATCTATCTGCTGTTCAACGAGGGCTACCACGGCGCTTCGGCGACGACTCCGGTTCGCGCCGAGCTCTGCGACGAGGCGCTGCGGCTGGTCTCGCTCCTTCTGCAGAATCCGCGGACCGCAACGCCTGCGGCGCACGCGCTGGCGTCTCTGATGAACTTCCACGCCGCGCGCCTTCCCGGTCGCCTGGGCGAGGACGGCGATCTCCTTCCGCTGGCCGATCAGCAGCGGTCGACCTGGGATGCCGAGAAGCTCGCCGAGGGGCGCCGCCAGCTGCGGCTTTCAGCAACCGGAGACGAGCTGACCGCGTACCACATCGAGGCTGCAATCGCGGAGCTGCACGCGAACGCGCCGTCGCTCGAGGAGACCGATTGGCACGGCATCGTCGCGCTGTACGACACGCTCATGCGCATCCTCCCATCGCCGATCGTCGCGCTGAACCGCGCGGTGGCGATCGCGCAGCGCGACGGCGCCGCGCGAGGCCTCGAGGCCATCGCGGGGATCGAAGATCGCGAGCGGCTCCTTGCGTATCCCTTCTACTTCACGACCATCGGCGAGCTCGAGCTGCGCTGCGGGCACACGGACGCGGCTCGGAATGCGTTCGCGACCGCGCTCCGGCACGCGCGAAACGCGGCCGAGCGCCGGTTTCTCGAGTCGAAGCTTCGCGTCGTCGCCGAGACTCCACCCGCCTGACCGTGCATAATCTGCGGCCCAGCAGGAGGACGCGATCATGGCGAAACTTACTCCGACGGCCTGGATCTGGCGCGATGGCGAGTTCATCCGGTGGGCCGACGCTCACGTCCACGTCCTCAGTCACTCGATGCAGTTCGGTTCGTCGGCGTTCGAAGGCATCCGCTGCTACAGCACGCCGCGCGGCCCGGCAATCTTCCGGCTCGACGATCATCTGCAAAGACTGAGCAACTCCTGCCGCATCTACCACATCGACCTGCCGTACACGATCGACGAGCTTGCCTTCGCCTGCCGCGAGCTCGTGGTGAAGAACGGCCTCGGCGCGTGCTACATCCGGCCGGCGGTCATCCGCGGATTCGGCGCGGCCGGGATGGTGCCGTTCGACAGTCCGGTCGAGGTCTATCTCCCTTGTTGGGAATGGGGCGTTTACCTCGGCGAGGGAGCGCTGGAAGAGGGCGTCGATGCGTGCGTGTCGAGCTGGAACCGCATGGCGCCGAACACGATCCCGGCAATGGCCAAGATGGCGGGCAATTACCTCAGCGGGATGTTGATCAAGATGGAGGCGCTAGCCAATGGCTTCGCCGAGGCGATCGCGCTGGGGCCGGACGGCCGGCTGAGCGAGGGGTCGGGGCAGAACGTCTTCGTCGTTTCGCGCGGCGTTCTCTACACGCCGCCGTTCAACGGCACGCTGCTGGCGGGCATTACGCGAGACAGCGTGCTGACCATCGCGGAGGATCTTGGAATCCGCGTGCGCGAGCAGGAGCTGCCGCGCGAGTCGCTCTACAGCGCGGACGAGATCTTCCTCACCGGCACGGCGTCGGAAGTGACGCCGGTGCGAAGTCTCGATCGCATTCGCATTGGCAGCGGCAAGCGCGGCGCCATGACGGAGAAGGTCCAGAAGCGCTATCTCGACATCGCGCGGGGCGCCGCGCCGGATACGCATCGGTGGCTGACCCAGGTGCGCGAAGAGAAGACGTAGCTCGGTGCGTCCCGACCTCGCTGCGAATTGGGGCGGCGGTTATCGCTTCCCGCTGTCATTCCGAGCCGCGGAGACGGCGAGGAATCCCCTGCAATTCGCGGGGGATCCCTCGCGCTCTACGGCGCTCGGGATGACATCGGCTTACCATGGATATCGCCCCGCCCGCACCACCGCATCCGCGATTCGTCTCCGCGCGTCGATGAGATCGAGCTCGCCCCGCGGCGGCGTGAACGGTTTGCCGATCTGCCGCGAAGCGTGCGCGATGCGATCCGCGGCGTCCGCCTCGTAAACGCGAACGATGTCGTCGGTGCCGGCGCGCGGTTTCTTCGCCGCACGCAGCCGCGCGCTCTCCACCGCATACTCCTCGATGGCGACGTCGGCGATGTATCCGAGGGCTTCCTGCCGCTCGGGGAGTTGCTCGCCGCGGCGTTTGAGGACGCGCGTGGCGACAATGATCCGGTTGATCTCGTTCGTCCCTTCGTACAGCCGCGTGATCCGCGCGTCGCGATACGCGCGCTCCGCCGGATAGTCCTTCGAAAATCCGTAGCCGCCGTAGATCTGCAGCGACTCGTCGACGCACCACGCCAGCGCCTCGCTCGACCACACCTTGTTGATCGAGCACTCGACGGCGAACGACTCGAGCGTCTTCATCACGCCCGCGGTGTCGTCGGGCCGCACCGACTCCAGCGCGCGATCGGCCTCGCCGAGTGTGCGATAGACCATGGCGTCGCCGGCGTAGCAGCGGATGGCCATCTCGGCGATCTTCTGGCGGATCAGTCCGAACTCGATGATCGGCCGTCCGAACTGCTTCCGCTCGATCGCGTACTCCAGCGCGCGGTTGAGCGCCTGCTTCGCCGATCCGATGTTGCGCGTGCCGAGCTTCAGCCGCCCTATGTTCAGAACGCCGAAGGCGATCTTGTGCCCTTCGCCGATGTTGCCGAGGACGTTCTCGACGGGAACGCGGACGTTTTCGAGGATCAGCGCGGTGGTCGACGATCCGTCGAGGCCGAGCTTCGGCTCCTCGCGCCCGCTGACCACGCCCATGCCGCGCTCGACGAGAAACGCGGTGAACTTTTCGCCGTCGACTTTGGCGAATATGGTGACGAGGTCGGCGAAGCGGCCGTTCGTGATCCACATCTTCTGCCCGTTGAGGAGGTACGCGCGGCCGTCTTCGGTAAGCGTGGCGCGCGTCCGCGCGGCGAGGGCGTCGGAGCCGGCGCCGGGCTCGGTCAGCGCGAACGCTGCGACCCATTCGCCCGAGGCGAGGCGCGGCAGGTAGCGCTCCTTCTGCTCCGGCGTCCCGAAGTAGACCAGCGGCAGCGTGCCGATGGTGGTGTGCGAGCCGAGCGATCCGGCGAACGACGGCATGACGCCGATCTTTTCGCCGACGTACGCGGAGCTGACCTTGTCCAGCCCCAGCCCGCCGTAGGCCTCGGGGATGTCGATGCGCAGCAGGTCGAGGTCGCCCGCCTTGCGCAGCAGCTCCCGCGTCAGCGTCCAGTCCTTTTCATAGATCTGCTCCGCGCGCGGCAGCACTTCCGTGCGCATGAACTCCTCGGCGATCTTCCCGAACATCTGCTGGGCGGGGGAGAGATCTTCGGGGGTGAAGACATCGGTTGACACCGTCGTTGCCGCTTCCATAGACTCTACCTACCGGTCGGTAGGTAGCATATCTCAGGAGGCAGGTCCAAGTGCCGCCAAAGCGTCAGGCTGTTCCCGTTGCCACGCGCAATCGCGCCGCGGATGTGTTCCGCACCGCGGCCCAGATGATCCTCGAGCGCGGATACGACGCCACTTCGGTCAGCGATATCGCCGGTGCGCTGGGTATGACCAAGGCGGGCCTCTACCACTACATCCACGGAAAAACGCAGCTCCTGTTCGACATCATGGAGTACGGGCTGGGAGAGCTCGACCGCGAGGTTTCCGCGCCGGCGAAGAAGATCGCCGATCCGGAAGAGCGACTGCGATTCATGATCGGCGCGCACGCGCGGATCGTCACCCGCGGCCAGGGGGCGGTGACCATCCTGGTCGACGAGGCGCGCGCGCTCACGCCGGCGCAGAACCGGATCATCACCCGCCGCAAACGCGAGTATCTCGACTTCCTCCGCCACACCCTCGAGCAGCTGAAGAGGCAGGGAAAGCTACGCGACGTGAACGTCACCGTCGCCGCCTTCGGCATTCTCGGCACGATCAACTGGCTGTCGCGTTGGTATCAGAGCGGCGGCGCGCTCGACGAGAACGAGATCGCCGACCAGATCGTCGACATCGCTCTGCACGGAATCACGCGCCCCGGCCGGCGCGGACTGCGGGTGGCTTCGTGAACATCCTCGTCTGCATGAAGCAGATCCTCGATCCGGAGGTCCCGGCGCGCGATTTCCGGATCGATCCGCGGCGCAAAGAGGCGGAGCGCGGCGCTGCAAATCTGGTGACGAACATCTTCTGCGAAAACGCGCTGGAGACCGCGCTGCAGTTTCGCGAGCGCGCCGGCGGAAAAATCGCCGCCCTGACGCTCGGCCCGCCGTCCGCCGAGGACGTGCTGCGGAAGGCGCTGGCGATGAAGGCCGACGTCGCGGCACTGGTGATCAACGAAGTGAATCCGCAGCCCGATCCGCTCGTCGTGGCGCAGGCGCTCGCCGCCGCGGCGCGCAGGCTCGGCGCGTTCGACCTGATCCTAACCGGGCGCGAGTCGGGTGACTGGGGGGCGGGGCAGACCGGCGGGCTTCTCGCCGAGGAGCTCGGAATGCCGTGCGTGTCGTTTGTCGACTCGATCGAGAGCGCCGGCGCAACTGTGCGGGTGAAGCGGCAGACCGATTCCGGGTTCGAGATCATCGAGGTGCAGACGCCCGCGGTGCTGACGATCACCAATGACGAGCACAACGTGCCGCGCATCCCGAAAGTGCGCGATGTGATGCAGGCGCACCGGCAGGCGATCACCACGTGGACTCTCGCCGACCTCGGCGTCGATCCGACCAATCGCTACTACGAGATCGCCGAGCTTTCGATCCCGCGGAAGGAATCGGAGTGCGAATTCGTCGGCGGCGACTCGCTGGAGCAGAAGGTCGACGCGTTCGCGCGACGGCTTCTGGAGGTGGCGGCGGCGTCATGACCAACGCCGTGGTCATCGTGCTGTTCGCCGATCCGGCGACCGACCGCGCCGCGGCAGGGCTGGCCGGCGCGGGATTGCAACTCGCCCAACAGGCCGGCGGGACCTTGCGCGCGTTGTCTCTCGATCCGGATGAATATCAGCCGGAAGCCTTTCTCGATGTGCTCACGAACGCATGCCGCGAGCTGCAACCGCGCGCGGTGCTGCTGTCGAACGACACGTACAGCCAGGAGATCGCGCCGCGGCTCGCGCATCGGCTGGGTGGGAGCGCGGTGTGGGATGTCATGTCATTCCGAGCCGCAGAGACGGCGAGGAATCCCCCGCATGACGAAGGAGATCCCTCGCCGTCTGCGCGGCGCGGGATGACAGTGGTGCGCCAGGTCTACGGCGGAAAAGCGGAGGCCACGATCGCGCTGCTTCGCGCGCCCGCGGTGCTGTGGCTGCGAGCGCGCTCGTTCGAGCCGGGGATCGCCGAGGCGGTTCGTCGCGTCGAAATGCCCGATGCCGGACGCACACGCATCATCGAGCGGCGGACGGAAGGGCAGAGTCAGACCCGCCTCGAAGACGCCCGCATTATCGTCTCCGGTGGGCGCGGCATCGGCGGCGCCGACGGTTTCCGCGACGAGCTGACTCCGCTAGCGCAGCTCCTCGACGCGCAGGTCGCGGCGTCGCGCGCGGCGTGCGATGCGGGATGGGTCCCGCCGGCGCTGCAGGTCGGGCAGACGGGAAAAAAGGTGGCGCCCGATCTCTACCTCGCCATCGGCATCACCGGCGCGAGCCAGCACATGGCGGGGATCTCCGAGGCGAAGCAGATCGCGGCGATCAACATCGACCGCGATGCGCCGATCTTCAAGCACTGCCGCTTCGGAATCGTCGAGGACTACAGAAAAGTCGTGCCGCTGCTTCGGCGGAAGCTGCAGGAGATCGCGCGATGACCGAAGCGACCCGGCAGGTCTACTGGAACATCTCGCACGTCTGGGTCATGTACGCGCTGTTCGTGCCGGCGCTGATCGTCGGCGCGTACGGCGTTCTGCGCCGCGTGCAGCGATGGCGTCGCGGCCGGCCGCTGGCGCGCTTCGATCAGCCGATGCGGCGGCTGCGACTGGTCCTCGACCGCGCGCTCGCGCAGCGGCGAATCGTGTTCCGCCACAAGCTGATCGCGTGGGGCTTCATCGTGCTGACGATCGCCACGACGCTCGTGGCGCTGGACACGGACTTTGGGACGCGAATTCTGCACGGGTGGTTTTATCTGTGGTTCCAGTCGCTGAC
>VFSW01007364.1_pt1 | contig 15967 bp, 10 predicted proteins | sample 5358111 | NCBI WGS metagenome assembly VFSW01 (sample SAMN11554181, study PRJNA540505) | mine drainage metagenome | isolation source: sediment from site ElyBrook_90M | place: USA: Ely Copper Mine, Vershire, VT | collected 2017 | reverse complement strand
CCGGCCCTCCGAACTTGATGTTCTTCTCGTCGGGCGTGCGGTCTGAGACGAAATAGATCTCGCCTTTCAGTCCGTACATCGGCCAGAGGTAGTTCCCCTTGTACTCGTCATCGCCCTGCTTCGTAAACTTCCTGCCGGCGACCTCCATGACCCAGAGATCCGCATTGAAAGCGCCACGATAGTGTTTGCGCGACCAGACCGCCGGGTGGCGCGTCAAGGCCAATTTGCTCCCGTCGACCGAGTAGCTCCCGTATGAGCCCCAGTCGGTTGGAATCGGTGTCTCAATGCCGCCCGTCACGGGGACTTCCCAGAGGGTGGCGACGAGCGGGAAGGCGCCATTGCCCCTTACGGAGCTGAAAAGGACCTTCTTTCCATCGGGCGACCAACCGGCGACTGCGTCGTCCGCGGAGTGGAAGGTGAGCTGCTGGGGCTTGCCGCCCGCGGCAGGAATCACATAGACGTTGTAATTCCCTTCGCGATTGGACGAGAAGGCGATCGAGGCGCCGTCGGGGGAGAATCTCGGGTAGACATCGCGCGCCAGATTGTCCGTCAGCCGCATGACTCCTGAGCCGATTTCGTTGGCGATCCAAATGTCTCCCAGGTAGGTGAAAGCTACCTTACCCTTGGCGTAAGTTGGATGGCGAAGCAGCCTGGTCTGCGCCGGCGCGAAAGCCGGCAGCAGCAGAACGAGGGCGATAAACAAACTTCTCCGTAGCCTGGCGTACTCCCAGTTGAAGGACACGCAGCTCTGAGCCATGGCTTCCTTACCTCTGAGCGCAGATCGTCACCGATCAGACGAATGACAACAACTCGGGGAACCGCTCCTGAAAAGGCCCTTCAAGCGGGAAGGAGATCATCGGCCCCGTGTGAGCTAGTGCGCTGAGTCGTACAGTTCTGTTGCAATGCACGAGGCGGCTCTCAGCCTAGTGCTTTTGTCCCCCTGTGTCAAGCGGCGTTCACGGGCCAACGCCGCAGCCAGCTCCGAGACACCCGGCGCGGACGAAGGCGGGCGTTGTGAGCTGACTTGGACTCACCGAAAAAGACGATCGGTGAAGACTACGGGCGTTATCGGGAGCTATTTTGACCTGCAGGGGCTCCAGCGGTATGAGGCCAAGCTCTTCGGCCCGTCTCGCCACTGCCCTGTGGCATGGGCCCTCCCTCAGGCCAACCCGAGGAGCGTCTCCTCCAGCACGCCGCGCACGAGCGCGATCTTGTATTCGTTTTGGGGCAGTGCCGCGGCGTCCTTCACCGCCGCTGCGGCGGCTTGCGCCACGGTTGCGGCATCGAGCGATCTGCCCACCAGCGCCTTCTCCGCCTCCGCCGACCTCCAGGGGGCGGGCGCCACGCCGCTCAGCACCACGCGCGCGGCCCGCACCTTGCCGTCGGCCAGCGCCACCACGACCGCCGCTCCCGCCAGCGCAAAATCAAAGGCGCCGCGGTCGCGCACCTTCCGGTACGTGCCGCGCGCCCCGGCCTGCGGCGGATCGAGCAGGATTTCGGTGACCACTTCGCCGGGCACCAGCACATTCTCCTTCAGTACGTTGGCGGCGGGCAACACGAAGAAGGAAGCCACCGGAATGGTCCGTGGCCCCTTGGGCCCGGTGATGCTCACCCTGGCATCGAGCGCCACCAGCGCCGGCGCGGTGTCCGACGGATGGACGATGAAACAGGGCGCTCCGCCCAGTATGCAGTGGAACTCGTTCTCGCCCAGCACGGCGAAGCAAGTGTCGCCGCCTTTGCGCAGGCAATGGAAATCCCCGCGGAAATACCAGCAGCGAGGCCGCTGGCAGATGTTGCCGCCGATGGTCCCCTGGTTGCGCAACTGCGGGCTCGCCGCCGCCGCCGCGGCTTGCGCCAGGACCGCGTAGGAGTCCGACACTTGCCGGTTGGTCGCCACGTCCGACAATGTAGTCAGAGCGCCGATCCGTAGGCCGCCGCCGGGCCTCGCACTGATGCCCTTGAGCGCCTTGATGCCATTCAGGCTTACCAGCGTGTTGGCCGTGAATACCTCATCCCGCAAGCATCCCAACAGGTCGGTGCCGCCGGCGAGAATTCGCGCCCCGGGGCGGCCCGCCGCCGCGACCGCTTCGTTGACCGATGCCACTCGCTTATATGAGAATTTGCTCAGCATGGCTCACCCTCTTTTCCTGCGTTCGGCCAGAAGGCTGACGACTTTCGACACAGTGATGGGCACCGCCGTGATGCGCACGCCCGTGGCGTTGTAGAACGCGTTGGCGATGGCCGCGGCAGCCGGAATGGTGGCCGGCTCGCCAATCCCTTTTGTGCTCGTGTTGTTCCAGTCGTTATCATGCATGTCGATGGGGACGCACGTCAGATCCGCCGGCACATCTTTCGCCGTCGCAATCTTGTAATCGTGCCAGTTGGCGTTCACCATCTTGCCGGTTTGCGAATCCAGGATGCGCTGCTCGGTCATAGCGAAACCGATGCCCATCGTCAGCCCGCCGATAACCTGGTTTCGATACGTGAGCAGGTTCATGACGCGGCCGCTGTCTTGCGCCGCCACCATGCGCAGGACCCGCACCTCGCCGGTGCGCGTGTTCACTTCCACCTCGGCGAAATGCGCGGCGAACGGCCGGGCCGTCTTGTCCACGGGGTTGGGAGCGCGCGTGCCCACGCCCACCACTGCCCGCTGGGCCCGCAACGCGGTCAGATCCAGGACCGCCACCCTGGGTGAGCCGCCCGGACCAGAGATCTCACCGTTCTTCAGGGCTAGGCCTTCGACCGGGACCTTCAACTGCTCCGCCGCCATCGCCAACAGCTTGGATTTCACTTCGAAGGCCGCGGAGCGCACGGCCGGCGAGTCCGACGGCACGGTCTTGCTGCCGCCGCTGGCGCCGGTGTACTCCGTCGTTCCGGTGTCGGCGTGCACGATGTGAATCCTGTCCAGGGGCACACCCAACTCCTCGGCCACCACCATGGCCATGACCGTCTTGGTCCCGGTGCCGATGTCCGCCGCGCCCATGTTGAGGTTGGCGCTGCCGTCCGGAAAGAGACTCACGATGACCGTGGAGGGCGGACCGCCCGCGGAGCCCCACATGCCCGCAGCCACGCCCACGCCCCGCACCACGGGGCCGGTCCCCTTGGCCCGCGCGCGGGCCTCTTTCCAGCCGAAAGCCTTCGCGCCTTCCGTCAGGCACTCCCGCAGGCCCGCGGACGTGTAGGGCATGTTCCCCTGTGGCTGACTGACGGGCGTGAAGTTTTTCACACGCAGTTCCACCGGATCCATCCCAATCTTCTCCGCCAGCGCGTCCATCATCTGCTCCAGCGCCCAACTGCCTTGGGGGAAACCCGGCGCCCGGAATGCCCGGCTCTGGCCGGCATTGATGTTCACCATCGTCTCCTCGGTGCGCACATTGGGGCATTTGTAGAGCTGGTTGACTTGGGCGCCGGCCGAGGTGCCGCCGGGATAGGCGCCGACTTCGCCCATCCCGGTCAACTGGAGCGCGGTGAGGGTGCCGTCCTTCTTCACGCCCGCTTTGAGCCTCAGGCTGTGAGCGGGCCGGTTCCCGACGCACAGGAAGGTCTCCTCCCGGCTCAAGAACAGCTTCACGGGACGAGCGGCCTTCCTGGCCAGCAGCGCGGCAATCACGGTGTACTTGCCCAATTCCAGCTTGCTGCCGAAACCGCCGCCCATGTAATGCGAGATGATCCGCACCTTACTGAGCGGCAGCTTAAGCACATTCGATAGCGCGGCTTGAATGGGGAAGGGGCCCTGGTTGGTGTCCCACACCGTCAGCCGGTCGCCGTCCCATTGCGCCACGGATCCGTGCACCTCCATGGGGGTATGAATCTCACAGCAGGTCCGGTAGGTCTCTTCCAGCGCCACGTCGGCTTCCGCAAAGCCTTTCACCACGTCACCGCGGTTGGACACGGAGGGCGTGGCCCCGCGATTCCCGCCGGGCTGAACCTCCGGCGCGCCCGGCTTCAACGCTTCGTCCATGTCTCGCACGAAAGGCAATTTCTCGTATGCCACCTGGATGGCCCGCACTGCGTCCCAGGCCTGCTGCGGGGTCTCAGCCGCCACCGCGGCCACTTCTTCCCCTTCATAGCGGCAGTGCGGATCGAACAGCCGGCTGGCCGCCTGGCCGCCACGGCTCGCGAACCAGGGGATCTGGGCCTCCGGATCCGCGTCGCTGAGAACCGCGCGCACGCCCGGCATTTGCCGAGCCTTGGTCAGATCGACCTTCTTCACCATTGCATGGGCATGCGGGCAACGCAGAATCGCCGCATACAGCATGTCCGGCAAGATCACGTCCAGGGGGTAGACCGCCGCCCCGCTGGTCCGTTCATAGCCGTCAACCCGCGGGATGGGTCTCCCCACAACCGTGGTCTCGCCCCAAGGTGTCGGTTTCGTTTCCTCCATGGCTCACCTCCCCGCCTTTTTCAGTTCCGAGGCGCGCTGGACGGCCCGGAAGATGTTAGCATAAGCACCGCAGCGGCATAGGTTGCCGCTCATTCCCTCGCGGATCTGCTCGATCGTGGGATCGGGCGTCTTCCGCAACAGGGCTTCCGCGTTCACGATCTGCCCAGGCGTGCAGTAGCCACACTGGAACGCGTCTTCTTCGTGGAAAGCCTTCTGCACGGGTCCAAGCTCTTCGCCGCGCATCAGGCCCTCCAGCGTGGTGATCTGTGTTCCGGACGCCTCCACCGCCAGCGTCAGGCAGGAGTAGCGGGCCACTCCGTCGATCAGAATGGTGCAAGCCCCGCACTCGCCGCGCTCGCAGCCGGGCTTCGTACCGGTGAGGCCCAACCGGTCCCGCAACACATAGAGCAGGGTCCATCTCGGTTCGACCATCAAGGAATGCGTTCGGCCGTTGACGTTCAGGGCAAGTTTGACCAATTCGGCGTCTTGCGGTAGCTCGGCCCCCGTCTGGGCCGCCTTGCCGGGAACGGTCAAAATCGCCGCCTCAGTGGCCCCCACGGCCACGGAGTTGAAGAAGCGCCTGCGACTCAGTTCGTTGCGGCGCTTCTCTTCGACGGTTGGTTCGTCCATCGGCTTCTCCTTCCAGTGGTTCAGAGCGTAATCGGGATTTCGAGTTCCCTGATTCATGTATATACACCCTGCCGCCTCCTGATACAAGAGTTCCCTGATCTTTGCGTTCTTGCTGACAAGAGCGAGGCTGGATCCGCCCTTGGAAGATGGTTCGGTTTAGGCTTTGCTTCCAGGATCCGGCCATGGAAGCCGGACCGAGCAGCGCTCTCAACCTATTGATTTCACAATTCGATGGGGTTGTCTCTATAGACAGTGATCACTCTCTTGGGAGAGGAGCAGCCAACCTCAAGCCAACGGCGTACCCGTCCCGCTGGGGGCGACAGTGGACGACCTGGCCCGAAAGCACCGTACCGTCCACATCGATCCGGACCTCGCTGCCGACTGGCGTGGGTGCTTCCACTAACAGGCCTAGCCCATTCTCCGATCCATCCACGATGCGACCGTCGACTACTGCTTCTTGCTCTCCACACAGGACGACCTTGACGGCTTTGTCCGAAGAGAACCGGGCTTCTCCCCTCAGGTCGAGGCTCCGCCACATACCCAAGAGTCTTTCGACCAGTCGTCCGCGCTGCCGGAGCTCGGCCGTGAGCGCCTGAATGGTCTGTTCCTGCGAGGCCAGACGCGCTTCCAGCTTGGCGCAAAGCGAGGCCAGCCTGACGTTTGCCTCGACCTGCGCCTGCACGCCCCCACTCAGTGCGTCAAGCCGTTCCCCTGAGGCCAGGGCCCGGGCTTGCAGATCGGACGTCGAGAGAGTACAAGCCAGAAGCCGCTGGTTGCCCTCCTCCTGGGCGATCAGGAACTTGTCCATAAGTTCTTGCGCGTGCTGAGACAGTTCCTCCTCCGGACGGAAGCGGTCGTCCAGTGCCGCGAGCTTCCGACACAGTTCTGCCTCCCCTTGAGCGAGCGACTCCACCCGTGGCGAAAGCAGGGCGAGTGCGGTCCTGACTTGGTCGATCTCCAGAGAAATCCGCGAGGTGCTCTCGGCAGTGGCTTCCAGCTTCGCGCGATCGCTCGCCGCCTGTCGGCGCAAGTCTTCCGCCGCGTGAGTGGCCGCCCCAACTAGAAGGTCGGCAACTGACTTGCAGGCTTGCTCGATGCGGTTTCCATTGGGGTTTAGAAACTTGTCCGGTTCCCTCTCCACAGCATAAGCGGGCGAAGCGGAGTGCTCGCTAAGGCCACGAAACTCCGCGTCCGGAATCGGCGACTCGCAAGATGTGCATGTCCGCAGCGAATTCAGCGGTGATTCCGTGCTGCTGGGCTCATCCATGGCAGTGCGTGCGGCGGAAGATTCGCTCTCCCCATCTAATGCCAGCGCCAGCCTACCCGCAAAGGCGGTTCTTCGTACCTCATCACCGTTCTTTGGAGCAATCGCAAGTCCGAACATAGGTGCCTCCTCCACTCCCTGTCCTTCCGTGAGAAGGCCCAGGCTTCAACTGGAAGTCTAAGGTTTCAAGGCGCGATCCTGCAATAGTACTAATAGTTTATTATTTGCACCTATGGTGCCACGACCAACGGGCTACAATCTCGCACCGTGCTGCTCAGGGGCCTTGCAGACCTCCGGTCTTGCGGGGCTTGCAGCCAAAAGGGATGTGCTGCAACTTTGGCGTGCGGCGGGTGGCCGTATACAAGCGTGGCTTTGTAGGATGAAATGCACAGCAAGGGAAGCAAATCTGGGCCAGGGAACCGAGGTAAACATAAACTGTTCAGCAGGTTAGGGCCAAAATCTACGTGATGGATCCCGTTAGGTCGGCTTGGCTGACGCTATCTGGGCCAAACAAGAAAATCCCAAACCCAGCCAATTTCGCGTAAAGCCTCTGGCTACTTTGGTTTACTGGAGGGTTTCGGCTTGGCCGCCAGCTTCGCTCGGACTGCGGCGGCTTCCTTGCCCTTGGGCTCCAGCTCGAGGTACTTCTCGTACGCCTTCCGGGAGGCCGGCCGGTCCTTCAGCTTCTCGAATGTTTCTCCCAGCCGGAGGTAGGCTTCGGGGTAGCCCGGATTCCACTTCGTGGCTTCGAGAAATCGCCCCCGGGCGGCGCTGTAACTGCCCTTCTTAAAGTAGAAGTTGCCGATCTGGAGTTCCTTCTGCGCCTGCACCGGGTTGAAGGCGTACTCCTTCGGCGCCAGAGTCTGGTCCTCTTCCGGCGGCTCGGGTGGGGAGGCTTGCTCCTGCGCCCAGACGCACGCTCCCAGCGCCATCCACAACGCCAGAAGCCGCACCGAACCGGGTGTCACAATAAGAGTATAGCGTCCATGGATCTTCGCGAAAAAGCCGCGCAGTTGCCCGCCGCGCCCGGAGTGTACCTCTACAAGGACGAGTACGGGACGGTCCTCTACGTCGGGAAAGCCGTCAACCTGCGCTCCCGCGTGCGCAGCTACTTCTCCGACGAAAGTCTGGCGGATTCGAAAACCGGCACTTTGATCGCCGAGGCCCGCAACGTCGAATACATCCTGGTGGATAGCGAACGGGAAGCCCTGGCGCTCGAAAACAACCTCATCAAGGAGTACCAGCCCCGTTTCAACGTCCTACTGAAGGATGACAAGACCTTTCCCTACATCCGGCTGACCGCCGAGAAGTACCCCCGCGTGTACGTCACCCGGCGGCTGCGCAAGGACGGCTCTACCTACTTCGGTCCTTACCTTCCGGCCAGCCTGGCCTATCGCCTGGTACACCTGATCCACCGCCACTTTCTGGTGCCCTCCTGCAAGGTGGATCTCACTCGCTCCCACGCGCAACCCTGCTTGCAGTACCACATCCACCGCTGCCTGGGCCCGTGCGTCGAGGGACTCACCACCACCGGCGCGTACGACGCCGCCGTGCGCAACGTGAAGCTCTTTCTCGATGGACGCCTCAAGGATCTGGCCACCGAACTCCGCACCCGCATGGAAGACGCCTCCGAAGCCACGCGCTTCGAGGAGGCCGCCGGCCTGCGCGACCTCATTGCGACCGTCGAGGAGATGGCGGAGAAGCAGAAGATGTCCACCGCGGACGGCGACGACGCCGACATCTTCGGCTACTACGCCGAGCCGCCGCTGGTGGCCGTCAACGTCTTCCACGTCCGCAATGGCCGGGTGATCGACCGGCGGGACTACTATTGGGAGGACCAGCACGAGTTCAACCCGGCGGAGTTCTTCTCATCGCTCCTGAAGCAACTCTACCTGAACCAGCCCTATATTCCCGCCCGCATCGACGTGCCCGTCGAGTTCGACGACGCCGAGCCGCTGGAGCAACTTCTCTCGGAGCGCCGCGGGCGCCAGGCCGCCATCCACACGCCCCAACGTGGCACGAAGAAGGCCATGCTCGATCTGGCGGAAACCAACGCCAGGCACTGCTTCGAGCAGCGCTTCCGGGTGCTGAAGCCCTCCGCGCAGGTCATCCGGGAGGCGCTGCAGGACGCCTTGGGCCTGGCGGAAGCGCCCCGCTCGATCGAGTGCTTCGACATCTCGCACATCCAGGGAACCGACACCGTCGCCAGCCTGGTGGTTTGGGAAGACGGGCGGATGAAGAAGTCCGGCTATCGGAAGTTCATCATCCGGGGCGTCGCCGGCGTGGACGATTTCGCTTCGATGGCGGAAGTGGTCACGCGGCGCTACTCGCGCGTTCGCCGCGAGGGCCTGCCGATGCCCAGCCTCGTGCTCATCGACGGCGGCATAGGGCAGTTGCACGCGGCCGCGGCTGCCCTCGAAGCGCTCGGCGAGACGAACCAGCCGGTGGCCGCCATCGCCAAGCGCGAGGATTGGATCTACGTGCTAGGCCAGGAAAGCGAGCCGGTGGTCCTCGACCGCTACTCGCCGGTGCTGCACCTGATACAGACCATCCGCGACGAAGCCCACCGCTTTGCGAATACGTTTCACCGCCTGCGGCGCGGCAAGCGGCTCACCGGCGGAAAGCCGCCTACCGGGCGGCCGGCGTAATTTGCACGTTTGAAAACACGGCTGTCTCCAGAATGTTGGCGTCGTGCGAGCAGACGCCGATGCCGATGTAGACCGGGTCCTTGAGGACCACGGTGGCGGGCGCCGACGCCGTCAACTGCTCGCCAGGCTTGCCCGCGTACATGGTGAACTGATTGCCCCGGCGCTCGATGCGGATGCGCGCCAGCCCTTTCGTAGTCGAGACGATCTCCTGGGTCTGCGCGCCGGCCGTGAGGCGATATTGCAGAGAGGTGAGACCGTCGCCGTGCAGCGCCACGTCGGCGTACGCGGATCCGGCAGTCAGATCCTGGCGAACCATGACCACCGCCTTCCGGTGAGCCACCGCGCCGGCGCCGATGAACTGGACGTCGGCGGAGATGGTAACGTCGCCGGACACACGCCGCCATACGAATTGAAAGGCGTCCTCCGCGGCCCATAGGTGGGCGCCGCCGCCGGTGATGCGATACTCGTTCGTCGCGGAGTTGAACTCGGCCGATCCGGCTTTCGGAGTGATTCCGACGTCGCTGTGACCTTCGAACGCCCCAACGGCATCGGCGGCCGGGACCGGGCTGCAGATCAGCAAGGCGGCCGCAGCCGCAAACGTGAGCAGAAACGCGCGTGGTGTGTTCACAGCTCATAGCATGCCATGAGACAAACCAGGCGTGCCACGGGGCGCCACCGCATCTTGATCCGGTTCTGTAAGATGAAGCATCGAACACGGCGGAACTGGTCATGAGATACAGGTTGTTGATTCTGGCTGCCGCGGTGCTGTTCTCGACGGGTGGCGCGGCCATCAAGTCGGCCTCCCTCACGAGCTGGCAGGTGGCCTGCTTCCGATCGGGGGTGGCGGCCGTGGCGCTGTTGCTGCTCGTGCCGGCCGCGCGCCGTTTACGGGACTACCGCGTTTGGGTTGCCGCCGTGGCCTACGCGGCGACCATGATTCTGTTTGTGGCGGCCAACAAGCTGACCACCGCGGCCAACGCGATCTTCATTCAGTCGACGGCTCCGCTCTATCTTCTGCTGCTCGGTCCCTGGCTGTTGAAGGAACCCATCCGGCAGAGGGACCTGGCATTCATGGCCGTGGTGGCGGCCGGGCTCTCGCTGTTCTTCTTCGGCGCGGAACGCATCGTGGCAACCGCGCCGAACCCCGCGAGCGGCAACCTGCTGGCGGTGATCTCGGGCGTGACGTGGGCGTTCACCATCGCGGGCCTGCGATGGCTGGGGCGAAAGCAGTCGGAAGATCTGTCGCTCGGGATGGTGACGGCGGGCAATGTGATGGCATTCGCCGTCTGTCTGCCGCTGGCCCTGCCGGTGGCGCACTGGGATGCGCCGGACCTCGCCGTAATTGGCTACCTGGGAGTATTCCAAATCGGACTGGCCTATGTCTGCCTTTCGAAGGGAATCCGAAAGGTCCCGGCGTTCGAGGCGTCGGGCCTGTTGCTGATCGAGCCGGCGCTCAATCCGCTCTGGGCGTGGCTGGTTCACGGGGAACATCCCAGCGCCTGGGCGCTCGCCGGCGGCGCGCTCATCCTCGCGGCGACCTTGGTGCAGTCACGCAGCCGCTAGGACAGCGTGCACATGATCCCTGGTGGCGCAGGCGATCGTCTTCTGTCGCCTGCGTAGTGACTTGCGGCGTTTGGCAGACCACATACTGCGATGGTCTGCCCCACAGAGCAGCAGAGCCGCAACCAAACTTGTGGAGCGCGCAGTCTTGCGCGCCACGCCGGCAGTCCTGCCGGCGGGACCGCCGGCATTGCAGGCCTGGCGGCCCGCTCCACATCCGGCAAATCGTTGCGCGAGGAGAAGATTCTACGCTGCTGTAGTACTGATCCGATTACTGCCAGCCGCCACCTAGCGCTTTGTAGATTTGCACGAACCAGAGGGTCTCTTGCAATCTGAGTTTGGCCAGCGCCAGTTGTCCTTGGAACAGGTTGCGCTCGGCGTCCAGAACTTGCAAGTAGCTGTCCAATCCGCCCTGGTAGCGGAGGGTCGAGAGGCGATTGCTCTCCGTCAGTGCGTTGACCAGCAACTGCTGTTGCGCGCGCTGCTGGCGCGTGTGGTTGTAGCCGGACAACGCGTCGGACACTTCTTGAAACGCGCTGTAGATGGTCTTCTGGTAAGTGAGAATCATCTCGCGCTTCTGCGCTTCGCTCAGGCGCACGCCGGCCCGTAGTTGTCCGGCCTGGAAGATTGGCAGCAGCAATGCGGCGCTGGGGCCGCCAAACCAGTCGCGGGCCGGAGCGGTGAACAGATCCGAGAGAGCCCGGCTCTGGCCGCCTATAAACCCACTCAGCGAAATCTGCGGGAAGTACAGCGCCTTCGCCACGCCAATCTGCGCGTTGGCGGCGATGAGAGTCTCCTCGGCCTGACGTATGTCGGGCCGCCGCTCCAGCAGGGAGGATGGCAACCCCGGTGGAACCTCCGCCGGGAAGTTGAACTGATCGAGCGTCTTCCCTCTGGCGATGTCACCCGGAACCCTGCCCAGCAGCAGGCTGAGTGCATTTTCGGTCTGCGCGATGTCCCGCTGGGTGCTGGCGATCTGTGCCGTGGCGGTATACAGAAACTGCTCGGCCTGGGACACGTCGAGCCCCGTCGCGGCGCCCCGGTCGTGACGGAGTTGGACGAGCTTGAGATTCTGCGTGGCGATATCGCGCGTGCGGCCCGCGATATCGAGTTCCAGATCCCCCTCACGAAGAGTGAAGTACCCGCCGGTGACGTCGCCAATCAGCGATACGACAACACCGCGCCTGCCTTCTTCGGTCGCCAGATACTGCGCCCGTGCGGATTCCTTCAGACGGCGAACCCGGCCCCAGAAATCCAGTTCCCAGGAGAGCGCCACTCCCGCCTGCGTGTAACTGACATCGGACGATGTGCCCGGCGTGGCCCGCGTGTTCGATCCGACCGAGGACGCGCGAGAGGCCGTGAACTGCCCCTGCACTCCCAGCAGAGGATACTGATCGGCCTGGCTGATCCGGAACCGGGCGCGCGCTTCGAGCACCCGCTCCGAAGCGATGCCGAGATCGAAGTTGTGTTCGAGCGCCGTGGTGACCAATTGCTTGAGAGTCTCGTCCTGGAACAGATCGAACCACTTCTGATCCGCGAGCGAAGCGGCGGAGCCGCCGGCGGGCGCGCCTCGATATTGACCCGGCGCCTGAACCACCGGCCGTTTGTAGTTAGGGCCGACGGCACAGCCCGTCGCAAGTAGCGGCAGCAGAAGATAGGACAGTCGGGCTTTCATGCGACATGCTCCGGAGCAGGTTCCGTGCCGGGCGCCACGCTGCGCCTTCTCTCGGCGAGGCCCTGGATGACCGTGTAAAGCACGGGAACGATGAAGATCGCCAGCAGCGTGGCAGCATTCATGCCGCCAAACACCGCCGTACCGAGGGATCGCCGCGACGCCGCTCCCGCGCCGGTTGCGATCACCAGCGGCAACACGCCGAGGATGAACGCGAAGGAGGTCATCAGAATCGGCCGCAGCCTCAGACGGGCGGCCAGCAACGCCGACTCTCGAATGGAACTGCCGCCCTCGCGGGTCATGCGGGCGTACTCCACAATCAAGATTGCGTTCTTCGCGGCGAGACCGATCAAGGTCACGATTCCGATCTGTGTGTAAATGTCGTAGGGATACGACCGCACCCAAGCGGCAAACAGCGCTCCAAAAAGTCCTAGGGGCACCGAAAGCAACACCGCGAAGGGGATGGCCCAACTCTCGTACAACGCTGCCAGACATAGAAACACGAGCACGGCCGCAAAACCGAAAATCACGCCTTCGTTGCCCTGCGCGGCCTTCTCCTGGTATGTCGTGCCCGTCCACTCATAGGAGTATCCGGCCGGCAGCACCGAGCTGGCCAGTTTCTCCATGGCGTTGGATGCCTGGTCGCTGCTATAGCCGCTGGCGGGTCCGCCCAGTAGCTGAATCGCGCCGAACCGGTTGTAGCGGTAGGTCACATCGGGCCCCACCGTGGCGCTCACGGACGCCAGAGTGCCGAGCGGAACCATGTTGCCGTCGCTGTTGCGGACATAGAAACGGTCGATGTCGGCAGGCTGCGCGCGAAACTCCGGCTCCGCTTGCACCACCACTTGCCAGGTACGCCCAAAGGCGTTGAAGTCGTTCACGTAGAGGCCGCCCAGGAACGTCTGCAGCGCGGCGTAAGCGTCCGTAACGGGAATGCCCAGAGTCTGCACTTTATCGACATCCACGGCGACCTTGTACGCAGGTACGTTCGGCCGGAAGGTATTGACCACGCTCGCCAGTTCCGGCCTCGAGCGGGCGGCTTGCACCAGCAGATCGCCGGCTTGCGCCAGATCCTGCACGCTCCCCCCGGTGCGGTCTTCCAGCATGAATTGGAATCCTCCCGTGGTACTGAGGCCAAGGATCGGAGGAGGTGCGAAGGCGGTCATGACCGCTTCGGGCACGCCTGCAAACGACCCCCGCAGGCGCTGCAGAAGGGCGGGAAGTTGCAGGTCCGGCGTGCTGCGATCGTCCCAGGGCTTCAGCTTGATAATCACCGTCGCCACGTTGGAGGCGCTGGTCCGGGTAGTCAGGTCCAGGCCCCCCAGCGTAAAGAACTGGTCCACGCCGGGGATACCTCGGACGATATTCTCCACTTTGCGCGTGGCGGCGTCGGCCCGCTCGGCGGAAGCGCCGTCGGGAAGGCTGACGGTCAGGTATATGGTTCCCTGATCTTCGTCCGGCAGGAAGCTGTTGGGCAGGTGCCAGAACAGCAAGCCCGCCGCCAGCCAGAAGCAGGCCAGCCCCGCCAGCGCGAGGACCGGCTTGCGGATCAACCCTCCCGCGCCCCGCAGGTAACGGCTTCTGGCCCCCTCGAAGCCGCGATTGAAGGCTCCGAAGAAGCGGGCCAGCCAGCCCCGGGTCTGCATCTTAGGACGCAGGATCATGGCGCTCAGCGCGGGACTCAGCGAGAGCGCGCTGAAAGCCGAGATCAGCACCGAGGCGGCGATGGTGAGGGCAAACTGCCTGTAAATCTGACCGCTCACGCCGCCGATGAACGCCACCGGGACGAACACCGCGGCCAGAATGAAGGCGATTGCCACCACCGGGGAGGACACTTCCTGCATGGCCTGGATGGCCGCGGCGCGCGGCGTCAGCCCTTCGTCTATATGCCGCTGCACCGCCTCGACCACCACGATGGCGTCATCCACTACGATGCCGATGGCCAGCACCAGGCCGAACAAGCTGGTCATGTTGATGGAGAAACCCAGCAGCGGGAAGAGCGCGAACGTTCCGATGATGGCCACCGGAACCGTCAGCAGCGGGATCAGCGTAGCGCGCCAGTTCTGTAGAAACACAAACACAACCAGGACGACCAGCGCGACGGCGGCAAACAGAGTGTACAGCACCTCCCGGATGGCCGCCCGCACGAACACCGTCGCATCATACGGCACCACGTAATCCATGCCCTCGGGGAGGGTCTTCTTGGCCTCCTCCATGAAGGCGCGAATCCGATCCCCGGTCGCAACGGCGTTTGCTCCCGGCGCCAGATAGGTGATGATGTTGCCCGCGGGCTGCCCGCTTACGCGGCTGAATCCGCTATAGGTCTGAGCTCCGAGCTGGACACGGCCGACGTCGCACAGGCGGAGCAGCGACGTGTCAGGCCGGGCGCGCAGGATGATGTCTTCAAACTGGCTCGGATCCACCAGCCGTCCCGGTGCACTCACCGAATACTGGAACGAGGTTCCCGGAACCGCCGGCGGCTGGCCGACGGTCCCAGCCGGGTTCTGCCGGTTCTGCGCCTGTATGGCGTTGCTGATGTCGGCGGCAGTGATCCCGAGCTTGGCCATCTTGTCGGGGTTCACCCATACCCGCATCGAGTAAATCTGGCCGGACCCGAGCCGGGCGTCGCCCACGCCGTCCAGGCTGGCGATCTGGTTCACCAGGTTGATCTGCGCGTAGTTGTTCAGGAAAAGAGAATCGTAGCGGCCGTCCGTCGACCTCAGACTGACCGCCATCATAAACGCGCTGGAGACTTTCTTTACGGACACCCCCGCGCGTTGCACTTCGGGCGGGAGGCGCGGCAGGGCTATGTTCACGCGGTTCTGCGTTTGTACCGTCGCGGTATCGGGATTCGTGCCCAGCTTGAATGTGACCTGGATGCTAAGCGACCCGTCATTGCCGCAACTGGTGAGGAAGTAGAGCATGCCGTCCAGTGCGATCAACTGCTCTTCGATGGGCTGGGCGACCGTTCTCTCGAGATCCTGAGCGTTGCCGCCCAGATAGCCCGCGCTGATCTGCACCACCGGAGGAACGATGTCGGGATAGGTCGCGAGGGGCAGGTTCGGAATGGCGACGGAACCCAGGATCACGATCACGATCGCGATCACGATGGCGAAAACGGGATGATCGATGAAGAAGCGTGCCATGGCTCAGTTACCGCTCTTCGACTGGGCTGCGTCCGCCGGCGCGCGGTACGGCAGCGGCTGCACCAGGGCGCCCGGCCGCACCTTCAGTTGGCCCTCGACGATGACCCGGTCGCCGGGTTTGAGACCCTGTTCGATCACCCACTGCTCGCCTACTCGCTCGGCCGTTGTCACAGGCCGCGTCTGGACCTTGTTGTCGGGTCCGACTGTGTAGACCATCTTCATGTTCTGCAACTGCTGAACCGCCCGCTGCGGTACGAGCAACGCGTTCTTGCGCTCATCCACCTGCACGCGAACCCGGCCAAACTGGCCCGGGAGGAGCCGGCGCTGCGGATTCGGAAAGCTCGCCTGCAACTCGAGAGTGCCGGTTTTGGGATCCACCTGATTCAGCGAGTCCACGATCTGTCCTTTAAACGGGAACTCGGAGTTGTCGGCCAGGACAAGCCGCAGAGGAAGATCGCCGCCCAGCGTCCGCTGCCCCCGCTTCACCCAGGACAAGTACTCGGACTCCGTGACTTTGAACCGGACCAAGATGGGGTCGAGCGGGACGATAGTGGTGAGCGCTTGGGCGGAGTTCGAACTTACCAGGCCGCCGACGGGAATCAGCGAGTCCCCGATGCGGCCGCCGATCGGCGCGCGAATGGTGCCGTACTGCAAGTTCAGCTC
>VFSW01007363.1_pt1 | contig 15970 bp, 11 predicted proteins | sample 5358111 | NCBI WGS metagenome assembly VFSW01 (sample SAMN11554181, study PRJNA540505) | mine drainage metagenome | isolation source: sediment from site ElyBrook_90M | place: USA: Ely Copper Mine, Vershire, VT | collected 2017 | reverse complement strand
CTCCACACCAACAACCCCCCTTTCCTTTTCTTTTGGGCTCCGTGGGGGGGCGCGTCTTTGGTGGGGGGGGCCCCCTCGGGGTCGCCACTCTCCCGCTTATAGTGGCTGACAGGCGCCCCTCAGCGCAAGTGTGCGGCGATTATCCCCACATCGGGCAAATACGAAGCTCCCTCTCGCACGTCGAGGCAAGACAGGCTATACTCACTCACAAGACGTCGTACGAGCGAGCGCGTACACCCGGCGGGAGGAGTGACATGGCGCAGATACCAGTACCAGACGACCAGAGCATAGAGGCGCTGTCTTTCGCGCCGGTAGAAGATATCGTGGGATTCAAGCTGATCGCCCGCGATGGTGGCCGCGCAGTGGTGCTTTTCACCCCAACAGCGCGCCACGTCAACCCGATGGGAACACTGCACGGTGGCATTATCTGCGACATCGCCGACGCCGCAATGAACGCCGCGTACCTGACCACACTCCAGGATGGCGAGACCTTCACCACGCTGGAGATGAAGATCAACTACCTCAAGCCGGTCTGGCGCTCGACACTGCGCGCTGAAGGCTGGGTGGTGAAAGCTGGCCGAACCATCGGCCTCGCCGAGTGCGACATCTACGACGACAGCGGCAGTCTCGTCGCGCGCGCCACCAGCACCTGTATGACGCTGCGCGGACAGGCGGCGATTGGTCGCTGACAGTGGGATGCCCCCAGAAAGCTGGGAAGCCGCAGTTGACAGGAGGTTGAAGGGATGTCCGTCTCCCAGGATCAGTATGTGCTGGCGCTCGACCAGGGTACCACCAGCTCGCGCGCGATTCTCTTCAACCATCAGGGCCGCGTCGTCGCGAGCGCCAGCCGCGAATTTCCACAGATCTACCCCCAGCCCGCCTGGGTCGAGCATAACCCCGAAGATATCTGGTCGTCGCAGCTCGCCACCGCGCAGGCGGCGCTGCGCCAGCAAGGGCTGAGCGCCGCGAACATCGCCGCCATCGGCGTCACCAACCAGCGTGAGACAGTCGTCGTCTGGGATGCGTCTACTGGCGAGCCGCTCATGAATGCCATCGTCTGGCAAGACCGCCGCACCGCCGCTTACTGCGATCAGCTCAAAGCGGAGGGGTGGGAGCAGCGGGTGCGCGCAAAGACTGGCCTGGTGATTGACGCCTACTTCTCCGCGACGAAGCTCAAATGGATCCTCGATACATTCCCTGGCGCGCGTGAGCGGGCGCAGCGCGGTGAGTTGCTCTTTGGCACGATAGACACCTACCTCATCTGGCGGCTCACCGGTGGCGTGGCGCACACGACCGACTACTCCAACGCCTCGCGCACCATGCTCTTCAACATCCACACCCTCGAATTGGATGATGACCTGCTCGCGAAGCTGGACATCCCTCGCGCGATGCTGCCGTCTGTACGCCAGAGCAGCGAAATCTATGGCAAGACCGAGCCGGGAGTCTTTGGCGGCGCCATCCCCATCGCGGGGGACGCAGGCGACCAGCAGGCCGCGACATTTGGCCAGGCCTGCTTCGAAGCTGGCATGGCCAAGAATACCTACGGCACGGGCAGCTTTCTGCTCCTCAATACAGGCTCACAGGCGGTAATCTCGAAGAGCGGGCTGCTGACTACGATAGGCTGGGGCATCGGCGGGAAGATCACCTACTGCCTGGAAGGCAGCATCTTTATCACGGGCGCCGCCGTGCAATGGCTGCGCGACTCGCTTCAGATCATCTCGACAGCCGCCGAGACTGAGGCGCTGGTCGCGAGTATTTCCAGCACAGGCGGCGTCTATCTCGTCCCAGCGTTCGTTGGCCTGGGCGCGCCCTACTGGGATCAGTACGCGCGCGGGGCCATCGTCGGCCTGACCCGTGGCTCCGGGCGCGCGGAGATCGCCCGCGCCGCGCTGGAGGCCGCCGCCTACCAGACCCGCGATGTCGTGACAGCGATGGAAGCGGATTCCGGCGTGACCCTCAAAAACTTGCGCGTGGATGGCGGCATGGTGGCGAATAACTGGCTGATGCAGTTCCAGGCCGACATACTGAACGCCCCCGTACAGCGGCCTGTCGTCGCGGAGACCACCGCGCTCGGCGCCGCCTACCTTGCTGGCCTGGCGGTCAACTACTGGGAGAGCCTGCAAGACATCAGCGATAACTGGGCGGTGGATCGCGTCTTTACCCCCACGATGAGCGAACCGCAGCGCACGAAGCTCTACGCTGGCTGGAAGCGCGCTGTGGATCGCGCACGCGGCTGGGCGCTAGACGAGTAGCGTGTCTCCGCCGCAGCAGGTGGACAGCCAGCGCCCGAGGTGCCCCCGCTCACGCTGAGATTGCGCCCACAGGGTCGGGCAAGCGATACGCCAGAGTGTGGCGCCTGTGCGGCTTTCGCATGGCGCCATTCGTCTCATCTCCACAGGAACGGATGCACTGCCGCTCACATGCTGCGCGCGGGCGTTTGCGGACGCAGGAACACGATGCGCCGTATGCGCAGCCAGCGGTGGCCGCCATTGTGGTGGCGGGATTGAAACGAGGAGTTATCCATCACTCATTGCGTGGGAGGGCGCCGGATATGTCGTCACAGTGGATGAATCGCCGAGGACTCGGCGGAGAACTGCTCGCCGAATTCATTGGCACGATGATTCTGGTACTGTTCGGAGATGGCGTCGCTGGCGCCGTGCAATTCTTTTTGGGCGGCCAGCAAGGCTCCGCCAGCGCCACCGCCTGGCTGCTCATCAACCTGGGCTGGGGTCTCGCGGTTATGCTGGGCATGTTTATCGCGCGCGTCATCAGCGGCGCGCACCTCAACCCGGCGGTGACGCTCGGCCTGGCTGTGCGCAAAGCCTTCCCCTGGAAGAAGGTAGGCTGGTATGCGCTGTTTCAGACGCTAGGCGCATGGTTCGCCGCGCTGCTGCTGTACATCGTCTACTATCCCGGTTTCACTGCATTCGAGTCCGCGAACAGGATTTCACGCGATTCGCTGGCCAGCGCAGGCGAGAATATCTTCTTCACGGCGCCACATGCGCTCATCGGCGGCGTCGTGGTACCGATCTGGAACGCCGCATTTGATCAGGCGCTGGGGGCATTCGTACTCGTCTATGTCATCATGGCGATCAACGACGCTCGCCCCACGACACGACTCGCCTATCTCACTCCTGTAGTCGTCGGCGGACTCGTGCTGGCCATTGGTATGGCGTTTGGCGTGGATGCTGGCTATGCCATCAATCCCGCCCGCGACTTTGGCCCGCGCATCTTCGCCTGGATGGCCGGATGGGGGCAGGTGGCGTTTCCGGGGAATGGCGCCGGATTCTCCAGCTACTTCTGGGTTCCGGTGGTGGCGCCGCTCGTTGGCGGCGCGCTCGCTGCGGTAGCCTATCAAACGACACTCTATCCAATTCTGGTGGAGAAGGCTGATCTCGCCGCAGCGGCGGAGGCCGAGCTGGTGGCCGACGAACGCAGCGAGATCGTCAACTCCTCCCAGTCATAACTGCACGCTTACGGCGAGATTGAGCGCCCACTGACCAGCCACGAACGTCCGAACCGCCAGGAGAACACCCTATGCAGTCACTCAACCCTACGACACGATCCGCCTATCTCGACCGTATGGCGGCTGAAACATTCGACGTGTTCGTCATCGGTGGTGGCATCACGGGCGTAGGGATCGCGCTCGACGCCTCCGCGCGTGGCTATCGCGTCGCACTGGTGGAGAAGGGCGATTTCGGCGTCTCGACCAGCAGCAAATCCACCAAGCTGGTGCATGGGGGCATTCGCTACCTGCCACAGTTCGACTTCGCGCTCGTCCACGAGGCGCTGACCGAGCGCGGCCTGCTGCTGCAAAACGCGCCGTTCCTGGTGCGACCGCTAGCGTTCGTGCTGCCGCTCTACGAAGATGCGCGCAAGCCGCTGGGCATGCCCTTCGCGCTGCCGGGTGGCCTCGGTCTGGGGCCAATGCTCGCGCTCGGCCTGCAACTCTATGACACGATGGCAAGCAGGCACGGCTTCCCCCATCACCGGCGCATCTCGATTGATGAGGCGCTGACCCTGGCGCCCACCCTGCGCGGCGAGGGATTGAAAGAGGCGTTCATCTACTACGACGGGCAGACCAGCGACACCCGCCTGGTGCTGGCGACGCTGCGCACCGCCAGCGGATTTGGCGCGGCGCTCGCCAACTATACCGAGGTCGTCGGCTTCGAGAAGCAGGGCGACCACCTCACGGCGGCGCGGGTGCGCGATTCCATCGGCGGGCGTGAGATCACCGTGCGCGCGCGGCATATCGTCAATGCGGCGGGAGTCTTCGCTGAGCGGGTCTCATCGCTGACGGGCGATGTCTCGAAGGCGCATATCGCGCCGAGCAAAGGCGTACACCTCGTCGTCGCGCGCGAGCGTGTGGGCATCATCGAGACCAGCGTGGTGCTGCCGGAGACCGACGACGGGCGCATCCTCTTCATAACGCCGTGGGAAGACCGCGCCATCATCGGCACGACCGACACTGGCTCCGGCGACCTCGATCATCCAGAAGCGACGGATGAGGATATCGCCTACCTGATCCGCCATGTCAACCGCTATCTGAACGTCTCGCTGACGCGCGATGACCTCATCAGCGTCTACGCTGGCTATCGTCCGCTGGTGCGCTCACGCGAGAAGCCCTCCGCCAATCTCTCGCGCACGCATGTTGTGTTGCAGGAGAACAACGGTATGGTGACGATTGTTGGCGGCAAGCTGACCACCTATCGTCGCATGGCCCAGGATACGGTAGATGTGCTGGCGAAGCGCGATGCGATGCCTCTCGCGCACCCCACGGAAAAGCTTCCGCTCTCAGGCGCCATCAACTGGAAGCAGTCGCGTGTCGCGCTGGCGAAGCGGTGCGCTGAACTGGGAGTCACTCCCGATATCGAGGAGTCGCTTGGTTTCAACTACGGTGGTCACGCGCTGGAGATCCTCGACCTGATCGCCGCGCATCCAGAGCTGGGCAAGCGTCTCATCGCCGACCTGCCGTTTATCTACGCCGAGGTGATCTATGCCTGCCGCGAAGAGATGGCGCTCCACCTGAGCGACATCCTCGCGCGCCGCATGCCGATTGACCTGGAAGATCGCGACCGTGGCGCTGGAGTCGTTGACGAGGTAGCGCGCCTGATGGCGGCTGAGCTTGGCTGGTCGCCAAGTGTGGTCAGCGCCGAAATCCAGGCCTACTTACGCGCCACGGCATAGCGCGCTCCTGGGAAGGATTGCTCGCGAGTTTGGCCTGCGGGCTGCGCTGGAACCCCACGTGGCGCGCGATAGCCAGAGCGCGTGCTGCGGCGGTGGCTGGAAGCGACTGCGAGGCGTGGCATGGATCATCCGCACAACGATGGGCAACCCGTCATCCTGCATGGGATCGCCGCATCGCCGGGCATCGCCTTCGGCCCAGCCTGGCGGTTCACACGCGCCGCCGCCGATGATGAGCGGCGCCCCACGCATACGCCCACATTGTCAGAGGCGCTGGCCCAGCAGACGACTCCTGTCATTGCCCTGGCCGACGACCTTGCGCCTACTGATACCTCACTCCCACTACCCCGCCGCTTACTCGGCATCGCGCTGGCGCAGGGCGGCCCGACCTCGCATGCCGCTATCCTCGCCCGCGCGCTGGGGATTCCCGCCGTCGTCGGCCTCGGCCCCGCGCTACTCAGCAGTGTGCGCGATGGCGACATCCTTGCGCTCGATGGCGCGACAGGCCAGATCGTCGTGCGGCCAGACGCTGCGGCGCTCCTGGCGACACATGCGGCGCAGGCCACCGAACTGGTGCGCCAGACACAGGAGCGCGCCCGGCTCATCCTCTGGCGCGACCGCGCAGGCGCTACCCGTGACGGCGTCGCTATCCCCATCATGGCCAACATCAACTCCGTCGCCGAGGCGCGCTGGGCGGCGGAGGCTGGCGCCACGGGCATCGGCCTGCTGCGCTCCGAGTTCCTGTTCGCGCGCAGTGATGCGCTGCCCGACGCCGACGAACAGGCTGACCTCTATCTGGAGGCCATCGCCGCTTTCGGCGCGTCGCGCGGGCCGATCACCATCCGTACGCTCGATGCGGGAGCCGACAAGCCACTCCCCAGTCTCAGCGCCTTCACGAACCAGCTTGCGGAGGAGATGAATCCAGCGCTGGGGATGCGCGGGCTGCGACTCCAGCTACGCTTCACTGAGCTGCTGCGGGCGCAGCTGGAGGGGATCGCCCTGGCGGCGGCGCAGACGAGCGCGACGATTCGCATCATGCTGCCGATGGTGACGACCGTGGAGGAGATCGAGGTGAGCCGCCAGACGCTCGCCGCCGCGCAGGAGCGTATCGCGGCGCGTGGCTTTGCGCCACGGCACATTGCGCTGGGCGTGATGATCGAGACACCCGCCGCCGCGCTGAATGCGGTGTCTCTCGCGCGTCACGTCGAGTTTTTCAGCATCGGGGTCAATGACCTCACACAATATGTCATGGCGATTGACCGCCTGCATCCTGACCTCGCTGCGCTGCTGACGCCCACCCAGCCTGCCGTGCTGCGCGCTATTCAGATGGCGACGCGAGCAGGGAGAGCGCGCCGCCTACCCGTGACAGGATGTGGCGAGATGGCCGGCGAGCCAGCGCTGGCCGCGCTGCTCGTCGGGTTGGGTGTGAATAGCCTGAGCATGGCGCCGAATCGTATCCCAACCGTGAAAGCGACACTGGCCTCGTACCGTCTCGCCGATCTGCGCGCACTGGCTGAGCGCGCGGTCAGCGCCGAGACAGTAGCCGCCGCAAACCGTGCGCTCGCCGATCTCACACCGCTCACCGATGGCTTCAGCGGCGATTGAATGTCTGCTCCTCACAGAGACGCAGGTAGCGAACATCCTCTGCGTAGTAGGACATTTGGAGCCACCTGCGGGGTGAAATCGGACGATGGAGCCAGGCGGCGGTATAATGGCCTCTGGTAGCGCACGCCCATCGCGCCAAACTCCCTGCGCTGCGCACACGCTCAATGATGACGAACCCGTGGAAGATTCACGGATGCGCAGGAAAGGATTGTCCCTCATCAGACGGCGACATCCCAATTCCGCTACAGCGCCGCGAGTGGAGGGAGGCTGATGCGTCTCAGGAGATTACGCAATCAGCGCAAGCTGAGTGGAGAAATAGACGAGTATGAGTGATCCAAACCGCCCGCGTCGGTCACCATCTGGCGATCAGCACAGGCGTGCGCAAGATGATCAGCGCGATCCGCAGCGAGACCCCAGGCCTTCGCGCTCACAGGGTGACTCACCTCGACCTCCCGCGAGTAAAACACGCTCCGTGCGCGACCAGGACGACGACCTCCGTCCCGGCGCCCCGCGTACGCGCCTGCCCAGTCGGGCGGGCGATTCCCCCAGCCGCGCGGGCGACCGCGACGCCAACCGCCGCAATGATGCGCCAACCCGGCCAGGCGCTCGTGATGGTGGCTCTCCCACGCGCAGCCGCGACGATGGCCGACGCGATGATGGCCGACGCGATGATGGCCGACGCGACGCTCCTGCCAGGCAGCCGAGTCGCACACGGGCGAATGACAGCGGTGACGAGCGGGGCGACCAGCGTCGTGATGATCCGCGCTGGGATAGTTGGGACGACGACGACCGCGCCTCACCCGCGCGCAATGCCCGGCCAGGCGGCGACCGCTGGGAGGACGAGCAGCCGCCCCGTCGCCATGGCTCATCAGCGGGCCGAGGGCGCCCGGCGACACGCGACGCGACACGCGACGCTGCGCGCGGCGGCGATAGGCGCGCCGAGCCACGTGGATGGAACGACCGAAACTGGCAGAACGACGATGACAAAGAGTGGGAGCGACGCGCAAGCGACGAAAATGGCTGGGTTGCGACTGAAGGCCCTGCCAGAGACGATTTTGGCGCATTCCGTGGCGGCGCAGCGCGCGAAGATGATGTCTGGCGTCCCGCATCACAGCGCGGCGCAGGCGCGCAGGGCAGGCAGTTCGCCGCGCGCGCAGGCGCCGCATGGAGGAACGCCACATCGCAGGTCGTGGCCATCGTCAAGCGTCCATCCACGCTGCGTGAGCGGCTCAGCCCTTCGGTCATTCGCGAGCGGCTGCGCACGGACAGGAAAGCGCGTATCATCGCCATCGCTATGGTGATCGTACTGCTCGTCTGCCTGATCCCGACGCCGATTCTGGCCTACACCAATACGATGGCGTTGGCTAAAGATGGTATCGCGCATCTGAAGAACGCTGAAGCCGACTTCAAGGCGCTCTCGACCAGCCCCACCAATCTGACGACTATCAACGCCGCGCAGGCTGAGCTACAGCGGGCGCATGATGACTTCGCCCAGCTACAGCTGCGCGTGGCGCTACTCACGCCTGTCGGATTCGTACCGAAGATCGGCCCGAAGGTCGCGGGCGCGGAGAAGCTCGCGCCACTGGCGGTCTATGCGACACAGGCGGGTGTGCTGGCTTGCGACGCATTGAAAGTCGTCGTAACCGGCCTCAAGAACCCGCTTGGGACAAGTGGCGGACTGACGAGCGCAGACCTGAGCCAGGTCACGAGCGATGTTGATCAGATCGTCTCGCTCTTTGGGCAGATGCAACCGATCCTCCAGGGCCTGACACAGTCTGATCTCTCGCTCGACCCTGGCCTGTGGCCGACGGTGAGCGGCGTGCAGGCGAAGTTACCCCAGGTGACGCAGCTCGTCGGCGACCTCGACGGCCTCGCGCATGCCCTGCCGCAGTTGCTGGGTGTCGGCAAGCCTTCCACCTACCTCGTGCTGATTCTCGATTCGAGTGAGCTGCGCCCAACAGGTGGTTTCATCGGCAATTTCGGCACGCTGACGATGGATTCGGGGCGGCTCGACAGCGCATTCCATATCAGCGACATCACGCTGATTGATAGCAGCGTCAAGTTTACCCCGCCGCAGGTCGTCTACACGCAGACCATCCCTATCCCCGACAAGTATAGCTGGCTCAAGACGGTCTTCGCGTACCCCTGGGCGGCGAGCTGGTCGCTGCGCGACTCGAACCTGGACCCGAACTACGCCACGGCGTCACAGTATGCGCTGCAACTCTACCAGACACTGCTCCCCGACGCGCAGAAGAACCTCGCGGCGCAAGGCAGCTCGCTCCAACTCTACGATCCGGGCAAGAGCGGGCCATTCGCCGGAGTCATCACGCTGAGCCTGGGCTTCTTCGCGCAGGCGCTGGCGATCACGGGGCCGATACAGGTCAATGACAACTCTATCCATGAGACGGTGACATCGCAAAACTTCGTGGACAAGATCCACTACTACGCGCTGAATCCTGGCGCGGTGAGCGGCCCGGACTCGAAGGCGTGCGGTACGACTTCCTGCGCCAAGGTGTTCACGAGCGATGTCGTCAAAGCCTTCATGGCGCAGATCAAGGCGAATCTCTCAATGTACCTGGGGCATCTGGCCAAGCTTGCCTATGACTCACTGCGCACCAAGGATCTCGAGGTCTATCTTGTTCCGTCTTCCGCCGAGCAGCTACTACAAGACCTCAATGTGTCGTCGAGCATCCAGACGCCAAAGACGGGTGACACCGTCTTCGAGATTGACTCGAACATCGGCGCGAACAAGGATAACTATTTCCTGAACTACCAGATGTCCGACCAGATCACGATTGACCAGGCAGGCGACGCGACACACAAGCTCAACTGGAACTACCGCTGGCAAAGCAACTTCAGCAATCCGCAGATCGTCTTCCCTGCGGGCAATCCTGACTACCATTCGTATTCGCGGGTATTTGCGCCAGCGAATGCGACCTACATTTCGCAGACTGGCCTGCAAGGGTTTGGGGTCAATAATCCTTCAGCGGATACGTTCGGCCTCAAGGTGTTTCACGGCGCGGCGTATGCGCTCTTCCCCTATGGCGGAAGCGTTGGCCCCTATGGCTATGGCGTCTCCTGGAAAGTTCCCGGCGTCGTCACACACGACAGCGCAGGCTACCACTATGCGCTGCTCTTCCAGCGCGAAGCGGGCATTGTCTGGCCGCTGACGGTGACAGTCACACTGCCGACCTGCGCCACGCTGACAGGCGCGCCCGTGGTAAGCGGCACAACCAGCGCCGGGACGGTCGCCGTCAAGGGGAACGTCGTCACCATCACCGGCCCGCTGACGATGAACGAGCAGTACCAGATCAACTGGACGTGTTAGCGCGCTGCCTGCGCAAGCGCCTGCCCGCGCTCTTTTGGCGCGACGCTGAGCAGCGCGTCGTAGACGGCCATGTAGCGCCGCGTGAGGGCCTGCGCGGTATAGCGCCCTGCTGCATCCTGGCAGGTGGCGCGCATCGCCGCGAGATCGGCGTCTGGCATGGCGATGACCTGGCGAAGCGCTTCCGCCAGATGCGCCGGGCTGTTGTCTGGCGTGACCCAGCCAGTGCGCCCGTTCTCGATAATTTCCGCTGCGTTGGCCCCCTGCGACAGGATGACAGGTCTGCCTGCCGCCAGTGACTCCAGCGCGACCACGGGCAACCCCTCGCTGGGCGACGCCAGGATGGTCGCATCGCATGCCGCCAGGTAGATCTCAGGCTCGCTGGTCGTTGGCCGCTGGGCGATCACATCGCCCAGCCCCTCGCGCGCAATCGCCGCATCCAGCAACGCCTGGGATTCCACCTCCTGTGAATGGCCGACGATCAACGCCTGCACCCCTTCGAGTGGATACCCCTCTCGCTTGAGCAGACCCAGCGCCTCGGCGATCAGCTCCATGCGCTTCTCGCGCGAGACACGGCCCAGGCTCACAATGACCCGCCGCGCGCCAGGCGCCAGCGTTGCGCGTAGCTCAGCCCCGCGCGCCGCTGCTCCACTAAAGCGCTCGCCATCAACGCTGTTGGGGATGACCACAACACGGTCGGCTGGCACGCCTGCGCCCTCGATGAGCTGGCGGCGCAAGTGGCCCGCGCTGGCGACGAGCGTGTCACACAGCCGATGCTCCAGCCGCTCGTAGCGCAATTGATGGCGGGTGTAGACGCCGCGATGCGTGCCAATCAGCCTCGTCTTAGGTGGCATGAAGGGTCGCGCCGCACGGGTGAGCAGATTCGCGTGATAATTCTCCGCCTGCACGATCTGCGGGCGCAGGCGCCACGTCTGCGCGATGACCTGGCGCGTCGCCTCCAGCTTGTCGCGTGCGCCCCAGCCCAGATCGAGCGTCGTGACAGGTACACCCGCCTCACGCAGCTGCGGCAGAAAATGCGGGCTATGTGTCGGCATCTTGTAAAAGACCAGCACGTGTGGCTCGAAGCGGCTCCGGTCGAGCCGACGGATCAACTCTACGAGCTGCGACTCGATACCGCCAGCGATCAGTGAGTCTGTCACGTAGAGAATGCGTATCATTCGAGGCTTTTCCCCTGTGCGAAGCGCGCTGCTCCGCCTCCAGCGGAACGCTCCCATTCTCTCACAGCAAGGCGCTCCAGCGTGTGCGCCGCCCGGACTTTTGCGTGATGCGCCTATCATCCGCGAAAGCAATCATGGTATGCTTGGGCCGTCGTGTGGAGCGCTCCTGCCCCAATGGATGTGAGGCGCGCCCACTGTCGAGCGCGAGCTACGACATCCGGCGGCGACAGCAGAGGCAGACAGAGGCATCTTTTCATGGAGTCGCATGGAGGACTACCAGGCGATACGGCGCCGCTGAGTGTCAGCGTCGTCATCCCCGCCTATAATAGCGCGGCGCATATCGAGCGGCTGCTCGCGTCACTCGTCGCGCAGACCTATCCCCGCGACCGCTATGAGATCATCCTGGTGGATGATGGCTCCAGCGATGACACCGCCGCGCTGGCGGAGCAGGCGCTGGCGCGCTGGGGCGGCGCTGGCCGTGTGGTGCGCAAGACGAATGGCGGCCCAGCGAGCGCCCGGAACGTCGGCATCCACGCCTCAAGCGCCGAGATCATCGCATTCATAGACGCCGACTGTGTCGCCGACGCGGACTGGCTGGCATCGGTCACGCAGCCACTCGCAGGGGGCGCGGCGGGCGCGGGTGGGCCACTGCGCAATGTGGCCCCACCGGGCTGGGTGACAGGCTATCTGGACGCCTGCCAGTTCTACCGGCAGCGCGAGCGTGATGGCGTCGTGGATTATCTGCTGACGGCGAATGTCGCCTTTCGTCGCGATGCGTTGCTGCGCGTCGGCGGATTCACTGAGCGGCCGGGCGTCTGGGCGGAGGACGCGGATCTCTCGTTTCGGCTGAAACAGGAGGGGTACGCGCTGTTACTGGCGTCCTCAGGCGCCGTTACACACTTTGGCTCCCCTGGCTCATTGCGGAGTCTGGCGCGCGAATTGTATCGCTATGGCTTTGGCGCGGCGGTATTGTCGCGCAACTGGCGCAATGGACGCACACCCGCCAGTGAGTTCATCCGGCATGGAGGCGCCGCAGCGCTGGCGCCCCTGCTCGCACTACGCTTGCGCCGCCGTGTGGGGCTGGCGCGCGCGCTCAGCTTCTGGCCATTGATCACCGTGGAGCATCTGTCATTTTGCTGGGGCCTGTGCATGGCGACCATGCGCGGCGCAGCCCGGAAAGGCGCTTGAAAATGGCGGATCCGCTCGTTTCGGTCATCATGCCCATTCGCAATGAAGAAGCCTTCATTGCGCGCAGCCTGGGCGCGGTCCTCGGCCAGGACTATCCCGCCGACTGCATTGAAGCGCTGATCGCCGATGGCCAGAGCGACGACCGCACGCGCGAGATCATTGCCAGCCTCCCCGGCGCCACGCGCGTCCGTATCATCGAGAATCCTCAGTGCAGACAGGCGTTCGGCTTGAATGCGGCGCTCCGCGAGGCGCGCGGCGAGATCATCGTGCGGGTAGATGGCCATACGATCATCGCGCCCGATTATATCCGCCAGTGCGTACGCGCGCTGGAAGTAAGCGGCGCCGTCAACGTCGGCGGGCGCATGGAGCCGCAGGGAGAGACAGCGATGGGACGCGCCATCGCCGCAGCGGGCGCCTCACGCTTCGGCGTGCCGACTGCATTTCATGTCAGCGATAAACCGCAATACACTGACACCGTCTACCTTGGCGCCTGGCCACGCGACGCGCTGCTGGCCGTGGGCGGTTTCGACGAGCGCCTGCAGGTGAACGAAGACTACGAGCTGAATTATCGTCTGCGCCAGGCAGGCGGACGCATCTATCTCTCGCCCGCCATCCGCTCCACCTACTTCGGGCGCCAGACACTCCGCGCGCTGGCGCGTCAGTACTTCGCCTACGGCTGGGATCGCACGAACACGCTGAAGCTGCACCCCGCCTCGCTCAAGCCGCGCCAACTCGTCGCGCCGGGATTTGTCGCGGCGCTACTGCTAGGCGCGGCGCTGGCCCCGCTGAGCGCGCTTGTGCGACTGGCATGGCTCGCCCTGCTGCTCGCCTATGCGCTGGCCAATCTGGCCGCGTCCGCGCAGGTCGCGCGTCGGGCGGGCTGGCGTCTGGCGCCACTCCTGCCGCTGGTCTTTACGACAATGCACCTCGCCTGGGGGCTGGGATTCTGGCGCGGTATCCTCATGAGTGGCGCGCCGGTGCGACATGGCGCCGCCACACCACAGCTCGACACACAACCGCAGGGAGGCCGCTCGTGAGCAGTGAAGCGCAAGACGCCGATGAACTGTATACGATCCCGATAGCGCCCACACCTCCGACGCTGGCGCACGCGCAGAGCCAGACCCGCCCATCGCGCGCGCTGCAGATGCCCGTCTCGGAGCGGCGCATGCTGCTGATGGTCGGCGATGTCATCGCCAGCGAAATCTCTGTGTTCATCGCGCTGGCGCTCTGGGCGCAGCACGCGCATATGGCCTTCAATCCCGCATTTGTCGGGCCGCAGTACCACTGCTTCATCATCCTGCCAGCGCTCTGGCTGCTCGTCGCCACGACGAATGATAATTATAATCTGCGGGTCGCTGCGCGCGTCGGCGCAAGTCTGCGCAGGCTTGCGCTCATCGTCACCGAGGTGATGGTCGTCTACCTGGCGACGTTCTTCCTGTCTGTGCCAGGGTCACTCCCACGTCGCTTCATCGTCTACTACGCTGTCCTCTCGCTCGTGCTGGTTGGCTTGTGGCGAGCCGCGCGCATCTTCCTCATCGGCTGGACGGGCTTCCGCCGACGTGCGCTGATCGTTGGCGCAGGCCACGAAGCGGAGGTCATCTGGCGAACGCTGAAAGATGAGGCGGCAGGCGATTACGAACTGCTGGGACTGGTAGCGAGCGCAGACGAACTCTCCGGCATCGAAGATTCCAGCCACTACCTGGGCGATGGCTCGCACCTGCGCCAGATCGTCGCCGAGTATGGCGTGACCGAACTGGTCATGGCCTACAGCAACGAGGTGCCACCAGATGTCTTCGAGGGGCTGCTGGCCTGCTACGAGTCAGGTGTACAGGTGACACCGATGCTGCGTCTGTATGAGCAGATCACTGGCCGGATCCCCATCGAGCATATGAGCGAGCGGCTCTGGTCACTCGTGCTACCCGCCGAGGCGCATTCGCTGCGCGCAAACCTCTATGCGCTGTGGAAGCGCCTGACTGATGTCATCCTCGCGGTGATCGGGCTGGTGATGTTTGCGGTCGCATTCCCGTTTATCGCGCTGGCCATCAGGCTCGACTCGTCCGGCCCAATCTTCTACACGCAGACCCGCCTGGGGCTGGGTGGCCATCCTTTCCGCATCGTGAAGCTGCGCTCAATGATCGTCAATGCCGAGGATGCGAATGGCCCACAGTGGGCGCAGGAAAACGATAGCCGCATCACGCGCGTGGGCAAGTTCCTGCGCCGCTCACGCCTGGATGAGTTTCCGCAGCTCGTCAATGTGCTGCGCGGCGAGATGAGCGTCATCGGGCCACGGCCAGAGCGCCCTGAATTCGTGGAGTCGCTTGCGGCTGACATCCCCTACTACCGCGCGCGTCTGGCGGCGAAGCCTGGCCTGACAGGCTGGGCGCAGGTGCGCTACCGCTATGGCAACACCCGCGAGGATGCGCTGCGCAAGCTCCAGTACGACCTCTATTACATCCGCCATCAGTCGCCAATCCTCGATCTCATCATTGCGATGAAGACGATTGGCACAATGGTGATGTTCGCCGGTACCTGACGCCAACAGCGCAGGCCCCTCTCCGCATGGGAAAGGGGCCTGTGCGTGCGCCAGCGATTTACGCCCGCGCGCCAGTGTCACCACGATGGTGGCTGGTCGCATGGTGAACCCCAAGCAGGTCGCGCGCCGCCTGTTTGATGTGACCAGATGTCAGGCCATACAACTCCCGCAGGATCGCCACCGCGCCATGCTCGATGAATTTGTCGGGCAGGCCGATGATCTCCAGCTTGACATCGCCCATCAAGCCACGCGCGTTCAGCAGCTCCAGTACGGCGCTACCGAAGCCGCCCGCCGCGACGCCATCTTCGATGGTGATGAGTCGTCCCGTCGCCTTCGCTAGCCGCACGATCAGCTCCTCGTCGAGCGGCTTCGCCCAGCGGGCATTTACCGCCACTGCGCGGATACCATCCTCCGCCAGCAGTTCCTTCGTCGCCTGTCGCACCAGCGCGACCATATGCCCATAGCCCAGAATCGCCACATCGCTGCGCGCGATATCGTCCTCTGGCGTCAGAACCTCGCCCTTACCAACCGGCAGCATCCGTAGCTCGCTGTCCATTGGCGCGCCAATGCCACTGCCACGCGGATAGCGCAGTGCGACCGGGCCATCGAGGTTCACGGCGGTATAGAGCATGTGGCGCAACTCATTCTCGTCTTTCGGCGCCATCAACTGCATATTCGGCAGTGTGCGCATCATGGCGATATCGAACACGCCCTGCTGGGTATGCCCATCTTCGCCGACCAGGCCCGCGCGATCCATCGGGAAGACGACGTGCAGGTTTTGCACGCAGACATCATGGATGACCTGATCGTAGGCGCGCTGCATGAAGGTGGAATAGATCGCCGCGACAGGCGTCATGCCCTCACAAGCCAGCCCAGCCGCGAAGGTGACAGCATGCTGCTCAGCGCTGCCGACATCGAAGAATCGCTCCGGGATCTCCTGCTGGAGCTGGTTGAGCG